>Ga0335074_10015311_pt1 | contig 10767 bp, 8 predicted proteins | sample Lox_Sample_23_FD_206715 | JGI IMG/M metagenome (GOLD analysis project Ga0335074, IMG submission 206715) | Soil microbial communities from Loxahatchee National Wildlife Refuge, Florida, United States - Lox_Sample_2.3 | ecosystem: Environmental > Terrestrial > Soil > Wetlands | place: USA: Florida... | reverse complement strand
GCCGGCGGTGGTGGCGCGCGTGAAGGATCCGAGGCGCTTCGCGGCCCTCTGCCGCACGCTCGGCGTGCCGCATCCGGAGACGCGGGACGCGGCACCATCCGCCGGCGCCTGGCTGCGCAAGCGCGCCGGCGGGGCCGGCGGCGCGCATGTCGCCGAGGCGACGCCCGACGCAGCGCGGCGCGGCTGGTATGTCCAGCGCCGAGTGGCCGGGGAGCCGGTCTCCGCCCTGTTCCTGGCCGACGGGCGCGCCGCGCGGCTGGTCGGGTTCAGCCGGCAATGGCCCGATCCGACGCCGGAGCGACCGTTCCGCTACGGCGGTGCCGTGCGTCCCGCCGTCCTGCCGCCGCCGACCGCGGACCCGATGATGCAGGCGGTCGACCGGCTGACCGCGGCGCTCGGCCTGGTCGGGCTGAACAGCGCCGATTTCCTCTGCCGTGCGGACGGGTTCGACCTGCTGGAGATCAATCCGCGCCCTGGCGCGACGCTCGACATCTTCGCCGATGCCGCCGGATCGCTGTTCCGCCTGCACCTCGAAGCCTGCGATGGCCGCCTGCCACTGGCGGCCCCGGTCTTCACGGGCGCCGCCGCTTCGGTCACGGTCTATACAGCGCGGCGCATGCAGGTCCCGGCCGGGTTCGCCTGGCCCGACTGGGCCGCGGACCGTCAGCCGGCTCGCGTCGCGGTGCCGCGCGGGGGCCCGCTCTGCACGGTGCTGGCGACGGCGCCGGATGCGGCGGCGGCGGAAGCTTTGGCGCGACGGCGGGCGGGCGCGCTGCGCGCGATGGCGGAGGGGGCGTGATGGACGCGGACACCGGCTTGGACATCAATGCGCGGGCGGCACGCTTGGTCGATGCGCTGATCGCGGACGCGGCAGCGCTGCGTGTCGGCGTGGAGCGCGGGCCGGCCGGCGAGCGCCTGGTCGATGCCGGCGCCCGGCACGTGGGCGGCGTCGAGGCCGGGTTGCGCCTGGCCGAGATCTGCCTCGGCGGGCTGGGCCGCGTCCGGCTCGGCCCCGATGCGGCGACCCCGCGCTGGCCGTGGGTGGTCTCGGTTGCCTCGTCCAACCCGGTCACCGCCTGCCTTGCCAGCCAGTATGCCGGCTGGAGCCTGTCATATGGCGAGAAGCCGGACGCATATTTCGCCCTAGGCTCCGGCCCGGCCCGCGCGCTCGCGCGCAAGGAGCCGATCTTCGCCGAGCTCGGCACCGCCGAGCGCGGCAGTGCCGCCGTGTTGGTGCTGGAGAGCGGCCGCGTGCCGCCGGCGCCGCTGCTGGCGCGGGTCGCGGCGGAGTGCGGCGTCGAAGGCAGCGGCTTGTCCGTGCTCTACGCGCCCACCCAGAGCCTGGCCGGCAGCGTGCAGGTGGTCGCCCGGGTGCTGGAGGTGGCGCTGCACAAGGCGCATGAGCTGCAGTTCCCGCTCGAGCGCATCCTCGACGGCGCCGGCGCGGCCCCGCTGCCGCCGCCGCATCCGGATTTCGTCACCGCGATGGGCCGCACCAATGATGCGATCATCTTCGGCGGGCGCGTGCAGCTCTTCGTCACCGGCCCGGCGGACGATGCCCGCGAACTCGCGGCGAAGCTGCCCGCCAGCACCTCTCGCGATTACGGCCGCCCGTTCGCCGAGGTGTTCCGCGCCTTCAAGGGCGATTTCTACGCGATCGACCGGATGCTGTTCAGCCCGGCCGAGGCGATCGTGACCGCGATCGAGACCGGCGAAAGCTTCCGCGGCGGCGGCATCGATCCGGCGCTGCTCGACGCCTCCTTCGCCTGACCGACCCGGATGGCGCCGGGCCGGCCGCCGCGCATCGCGCTGGCGATCGATGATCTCGACTGGCACGCGCGGAGCCTGCTGCGCGCCTTCGCCGCTGCGGGGGCGCCGGCGACCGCGCTGCGCCTCGGCGACTGCGCCTTCGACACCACGGCGCCGGACGGGCTGCGCCTGCCAGGGTTCGAGGCGCTGCCGGACGCCGTGCTGGTGCGCGCGATCAGCGGCGGGACTTTCGAGGAAGTGACGCGGCGGCTCGGCATCCTGCACGCGCTGCGCGAGCGCGGCGTGCCGGTCTGGAACGACGCGCGCGCGATCGAGCGCTGCGTCGACAAGTCGATGACCAGTTTCCTGCTCGCCGCCGCCGGCCTGCCGACGCCGCCGACCTGGGCGGTGGAGGGTCGGGAGGCGGCGGCGGCGCTGGTCGCGCGCGAGGCCGCCGTCGGGCCGCTGGTGCTGAAGCCGCTGTTCGGTGGCCAGGGCCGCGGGCTGCGGCTGATCGAGGCGCCGGAGGCGCTGCCGCAGGCCGCGGAGGTCGGTGGCATCTATTACCTGCAGCGCTTCGTCCCGACCGGGGTGGCGACGGGTTTCGCCGATCACCGCGTGTTCGTCTGCGATGGGGTGGCGATCGCCGGCATGACGCGGCGCGCGGAAACCTGGATCACCAATATCCGTCGCGGTGGCACGCCGGAGACGCTGCAGCCCGACCCGGAGCTGGAAGGCCTCGCTGTGCGGGCCGCGGCCTGCGTCGGCGCCGACTATGCCGGGGTCGATCTGCTGCGCGACCGTGACGGGCGCGCCCTGGTGCTGGAGGTGAACAGCATGCCGGGCTGGCGCGGATTGCAGCGCGTGACGCCGGATCGTGTCGCCGCGCGGATCGCGGGCGCGCTGCTCCGCCGGCTCGACCGGGAAAGTGCTTACCCTGCCGAGCCGGCCCGGTCGGGCCGCCTGTTTGCGGGCCATGACGCGGGTGCGTCGTGACGCCGCCGGCGGCGATCACGATCTGACATGACCGGCGACACATGACTGGCGACGCGCCCGGCGGCGATAGCGCGGCGATCGCCCGCGCCTTCCTCGCTGCCTGCGTCGCGGAGCTGGAGGCGCCGAAACCGGGCAACGTGCATGTGCTCGCCGACGGGCACCGCATGACGGTCGCGGATTTCCGCCGCAGCGCCGAAGCGGCCGCGCCCGCCTTGTGTCGTCGCGGCGCGCCGCTCGGCCGCCGCATTCTCGATGCGGTGGCGGCGACGCGGGCGGCGGTGGGGCAGAACACCAATCTCGGCATCGTCCTGCTCGCCGCACCGCTGGCGATCGCGGCGGAGCGTGCCGAGGGTGCCGGCCCGGAGGCGTTGCGCCACGCTCTCCGGAGCGTACTGCAGGCCGCCGATCTCGCCGATGCGGCGACGCTGTTCGAGGCGATCCGGCTGGCGGCGCCCGGCGGGCTCGGGGAGGCGCCGCGGCACGACGTGCGCGACGCGCCGACCGTGCCGCCGCTCGCCGCCATGGCGGTGGCGGCCGGGCGTGACCTGATCGCTCGGCAATGGACGACGGGCTTCGCCGCGGTGTTCGGGCTCGGGCTGCGCACGCTCGAGGTGGCTCGGGGGCGCTGGGACGAGGCGCGTTGGGCGACTCTCGCCGTCTATCTCCGCTTCCTCGCCGCCTTTCCGGACAGCCATGTGCGGCGCCGGCATGGCCGGGCGGTTGCTGCGGCCCTGGGGCGGGAGGCGCGGAGGATGGAGCTTCGGCTGCGCGAAAGTCCGGACCCGGTCACGCTGCTGCCGGAGCTTCTCGCCTGGGACGCGGCGCTGAAGCGGCGCGGCCTCAATCCGGGCACCAGCGCCGATCTGACCGTTGCGACCCTGTTTGCCGCGGGGCTGGTTCATTCCGCGGGGTGATCTTGCGGAGGCGCGGCGATGATGGTTGAGTCTCCCGGCCGGGCGGATCGTCCTGCGCGGACCATGGCGTGCGTGGATCGCATCGCCGTGAGGCAAGGTTCATTCGACAAAGCGAGCGGGGAAGCGCGATGGCAACCATCAATAAAGTCTGCGTGGGCGAGTCGCTGGTGGGCGAGGGCAACGAGGTTGCGCATGTCGACCTGATCATGGGTCCGCGCGGCAGCGCCGCCGAGACCGCGTTCTGCAACGCGCTGACCAACAACAAGGACGGCTTCACCACGCTGCTGGCCGTGGTTGCCCCGAACCTGCTGTGCAAGCCGAACACCGTGCTGTTCAACAAGGTCACGATCAAGGGCGCGAAGCAGGCGGTGCAGATGTTCGGCCCGGCGCAGCACGCCGTTGCCAAGGCCGTCGCCGACAGCGTTGCCGAGGGCGTGATCCCGGAGAGCGAAGCCGACGACCTGTTCATCTGCGTCGGCGTGTTCATCCACTGGGAAGCCGCGGACGACGCGAAAATCCAGCAGTACAACTATCAGGCCACCAAGGAGTCGATCGCCCGTGCGGTGCGCGGCGAGCCGAAGGCCTCCGAGGTCGTGCAGAAGCGTGACCAGGTGAAGCACCCCTTCGCCGCCTGATCCGCGCGCCCTTCGCGGCGCATCTTGCTTTCATCGAGCCGCCCGGCCCCCGAGGCTGGGCGGCATCGTGTTTCTGGAGCCCGGCGGGCGGCTTCTCTCAGCCTGCCTGCGCCATCGGCGGGCGCGCGTATTGGCGCAGCCAGGCGGCGGAGAGCTCGCCATTGTGCAGCGCGGTTGCTACCAGCGCCCCGGCGACTCCGGCCGCCGCCAGTGCGCGCAGATCGGTCTCATCCCGCACGCCGCCCGCCGCGTAGACCCGGCTGCGCGTCGCCCGCCGCACGATCTGGGCCGCCCGCGCCACGTCCGGTCCGCGCGCCATGCCGACCCGCGCCAGCGTCATCACGATCACCCGCGACGGCCACAGATCGGGATCTGCCAGCAATTCCGCGGGGCCGAGAAAATCGTTGCCGCGGAAATCGAGCGACAGCAGCAGCCGCTCGTCCGCGCGCAGCGCAGCCAGCAAATCGGGCGACGCCTGCGACTCGCTGCCGATCACCACGGCGCCGGTATGGTCCGCGAGGAATGCCTGCGCAGCCCCAGCATCCGCGATCCCGGCGTCGATCCATGGCGTGATGCCGGGACGGGTGCGGAACAGATCGTCCAGCAAGACGGCGTGGTCGCCGCGCCGCTCGATCGCGTCGAGATCGGCGACGTAGACATGGCCGAAGCGGAACAGGCGCAGCAGGCCATCCAGCACCGCGGCCGGCTCGCTCGATCCGGCCAGAGGGGTAGTGATCGGCGCATAGGCCTCGCGCCGGCCGCCGGTCGCGTGAACCACCTGGCCGGATTTGAGATCGAGTACGGGGACCACGTCCATGGACGCAATCCTCGGCGGCGAGGCGCGGAGGTCAAGTCGTGACGGCCACCGCGTGACCGTTGGCTTGCGCCGATCGACCCGTGACGCGGTTCGCTCGCGGCGATCGGGCGGAGGCTTGCGATCCGTGGCCCTGGCGGGCGGGCGCCTTGGGCCTGACCGGATCGCGTTCTGCCGTGTCGGAGCTGCCGTCAGATCAGAAGGGACAGGCCGACATTGATCGAAGCGCCGGAGGTGGCCGGAAGCGATGAGGACGACGTGCTGCCGCCGCCCAGGATGGAGAGAATCGTCTGGCCGGGATCGGGGGCATCGCCGAACAAGCTCACCGCGCTGCCCGGATCGGGCGTGGAGCTCTGGTTGATCTGCACCAGCGTCAGGTAGCGTTCGGCCGACTGCGTCACATACTTGGCGTTCTGAAAGTCCGAGAGCTTTACGTCCTTCGTCAGAATGCGCACCTGCTGGTCATAATTGAGCAGACCGAACTGCTGCGGCAGCCCGAGATTGGCGGTGACGACGGACAAAAGTGTCGGATCGGACATGAGCTGCTGAATGGTCGTCACCGAGCCGATGTTCCGCGTGAAATACAAGGCCTGCTGCATGCCGTCGATCTGCTGGCCTTCGTTCTTCTCGAACTGGCTGGTCTCGTACTGATTGACGATCGACTGCAGGTTCTGGGCGTCGCTGAGCGCGGGCGTCGTCGTGCTGGTGACCCCGGCAGTGACCGTCAGCCGGTCGCCGGTGGCGACGGCCGCCTGCGCGTTGCCGGTGAGGGTGACGTCGCCGAGGCCGTCGACCGACTTCACCGTCCCGATCACCGTCGAGCCGTCCATGATCACCTGCCCGGCCTGCAATCCGGTGGCGGCGCTGCCGAGCGAGAGCATGTTGCCGCTGGTGGTCGTGGCACCGGTGGCGGTCATGGCGATGCCGACGTTGCTCATGCTGACACCCGGTGCGACGGCGATCGTGTCCCCGATCGCGACCGGCACCTGGGCATTCGCGGTCAAGGTCACGTTGCCCCAAGGATCGATCGACTGGATCGTGCCGACGATCTGCGAGCCGTCCCGCAGCACCTGCCCGGCGACCAGCCCTGCGGCTGCGCTCCCGAGGGAGACCACGTTCTGCGACGTGGTCGTTGCCGCCATCGCCGTGGCCTGCACGCTGGTGCCGGCGGTGACGGTGAGTGCATCGCCGATCGCGATCGATGCCATCGCATTGCCGGTCAGCGTCACGTTGCCGCTGGCATCGACCGACTGGATCTGTCCGATGACCGTCGTGCCATCCATGAGGGTTTCGCCGGCCTTCAGCCCCGCCGCCCCCGCGCCCAGCGCGACCATGGAGGAGGAGGTCGACGTCGCCTGCGTCGCCGTGGTGGCATAGGCCGTGATGCCGGTCTTATCGAGCGTCGTATCGCTCGTCGCGATGCCGTCGATGATGCTGATCGAGCCATCGGCATTCTGCTGCGCGTCGAAGCCGGCGGCCTGCATCGCGCCGACCAGGCTCCCCACCTGGCTGCCGACCTGGCCGGCCGTCGTGCCGGCCGTCACGGGCACGCTGACGACATTGACCTCGCTGGTCACGTTGCCGCTGGAATCGGTGGCGAGCGCCAGGGAATAGACCTTGCTGCCGTCGCTCTGGGTCGTGACGGTGACCGAAGGGGATCCGGCCGATCCCGAGACCGAGCCGTCCGGATTGATGGAATAGCTGGCGCCGCCGCCCGATGCCGAATCAAGCGCGCTCAGGATGCTGCCCTGGGCGGAGCCGTCATTGAGCACGAACTGCCACTGCTTGCCGATATTGCTGCTGGTTTGGTCCGCGGCGGATTCGGCATAGGCCGCGTTCTGCAGGGTGAAGGTGGAGGCCGCGTCGCCGCCGGTGACGAGCGACAGGTTCTGGGGATTGCCGAGAGCGAGATCGACCGTGCTGCGGGCTGTCGTCGCCTTCACGAAGTGCAGGTAGTTGGTGTTGGCGGTCTGCTGCACCAGCGAGCTGGAGGAGGTCGGGTCCTGGGTCAGGAGGTCCTTGAGGATGCCGGTCGCGCCGATATCCGATCCCATGTTGAAGGCACCGAGGAGCACCTGCAGCGACTGGTAGCTCTTGAGCAACTGGCTCGAGGAGGTGATGGTCGGTGCCTGCTTCAGGAAGGCCTTGACCTGGCTCTGCGTCTGGGGGTCCGCCTTCATCCCCTTGGTCACGTAGGACTGCTCGTCCTTGGTGATCGCGAGATACATTGGTATGGCCAAAGGTCCGCCGACCGTGCCACTCATCGGGGCCTGTCCTCGTCCGCGTGTGCCGGCCTTCAGCGAGGCGACGGCAAGCGGCACTATCCGGCCGGTGTCCTCACCGAACGGTAAACGGCGCCGTCGCTGCAGGAGCCGGCCGATACCGGGCGTGGCCGAGTTTGTGGGAGGGGAGAGGGACTGCGGGCGGGAGGAGTGCATGCAATCGGTGATCGGCTGGGATATCGGCGGCGCCCATGTGAAGGCTGCCCGGATCGCGGAAGGCCGGGTGGTCGACGTGATCCAGCTTCCCTGTCCGCTCTGGCTCGGGGTCGATCGGCTGGCGGCTGCGCTGCGGGAAGCCAGCGCGCGGCTGGGGCCCGCCGAGCTGCATGCGGCCACCATGACCGGCGAGCTTGCGGATGCGTTCCCCGACCGCGCCACCGGCGTCGCCGGCATCGCGGCGGCGCTTACTGCGGCATTCGCGCCGGCGCGCCTCGCCCTGTATGGCGGCCGTGCCGGTTTCCTTGCCGCGGACCAGGCTGCGGCGCATGCGGCCGACATCGCCTCGGCGAACTGGCATGCGAGTGCCGCGCTCGCCGGCGGCCGTCTGCCCGACGCGCTGCTCGTGGATATCGGCTCGACCACGACCGACATCGTGCCGGTTGCCGGCGGCTGCCCGGCGCCCGCGGGCTACAGCGACCCTGAGCGCCTGTCCTGCGGCGAGCTTGTCTACACCGGGCTGGTGCGCAGCTTTCTCATGGCGATCGCGTCGCACGCGCCGGTCGGCGGGCGTTGGACGCCGCTCGTTTGCGAGCATTTCGCCACCACGGCCGATGTCTATCGGCTGCTGGGTGAACTCGCGCCCGAGGTCGACCAGATGCCGACTGCCGACGGGCGCGGCAAGTCCTTGCGCGCCTCGCGGGCGCGGCTCGCGCGCATGGTCGGGCGCGACGCCGCCGACGCGACGGAGGCGGAATGGCGCGACGTGGCTCGCTGGTTCGCCGAGCAGCAGCTTCGTCGCATCGAGGACGCTGTCATGCTGGTGCTATCGCGGGCGCGTCTGCCCGACGCGGCGCCGGTTCTCGGGGCGGGGATCGGCCGACATCTCGCGGCGCGTCTCGCCGCCCGGCTGCAGCGACCGTATCGGGATTTCACCGATTCCTGTCTCGATGGCGCGCCGTCGGTATGGGCAGGCCATTGTGCGCCGGCAATCGCGGTAGCATTGCTCGCGGGTCGAGAAGCCTCCGCCCAGACCGGCGTTAGTTAGGGGGGTCTGGGGCCTCAGGCCCCAGCGGGTCCAGGGCGGAGCCCTGGCCTTTCTTTCTACCGCTGCGCCGTCTCCCAATCCGCCGCCCGGTAGAACGGCGCATTGCTCGGTGCCAGCATCGGCCGCCCGCGTACATGATCCGCCGCCTTCTCCGCCAGCATGATCGTCGGCGCGTTGAGATTGCCGGTCGTGATCTGCGGCATGATCGAGCTGTCCACCACGCGCAGCGCGTCGATTCCGATCACCCGCGTTTGTGGATCGACCACCGCTGCCGGATGGTCGGCGCGTCCCATGCGGCAGGTGCCGGAGGGATGGTAGGCGCTTTCCACCTTGTCACGGATGAAATCGTCGATCTGCGCGTCGGTCTGGACCGCCTCGCCGGGCTGGATCTCGTCGCCGCGGTAGGGATCGAAGGCCGCCTGCGCGAAGATTTCGCGCGTCAGGCGGACGCAGGCGCGCATCTCGGTCCAGTCGTCCGGGTGGCTCATGTAGTTGAAGAACACGCGCGGCTTGGCGGCCGGATCGGCCGAGGCGAGCCGCACATGGCCGCGGCTTTTCGAGCGCATCGGCCCGACATGCGCCTGGAAGCCGTGGCCGGTGGCAAGCGACTTGCCGTCATAGGTCACGGCGAGCGGTAGGAAGTGGTACTGGATGTCCGGCCACGGCACGCCAGGCCGGCTGCGGATGAAGCCGCAGCTCTCGAAATGGTTGGTGGCGCCGAGCCCGTCGTGGAACAGCAGCCAGCGCAGGCCGATCAGCGCCTTGGCGGCTGGGTTCATCGCCGAATAGAGCGTGACCGGCTTGGTGCTTGCGACCTGGAAATAGAATTCCAGGTGGTCCTGCAGATTGGCGCCGACGCCGGGCAGCTCGTGCCGGACCGGGATGCCGTGCGCGGCGAGATGTTCGCCAGGCCCGATGCCCGACAGCATCAGCAATTGCGGCGAGTTGATCGGGCCGCCGGCGAGGATCACCTCGCGCCGCGCCCGCACGGTGCGTTCCGCTCCCTCCTGGCGATAGCGCACGCCGGTGGCGCGACGCCCGTCGAGCGTGACGGCCGTTGCCAGCGCGCGGGTGCGCACCGCGAGGTTCGGGCGTCGCATCGCCGGGCGCAGGTAGGCGTTGGCGGCACTCCAGCGGCGGCCGCGATGGACGGTCATGTCCATGCGGCCGAATCCTTCCTGCTCGTAGCCGTTGATGTCCGCGGTCTCGGGATAGCCGGCCTGCCGTCCGGCTTCGATCCAGGCGCGGTAGAGCGGATTGCGCAGCGTGCCGTAGCTGGTGTGCAGCGGCCCGTCGGCGCCGCGATACGCGTCGCCACCTTCGGCGCGCGTCTCGGCGCGGCGGAAATACGGCAGCACATGGCGATAGCCCCAGCCGGCGGCGCCGAGGCTCTCCCAGGTCTCGAAATCCATCGCGTTGCCGCGCACGTAGACGAGGCCGTTGATCGAGGACGAGCCGCCCAGCACCTTGCCGCGCGGCGTGTGCAGGCGCCGCCCGCCGAGATGCGGCTCCGGTTCCGTCTCGTAGAACCAGTTGTATTTCGCCATGTTCATCGGGATCGAGAGCGCGCTCGGCATCTGGATCAGGATCGAGCGGTCGGAGCCACCGTATTCCAGCACCAGCACCGTACAGCGCGCATCCTCGGTCAGCCGGTGCGCGAGCACGCAGCCCGCCGAGCCGGCGCCGACGATGACGTAGTCGAATTCCTCCGCCGCCATGCTCAGTAGGGCGCGTCGATCGGGGCGAGGGCGACGTACACACTCTTGGTCTGCGTGTAATGCTCGATCGCGGCGCGGCCGTTCTCCCGCCCGAGACCGGAGAGCTTGACGCCGCCGAACGGCAGCTCGATCGGCGTGATGTTGTAGTGGTTGATCCAGCACGTGCCGGCCTGCAGACGCGCGATCACGCGATGCGCGCGCGTCAGGTCGGCGGTGAACAGCCCGGCGGCCAGGCCGAATTCGGTCGCGTTGGCGCGGGCGACGACCTCCTCCTCGTCGCGGAAGCCGAGCACGGCCATCACCGGGCCGAAGATCTCCTCGCGCACGATCGCCATGCCGTCGGTGCAGCCGTCGAAGATCGCGGGCGCGACGAAGTTTCCCCGGTCGAGCCCGCCCCTCGTCACGCGATCGCCGCCGATCGCGAGGCGTGCCCCTTCCGCCCGGCCGAGCTCGAT
>Ga0335074_10015310_pt1 | contig 10767 bp, 11 predicted proteins | sample Lox_Sample_23_FD_206715 | JGI IMG/M metagenome (GOLD analysis project Ga0335074, IMG submission 206715) | Soil microbial communities from Loxahatchee National Wildlife Refuge, Florida, United States - Lox_Sample_2.3 | ecosystem: Environmental > Terrestrial > Soil > Wetlands | place: USA... | reverse complement strand
CCCCGGCGACCCGCGGACGGGCCCTTTATCGGAAGAGAGTGAATCGCTGGTCATCCTCTCCCCCGTCCAGGATCCCGAGCCGCACGCCGGCGTCCAGCCACCCGTGCGCGTAGCTCGCGGCCGCGAGCGCCCGTTCGCGGTCCCCGGCCGCGGAGAAGTGCTCGGCGTCGGCGAGATAGGCGCGGGCCATCGAAAGGAAGTCGTCCGACGCTCCCCGCAGGAACGAACGGGCGGGCGGCGTCGCCGCGACCCGCTCGAGCGCCTCGTGCGTGAGGCGCAGGTACCTCTCGAGGAGCGCCGGCTCGGTCACGGATCCCGCCAGGCTAGCCGCACCGCGTTATAATCCGTCGGCCCCGGCTCACCCTTTCGGGACCTTCTCCCAGTCCTTGAGGAAGCGCGCGAGCCCGAGGTCGGTGAGCGGGTGCTGCACGAGCTTTTCCATGACCGCGTAGGGCATCGTCGCGATGTCCGCCCCCAGCTTCGCGGCGTCCAGGACGTGGACCGGGTGCCGTACGCTCGCGACCAGGACCTTCGTCCGGACCTGGTAGTTCCGGTAGATCTGCACGATGTCGCGGATCAGCTCCATCCCGTCCTGGCCCTGGTCGTCCAGCCGGCCGATGAACGGGCTCACGTAGGCAGCCCCGACCTTCGCGGCGAGGAGCGCCTGGTTCGCGCTGAAGACGAGTGTCATGTTGACGCGGGTGCCCTCCGAGGCGAGGACCTTGGTCGCTCGGAGCCCGGCCGGGATCATCGGGACCTTGACGTAGATCGACGGGTGGATCTCGCGGAGGTGGCGACCCTCGCGCAGCATGCCGTCGGTGTCGGTCGCGACGACCTCCGCGGACACGCTCGGTACGCCGAGCGCGCAGACTTCGCGCAGGACGTCCTCGAACTTGCGCCCCTCCTTCGCGACGAGGGTCGGATTGGTCGTGACCCCGTCCAGGATGCCGGTCTCCCACATCGTTCGGATCTCGGTCACGCTCGCGGTATCCAGGAACAGTTGCATCGTGCCTCCCGCTTCGTACTCGCCGCCTACGACACCTTGCCCCGGCTCTTGAGGAGTTCCCACGCCTCGTCGCGGAGGCGGGCCGCGGAGAGGCCGAGGCGGTCGAAGAGGACGTCGGGCGGGCCGGCGTCGGAGAAGACGTCGGGGATCCCGACGCGGCGGACGGGGACCGGGTAGTTCTCGGCGGTCGCGCTGGCGACCAGGGCGCCGACGCCCGTGAGCACCGAGTGTTCCTCGAGCACGAGGATCGCCCCGGTGTCGCGAGCGGCCCGCAAGAGAGCCGGTTCGTCGAACGGCTTCACCGAAGCGAAGTCCAGCACCCGGGCCGAGATCCCGATGCGGGCGAGGTCCTCCGCGAGATCGAGCGCGGGGGCCACCAGCGTGCCCAGCGCGACGATCGTGAGGTCGTTCCCCGGTCGGAGCTGCGTCGCCCGGCCGATCACGATCTCGCCCGGGGTCACGTCGGGCCGGGGCTCGCCCGAGAGGCGCACGTACGCCGGACCCGGCCGTTCCGCGACCGCGAGCGTCGCCGAACGGGCGCTCGGAGCGTCCGCGGGAACCACGACGGTCATCCCCGGTAGCCCGCGCATCAGCCCGAGGTCCTCGAGCATGGCGAGGGGGGCACCGTCGACGCCCGACCCGATACCCGCAGGTACGCCGACGACCTTCACGTTCGCCGCGTTGAGACACACCGACTGGCGGACGACGTTGTACGCCTCCCCCGCGGCGAAGACCGCGTTCGTCCCGACGAAGACGGTGCGCCCGTCGAGCGCGAGACCGGCGGCGATGGAGATCATGGACGCGTCGGCGACCCCGAGGTTGATCGCGCGTTCGGGGAACTGCCGAGCGAACGACTGGGAGCCGGTCGCGCTCGCGCGGTCGGCGTCCAGCACCATCGTTCGGGGGTCGCGCTCGCCGAGCTCGACCAGCGCGCGCCCGTAGGCCTCCCGAAGGCTCGCGCGGTGGCCCGCCGTCGTCATCGGGTCGCCTCCGCCGCCGGCACCCCGAGCTCGAGGAGCGCCCGTTCCGCCTCGTCGGGGGAAGGGGCTCGGGCGTGCCAGACGTGCGTGTTCTCCATGAACGAGACCCCGCGGCCCTTGACCGTGTGCGCGACGATCGCGCTGGGGCGGTCGGTCGTCGCGCGGGCGGTCGCGAAGGCGCCCAGCACCGCGGGAAAGTCGTGGCCGTCGATCTCGATGGGCGCGCACCCGAACGCGCGAAGCTTCTCCACGAGGGGTTCGATTCCTAGGATCTCCTCGGTCGCGCCGTCGCCTTCGAACCCGTTCCGGTCGATGACGATCACGAGGTGGGCGAGCCGGTGGTGCGCCGCCGCGAGCAGCGCCTCCCACGTCCCGCCCGCCTGGCACTCCCCGTCCCCCAGGACGGCGTAGATGCGGCTCGGACGCCGCTCGAGTCGCGCGTCCAGGGCCATCCCGACCGCGACACCGAGTCCCTGACCGAGCCCCCCGGTCGTCGCGTCGATCCCCGGCAGCCGCCGGCGGTCCGGGAGGCCCGGGAGGCGGGTGCCCGGTCGGCCGAACGTCCGCAGCTCGTCGCGCGGGAAGAATCCGCGCAGCGCGAGGGCGGAGTAGAGCGCGGACGCCGCGTGGCCCTTCGAGAGCACGAGGCGGTCCCGGTCGGGGTCCGCCGGACGCGCCGGGTCGATCCGCATCTCCCGGAAGAGGAGGGCGGTCAACAGCTCGACCACCGAGAGACTTCCGCCGGGATAGCCGCTCCCCGCGGCGTAGGTCATGCGCACGACGTCGCGACGGACCTCGAGCGCGGTCGCCCGGAGGGTCTCGACGAGCTCGGCCGAGACCTCGTCGCCCATGCGCGGCGGTGCGAGGCGGGCCGGTCTATTTGATGGTTCCACCGGCGGCAGTCTTCCGACGGGGGCGGGCCCGCGGTCGGTCGGGGTCCGCGCCGTCGGAGACGAGCGAGCGGAGCGTCGCAAGGTCCTCCGCGTACCGCGCGTATCCGGTCGCGGGGTCAAGCGGGGTCTCGAGGTACCCGGGCACCTCCGCCCAACGCGCGTCCGCGAGGAGGCGGCGAAACGCGTCGCGCCCGATCTGGCCCTTTCCGATGTTCTCGTGGCGGTCGAGGTGCGACCCGAGCTCCGCCTTCGCGTCGTTCAGATGGAACGCTCGGACCGCGTCGAGCCCGATCGTGTCGCGGACCCGGTCGACCCAGCGGCCATACCCCTCGTCGGTGCGGAGATCCCAGCCGGCCGCGAAGAGATGGCACGTATCGACCGTGACCCCGAGCCGCCCGGGAGCGTCCACGCTTTCGAGGACCGTCGCGAGCTCCTCAAAGCTCGAGCAGAGGGTTGTCCCCTGGCCCGCGGCGTTCTCTAGCAGCCAGCGCGCGCGAGCCGCCGGGTGCTGTTCGAGGGCGAGCCGCAGGCTCTCCGCGATCGTCTTCAGTCCGGCGTCCGGGCCCGATCCGAGATGCGCGCCGGGGTGGAAGATGAGTGCGTCGACCCCGAGCAGCTCCGCGCGCGCGACCTCGTCCCGGAACGCGGCCCTCGAGCGGGCGAGCGTGTCCGCCTTGGGGCTCGCGAGGTTCGCCAGGTAGCCGTGGTGGACCGCGGTCGCGCGTACCCGTTCGTCCCGGACCGCGGCCCGAAAGCTCTCCGCGGCGGCGGGTGCGATCGGAGGGCCCCCCCACATCTGAGGGCTCTTCGAGAAGATCTGGAGCGCCTCGCCGCCGATCGCCCGCAGCTCGCGGACCGCTTCGGGAAGACCGTGCGCGATTCCCAGGTGGGCCCCGAGGATCATCGTGCGGCCGACCCGTTCGGAACGATTAGCCTATCGGCCGGTCGATCGCTCGCACGGAGAGAGGGGGGAGGCTGACAGCTTTCCGCGTCTCCCGTAGGCTCGCGCACTTCAGTACTGCGCGGAACGCCAGCGGGCTTAACTGCCGGGTTCGGAATGGGACCGGGTGTTTCCCCGCCGCTTTGGCCGTCAGCCACCGGCTCCGACCCGGCCCGGCTATTTAACTTTGAGTCGACGTGACGAGGAGACCGCGGCCGTCCGCCGCGCTCGCCAAGACTTCATCCCGTCTCCGGCGTCTGCGCGGCCCGACGCGGAGGCGAAGCGCGCGTGGCGGTAGACGATTCCCCCATCATCCCGGAGTATCGGCTGACGCTCGACGTCGACTTCACCGGCCTCGCGTGGACCGGCTCCGTCAGCTTCGACCCGCCCGAGGGGACCCGCGCCCTCGCGCTCGACTCCGAGGGGCTCGACGTGCGCGCGGTGCGGATCGGGCCCACGTCAGTTCCCTTCCGCGTCGACGCGAATGCCGCGAAGCTACGGATCCCCGAGGTCGCTCCCGGGACCGTCACGATCGAGTTCGCCGGGCGGGTCGCGGAGACGGTGCTCATCGGTTTCTACCGCTCGCGCCAGGGCGCGGGCTACCAGCTCACGACCCAGTGCGAACCGAACGGCACCCGACGCATCTTCCCCTGCCTCGACCGCCCCGACCGAAAGGGCCGGATCGCGCTCACGGTGCGCGTCGACCCGGACCTCCAGGTCGTCTCGAACATGCTCGAGGAGTCGGCCGGCGAGGTCGCGGGACGACGCGTCTGGCGGTTCCCGCCGACGCCCCGGATGGCGCCGTACCTCTTCTTCCTCTCCGTGGGGCGGTACGACCGCGTGAAGGACGCCTCGGGCCGCGTGAAGTTCCGCGTCTTCGCCCCGCCGGGCCAAGGCCCCTCGGGGCGATTCGCGCTCGAGTCGGCGCGCCGGATTCTCCGCGCCTACGAGGAGTACTACGGGATCCCGTACCCGCTCCCCAAGCTCGACCTCGTCGCGGTCGCGGAGGCCTCGTTCGGCGCGATGGAGAACTGGGGGGCGATCGCGTTCCGGGACGACCGCCTGCTGGTCTCCGAGCGGTCGACCTCCTTCGAGCGTCGCGACGTCTTCGAGACGATCTCGCACGAGATCGCCCACATGTGGTTCGGGAACCTCGTGACGTTGAGCGACTGGACGGAGATCTGGCTCAACGAAAGCCTCGCCTCGTTCCTCGAGACGAAGATCTCCGACCGGGTCGACCCGTCCTTGGGAAGCCACACGGATTTCTTCCTGCGGATCGCCGGCGCGTTCGCTGCCTTCGAAGGAGATTCCCTGGACGCGACCCATCCGGTCCGCGCCCGGGTGTCGAGCGCGGCCGAGGTGAGCCAGATCTTCGACGAGATCAGCTACGGCAAGGGCTCGAGCGTCCTCGCGATGCTCGAGGAGTACCTGGGCGAAGAGCCGTTCCGCCGCGGGCTCGCCGAGTATCTCGGCCGCTTCCAGTACGCGAACGCGACGACCGCCGACCTGTGGGAGTCGCTCGGCCGCGTCGTCGGGGAGCGGATCGGCCCGCTCATCGACCCGTGGCTCGACCGCCCGGGGGTCCCGTCGATCTCCGCCCGGATCGGGGACCGGGGGCTCGAACTCACGCAGCGACGCTTCTCCTACCACGGGGCGACCGACTCGCGTCCGTGGCCGATCCCGATGACGATCGACGTCGACGGCCGGCGCGAGCGGATCCGATTCGACACGTCGACCCGCGTGCTCGGCGTGCCCCCGAGCGCGACCGTCCACCTGAACCCGGGGGCGGTCGGCTTCTATCGCGTCCACTACGACGCCGCGCTCACCGAACGTCTCCTCCGCGCGCTCCCCGACCGGCCCCCCGAGGACCGGTGGACGTTCCTCGCCGACCTATGGGCGTACCTGCTCGCCGGCGAGGTCGACTGGATGTCGTTCGCCCGCGCCGTCCGCACCCTCGGGCTCACGTCGGACCGTCTGGTCGCCGAGCTGCTCGGGCGGACCCTCGGTCCCCTCGCGATCTTCTTCCCGGAGTCTCCGCCCGTGCAGGACCTCGCGCGGTGGTTCTTCAGCGCGCAGTTCGCCCGGCTCGGCACCCAGCGGCGCCCGGGGGACTCGACGTCGGACGGGGTCCTCCGCGAGAGGATCTCCTTCGGCTGGGTCCGCATCGACCCCGGGTTCGCCCGCGAGCTCTCCGAGCTGTTCGTCGCGTGGGACCGGGTGGAGCCGGACGTGCGGCCCGCGGTCGCGGTCGCCCGCGCGCGCACGGAGGGCGCCAGCGGCTACCGCGAGCTGCGCCGGGCGCTGCGCCCCGAACAACCCGAGGGCGAGCAGCTCCCCCTCGAGGTCGCCCTGGCGTGGACGACCGACGCGGAGCTTGTCCACGAGACGCTCGAGCGGGCAGGCTCCGGTGCCGTGAACCGCGGGATCGTCCCCGAGGTGATCCGGAACGTCGCCGCGAACCCGGCCGGCCGACGCGTCCTGTGGCCCTGGCTCACGTCCGAGCTCCCGCGGCTGGACGAGCTGTTCCGGGGCTCCGGGCTGCTCTCCCGCGCGCTCGAGATCACGATCCCCGTCCTCGGCCTCGGCCAGGGCGACGAGGTGCGGGGGTACTTTGCGACCCACCCGTACCCCGAGGCGGCGCGGGGGATCGACAAGGGTCTCGAGCGGCTCTCGGTCCTCGAACGGATCGCGCCGACGTTCGCCGCGCTGCGCGACTAGCGGCGGCGTCGGGGCGGGGCGGGGGCCGTAGGCTCCTCCTGCGACCAGATGTACCAGGTGCCCCGGGCCTGACTGAACCGACGCCCATCGGCGCCGTAGAGGTTCCCCTCGGCGAACGCGATATGGCGCCCCCGGCGGAGCACGTCGCCGCGGGCGGTGAGCGTCTCGCCTTCGCGCGCCGCGCGCAGGAACTCGACGTAGAGCGAGGTCGTGGCCGTCGTTTCCGTTTCCCCGAGGACGGAGACGACCGCCGCGCCCATCGCGGTGTCGAGGATCGTGGCGTAGACGCCGCCGTGCACGACCCCGTTGATGTTCAGGTGGCGGAGCTCGACCTTGCCCGTGACGGTCACGTACCCGGCGCCGCTGCGGCGCGGGTCGATCCCAAAGCCGACCTCGTGGTGGAAGCCGTGGCGCGCGGCGCGCAGGAGGTCCGGTACCGGTCGGGTCGGACGCGGATCGGGCGGCGGGGCGCGACGAGCCACTGCCCCCGGACCCGGGGGGCGCGGATAAGTACTGCGCGGGGTCGTGCCGGCCGTCCGATGGCTCGCGCGCTCCGCCTCGGGGTCACCTACGAGGCGCCGCCCAACATCGCCCTGGTGAAGTACTGGGGGGTCCGAGACCCGGCGCGTTCGCTTCCGTACAACTCGTCCCTGTCGGTCACGCTGGATCGGCTCCGCTCGCGAACGCACGTCCGATTCGACCCCAAGCTCGCCGAGGACGAGGTGGAGCTCAACGGGGCCCGCGCGACCGGCGGACCGCGGGCTGGTGTCGTCCGGTTCCTCGACCGGGTCCGCGACCTCGCAGAGCTCCCGGACCGGGCGCGGGTCGTCTCCCGCAACAACTTTCCCACCGCGAGCGGACTCGCCTCGAGCGCGAGCGGGTTCGCCGCCCTCGCCGGGGCGGCGACCCGTGCGGCCGGTCTGACCCTCTCGGACCGCGAGCTCTCCCGGCTCGCCCGATTCGGCTCCGGCAGCGCCTGCCGGTCCGTCTTCGGGGGTTTCGTGGAGTGGCGCGCGGGAGTCCGCGCCGACGGTCGCGATTGCTACGCGCGGTCGCTCTACCCCGCGCGCCACTGGCCGGCCCTGGTCGACCTCGTCCTGCTGGTCCGCGGCGCGCCGGTCAAGGAGGTCCGCTCGGCCGACGCGATGCAGGCGAGCGTGCGGACGAGCCCCGAGTTCGCCGCCCGGCAGCGCGAGGTGCCCGGGCGGCTCGCGCGGATGCGGCGCGCGATCGGCGCCCGACGCGCCGACCGGCTCTTCCCGCTCGTCATGGACGAGTGCGACAGCTTCCGTCGGGTCTGCGAGACGACCGTTCCGAGTCTCGACTACCTCACCCGCACCTCGCGCGCGATCCTCGCAGAGGTGCGGGAGCTCAACCGCGCGGCGGGCCGTCCGGTCGCCGCGTACACGCACGACGCCGGGGCGCACCTGCACGTCTTCACGCTGCGCGCCGACCTGGGCCGGGTCCGCGACCGACTCGGGCGGGTCGAGGGCGTGGAGCGTCGGCTCCTGGTTCGTCCGGGCCCGGGGGGACACGCGGTGGGGCGGACGGCGCCGCGGCTCGCTACAGCACGCGCCGGTCGAAATCTTCGGGCGGGAGCTCGAGGCCGATCTGGGCGGTGAGCCCGCCGACCTCCTGGATGAACCGTGCGCGCGCTTCCTCGTTCGTCCAGCGCTTGAGCCCGTACTCGATCGCCCGACGGCTCGTGGCCGAGTTGGAATGGCCGAACATGTCGAGAGCGCGGGGGTACCACTTCGCGACGGCAGCCTGCGCCTCCGCTTTCGACCCGTAGTACTTCGGGCCGTCCTGCACCATCCGGCGCAGCACGCTCGCCCCGAAGTTGAGATGCAGCTGCTCTTCGCTCAACATGAGCGGCATCGCGCGTGCGAGCGGGCCGTAGGAGCATTCCTGGAACGCCCGCAGCTGGTAGACGCCGACGCGGTCGACGAAGCAGGTGAAGGCGCCGACATCCCCCCACGTTTCGAACTTCATGTTGAAGGCGTCCAGCTTGTGCTCGCCCTCGCGCTTCGCGAGCAGCTCGTCGATGTAGCGCTGCCCCTCCTCCCCGAAGTCGCGGAGGATCCGACACGCCTGCAGCCCGTGCCGCGCCTCGTCCGCCACGATCCGTGACTCGATCCACCGGTCCTCGAGGGTCGGGGCCGTGTCGAGCCACGGTCGGTGCTGCTGGATCGACGCGAACTCGGTGTCCGCCTGCACCACCATGAGCTTGACGACCAGCTTCGCCATGTCGGGGTCGAGTTCCTGCGCGGTCTCGTACTTGTGGGCACCGGCCGAGGCGCCCCAGAGGATCTCGCGGACGGGGACGACCGTGCCCCCGTCCTTCAGGCTCGAGGAGCCCGCGCGCGTCTTCGAGGCGGGCGGGGTCGGGGGCGGGGACGACGGGCCGGTCATGGTCGACGGGAGTGCAAAGGGCTCAGCGGCCCTTAAAGTTGGGCTTCCGCTTCTCCGAGAACGCGGTGAGTCCTTCCTTCGCGTCCTCGGTGACGAACAATCGGTTCTGGAGTTCGCGTTCGAGGGCCAGCCCGGCGGTGAGGGGCATCTCGACCCCCTCGACCACGGAGCGCTTGATGAGGCTGATCGCCCGGATCGGTCCGTGCGCGAGCGCGCTCGCGTACGCCTGGACGTCCTGTGCGAACGTCTCCTTCGGGTAGACGTAGTTCACGAGACCGATCGCGAGCGCCTCGTCCGGCGAGAGCCGCTTGCCCGTGATCATCATGTCGAGAGCGCGGGAGGTACCGACGAGCCGGGGCAGTCGCTGCGTGCCCCCGGTGCCGGGGAGCACCCCCAGCGTGACTTCGGGCAGTCCGATCATCCCCGAGTCCTTCGCCATCATCCGCAGGTCGCAGGCCAGTGCGATCTCGAGCCCACCGCCGACCGTGTGGCCGTTGAGCGCCGCGATCACCACCTTCGGGGTCTTGGCAAACTTGTCGAGAGTCTCCTGGCAGTGGAGACAGAACATCGCCTTGAAATCCGGCGCGCTCTTCTTGAGCATCTCGATGTCGGCGCCGGCGCTGAAGAAACCCGGGACCGAGCTCGCGAGGACGATGACCCGAACCTCGTCGTCGAACCGGAACTCGTCGACCGCCGCGCTGAACTCGCGCATCATGTCGAGGTCGTAGGTGTTGGCCTTCGGCTTGCCAATCTCGATGTAGCCGACGTGGTCGTCGACGCGCGTTCGAAGATACTTGCCCTGCATCGTCGCTCCGCCGCCCCGGCGGGCGGCTCGACCGACCGCACCGTCCCGGGCGGATAACGCCGACGCCCCGCGGCCCGCTCAGGCGGGCGTCGAGGCGGCCCGGGGGCGGTCGTCCACCCGGCCGTCCGCGTAGCCGACCACCACGCGGGTCGCAAGGCCGACGAAGATCCCGATCTCGACCACCCCCGTGGTCGCCCGGAGCGTGGCGGCGGCCGCCGCGGGGTCCTCGATCGGACGGCCGGGGACGAGGTCCAGCAGCTCGTTCCCGTTGTCCGTGAGATACGGTCGCCCGTCGACCTCGCGCGGGGTCACGCGGTAGCCGGCGGCCGCCAATCGGTGGGCAACGACCGGGCGCGCGAACGGGACGACCTCGACCGGGATCGGGGCGCGGGACCCGAGGTGCGAGACGAGCTTCGAAGGGTCGACAAGGATGACCACCTCGCGGGAGAGCCCGGCGAGGAGCTTCTCGCGCAGCAGGGCCCCTCCGCCCCCCTTCGTCAGCTCGAGCGCGGGAGTGACCTCGTCGGCCCCGTCCAGCATCAGGTCGAACGCGTCGTCCGCGCGAAGCGGCCGGACCGAGAATCCGAGCGAGCCGGCAAGCTCCTCCGTCGCCCGGGAACTGGCCACGCAGTCGTACGATCCGGTGGCGCCGAGTGCCGCGAGGGCTCGCACCGCCTCCGCCGCGGTCGACCCGGTCCCGAGGGCAAGCCGCATCCCGGGGCGGGCGAGTTCAACGCCCCGCCGTGCGGCGACCCGCTTCGCTCGGAGCTGCTCGTCCGTCACGTCCGGCCCGGAGCGACCGCGCCTATTCAATCCGTCGGCCCGCCCTCCCGCGGCCCGACAGTTCTAAGTGGCGCGGTCGTTCCCGCTCCTCGATGGCGTCCCGGGGCCGGGCGAGCGCCCGCGCGGTCGTCGTGTCGATCGGCGGCTCGGTCCTGCTCAGGGACCCGGGCGATCGCGAGTACGTCGAATCGCTCGCCGACCTGCTGCGCTCGGTCGGGGAATCAATGCCA
>Ga0335074_10015309_pt1 | contig 10767 bp, 11 predicted proteins | sample Lox_Sample_23_FD_206715 | JGI IMG/M metagenome (GOLD analysis project Ga0335074, IMG submission 206715) | Soil microbial communities from Loxahatchee National Wildlife Refuge, Florida, United States - Lox_Sample_2.3 | ecosystem: Environmental > Terrestrial > Soil > Wetlands | place: USA... | reverse complement strand
TGGGGCGGCAAGGTCCGGTCCGTGCGGGTGAACGGCGCCACCACCCGGTGGGCCTACCGGGACGTGGCCGACGTCGTCGAGCGCGCCGGGCAGCACCTGGACACGATCATCCTGCCCAAGGTGAGCTGCCCCGAGCACGTGGCCTGGCTGGACCTGCTGCTCGGCCAGGTGGAGCAGGCGGCGGGCCTGCCGCACGGCCGGATCGGGATCGAGGCCCAGATCGAGGACGCGGCCGGGCTGGCCGGAGTGGAGCGGATCGCCGGCTGTTCGCCGCGGCTCGAAACGCTGGTGTTCGGGCCCGCCGACTTCATGGCCAGTCTCGGCATGCGATCGCTGGAGATCGGCGCCCAGCCAGCCGGGTACGCGGGCGCAGACGCGTTCCACTATCCGCACCTGAGGATTCTGGTGGCCGCGCGGGCGCACGGGCTGCAGGCGATCGACGGCCCGTTCGCCGCCATAGGCGATACGGACGGCCTTCGCCGCTCCGCCACGTCGGCGGCGGCACTCGGGTACGACGGCAAGTGGGTGATCCATCCGGGCCAGATCGAGATCGTGAACGAGGCGTTCTCGCCCACCCAGGCCGACTACGACCGCGCCGAGCTGATTCTCGAGGCCTACGAGTACTACACGAACGTGCGCAGGCGCGGCGCGGTCTCGCTGGACGGCGAGATGATCGACGAGGCCTCGCGCAAGCTGGCCCTGACCGCGGCGGCGCGCGGCCGTGCCGCAGGCCTCGAGCGGACCTCGAGGTTCCAGCCGCCGGACTAAGCCAGCGGCGCTATCAGCGGGCGGGTGTAGGGGTCGCCGTTGCGGCGGCTGCCGCCCTCGCCGCCCACGGCCCAGCAACCGCCGCCGCAGGCCAGATCGCTCAGGTACCCGCTGTGGCGTACCTTCGGCACGGTCGCCGGGACCCACTCGCTTCCCTGCCAGCGCAGCGCCAGCGGGCGATACTTGCGGGTCATGCCCAGCAGCCAGCATCCCTTGCCGCCGGAACAGCTCAGGCCGACCGGGTAGCTGAGCGAGCTGGAGTTCACCGGGGTCCAGGTGCTGCCGTTCCAGACGTCGGTGACCAGCGTGGTTCCGTCGTACGCGGCCAGGCACATGGCCGGCCCGGCGCAGCCGAACAGCGAGGGAACCGCCGCCGTCCTCCCGGCCGGCGGGGCTGGCGGGGTGACCGCGTTCCAGTGGCCCGCGGTGTAGGCGGCCGCGGCGGCGGCGCCGCCGCGCTCCCCGAGCGCGAGGCAGTAGCCGCGCACAGGGCAGGAGAGCTGCTGCGGCCGCAGGCCACCGGCCACCGAGGTGACCACGGTCCACGCCGATCCGTTCCAGCGCTCGAGCAGGTCGCCGGTGACGCCGGAGTGCGTCTGCGTGCCGCCGGTCGCCCAGCACGCGCTCGGCGACGCGCAGCCGATCGCGTCGAGCTGGCCGTCGCGGACGGCCGGGGACGGTGCGAGCTGCCACGCTCCGCCGGTCCAGTGCTCGATGAACGCCTGGCCGCTTGACGCGCTGCCGCCCACGGCCCAGCAGTCCGAGGCTCCTGGGCACGCGATGGCCTCGAGCGCGTCGCGCGGGCCGGGAGCCGCCAGGACCACGGTGCTCCAGTGCCCGGCCGTCTCGTGCTTCAGCAGCGGGTGCCGGGGCTCCGCAAGCGTGTTCCCGCCCGGCGCGCTCGCGGTCTGGCCGACGGCCCAGCACTGCGCGGCGCTCGGGCAGGCGACCGCGTTCAGGTAGTTGTCGGGGTAGGTCTTGGTGGCGGCGTTCTTGCCGAAATGATGCACGGCCAGGACGTCGATCCCCACGATCAGGAGCGCGGCAACGACGGCGACCAGGCCAAGCGCCTGCCTCCTGCTCACGGAAACCGGCCTCCATCCGCCTGGCGAGTGGTACCTGGGCCGACGCTTACGCCCGACTGGCGACTCCACTTTGCTGAGGAATGATATCCGCGGCCGCGGCCCGCTCGGCCGCGGCGGCTCACGTCGGGTATACGCCCCAGGCGGTGAGATACCCGCCCAGGCCGCTGGTAAGCGGCAGGCCGTCCATGTCAGCGGCCGTGACCCAGCGGGCGTCGGCGGCGTCATCGCCCGCCGCGAGTTCGCCTCCGATGACGACCGCCAGGTAGTCGCTGACGTCGATGACGCTCCCGTCGGCTCCCGGCAGCTCAACGCCGCCCAGCAGGCGGCCGCACTCCACCGTGAGGCTCGTCTCCTCGAGGACCTCTCTGGCCAGCGCCTGCCGGTGGGTCTCACCCGGTTCGATGCGCCCGCCCGGCAGCGACCACAGCCCGGCGCCTGGCTCGTGACCTCGCTTGATCAGCAGCAGCCGGCCGCCCGGATCCTTGATCACCGCGCCGACGCACGGGATTCGCCTGCCAGTCACCTGCTCAGTATCCCGGCTTCCAGAAGGCCCCTGCATTGCGGCGCCTCGCCCGCGCGGTACTTGACGTTCGCGGCTGACCGCGTAACGGTCAGTAGTCATGAAGCCTGCGCCTACCTGCCCGCGGTGCGGCGGCCCGGTACGCGAACCCAGCGCGTGGTCCAGCGCGTGGAAGTGCGATGTGCACGGGCAGGTGCACCCGCTGCGATCGGCGCACAGTCCGACGGCCGGAGGGCTCGAGGGGGTGCTGCGCAGCGCCGCGGTCCCGGTGTGGCTTCCCTGGCCCCTGCCAACTGCGTGGCTGGTCACCGGCTTCGCCGGCGCCGGTGACGAGCGGACCGGCACCAAGGGCTGCGTGGTGGCGCTTTCCGGCCCCAGCCCGGTTGGCGGGCCCGGCGAGATGCTGCTGGTCTCCGAGGAAATCGGCGTCGGCCTCGGTGCCAGGTTGGCCGGCCTGGAGGGGCCGGATCCGGGCGGCGGATTCGCTTCCGGCCCGCCGCACGCGCTGGTCCGGTTCGGCAACCACGAGTTCCCGCTGTGGCACGTGGAGTCCCCGGACCGCGCCGCGTTCGCGGGCGAGATGATGGGCAACTGGCTCTGGCTGATTCTCTGGCCGGACACCGCGGGCATGCTGCTGATGGACCCGCTGGAACTGCGGGATCTCCGTGATCCTGGCCAGGAGCTTGACTTGCCATTCGGTGCGCCGTCGCCGCGCCTGCCCTAGCCTTGCGAGCGATGCGCGCGGATATGCACAGCCACAGCACGGCCTCGGACGGCACCAGCTCGCCCGCCGAGGTCATGCGGCGGGCGACCGCTGCGGGGCTCGACGCGATCGCGCTGACGGATCATGACACGGTGGCGGGGCACCGTGCCGCCGCGGATGCGCTGCCGCCGGGGCTGACGCTGGTGCCGGGCATGGAGCTGTCCTGCCGCCTGGACGGCCACAGCGTGCACCTGCTCGGTTACCTGTTCGACCCCGCTGACGCGGATCTGGCCGCCGAGTGCGCCAGGATCAGGGAAAGCCGGCTGCAGCGGGCCAGGACGATGGTCGACCGGCTGGCCGAGCTCGGTGCCCCGGTCACCTGGGCGCAGGTCAGCGAGCTGGCCGGGAGCGGCGTGGTCGGCCGGCCGCACATTGCGCGGGCGATGGTCGAAGCAGGGGTGATCTCGTCGCCGGACGAGGCGTTCGGCCCGGACTGGATCGGCACCGGCGGGCGAGCCCACGTCGCCAGGTACGCGCTCGACCCGGCGCGCGCGATCGGGCTCGTTAGGGCGGCCGGAGGGGTTACCGTGCTGGCGCATCCGCGCGCCGGCGCACGAGGCTGGATGACGCCGGATGACGTGATCGCCGATCTGGCCGCGGCCGGGCTGCACGGGATCGAGGTGTGGCATCCGGACCAGGGCCAGGAGCAGCGGGCGCACCTGACCGCGCTGGCCGGAGACCTTGGCCTGGTCGCCAGCGGCGGGAGCGACGATCATGGGGCGCTGACCGGCTACCGGATCGGCTGCGAGACGATCGCGCCCGAGGAATACCAGCGGCTGCTGTCACAGGCCACCGGCGCCGGCCCGGTGCGGGTGCGGTGAGCTCGTTTCGCCCGGCCGGCTCGGGCGATGGGCGCCATGGCAGCGGGGTCGCTATTGTCGCTGTGACCAAGAGGAAGGCAGGTCGCCATGGAGGCGCGGATCGAGCGGGCTGGAACCACCGTCAACATCTGGATCGTCGGGGACGACGAGGAAGTCATCGTCATCGACTCCGGCGACGACGCGGCTGCGGTGCTCTCCGCCGTGGGCGACCGGGAGATACTCGCGGTCATCTGCACGCACGGGCACGCGGCCCACACCGCGGCCGCCATCGAAGTGGCGGCCAGGGACGAGGCACCCGTCGCGCTGCACCACGCGGACCGCGTGTACTGGCGCGAGGCGCATCCAAAGGAAAATCCGGAGATCGACATGGAGGACGGCGGCATCTTCGAGGTCGCCGACGTCTCGCTCGAGGTGCTGCACGCGCCGGGGCACAGCCCGGGCTCGGTCTGCGTCTACAGCGAGGACCTCAGGGCCCTGTTCGCCGGCGACGTGCTGTCCGCGACCGGGCCGGTCCCCCACGAGAAGGAGTTCCCCGACTTCGCCCGGCAGCTCAGCTCGATCGGCGCACACGTGCTGACGCTGCCGGGGGAGACCCGGATCCTGCCCGGGCACGGCGATGAGTTCACGGTCGCGCTGGCGGAGAAGCGGTTTGATTCCTGGGTGACCGCCGGGCCTAGCTCGCTGGCGGGCGATCCGGGCGAGTCCTAACCGGGCGCGCCGCTCGCCACGGCTGCCGGCGTGGACCGGGCGCCCCGAGGAAGCATGGATGCCCGGGAATGTCGGCGGGCCATGCCAGGATGTGATGCGTGCAGCAGCTTGGTTTCGAGGGCATGCCGAAGCGGCTGTACGCGTGCACGCCGACCAGGCTGGGCACGTGGCTGGACTGCCCGCGCCGGTACCGGATGACCTACCTGGACCGCCCGCCGCCGGCCAAGGGCCCGCCGTGGGCGCACAACAGCCTCGGCGCCAGCGTGCACAACGCGCTGGCTGGGTGGTGGCGGCTGCCGCGTCACCGGCGCACCGTCACCGCCGCCGGTGACCTGCTTGACCAAGGGTGGATCGTGGAGGGCTTCGCCGACTCGCTGCAGTCGGCGCGGTACCGCAATTGGGCCAGAGGGCTGGTCGAGGCGTACGTGACCGGCCTGGACCCCGCCAGCGAGCCGATCGGCGTCGAGCGCACGGTCGCGACGCGTACCGAGCTGATCGCGGTGTCCGGCCGGATCGACCGGCTGGACGACCGCCGTGGCCCGGATGGCCGTGGCGAGCTCGTCGTGGTGGACTACAAGACCGGCCGCCACCTGCTTTCGGTCGACGACGCGCGGACGTCGCTGCCCCTCGCGCTCTACGCGCTCGCGGCCGAGCGGGTGATGCGCCGGGCCTGCCGCCGGGTCGAGCTGCATCATCTGCCGACCGGCCGCGTGCTCGCCTGGGAGCACACGCCCGAGTCGCTGGCCCGGCAGCTGCGCCGGGCCGAGGACATCGCCGCGGAATGCGCGGCAGCCGACGAGCGGTTCCGCGCGCAGAAGGACGCCAGGGACTCCGGCGGTGGCGGGAAGGAGGGCGGGCAGCCGCTCGAGCTGCCGGACGTGTTTCCGCCACGCCCGGGCACGTGGTGCGGATGGTGCGACTACCGGGCATCCTGCCCGGAGGGCAGCGCGGCGTCCGAGCCGCGCAGGCCATGGGACGCGCTGCGCACCGAAACCGATTTTTCGTCCGACGGCGTCAGGACAAATGCTCCTGGCTCTCCGTCTCGCGGTGCTCAGGCCGAAGCCACCCCGGCGGAACGTGGCGCGGCCGCCCACGCCGCCGTGCCGGAATGATCGCCGCCCGCCGTCCGCTCGCCCGCACGCCGTGACTTGGGCGCGCGCCCGCGCTGGCTCGCACGACGGCGCTCCTCGTCCTCTGCCTGGCGCCAGAAGGCGGTGAGCGCGCTGGCCGTGGTCTCCGGCGCCTCAACGGGCGGGGAGTGCCCCGCCCCGGGGATGCAGACCCGGTGGGCGCCAAGCCGCGTGGCCATCCGTTCCTGGACGGCGGGGCGCCACGCGTCGTCGTTCTCCCCGTAGATCACCAGGACTGGCGGCCCGCCGGCGTCCGCGAGCTCCGCCGTACGGTCCGGGCAGGCGAGCAGAAAACGGCCCATGGCCAACAGGCCGACCGGGCTGTTGGCCATCATCCGCTCGTGCAGGAAGGCGATAACGTGGTCCGGCACGCCTCCGGCCCGGGCCTCGGGCGCCAGGTGCTCGCGCCATATCTGCGCGACCGCGGCCCGCAGCCCGGACTCGCCGGCGCAGTCCATCATGGCCAGCATGCCGCGCAGCATCTCGGCACGCTGCCCGGTGATGCGGCCCGGCCCCGAGCTGAGCAGGGTGAGCGAGATGATCGGTGCGGTCTGCGCTAGCGCCGTCTCCCTGGCGATCAGCCCGCCGAGGGAATGGCCGACCAGATGCAGGCCCTGGCCCTCCGTGATCGCCTCGGTGACCGCGGCGATGTCGGCGGCGAGCGCGCCGGGCGCGTAGCCCTCGGCATCTGGCGCGCCCGGGCTCTGATACTGCCCACGCATGTCGATGGCGACAACCCGCCTGCCCGCCGATGCCAGCGGCTGGAGCACAGGGATGAAGTCTTCCTTGCTGCCGGTGAAACCCGGGATGAGCAGCGCCGGCCTTCTCTCGCACGCGCCCACGGTCGGCTCGGCCTCAAGCGCCGCGAAGCGTCCGCGGCGGCCCTCGATTGTCACCGGCCGGACGCGTTCGGGCAGATCGAGTGTCTTAGGTGTGCTCACGGCCTGGCAGCCTAACCCAGCGTTGGTTGCATCCCGGTCGCGTCAGAATCTAGCGCGGCCGTTTTGCGGGCAGATGACGCCCGCGTGTCGGCCCCGTTAGCCGGCCAAGCCAGGGACGGCGCGTCCCAGGGTCAGGACTCGCCTCCGGATGCTTCTGCGGCGCCGCCGGTGGCCTGGCCGATCGCGCCGGGCCGGTCGCCACGCCGGCGCGATGGCCTGCGCCGCCGTCGGGCGGGCTGACGCCGTGCCTGCTCGTCGGCCGGTGCCGCGTGGGCCTGGGCCTTGCCTGGCCCGCTGGCCGGCTCGCCGGCCTCGCCAACGGCCACCCCGGCCCTGGTCCTGCGCCGGGCGCGCTTCCTGATCTGCCCGCCCTCGCGGCTCCTGGCCGGCTCACCACGGCCGCCGCGCCCAGCGCCGGCGTCCTTCGTGCCGCGAGCGGTGCGCGAGCGGACCCGGCCGGTTTCGCCGATGTCCTCGAGGTCCTCGGCCTCAAGGCCGAGGCGGCCGCGCTTGGTCACGGGCAGCGTGCCGGTGGCACCCTCCGGGATCCGGAGCGCGTTGTACAGGTGCGTGGATGTCGAGTAGGTCTCCTCGGGCTCGGGCTGGCCGAGGCCCAGGGCCTCATCGATGAGCTTCCAGCGCTGCAGGTCACGCCAGTCCACGAACGTCACGGCCACGCCCGTGCGCCCCGCGCGGCCGGTCCGGCCGGTGCGGTGCAGGTAGGTCTTGTCGTCCTCCGGGCACTCGTAGTTGACCACGTGCGTCACGTCGTCGACGTCCAGGCCGCGCGCGGCCACGTCGGTCGCGACCAGCACGTCTACCTTCCCACTGCGGAACGCCCGCATCGCCCGTTCGCGCTGGCCCTGTCCGAGGTCGCCGTGAACGGCGGCCGCGGCGAAGCCGCGTGTGGTCAGCGCCGCCGCGACCTGGTCGCTGGCCCGCTTGGTCCGGCAGAACACGATCGTCAGCCCGCGGCCCTCGGCCTGCAGCACCCGGGCCAGGACCTCGATCTTGTCCATCTGGTGCGCGCGGAATACGTGCTGCTCGGTGCTTGGCACGTGCGCCGGCTCGTCGTGGTGCTCGGCGCGTATGTGCGTCGGCCGGGTGAGATGGCGGCGGGCCAGGGTGACCACTTCGCCGGGCATGGTGGCCGAGAACAGCATCGTCTGCCGGTGCGCCGGGGTGTACTTGAGGATCTTCTCCACGTCCGGGAGGAAACCAAGATCGAGCATCTTGTCGGCCTCGTCGAGCACGAGCCCGGTGACCTGTGACAGGTCGAGGTGCCGCTGCCGGACCAGGTCAAGCAGCCGACCGGGCGTGCCGACCACGATCTCCACGTTCGCCAGCGCCTCGATCTGCGGCTCGTAAGCGCGGCCGCCGTACAGCGTGACCACCCGGCTGCCGAGCCCGGAACCCGCGATACGCAGGTCCTCGCCGACCTGGATGGCCAGTTCCCTGGTGGGCACCACGACCAGGGCGCGAGGCGCCGAGGGCTTGCCTCCCGGGTTCTCGTCCAGCCGCTGCAGCAGCGGGACGCCGAATGCCAGCGTCTTCCCGGTGCCCGTCCTGGCCTGGCCGATCAGGTCCTGCCCGCCAAGCGCGATCGGAAGGGTCAGTGCCTGGATCGGGAACGCTCGCGTGATCCCCGCCGCCTCGAGCGCAGCGCAGATCGGCTCGGCAACGCCGAGATCGCGAAACGTCTTGGCGCTGCTGCCGGAGTCGGCCTGGAGGCCCTCGCTCTCAGCCTGCGCCTGGTTGTCGTTGGTCGTATCGGGCATGGCGCGCTCTTCGTCCGGCGCGGTCTGCATGCCGCATGTATCTGTCGTCAGGGCTTCCGCCTCCATCAAGGCCCGCGGTCCGCGGAGCGCTCTCGCGCCCCAGGCCGACATCGCGAGCTGTAATCGAACCCTCCAGTGGGAGCTCAGTGCCATCAGGCAAGGCACATAGCCACACGCTCACGGAGGAAATCAGCGCGGTGTTTGAGGGGGCGGTCGCCGCTCCCTCGCAATCGCCGCGCCTTACGCTTCGTGTAACGACGAGTGGGGGTTACCGCATTCCTCATGCGGATTGTGCAACAGTCTAGCAACATCGAGTGCCCGGTTGGCATCAGGCATGCCGGTCGGGGCGCGCTCGGACTTGTTACGCTGCGCTCGTGACGCAGAATGACCCGCACGGCGCGACGGCTGAGGGTGCAGCCGGGTCCACGGATTCGGGGCCGGACCGCCGCAGGGTCCGCGGCGCGATCGACCTGCTCGGCGTGCTGGCCTACGCGCTTCTTGTGGCTTTCTTCCGGCTTGTCGAAGATGCGGCGCTCGCCGAATCGCTCGCCGACAAGGCTGCGCTCGCCGAGATGGCCGTCGCGGAGTTCGGTCATTTCGAGCTGATACGCGCTCGGCTGGAAGAACTGAACGTCGATCCCGACGAAGTGATGCAGCCGTTCGTGGCCGCCATCGATGAATTCCACGCCAGGACCGCACCATCTGATTGGCTGGAAAGCCTCGTAAAGGCATATGTGGGAGACGGTATAGCGGTCGATTTCTGCCGGACCGTGGCCGAGTTGCTCGACCCGCAGACGGCAGAACTCGTCCTTGTCGCTCTGGAAGACACCGGGCACGCCGAATTCGCGGTCGCGCGGGTGCGGGGAGCCATCGAGGCCGATCCCGCGGTCGCCGGACGGCTGGCGTTGTGGGCCCGGCGGCTGGTGGGCGAGGCGCTCGGACAGGCGCAGCGGGTCGCCGCGGAACGGGAAGACCTCGCCGCCCTTCTCGCGGGCGGGGACGTCACCCAGCTAGGCGCGATTGGCCGGATGTTTGCGGTGCTGACGGACGCGCACGCGCGGCGAATGGCAGCGCTCGGCCTCGGCGATTAGCGCATCCGGCTTGCTGCGATCGATTAGCGCATCCGGCTTGCTGGTCAAGCGTGGCGCCCCGCGGCGTTGGTTCGCGCCTACGTCAAAGGGTGTTGCCGAAGCCAATACGGCGGGGCTCGCTGCCGCCAACCTCAAGGTAAGCAATCTTATCGGCGGGAATCAGGACCCTGCCGCTCCGCTCGTCCCCGAGCGTGAACACGCCGCCGTCGGCGACCGCCGCGGCAAGGGCGCGCTGCACCTCCTCAAACGAGGACCTGGTTTCTATGACTAGCTCTCGCGGCACGGACTGAATGCCGATCCTGATCTCCACGGCGCTCCTCTCCGCGGCCGAGGCTGGCCCCGGTCCGGATGTTCAGGCGGTGCGGGGCCAGCCGCTGATGCCACGCCAGGCCAGCCGCGCCAGCAGTTGCTCGGCGGCGTCCTTGGGAATCGCACGGCCGGTGCTCAGCCAGTACCTGGAGCTGACCTGGGCCATGCCGACCAGGGCCATGCCCAGCAGGTGCGCCTCGTCATCGGACAGGCCAGCGTCCTCGCGGATGAACTGGCTGATCATGTCGGCGCACGCGCGCATGGTGCGGTCCAGGCGCTCGCGGACGGCGGGCTCGTTGCTCAGATCGGACTCGAACACCAGGCGGAACGCCTCGCCCGAGCTGCTGACGAAGTCGAAGAATGCCTGGAAGGTCGCTGGCACGCGCTGCTTGTTATCCGTGGTCGAGGACAGCGCCCCCTGGACGATCCCCACCAGCTCCTCGATGCTCTCGTCCAGCAGCGCGAGATACAGCTCCAGCTTGCCGGGGAAATGCTGGTAGAGCACGGGCTTGCTAACGCCGGCCCGTTCGGCGATTTCGTCCATGGCCGCCGAGTGGTACCCGTGGGCGACGAAAACCTCCTGGGCCGCGCCGAGCAGCTGCCTGCGCCGGGCCGGCCGCGGCAGCCGGGTGCCGGCCGACCCATGCGATCTGGCCTGCGGCGATGCGGTCACGAGTGTCTCCGGGTATCTGCTGTCACATCAAGAGGACGCTTATGCAATCTTACGTGTCAGCGGTAGTCGTCCTCGTCGAGGCTAAGCTCGCGTTCCTGTTCTGCTGCGTCGGCCTCATCTACCTCGAGCGGCACCTCGTATGACAGATCGACCTCGTCCAGTTCCTCTCCGTCAGGGATG
>Ga0335074_10015308_pt1 | contig 10767 bp, 11 predicted proteins | sample Lox_Sample_23_FD_206715 | JGI IMG/M metagenome (GOLD analysis project Ga0335074, IMG submission 206715) | Soil microbial communities from Loxahatchee National Wildlife Refuge, Florida, United States - Lox_Sample_2.3 | ecosystem: Environmental > Terrestrial > Soil > Wetlands | place: USA... | reverse complement strand
GCCCGGCAACTGCACACCGCGGGGCCGCAGAAGACCCGGTTCGTGCAATGACCAATTTGGTGGGGCCGGTGGGATTCGAACCCACACTGCCAGGAACCTAAATCCTGTGCCTCCTGCCGTTGGGCTACGGCCCCAGCATTCCGGCAGCGTGGCCGGAGTTCGCCTCCGTCAGATGCCGAGATCCTTCCGCAGCCTAGCGACATGCCCCGTCGCCTTCACCGCGTAATAGGCGCGCTCGATCTTCCCGTCCGCTCCGACGACGAACGTAGACCGGATGACGCCCACCGACTTCTTGCCGTACATCATCTTCTCCCCGTAGGCGCCGTAGGCCTCGAGCGTCGTGCGGTCGGGATCGCTCAGGAGCGGGAAGTTCAAGCCGTCTCGCTCGGCGAACTTCGCCAGCTTGGCCGGGCTGTCCGGCGAGATCCCGAGCACGGTGACACCGGCGCCCGCCAGACTCTGCAGGCTATCCCGGAAGTCGCAGGCCTCCTTAGTGCAGCCGGGCGTCATCGCGGCGGGATAGAAGTACACGATCACCCGCTGCCCGCGGAACGAGGACAGGCTGACCTCGTTCCCGGTCGAGTCCAGCAAGGTGAAGTCGGGCGCCGGATCCCCGTCAGCCAGTCGCTGCTCAGCCACTTCCAGACTCCTTCTGCCCGCCGTCCTGACAGGCCCTGTACGGCCACCTGCCCGCCCGTATGCCAGGCCCGTTTTTGTGCACTTTCTATAGCTTCAAGCATAGAATTTTGCTCGGGATGCCGGAGGATGGCTGGCCAGAACCGACCTCGCGACCCGGCTGCCAACGTTACAGGGACAGGGGTCGACCATGAGCGAGACTGAGTCGGAGCCGACGGAGCCGAATCCGACAGAGCCGGGTCACCTGGAGCAGCCAGCACAGGCCGACGCAGCACCGGCCGAGCCAGCACAGGCCGACCCAGCACAGGCCGACGCAGCACAGGCCGACACAGCACCGGCCGAGGAACCCCAGCAGGGCGGTTTCGTCCCTGGCCTGTCCGCACCCAGCCTCGGCCTCGAGTACCTGGTCGAACAGCAGCGACGCAGGGGGCGCCGGTTCGCGGCCGTCGCCGGAGTCGTGGTGGCGATCGTGATCATCGCGGGCCTCCTCGCCGTGGCGAGCGGCGGTCATGGCCCGTCCAGGGCACAGCTCACGGCCGCGCAGGTCGTCGCCAAGGCGGCCCGGCGAGAGGCTGGTGTCCAGTCGTACACGGCCGCCATGAAGGAGCAGGTCACCGGATCGACCAGCGCGACGGTGTCGGGAACGATCAAGTTCCAGCGCTCGCCGCTGGAGGTCGCAACGAGCCTTGTCACGCACGCCAGCGGACAGTCCGTGCCGGCATCGGCCATCGTGACCAACAGCGCGATGTACGTGAAGGTGCCGGGCCTCGCGGGCGTGCCGGGCCTGCCTGCCGGGATGGCATCGAAATGGCTCAAGCTCCCGCTCATCGGGCCAGGCGGGACCTCGCCGCTGGCCGGGATCGAGCAGGAACTCCAGCGCGAGAATCCGGTGTCGGAGACTTCCTTGTTCGCCGCAGCGGAGCACCTGCGCAAGACGGGCTCACAGGTCGTCGACGGCATCAGCACGACCAAGTACACCGGGTCTGTCACGACCGCGCACGCAGTGAAATCGCTGCCCACGGCTGAGCGCGCCCAGCTCGCTCCCTATCTGCGGCTGGTGACAGGCAAGATAGCGGTCGCAGTATGGATCGGCGGGAACGGCGACATCAAGAAAATTGATGTGACCGAGCGCGTCGGGACCGACAACGTGACGACCACCATCACGTTCCTAACCTTCAATCAGCCGCTCGGCATCTCGATCCCGCCCGCCAGTCAGGTCTACTCCGTGCCGCGCGGCGATATGACGGACTAGGCGGCCGGCGAGCTGGTTTGCTGACGAAACGGCTACCTGGCGAGGCGGCTACCCTGAGGTGGCGGCTACCTGACGAGCCGGCTAGCTGACGAGCCGGCTAGCTGAGGAGCGCGGCGATGGCCGGCGTGAGACCGCGCAGCGCCTTACCCCGGTGGCTGATGCGGTCCTTGGCGTCCGGGGCCATCTCGGCTGTCGTCATCTGCTCCCGGTCCGGCACGAAGATCGGGTCGTAGCCGAAGCCGTTCTCGCCGCGAGGCTCGCGGATAAGCCGGCCTCGTACCACGCCCTTGCTGACTTCCTCGCGACCGATCGGCGGAACGACCAGCGCGGCCGCGCAGACGAACTGAGCCCCGAGCCGTTCGTCCGGCACATCGCCCACCTGCGCGAGGACAAGCCGCAGGTTGGCCTCGTCGTCGCCGTGGCCTCCGGCCCAGCGGGCCGACAGAACGCCGGGCATGCCGTTCAGCGCGTCGACGCACAGCCCGGAGTCATCGGCGACCGCAGGCAGTCCCGTATAGCTGGCGATAGCGTGCGCCTTCAGCAGCGCGTTCTCCGCGAACGTGGTGCCGGTCTCAGCGACCTCAGGCGCGCCGGGGAACTCGGCCAGGCTTGCCAGCCGGATATCGACGTGCGCCGCAGCCAGGATCCTGGTCAGTTCGGCGAGCTTGGCGGAGTTATTTGTGGCCAATACGAGCCGCAGGGACGGCTGCGCCGCCGGGGCGGTCATACGCCGAGCGCTGCCTGCTGATGCTTGGTCAGCTCCGCGCACCCTGCCACCGCCAGGTTGAGCAGTTCGTCGAGCAGGCCGCGGTCGAACGGCTCGCGCTCGGCGGTGCCCTGCACCTCGACGAAGCTGCCGTCGCCGGTGCACACCACGTTCATGTCCGTCTCCGCGGCGACGTCTTCCTCGTAGCAGAGGTCGAGGCGAGGCTGCCCGTCGACGATGCCGACGCTCACCGCCGACACCGAGCCGGACAGCGGCTCGCCGGGGCATCGCTTCCGGCCCTTCAGCCAGCTGATGGCGTCCGCCAGCGCTACGTAGCCGCCGGTGATTGCGGCGGTGCGGGTGCCGCCATCGGCCTGGAGGACGTCGCAGTCAATGACAATCGTGTTCTCGCCCAGCGCCTTGCCGTCCACGCACGCCCGCAGCGAGCGGCCGACCAGGCGCGAGATCTCATGCGTGCGGCCGCCGATCCGGCCCTTCACCGACTCGCGGTCGCTGCGCGTGTTGGTGGATCTCGGCAGCATCGCGTACTCGGCAGTGACCCAGCCGAGACCGCTGCCACGGCGCCAGCGGGGCACCTCCTCCTGAACGCTGGCCGCGCACAGCACCCTGGTCGAGCCGAACTCCACCAGCACAGATCCCTCCGCGTGCTGGAGCCAGCCCCTGGTCAGCCTGACGTCCCTGAGCTGGTCCGGCTGCCGTCCATCCGGTCGTGTCATAGCCGCCAGCCTAGTGCTACCAGCCTGCGCGCTCCGGCGCGCCATCGGCGATCCACTGGTAGGTCCTGGCGACGCCGTCAGCAAGGGAGATCGATGCCGTCCAGCCGAGATCGCGGGCCGCCCGTTCCGGGGCCAGACCGCCGCGCAGCAGTTCGCCGGGGCGCGCGGGAGCGAACACCGGGTCGATCGCATAACCGGCGACCGCGCCCACGACGTCGAGCAGGCTGAGGACGCTGACCTCGGTTCCGCTGCCGATATTCCAGGTACCGGGGCGGCCAGCATCCGCCGCCGCGAGGAACGCCGCGACTGCATCGCCGATATAGACGTAATCCCTCGTCTGCCGGCCGTCGCCGTAAACGGTCGGGCGCTCCCGGGCGAGCACCTGAGCGCAGAAGATCGCCACCACGCCGGCCTCCCCCGCCGGATCCTGGCGCGGCCCGTAGGTGTTGGCCAGCCTTAGCACTGCGTGGCTGGTCCCGTGCAGCCGGTTGTAAAGCTCGACGTACTGCTCGCCGCTGTACTTCGCCACCCCGTAGGGCGACTCCGGCAGCGGCAGCACATCCTCCAGGGACGGAATCGGAGCGTCCCGGCCGTAGATCACTGATCCGGTCGAGCCGAACAGTACCCGGGCCCCCACCGACCTCGCCGCCTCCAGCACATTCACCGTGCCGATGATGTTGGTCTCCGCATCCAGCGCAGGATGCGAGACCGACACCCGGACGTCGATCTGAGCGGCCAGGTGGCAGATGAGCTGCGGTTCTACTTCCCGGACCAGCGAGTCCAGCGCACCGGCATCGGTGATGCTGATCTTGTACATGGCCGCGTGCGCGGGTACCCTCGCGGCCCGGCCGGCCGACAGGTCGTCCAGGACGGCGACCTCGTCGTCTCTGGCCACCAGGGCGTCGGCGAGATGGGACCCGATGAAGCCGGCGCCGCCGGTGACGAGCACGCGCATGGGACCGCAGTCTATGCGCGCCAAACATTTGGTTGCGGCGGCCACGCCATCGGGCGCACAGTGACAAGCAGGCAGCGAGCTAGTAAGCGGAGTGAATCAACGCAGATCTGCTATTTGCTGTAATAGCCCGATATAAATCCGCGCTCTCCCGAGTGCGGCACGACCGAGTGCGGCTCAGAGAGGCGGACAACATAATGACGGGAACGCAGGTAGCTCAGCCACGCCGACGCCACTTGCGAGCGGTACTCGCCAGCCTCCTCCTGATCGCACTGACCGTCTCGGCCGGCCTGGCCACGTCGGCGCATGCGGCGACTGTTCGCGCTGCAGCGGGCCACGCTCCGGCCCGCACCCGGGCCGCGGCTAAGGCCGCGCCCGACTGGCCCGCCTATCTGAACGGCCCGAAGCACAGCTCGTACAGCGGGAAGCAGCGGGCGATCACGCCGGCCACCGTCAGCAAGCTGACAGAGAAGTGGAAGTTCACCAGTGGCGACGGCTTCCTCGCCAGCCCGACCGTGGCCGACGGCGATATCTTCATCGGCGCGAACAACGGCTGGTTCTACAAGCTGTCAGAGCACACCGGGCACCAGCTCGCGAAGGTGTTCCTCGGCTACCAGCCGGATCTCACCTGCGGCAGCCAGCAGAACCTTGGCGTGGTGTCGACAGCCACGGTCGCAGCCGCACCTAAATCGCACGACCAGATCGTGTACGTGGCAGGTGCCAGCGGCTATCTGTACGCGCTGTACGCCAAGAACCTGAAGCTGGCGTGGAAGTCCGTCATCGCGATCCCGTCGAGCACGGTGAACAACTACTTCAACTGGTCCTCCCCCACGGTGGCGAACGGCAAGATCTACGTCGGGGTGTCGTCCAATTGCGACACTCCCCTGGTCCGCGGGGGCCTGGACGTCTACAGCCAGTCGACCGGCCACAAGCTCGGTGAGTTCTACACCGTGCCCAAGAACCGGGTCGGGGGATCCATCTGGTCGAGTGCCGCGGTCGCCTCGAACGGCGACGTCTATGCCACGACCGGAAACGGCCCGCTCAACGGCAACCAGCGGCTCGCCGAGTCCGAATCGATCCTCAAGTTCAGCTCGAAGCTCAGGCTGCTCGGCAAGTTCCAGGTCCCGGTCTCGCAAGAGGGCTACGACACCGACTTCGGTGCGTCCCCGGTGTTCTTCGGCCGGTACGTGGGCGCCTGCAACAAGAACGGCGTCTTCTATGCGGTCGTGCAGTCGACCATGAAGCTCGGCTGGCAGCGGCAGATCAGCGGCCCGGCCGGCGACAATGCCGAGTGCATCGCCGCACCGGTCTGGAACGGGAAGCGCCTGTACTTCGGCGTGGCGTCGACGACCATCCGCGGCACCACCTACCCGGGCTCGGTCCAGGAGCGCACTTCCGCCGGCCGGCTGATCTGGGCCACGGGACTGCCCAACGGCGTGAATGGCAGCCCGTCGATGGACGGCGGCGGCATCCTGACCGTCGGCACTTTCGACTACAACCCGCCGAACAACAACGCCACTTACCTCGTCGACGCGGCGAACGGGAAGATCCTCAAGACGCTTATCACCGGCAACAACTTCTGGGACTTCCCGCAGAGCGTGTTCGCCAGCAACTGGCTCTTCACCGCCAACACCAGCGGCGTGCAGGCCTGGGGCACTGGGCCGATGGCCTGAGCCGGCGCCGGCTCAGCCGAGCAGCCGCAGCCCGCAGCTCGCCTGCCGGAGCGGCCCGCCGAACGCGGCGGCGGCCTCCTCCAGCGAGGCCGCCGCGTCGTTCCAGGCGACCAGGTGGGTCAGCACCAGCTCCCCCACCTCAGCTCTGGCTGCGTGCTCGCCAGCCTGCCGGGCGGTCAGGTGCAGGTTCGGCGGCTGGTCGGGCCCCTCGGCAAACGAGGCCTCGCTCAGCAGCACGTCGGCTCCCTGAGCCAGCGTGACCAGTTCGTCGGTCGGCCCGGTGTCGGCGGAGTACGCGAGCACCTTGCCGCCGTGCTCGATGCGGAAACCGAAGGTCTCGACCGGGTGGTTCATGTGCCTTGTCGTGATCCGGAGCGGGCCGATCTCGATGGTGCCGGGCTCCAGGTCCGAGAACATGAAGGCATCTGTCATCCCCAGATGCTCGCTACCGAGTGCCCTGGACAGCCGCTCGGCCGCCCCGCGGGGGGCGTGCACCGGGAGCGGCGCAAGGGGGCCGGCCGGGTGGTAGTTCCGGAAGACCGAGTAGCCGCACATATCGAGGCAGTGGTCGGCATGTAGATGGCTCAGCACGACTGCGTCGATGTCGGCCAGCCCGGTGTACTGCTGCGCGGCGCCGAGAGCACCGCTACCAAGATCCAGCAGGAGCCGGAAATCACCGGTATCGATTAGGTAACAGGATGCAGGGCTCGTCGGGCCGGGATAGCTGCCCGCCCAGCCCACCACGGTTACCTGCACGGGTGCTCATGGCTGCCGCGACAGTACCGATCATAAGCAGGCCGATCATTAGCGGGCCGACGGTCAGCGGGCCGACGGTGAGCGGGCCCACGGTGAGCGGGCTGGTGCTGGTAGCGCAGGATCACCATGCCGATCGAGAATAGCCTGGCTACCGCCAGTGGCCGGCGGCGGAACGCCCTAACGGGTGCGGGCCTGACAAAGCTCCCACTGCCACTATCATCTCCCAACCGGCCAGATCCGGATTGGGCCGATCGACAGCGTGCCACGCTGGCCGCGGAGGTGCCATGACCAACCAGTCGACCGAGTCGCAGCGAGCTGTGCCGCTAGCGCTGGCCGAGCCGACCGCGCACGTCCGCAAGCGCTGGATCGCCTGGCTGAGTCTGGCGAGCCTGGGCATGTGGATGGCGGCCCTGACCCCTATTCAGGTGATCCTGCCGATCCAGCTGCAGAACATCGACCCGAAGCACAAGATCTTTGCGCTGGCGATCGTGTCCGGCGTCGGTGCGGTCGCCTCGGTGCTGGCCACTCCGATCGCTGGCGCGCTGTCCGACCGGACAACCCATGCCTACGGCTTCGGGTCGCTGCGCGGCCGCCGCCACCGGTGGACGATCAGCATGGCCTTGCTCGCCGCCATCGCCCTCGTGATCATGGGCTACCAGCAGACCGTGATCGGCGTCGCCGTCTTCTGGGTACTGTTCAGCGCCTTCCAGAACGGCGAGTACGCCAGCCTGAGCGCCGCCATTCCGGATCACGTACCGGTCAGGCAGCGAGCGACGGTAGCGGGCTGGGTCGGTATGCCGCAGGCGCTCGGCCTCGTTGTCGGGACCGTCGTGGCCGTCCTGGTCCTCAACAGCAAGGTGCTCCCCGGCTACACCGCGATGGGCGTCGCGCTGTTCGCGCTGGCGATCCCCTTCGTGCTGCTGACGCCGGACCACCCGCTGGAATCCGAGCACCGTGAGCCGTTCTCCTGGCGACGGCTGGCCGGGGCGTACTGGATCAGCCCGAAGGAGTACCCGGACTTCGCCTGGGCCTGGCTGACCAGGTTCCTGATGTCGCTGGCGATCGCGATGGGCACGCTCTACCTGCTGTACTTCCTGCGCGACAAGGTGCACTACGCCAGGCTGTTCCCCGGCCAGACCGCCGCCGACGGGCTGCTGATCCTGATCGTCATCTACACGGTCTGCGTCGTGATCACCGCCATCGTCGGCGGGATGTTCTCCGACCGCATCGGCAAGCGACGCGGTGTCGTGACCGTAGGCGGCCTGCTGATCGCCGCTGCCGCCTTGCTGCTGACATTCGTGGAGACGTGGGACGCCGCAATCGTCGCGGCCGTCGTGTTCGGCCTCGGCTTCGGCGCCTACCTGGCCGTCGACCAGGCGCTGATTACCCAGGTCCTGCCCGCCGCAGGCGATCGGGCGAAGGATCTCGGCATCATCAACATCGCCATCGTCGGCCCGGCCGCGATCGGTGCCGCCATCGCCGGCCCGCTGGTGACCCTCGGCGGTTACCCGACCCTCTACGCCGGTACCGCGGTAGTCGGCGTCCTCGGCTCGGTCTTCGTCTGGCGGATCAAGGGCGTCAGATAGGTTGCACGGAGACTTCGCTTGCTATGAACAACGAAGTCTCCGCGATCATGGGCTGGAGCTGGCTTGCACGCGCCCGTTCACGGCACCGCCGTCCGCCACCGGCCGCAGCGGCCCGCGGCCAACCCGAGCTAGCTGCCTGCTCTGCGCAACCAGGCGCCCGGCCGGGTCCCAGACCTCGGCTTCCTCGTCGAACCAGCCGCCGCTGACATGCCGGGCCCGGCACGCCACCCGGAGCGGGCCGGGCACCGGAACCCCGCGCATGTGCCAGGTCAGCTCGACCGTCGGGGCCCAGCCGGTAGCGCCAAGGCCGAACACGACCGGCGGCAGCGCATCGACTGCAAGGGCGAGCAGCAGGGCGTCCGGTTCACGCGGCTCTCGCAGCCCGACGTAGCCGCGCATCTCCGGCAGCCCGGACGGCGAGCCACCGCGCCAGCCGGTGCTGGCCGGATCGAGCCGCACGTCCACGTGCGCGGCGTAGCCGGCCGTGCCATCGGGGCCGGTAGTTCCGGGCCAGTGCCCGAGGTCGATGCAATCCTCGATGTCGGGGAACGCGGGCGCGCCGCCAGTCCAGGAGAGTGACTGCCAGTCGGTCCCGCCGGTGTCCGCGACCGGGCGAGGCATGACCGGCGGAGGCGGCAGCGTTCCCGTGGTGATGGTTGTCTCGAGCACGGGCTTGCCATCCTGCAGCAGCGTCGCCCGGGCCGCGGATGCTGTCTTGCCGTGCTTGAGCCAGGTCACCTGGATCTCGGCCGGGCCGAGATGCGGCACCCGGAGGAAGTTTGCGCTGGTCGCAACGGGATGCGGGTTCGGCGCACAATCGAGCACAGCGCGCAGGACGGTCGCCATCAGCACGCCCCCGTTGACGGCAGCCCCACTCTGGGCGCTCCCGCCGGGCGCGACCACGATCGCGAACCGCGGGTCGGCCTGGGCTGCATAGATCCCGTCGGCACGACGGCTAGCCGCCGTCGCCTGGTCAAAGGCGGTCGTCATGCCCAGAGCTGACCCTCCAGCTTCGCCTCGGCCTCGGCGAGTGTCCCGCCGTAGGCGCCGGTCGACAGGTACTTCCAGCCCGCGTCGGCGATCAGCATCGCGATGTTCGCTCGCTGGCCGGCCGTCTGCGCCTTCGCGGCCAGACCGATCGCGGCGTGCAGCACGCAGCCCGAGGAGATGCCCGCGAACAGGCCCTCCGCCTCCATTAGCTCCCTGGTCCGGCGCAGCGCGTCCGCGGAGGAAACCGAGAACCGGGAGGTCAGCACCGACTCGTCATAGAGCTCCGGGACGAACCCCTCGGACAAGTTCCGCAGCCCGTAGACGAGCTCACCGTACCGGGGCTCCGCAGCGACGATCTGAACGTCCGGCACGTGCTCGCGCAGGAACCGGCCGGTGCCCATCAGCGTGCCGGTCGTCCCGAGGCCGGCCACGAAGTGCGTGATATCGGGCAGGTCGGCGAGAAGCTCAGGCCCGGTGGTCTCGTAGTGAGCGCGCGCGTTGGCCTCGTTGCCGTACTGATAGAGCATTACCCAGTCCGCGTGCTCGGCCGCCAGGCCCTTGGCCACCCGCACGGCCTCGTTGGACCCGCCGGCCGCCGGCGACAGCACGATCTGGGCGCCGTAGGCCTCGAGCAGCATCCGTCGTTCCGCGGAGGTGTTCTCCGGCATGACGCAGATCAGCTCGTAGCCGCGCACCCTGGCGACCATCGCGAGGCTGATGCCGGTATTGCCGGAGGTGGGCTCGAGGATGGTGGAACCAGGTGCTAGGCGGCCTTCCTTTTCGGCTGCTGACACCATGTAGGCGGCGATCCGGTCCTTCACCGAACCGGTCGGATTGCGGTCCTCGAGCTTGGCCCACAGCCGTACATCCGGGCCCGGCGACAGCCGCGGCAGCCCGATCAGGGGCGTGCCGCCCACGGCGTCTAGCAGGGACTCGTAGCGCATCGGCTTAGCTCAGGCGGATTCCCGGCGGGCGGTCAGCGCGCGCCGCCGGCTACCGCCGGCAGCACAGTGACCGTGTCGCCGTCGCTGACCGGCGCGGAGAGCCCGCCAAGGAACCGCACGTCCTCGTCGTTCAGGTACACGTTGACGAACCGCCGGAGCCCGGAGTCATCGATCAGCCGCTCACGCAGCCCGTCGTAGCGGCCGTCCAGGTCAGCGAACAGCTCGTCCAGCGTCGAGCCGGAGCCCTCGACCGCCTTCTGGCCGCCGGTGTAGGTGCGCAGGATCGTCGGGATGCGGACCTCGATTGCCATATCTGTCTGCTCCAGTCAGTACGTGCGCTCAGTACGCGCGCCGGCTCCAGGGGCTGCAACCCGCGACCCTGGCGGGTCATTCCGCTGACGCTTGTGATGCCGGTCCGGCAGGCAGCGGCGGGCGTCAGCCCGGCGCGACGGCTACCTCTTCCTCGGTAACCTCGCCGTCTACGATCCGGAATGAGCGGAACTCGTCCACGTCCGGATGCCTGGTGGATGCCAGT
>Ga0335074_10015306_pt1 | contig 10768 bp, 8 predicted proteins | sample Lox_Sample_23_FD_206715 | JGI IMG/M metagenome (GOLD analysis project Ga0335074, IMG submission 206715) | Soil microbial communities from Loxahatchee National Wildlife Refuge, Florida, United States - Lox_Sample_2.3 | ecosystem: Environmental > Terrestrial > Soil > Wetlands | place: USA: Florida... | reverse complement strand
GCGGGCGAGAGCCTGCGGCTCGACGCCTACGAGCAGTACATTCGCGGCATCACCGAGCCGGACCAGGCGGAGCGCCTGCGCCACCTTGAACAATCGGTCAAACTCAGTCCCGGCTTCAGCCCTGCGTGGATGGCGCTGGGCCGCGAGGAATACCAGGGACAGCAGTACGAAGAGGCCGCGCAGGCCTTTGCCAAAGTCGATTCCAACAGCCAGGACGCTCTTGAGGCCGGTTTCTATCGCGGGATTTCGCTGCTGTTTTCAGGCAACTACGCCGAAGCCGAGAAGGCCTTTGCCAATGTGGCTAAAGTGCTGCCACTGGCCGAGGTGGTTAATAACCAAGCGGTGGCCATCAGCCGGCAGGGCCGCGACGGCACCGCCCTCTATGTGCAGGCGGCATCGTCGGATCCCAACACCGCCGATTATCACTTCAACTTGGCTGTGAGCCTCAAGCGCGAGGGCAAAACCACCAGTGCATTGAACGAGCTGGCCCAATGCCTCAAATTGCGCCCCAACGACAGCGAGGCCCAATCGCTCGAACAGGCGTGGAAGAACCCAGCCGCGGGCCAGGCTGCAGCAGGCGCCGACCCCGCCAGCGCGCCCGATCCGCTGGAGCGCATTATTCGCACCTTCGATGCCAACGCGTTTCGCCAGGCCGCGGTCGTGCTCGACCAGGTTGACGCCTCGCATCTTGCCGACCTCAGCCCGCGTGAACAGTCGCTGAAGATCTGCGAGCAGGCCGGCGGCTATCTGCGTCGCGGGCTTCTGCTTGAAGCAGAGCGGCTTTACCAGTCGGCCATTTCGGCTGACGGCAACGTGGCCGAAGCTCATGTGGGTCTCGCCGAGGTGAGCGAGCGCGTGGGCGACAACAGTGCCGCCCGCAAAGAGGCGCAACTGGCGCTGGAACTGGCGCCCTCGGCCGATGCGTATCTGGTTCTGGGGCACCTGGATCTGGAGGAGAACCACCTGCAGGAGGCAAGGACCGAGGCCGGTAACGCGCTCAAGCTGAGTCCGGCCAGCCCCGCGGCCCAGGAACTGATGCGAGAGGTTGAGGCGCGCGACGGCGCCCAAAAATAAGCCGGCCCGCCGGATGGGCATTGCATCCGCTCCCACCCGCGTCCCCGGCATCTCGCGCGGATTTTCTACGGGGTGTATGCTTGGCTCGCACGAATCTGCGTGGTTTGAACTCTCGGGATAGGTGCAGGTCTGAAAGGCACGAGTATGGAACGGCACGGTGAGAGAATTCGAATCGGTTGGGCTCAAATTGCGTCGTCGGCTTTGCTGCTGTTGCTGGTTTTGCCTGCCTGTCTTGCGCGCGGCGATCAGCCCGTTCCCGCAGGGCAGCCCGTGGTTGACAAATTCGTGCTCGACGACACCATCCAGCCGGTGAGCGCAGACGAGCTGAAGCGCGCGATAAGGCACGCCAACTCCGATGGCGCCAGCGCTCTCCTGATTCAAATGGACACGCCCGGCGGCATGGTCGAATCGATGCGCGCCATGGTTGCCGACATCCTTGCCTCGCGTATTCCGGTGATCGTTTATGTGGGGCCTTCGGGAGCCCGCGCGGGTTCGGCGGGATTCTTCATTCTGGAGGCGGCCGACGTAGCTGCCATGGCTCCGGGAACCGAGGCCGGCGCGGCCCACGTGGTTTTCGAGCTGGGCAAACCCGACGCAACCGAAGAGCAGAAGGTTGAGAACGACGCCGAGGCCTTTCTTCGCTCCTATGTGACACGCCGCAACCGCAACGCTGAGGCGGCCGCGGCGGCAATGCAATCGTCGCATTCCTATACTGCTGAAGAGGCGCTCGACCAGCACCTTATCGACGTTGTCTCGAACCAGGAGTCGCAACTGCTGCAAACGCTCGATGGCCGCCAGGTGACCCGCTTCGACGGCAACAAGACCACGCTGCACACGGCCGGAGCACGCGTGGATCTGGTTAAACCCACGCTCCGCGACGATCTGCTGGGCTGGCTCGTGAATCCCAACATTGCACTGCTTTTGCTGGTGGGCGGGGCTCTGCTCATTTACCTCGAATTCAACGTTCCCGGCACCATTGTTCCCGGCGCGCTGGGCACGCTCATGATCCTGCTGGCTATCTTCGCGCTCGACCTGCTGCCCATCCGCTACACGGCAGTGCTGCTGCTGGTAGCCGCGATTGTGCTGATGCTGCTGGAGGCCAAGTTCGGCGGCCATGGCGCCCTGGCCATTGCCGGCATCGTCTGCCTCACCTTCGGCATGTTGACCCTGGTGGCCGCGCCGGTGCCCGAGATGAGGGTCAACCCGCTGATCGCCATCGCTATCAGCGCGGCTTTCGGAGTCATCACGGTCCTCCTCATCCGCATCGCTGTCCGTGCGCGCAGGCGCAAGGCACGCATCGGCGCCGACGCCCTTATTGGCGCGCGCGCCACGGCCATGGAGCCTCTTGGGCCAGCCGGCCACATTCTTGTGGAGGGCGAGATCTGGCAGGCCGTGGCCAGCCAACCGTTGCCGGCCGGCGCGCCGCTCACGGTTGTGGGCCACGATCACATGGTGTTGCGCGTCGAACCGCTCGGCGCGAGCCAGCCCGTTCAATCCGCGGTTTAGGGAGTCGCCGAACGAGCCGGCGAGCGTTGAAAACAGTGAGGGGTATGCGGACGAAAAATCGCACCAGGCGAGATTTCCTTTTGAAAGGCGGTCTTGCCTTAAGCAGCCTGGCTGCTGCTTCTCAGCTCCCGCCGCTGAATCCTGATCTGAACTTTGAATCGCTCGGCTCCGCAGAACGGTTACCCGGAGATCGGGCGGGAAGCCCACGGTTGCGCGGCCTTATGGTGGATGCGGGCCGGGTTCCGGAGTCTCTCAGTTACTACCGGCGGGTCATAGACTTTTGTGCGGAATGGGAATTCAATGCGCTCCAATTTCGTCTTGCAGACGACCAGGGATGCGCCCTGCGGTTTTCTTCCGCCCCCGATCTCCTGTTCCACCAAAATGCATTTGCGCCGGAACAGCTCAGCGAGTTGGCGCAGTACGCCCGCAGCCACGGTGTCGAATTGATTCCTGAACTGGAATCTTTCGGTCATACCGGGTACATCACGAGATCGGCCGCATATGCTCATTTACTGGATGCCGATTCGCAGCTTTCTTCAGAATTCACGGGTGTCATTCCGGTTCATCCCGAGACGCTGGCATTGTTCAAAAAGTTGTACAGTGAAATCTCTGCGATCTTTCCGTCGGCCTTTCTGCACGGCGGGTGCGATGAAGTGAACTGGGGAGGTTCTGAGTTGTCGCGCCGGGCGCTTCAAACAAAGCCTCGGTATGAAATATGGGCAGAGTATCTGAATTCTCTCAATCACCTTGCAGAGGACCAGGGAAAGCAATTCATCGTATGGGGGGATTTTGTTCTGCACAAGGAACCTCGCATCCTTAACCAGCTCAGCAAAAACATCGTGGTGATGGATTGGAACTACAGGGAGACGAATCCGGCGAAGATCAGTGAAGTACTTTCTACAGTCCGCAGCAACGGTTCTCGCGGCATCGGGGCGCCGGCCCTGATCAATTACAGGTGGGGGCCGCGTGCCGGTAGCGAGCAGTTGGCGAATATCGATGCATTCGCCGATGCCTACCTTGCCGAGGACGATGCCGGTTCCCTGGGGGTGATACTGACAAACTGGGTGCCGAGCCGCTACATCCAGAACTCGATCTGGGATGGATTCGCATATGCGGCAGTGGCGTTCAAGGAAGGATCAAGCGTTGCGCAGAAGTCCGGATTGCGGCGCTTTGTGGAGAACCACTACCGGGCGCGCTGGAACGATGATTGGGATCGAGCGTTCCGGCTGATCTACGCGAGCGCGCCGCAGATTGAACGGGAGTCGACGGCCGGGGCTGTGCCGCTACATGTGCCATGGAGCAACGATGAACAGCTTTCAGCAGTGCTTGAAAACCGATCGCTTCAGGCCAATCCGTTTACGCGGCTGCGCGGCCTTCTCATTCGGCTGGATGCGCAGGTGCTGAAGAACCGGGCGGACTTTCAAGCTTTTGAACTTTCAGTTGCATACATGGAGCAGTTGTATTGGCGCGAGGCAATTGTGGTTGAACACGCGGCCGCGAAGCCGTTAACGCGGGAAGATGCGGATGTGATGATCAAGAAGGTTGCGGAGCGCGACCGTAGCCTGGCAGAAGCACTTTCAAAGGATTGGGATCGAGGCCGATTCCCCGATTCCGCGGCCAAGTTGAGACCGCTTTATGGCTTGCAACCGAAAGACCAGCTCGTCTTCCAGTTTCAGCGGGCGGCAGATTATTCGGCTTCTCTAGCTTCGCATCCCGACCATTTTTTTGAACTCCTGACGGCATCAAAACCCGCATGAACTGCTGAGGATGAGAATGTCGGCTTTGGGAAGTTCATCGCTCAATGGGGTCGTTCTTCATGTCGCGGAATCTCGTGCTGCGATGGCGAAACAAGCTGCCGCCGGGATCGGGGATGAGATTCGAGCGTGCCTTCGGAAACAGGCCGGCGTCCGCACGATTTTTGCCGCGGCGCCGAGCCAGGCGGAGATGCTCGCCGCGCTTTCGAGCGAGAAGGACATCGACTGGACACGGATCACCGCTTTCCACATGGATGAATACCTTGGATTGGCGGCAAATTCGCCACATTGCTTCGGAAGCTGGTTACGGCACGCGATTTTCGATCGTCTTCCGTTTCGAGCTGTGCATTTGCTTGAGCCAGGTGACAACGCAGCGCAAGCCGCTGCGGCTTATGCGGCAAAACTGAACGAAGCGCCAATCGACATTGTTTGCTGCGGAATCGGCGTCAACGGCCATCTCGCCTTTAACGATCCGCCCTGCGACTTCGATGATCCGCTCACGGTGAGAGCCGTCGATCTTGATGCACAATGCCGTCAGCAACAGGTGGATGACCAATGTTTTGCTACGCTCAATGAGGTTCCAACACAAGCGTTGACCATGACCGTGCCGGCACTCCTGGCGTGTCGCGCAATCTTCTGCACGGTGCCCGGTTACCAAAAAAGAGGTGCAGTTCGCCGTGCACTGCTGGGACAGATCGATCCCAAGTGCCCGGCTTCTGCCCTGCGCCGTCATCCACGTTGCACAATTTACCTCGATCAGGATTCCGGTTCAGAACTGCGTGGCCACGAGACGGGACATTGATGAAGATACAGGCTTGAGCGAGTGCGGCGGCTTGGCTGTTCCGACCTGGGCTCGCGCGGCGATAACCGGCCGCGGAGAAACGGATCGCAGTCACTTGGTTAACCCCTTGGAGTACAATTGCCCACTGAGTGAGGAAAGCCCATGTCCGCTGATGTTCTGCAGATTCCGATTCTTGTGTTCTTTGGCATCATCGTTCTCTATCTGATCAACTGCATCAAGATTCTGCGCGAGTATGAGCGCGCGGTGATCTTCAACCTGGGGCGCCTGAGACCGGAGCCGAAGGGCCCCGGCATCATCTTTGTTTTCAGGCCGATTCAGCAAATGGTGCGCATCTCGCTGCGGCAGGAGGTGCTCGAAGTTCCTCCGCAGGACGTGATTACCCGCGACAACGTCACCATCAAGGTGAACGCGGTGGTAACGCTCTACGTGGTGAACCCCAACGATGCGGCCGTCAAGGTGGCCAACTACGTTTACCAGACCTCGCAGTTTGCGCAAACCACGCTGCGCTCGGTGTTGGGCGAAGTAGAGTTGGACACGCTGCTAAGCCATCGTGACCAGCTCAATCTCAGGATTCAATCCATCATCGACCAGCGCACCGAGCCATTCGGGGTGAAGGTAACGTCGGTTGAAGTGAAGCAGGTGGACCTGCCGGAGACCATGACGCGCGCCATGGCCAAGCAGGCCGAGGCGGAACGCGAACGCCGTTCGAAGATCATCCACGCCGAGGGCGAATTCAATGCCGCGCAAAAGCTTGTGGACGCCTCCGCTCTGATGGCCACGCAGCCCATGACCCTGCAGCTGCGCTATTTGCAGACGCTGACCGAAATTGGAGTTGAAAAGAACACCACCATCGTCTTCCCGTTGCCGATGGAATTCCTCACACTAATGAACAAGCTGGCCGGCATCAAACCGGCAGAGACGACGAAGTCCTGACTGGCGCGTCTCAAAAGAAGAGTGGTTAAGGCAGAATATGAGAGGTGTTTTTGACGAGGAGGATCTGGAGCCGGTAAGACCGCGGCAGGATACTGAGCTTACGCTGGGGTCGGGCACTCTGCTGGCCATCTTCTTCGGCCTGGTTCTGCTTTGCGGTCTTTGCTTCGGGCTGGGGTATGCCATGGGGCATCGCAGCGCGCAGAACACCATAGCCTCAGCGCCCGGCGCAAACGCCTCGCAACCCGTCGCCGCCGGATCGGAGGCCAAGCCCTCGGCCGCCGCGCAGCCGGCGGCGCCAACCACTGACGCCTTAACCACGCCGTCCGCGATGGATGCGGCCCAGGCATCGACGCTGCCTGCCGGCGCGGCGCCTCAAACTTTTCCCGCTGGATCAAATTCAGCGCAACCCGCGGTCAACGGCCAGCTGCAGGTGCGTCCGGCGCTCGCTCCCGGAACTGGGGCCGCGCCGGCAGCAGGTCCGGCCGCAACTGGCGCTGTGCATTCGGCGCTTGAGTCCGCCGCAACGTTCATGGTGCAGATCGCCGCAGTTTCGAACCAGGAAGATGCCGACGTGCTCACCACCGCTCTGCGCAAGCGCGGCTACGCGGTGACCGAAAAACGCGAGCCGATGGACAATCTCATCCACGTGCGCATTGGCCCGTTTGCCACCGCCGCCGAAGCCAATAGCTGGAAGAACCGCCTGCTCAACGATGGCTATAACGCGATCGTGCAGCAGTAGACCGGTGCTTCGCAGTCTCGCTTTCTATTCCCTATTCCCTGCTCCCTCGTTCCCTGCCGCCCTCATCCATTCCGGTAGCCCCGACGCGATAGCCGCTCGCACTGCTTCGAGCAGTTCTTCGCGCGTTTCAAAATCTTTGGGGTAGAGCGGCGGGTGAAATTCGATGTAGGCCGTTCCTGGTTTGATCTTCATGCTGCCCTTGGCCATCATGCCCTCGGTGCCGTGGATCGACACCGGTACGCACGGTGCGCCGGTTTCCTTGGCCAGGTAAAACGGGCCTTTCTTGAAGGGCAGCATGCGGCCGTCGCGCGAGCGCGTGCCCTCAACGAATGTGGTGATGTGCAGTCCCTTGGCCATTACGCGGCGCGCCACGGCGATGCTCTCCTGGGCGCTCTCGACGCGGCCGTCGCGATCTACAGGAATGAACTCGCCCAGCTTGAATCCGAAGCCCAGCACCGGAATCTTCATCAGCGACCGTTTGAGGAATGCCGAGGTGCGCCCGGGGATGCGCGGGATGAGCGCCGGCGGATCGAGGTTGGAGACATGATTGGCCATGAAGATGCAGGCCGTGTGGGCGGGAATGTGCTCCGCACCTTTGACTTCAACCCGGATCCCGGCAAGCGCAAACGATAGCCGCTGAATCGTCACCGCAGCGTTGTACAACGGTGTCGCATTGCCGGTGATCACCGCCCAGGGAATCAGGATGAGTACCGCAGGCGTTCCAAGCACGATGAACATGACGAGGATGGTGAGCGAGGCGATCATGGATACGGCTTACTTTTCTGTGCCGGTGGGGAAGAGCTGATGGAGGCGCGCAGGCAGTTTCTCATAAATGCCGTCGAAGCCGCCATTGGAAAGAATGGCCACCACATCTCCGCTGGCAAGCTGCGGTGCGACGCCTTCCACAATTCCATCGGCATTTTCAAGCAGCTCCGCAGGCGTGCCCTCATGGTTGAGCGCGCGCACCACGTCTTCAGGGTGCAGACGCTCCGCATCGGGTATGCGCTGCTGCTGATAAACCCCGGCCAGCACTACGCGATCGGCCAAACGCAGGCTCGCAACCAAATCGGCCTCGAGCACTTTGCGCCGCAGCGTGTTCGAACGCGGCTCTAATATGGCCCAGAGGCGCGCGCCAGGATACACCGTGCGAAGCGCCCGCAGAGTTTCGCGGATTGCCGTAGGGTGGTGCGCGAAGTCTTCAATCACCGTAATGCCGCCGATCTCGGCGCGCACCTCGAGCCGCCGCTTTACGCTCTTGAAGGTCCTGAGCGCATCGGCGATCGCAACTTTTTGAACGCCGCATCCGCAGGCCAGAGCCGCGGCGGCGGTTGCGTTCAGCGCATTGTGCTCGCCGGCGACAGGGATATCGAGCTCGCTCCACAGTTCACCCCCGCGCCAAAGCTCCCAATTCGTGACGCCGTTCGCAAAGCTTAGATTGCGAATCTGCCAGTCTGCGCTTTCTGTAAATCCATACCGCTCCACGCGGCACAGAGCCTTTTCCACGCATTCGGTCACGTTTGCGTTCGCGTCGTAGGCAACGATCAATCCGCGCCGCGGAACCAGGTTCACCAGCCGCTTGAAGGCCGTCTTCACCGCGTCAAGATCGGCGTAAATGTCGGCGTGGTCAAACTCAACGTGGGTCAGGATGAGCGCGTCGGGGAAGTAGTGCAGAAACTTGGGCCCCTTGTCGAAGAATGCCGTATCGTATTCGTCGCCTTCGACAATGAAGGTGCGCGTGGGCCGCAGTTGAAAGCTGGTTCCGAAGTTCTCGGCCACCCCGCCGATCAGGAACGACGGCTCAAGGGCTGGATTGAAGCCCGACGCCGTCTGGTAGATCCACGCCAGCATGCTGGTGGTTGTTGTTTTGCCGTGGGTGCCGGCGACGACCAGCGATTCGCGCCCCTTGAGAAACTCTTCGCGCAGCAGGGCCGCCATCGACGTGAAGGGAATGTGCTCGTCGAGCACGCGCTCCACCTCGGGATTGCCGCGCGAGAGCGCATTGCCGATGACGACCATATCGGGCGTGGGAGAAAGATTGGCCTCGGCGTAGGGTTCCATCACCGCAATGCCGAGCTCGCGCAGCAGATCGCTCATGGGCGGATATGCGGCTTTGTCCGATCCGGTGATGCGATGTCCTTCAAGCTGCAGCAGTCCGGCCATCGAGGCCATCGCCGTCCCGCAGATTCCGCTTAGATGAATGTGCCGCGGCGTCTTGGTCAACTTATCACCGCCAATGCTGTTCGATTCGCCAACTTGCCGTCTCCGTTCACCCTTTCACTTCGTCACTCGCGCGCCGATGTCGAGCCGCGCTTCTACCGCAGCCGCCAACTCCGCTTCCAACCCCAGCGTCAGCGTCACATTCTGTCGTGAAACGTGACCGCTGCGCAGTCCGATCGCAATGGGTCCCTCGAAGCCATCGAGCGCATTTAAAATCGCTTCTTCGAGAAGTTTCAGCACCGCGCCCGGAGAGACGCAGTCGAGCATCTCGCCGAAGACGATTCCGGTGACGCCGTCGAGCTTGCCGGCCTTTCGCATCTGCCACAGCATGCGGTCAATCTGGTAGGGTTTGGCGCCCACGTCTTCGAGGAACAGCAGCGTACCCTCAGTCTGCGGCTCCCACGGCGTGGCGATGAGAGAATTGAGAATACTCAGGCATCCGCCGTACAGCACGCCCCGGGCGGCTCCCGCCCGCAACGTGCGCAAGCCCTCGTTTGCGCCCACGCTGTAAGCCTCGCCGCGCAGCGCCGAATTGAAGCTCGCGAGATGCACGCCGTCTTCGAGATAGAAATCCGCGGCCAGCATCGGGCCGTGAAAAGCGGGCAGGCCAAGCTCGTCGAGCAGGCGCAGTTGAATACCGGTCAGATCGCTGTAGGCGAAGAACGGCTTTGGATGTTGTGCGATCTTCGCGACATCCAAGCCCTCGAGCAGATAATTCGAACCATAGCCGCCGCGCAGGGACATGACCGCGCCAGTTGAATCGTCTTCGAACGCGGCATGCAGGTCGGCCAGCCGCTCGTCCGTCGTTCCCGCAAAGTAGAGGGGTCCGCGGGCGAGTGCGTTTGGCGCGGGCTTGGGCTCAAACCCCAGCGCGTTCACGGCAGCCAGCCCACGCTCGATGCGTTCGGGCTGCGCGAAGCTCGCTGCCGCAATCACGCTGATGCCCGCGCCCTGCGCAACCTGGGCAAGCTCAATGAGCGGCTTTCGAAGTGCGGCCATTTCAATACGCCTCGCCGCGCGCAATCAGCGCCGCCGGCCCCGTGAGATACAGCTCCGTTCCGGGTCCGCCCCATGCGACCGATTGCGCGCCGCCCGGAGCCACAACCTGGAGCGGCGAATTCGCCAGTCCCAGTGCGATTGCCGCCGTTGCTGTCGCGGAACTCCCCGTTCCTGATGAAGAGGTCGGCCCCACGCCGCGCTCCCAGATGCGAATCTCGATCTCATTTGCGCCTTTCACGCGCAGGAATTCAACGTTGGTTTGATTAGGAAAGTCCGGATGTACGCAAATCTCCGCGCCGATCGCCTGCCAGCTCCTGTCCGCAATCTCAAAGTCCTGATTCCCCGCCGCGATCACAAAATGCGGATTGCCGGTTGAAACCTGCAGACCCTCGATCCGCGATCCATTACCCAGCGCAACCGTCTTCGGCGCAAATTCCGGAACGCCCATCCCGGTCGTCACGTCCACGGCGAACCCCGCGCTGCCGCGCACGTCATCGATGCGGCAAACGCGCAGTCCCGCGTCGGTTTTGATGTGCAGCTCATCGCCCGCCTGCGCGTTCAACTCGCACGCCATCCATGCCGCTACGCATCGTGTGCCGTTGCCGCTGATCTCGGCCACCGATCCATCGGCATTGTGCAGGCGAATTCGCCCCGATTTCGGCCCGGTCCACGCGAAGAACTCGATGCCGTCCGCGCCCACGCCAGTGTTGCGCGCGCAGAGGCGCCGGGTCAGGTGGGCCCAGT
>Ga0335074_10015304_pt1 | contig 10769 bp, 10 predicted proteins | sample Lox_Sample_23_FD_206715 | JGI IMG/M metagenome (GOLD analysis project Ga0335074, IMG submission 206715) | Soil microbial communities from Loxahatchee National Wildlife Refuge, Florida, United States - Lox_Sample_2.3 | ecosystem: Environmental > Terrestrial > Soil > Wetlands | place: USA... | reverse complement strand
GCGGACCTCCAAGTGGCGCTCGCCATCTTCACGGCTGCGGACGAAGGTCGAATCCAAGCTGACCGCGATTGCGGCTGCCGCGGTGGCTGGCTGATCTGCCGCCGCATCGCCAAGCTGCTCGCCGACCCGCAGCGTATGGCTGCGCAATGTCTCGGGGCTCTTCCCGGCGTCGATCGGAAGCAGGTGCACCAGTATATCAGCCGCAACGCGATAGGTCATAAGTGCCGATAGCCGAGCTTGCACTTGATCGAGCGCGGGAGTTGAGCGGCGGTGCGATGGCCAGCTGACACCGCTTTCTGTGCGACCGCACCCGGCACACAGGAACCGCGGGAGGCGCACCCTCACCTCACCGAACAGTGTGGCGATGCGGTGCGGCCGCCAGTCTTTCACATGGCATCTCCCGTTGCAGGTACGACGGCCGGCCGCGGCATCGCGTGGCTGCCGACTTGCGCGGCGACGACTTCCTGTTGAACGAGCGCAAGTAGCTGCTTCCCGTCGGCCAGTGTCAGACCCAGGCTGGCGATATCCTCAAGGCAATCGGGCCGATCGAACTCCATGATGTTCACCCTGATCGGTGCGCCATCGATCCCGGTTCCAACCAGCCCCAAAACCCACCGCATTCGCGATCCCCCAGCCGACTATTTGCCCGCCAGATCATATCGCTCTCGTCGTCACCCCCCCAATCTCTGGGCAGTCCCAAGCTGGAGGCGGCGTGCGCGCGCTGGCTGGGTCATCCGCTGGATCGGCCGTTGCAGTTCGCGCTGCGTCCGTTCTCTGACGCGTTGCAGCAGGTGTGGCAACAAACGCTGGGGTACGCGTGGCCCACCGAGCAAGGGGGGTTGGCGTTGTCGGGGCCGGCGAAAGCGTCGGCTCGAGGACTATCTGCTGACGCTGTTGCTGCACCAGCATCCGCACACCTACAGCGCGGAGCCTGCGGCGCCTGCGTCCGCGCCGGTGCCCGGGATCGTGCGGCGCGCCGAGACCTACATGACGGAGCATGCCGCGACAGACCTTTCCATTCCGGATGCGGCCGCGGCGTTGGGGGTCAGCGTGCGGTCGCTGCGGAGGGGTTCCGGCAATGGCGGAACACGACGCCGGGTGAGTTCTAGCGGGAGGCGCGGTTGCGGCTGGTGCGCGTGTGGGATCGCCAGCAGCAGCGTTCTATCCGATCCGCGCAGTATGCAGCGGTGGCGGACTATCGAAATCGGTGTCGGCGAATTGCAATGCGAGGTAGTCTACAAGCGCACGCACCTTCCCCGACAAGAGACGATTGTGAGTGAAGACAGCGCTGATCGGGCGTGGTGGCAATTCGTGCTCGGACAGGATGACCTTCAACCGCCCTGCCTTGACGAAGTTCATGACCGACCAAGCCGGAGCGTAGACAAGCCCGGCGCCCTCCACGGCGGCGGCAACCACGCCGTCGAGCGTATTCGAGCGCATACGGACCGGAACCTGCACCTGCGTGGGCTTGTCGCCATCCAGTAACGGCCATTCCGAGTCGATGCTGTCCGGGCTGTAAACCAGACAGTCGTGACCCGACAGGTCGGCAATCGCGTGCGGCGTGCCGCGTTGTTCGAGATAGGCGGGCGCCGCGCAAATGATCTGACGGAGTGCTCCGAGCCTGCGAATGATGAGGCTGGAGTCGACCATCCGACCGATCCGAACACCGACATCTATACCCTCCTCAATCAAATTAAGTTGCCGATCGATCAGCATCACATCCATGACGATCTTGGGGTGCATCACGGCGAACTTCGCCAGAAGCGGCAGCATGAAGAACCGGCCGAAGAGCGTAGGCCCAGCGACATGAAGACGCCCGACGGGTGTCTCGGCATCCGTGTGCAACCCTGCCTCCATCTCGTCGATTTCGGTAAGGATGCGTTTGGACTTGTCATAGTAGCGCTGCCCTGCCTCCGTGAGAGCGAGCGTTCGGGTGGTACGGATCAGGAGCTTGGTGCCAACCCGCTCTTCGAGCGCCGAAAGATGCCGGCTCACTGAAGACAGCGAGAGGCCGCTGATCCTCGCCGCACCCGAAAGGCTGCCCGTGTCGATCGCCGCCACGAACAGGGACATTGTGTCCGTTCGATCCACGGAACGCCCTCACATTCTCAGCTCGATGGCACAGAATCGGCGTTTACGTCAGATTTGCAAGGGTCATTCCCAGATTATCGTCTTTGTAGAAGGATCGCGCCCCCCAAAATCTCCTGCGTGCAAAATGACATCGACCAGTTTGGCTCGCACTGACTGGTTTGTACGGAGGATCAGTGATGCGCTTTGGTTTGTTCGGTAGCGCTCAGGCAAACGGCAGCGAGCTAGGCGCGGGTATCGGCCAGGGCTTCCACGATTACATCGACCTCAACGTCGAGGCCGAATCCCTCGGATACCACAGCAGCTTCCTGGTCGAGCACCACTTCACCGGCTGGTCGCAGGTCTCGGCAACGCTGAGCCTCCTGACCTACCTCGCGGCCCGCACCAGGACCATGCGCCTCGGCACGGCCGTCATGGTTCTGCCCTGGCACAATCCGGTACTGCTCGCGGAGCAAGCCGCGACCCTCGACGTGCTCTCAGGCGGGCGGCTCGATTTCGGTATTGGCAAGGGCTATCGCCACAGTGAATTCACCGGCTTCTGCATCCCGAGCGAGGAGGCCGAGGAACGTTTCGAGGAAGGCTTGGACGTTATCCTCAAGGCGTGGACCACCGAAGGGCGCTTCTCCCACCACGGCAAGTTCTGGAATTTCGAGAATATCGTCGTCGAGCCCGCCGCCGCGCAGTGGCCGCGGCCAGCGATCTGGATGGGTGCGGGCAGTGAGCCGTCAATCCGCAAGGTCGCGACACGCGGTTTCAATCTCCTGCTCGACCAGTTCGCCGGTCCAGATCGGATCAAGCAGCGGCTCGAATTCTTCCAGTCGGAACTGAAGGCGGTTGGCCGCTCCTACAATCCAATGGAAGTCTGCATCGCACGCGAACTCTACATCGCGAAGGACCAGAAGGACCGGGAAGACGCGATCGCGCGCCTCCATGCGAGCCGGCAGAGGACGATCGACGTGTCGAAGGCGCCGAACCAGTCCGGCGGTTCGCACATCCTCGCCTATGCCAGGTCCGGCGCGCCCGACGTGTCCAGCGCGCTGATCGGCACGACGGAGGAAATCTACGACAAGCTCGTCGCGCTGCATGAAGCCGGCGCCGAGTACGTCATCCTGAGCGTGCTTGGTGGCTCGCGCGACAGCCTGCGGCAGTTCGCCAACGAGATCGTGCCCGAATTCACCGGCGACCGCGCCGCCCGTCATGGGAAGCGGTTGTCGATCGTGTAACGAAGGACAGGTACCATGACAGCTCTCAGCCTGGGACGCCGCGGCGGCATATGGCGCGAGCCGGCGCCGCTGCACGGCCTGGCCCGTCTTGATAGCTATCCCTGGCTCGTCGTCGGTACCGTTTGCATCGGCGCCTTCATGGGACAGGTGGACGCCAGCATCGCTCAACTCGTCCTGCCGGAGGTGGAGCACGAATTCCATGCGTCGATCGGCGCCGCTGCGTGGGTGTCGATCGCTTATCTGCTGGTAGCCGCGGCGATGCTGCCGGTGTTTGGCCGCCTCGCCGACATGTTCGGCCGGAAGCTTCTGTATTGCGGTGGGTTCGTGGTGTTCGTTACGGGCTCGGAGCTGTGCGGTCTGGCGCCGACCCTGGACACGCTGGTTGCCGCCCGCGTGGTGCAGGCCTTGGGTGCGGGTTTGCTGCAGGCAAATGCCATCGCGATCATCGTCGCCGCAGCAGCCGAGGCGCGACGCGGCCGCGCGCTTGGCCTGCAATCCGCGGCACAGGCCGTGGGTCTGAGCGCCGGGCCTGCTCTCGGCGGGTTTCTGATAGCGGTACTCGGCTGGCGCTGGGTGTTCTGGATCAATCTGCCGGTAGGGCTGCTGGGAGCCGTGCTCGGCTTCCTGGTGCTGCCCCGAACCGAACGACGGCCCGGCACGACAACGCCCAGCGCAGCGACGTTCGATCTCGCCGGCGCGATGCTTTTGGTTCCGTCACTGGCACTTTTGATGTTCGCCCTCAACGAAGCCGGCGATGCCGGATTCCGCTCGCCTTTGCTGATCGGCCCTCTCCTGGTTGGTTTATTGCTGCTGATCGGCTTTGTTCGGCGCGAGCAACGCACAACATCGCCCTTGATCGATCTCGGCCTGTTTCGCAACGCCGTGTTCGTCGCCGGCAATGTCGCGGGGTTGCTCTCCTACGCGACCCTGTTTGGCGCCTTCTTCGTGCTGCCCTTTGTCCTGGAGCAAGCTTACCGCGACTCGTCGTTAACCGCCGGTTTGCGGCTCACCGTGATCCCTGCCGCGTTGGGCTTCTGTTCACCGCGCCCAACAACAGCGCGATCATGGCGAGTGCGGCAGCGGAGCAGAGCGGTCAGGCAGGGGGCGTGTTGTTCGTCATGCGCTCGCTTGGCATGAGCCTCGGCATTTCGCTCGCCTCGGTGATACTGGCGTGGCAGCTCCCGGTGCTCCCCGGCCGGCCCCAGGCGACCCTCGGCGTCCCGGCGCACGTCCTGATCCACGGAGCAGTGACGAGCATAATTGTGCTCGCCGCGCTCGCGGGCGTCGCAGCGTTGTCGTGCTTCGTGCGGGCGGAACACACCGCGCCGCAAACGGTCGAATGAGTTTTACTGAGATTACTGAATCGAACAGATGTCGCACGCCAGGCATTCGCAATGCCGCTTGGGTGACAGAGGAGTAAGTCGTGAAGATCTGCGTCTTCGGTGCCGGAGCGATCGGCGGTTACATGGCAGGCGAACTGGCATTGGCGGGCCATGAAGTGTGTGCGATTGCCCGCGGTGCGCATCTGGCGGCCATTCAGCGCCACGGTCTCAAGTTGATCGTGGACGGACAGACGCGCACGGCAGATTTGCCGGCGAGCGACGACCCCGCGGCGTTCGGTCCGCAGGACGTCGTGGTCTGCGCGCTGAAGGCGCAACAGGCCCACGCCAGCGCGCGCGCGTTCGCTCCGCTCCTGGGTCCGCGCACCGCGGTTCTGACGGCGATGAACGGCATTCCGTGGTGGTATTTCTACAAGGAGCGCGGCCCGCTGGACGGCCGTCACTTGGAAAGCGTCGATCCCAGCGCCGCACAATGGAACGCCATTGGACCGGAGCGCGCCATCGGCTGCGTCGTCGATCCCGCCTGCGAGGTCGTGGCGCCCGGGGTGATCGAACATCATCTGTTCAAGCGCTTCACCATCGGCGAGCCCGACGGCTCCCACTCCGACCGCGTCGTGGCAGTGCGCGATGCCCTGGTTTCGGCCGGATTCGATGCGCCGATCCGCGACACGATCCGCTGGAACATCTGGCTCAAGCTCTGGGGCAACGTCTGCTTCAACCCGATCAGCGTCCTGACCCTCGCAACTCTCGATCGCATCACGTCCGAGCCCGGTCTTCGCGCTCTGTGCAGTTCCATGATGGCCGAAGCCCAGGCGATTACAAAATCGCTCGGTCTCGCCATTCCGGAGCAAATGATTACGCGGCGACTGGACGCAGCCGGTACTGTCGTCGGTCATAAAATATCCATGCTGCAAGATCTCGAACGAGGCAGATCGCTGGAGATCGACGCACTCGTCACCGCCGTCCAGGAACTGGGCCGCCTCGTCGGGGTCGCAACACCAACGATCGATGCGGTGCTTGCGTTGGTACAGGAACGTGGCCGACAGGCTGGAGTCTACGGTCATGATGCCCAGCGCTGAACCCATGCTGTCCACCGCCAAATCTCGCATAGAGGCTGACGGCGCTCCACGGTCGAGGCGTAGAAACCCTCTAGCGTCCCCATCGGTCAGCGTTGGGTGGATCAGCTTTGGCATGACGCTGGTGATGGCGATCGCGTGCGGCGTGGCGGCTGCCAACGTCTACTTCAACCAACCCATACTCGGCATCATGGAAGCCGCCTTCCCGGGCCAGGTCGCAGTGACCGGGCTCGTGCCAACCGCAACTCAGCTCGGTTTCGCCGCTGGCCTGTTGTTGCTGGTGCCGTTGGGCGACCGCTTCGACCGGCGGCGTCTCATCCTGATTCAACTCGCAGCACTCACGCTGTCGTTGGCTGCCGCTGCACTCGCTCCCGACGCCTGGTCACTCGTGGTTGCATCGGCACTTGTCGGGGTGACATCGAGCGTGGCGCAGCAGATCGTGCCGTTCGCAGCCGAGTTGGCCGAACCCAGCCGTCGCGGTGCGACAATCGGAACCGTGATGAGCGGCCTGCTCTGCGGCATTCTGTTGGGCCGCGTCCTTGGAGGCGCTGTTGGCGACCACTATGGCTGGCGCGCCGTGTTCTGGCTTGGCTTGCTCCTGGCGGTTGCGGTGGGCTTGTTACTGGCTGTGGTCTTACCGGGAAGTCAGCCCAAGACGCAGGAGCGCTACGGCGCCCTCCTCAAATCGATGGCGATCCTCTGGCGGGAAGAGCCGGAATTGCGGCGGGCGACCATGATCCAGGGCTGTCTGTTCGGCTCGTTCACCGTCCTCTGGACTATCCTGGCGCTGCAACTCGACGCCCGATACCACCTCGGCGCCGAAATCGCCGGCCTGTTCGGCATCGTCGGTGCGGTCGGCGTGCTCTTTGCACCTATCGCCGGGAAGATCGCAGACCGGCGAGGTCCCCATGCCGTCATCGGTCTTGGCAGCGTCATCATGCTCGCGTCCTGGGTGGCATTTGGGGTGTGGGGGATGATCGCCGGCCTGATCGTCGGCGTCATCCTGCTGGACTTCGGCGAGCAAGGTGCGCTGGTCTCGAACCAGAACGTCATTTATGCGCTTCGTCCGGAAGCGCGTAACCGGCTGAACACGATCTTCATGGGCGGCATGTTTGTGGGCGGCGCCGTCGGCTCGGCCGGTGCGAGCTTCGCTTGGGATTACGCCGGCTGGGGCGCGGTCTGCGCTTTCGGGACGGCGCTGGTCGCCGTCGCCTTGGGCCTGCATGCTTGTGGTCGTGTGTTCGAGAAGCGGGTTGGCTGAACATCATGCCACGCAGTGCCCCGGCGCTTCACCGTGGAGCCGCGCTCAAACCTTCCGCGTGTCGGAATGTCCGCTATCCAGAGTAAAATGTGGCATGTCACTTCGCCGGAAAGCTGTGATCAGATTGCGACTTCGTCGTCGCCCCGGTTGACGGGGTGGTGACGACAAGCGCCTGTGTACCATCCAGCGTCGCCATGGGCCGTTTGGCGATTTGTGTTGGTCACGCAGTGTCGTAGGGCCGCGTAATCAGCGAGAATAACGTGGTCTTTGCCCGCACCGTTCAACCCTGGCAATGGAATGAAGCGCGAGGTGGGGACGCTGAGGCTGATGTCATTCAGCACTTTCCCTGCGCCATACGCGTGGCTCACGCCACGCACGGCGATCGCGGGCACGATCGGGGACGGATCGCGCGCAGCTTCTATCAATGGATCGGCGCTGACGGCCATGCTTATTGTGGCGATACGGCAACACCCCAGGGGAGACGTCCCACCGGCATCGATTTCACGACATACAGTCCGGCTGGACAGCCAGTTTCGCCGCAATGGCAAGAAAAGGCTCCATATAGGCCTTGAGGAAGGCGCGCGTGCTCTCGATTGCGAAGCCACCATCTTCGTCAATGAGGTCCGGCTTGAACGAGATGTACGCCTCACCGCCGATCACCAGACTTCCGAGAATTCCGAGAACTTGGCGAAGATGTTGCTGCCCCACGGCCGTACCGATCGCGCTCGGCGAGGTGCCCGTGATGATGGCGACCTTGCCCTTCCAGACATTGCGATCAAGAGGCTTGGAACCCCAGTCGATTGCATTCTTCAGAACTGCGGGAATCGAACGATTGTGTTCCGGTGTGACGAGCAGCAGCGCGTTAGCGTGTCCGATCTCACACGTGAACCGGTTGACGGCTTCGGGACGATCGGTTTCTAGGTCCTGATTGTACATGGGGAGATCATCGATCCGGACGAAATGCGCGTGAACATGGTCGCTGACCAGCCGAATCAACGCTCCCGCGAACCTGCGGTTGATCGATTCCTTCCGATTGCTGCCGACGATGACAGCGAGTTTCAACTTACTCATGAGTTGCTCCGAACTGAGATCGTGACACGTTCACCTTCGAGGCCAGGAAGCCAAGCTTGGCCCGAAGCGAATGAGGTGTCGTCGCATGGCGATTCGCTGCGTACCTGATCCAAATACCGGCCCGAATCGCGAAGGAAGTGGCACAGCGCTGGCGTTCGGTTTCGGTTGTCTCGCTCATCAGGGCGGCAATCGTCGCGTGCTCGCCGACATTGTTCCTGGGCCACATGATTTGTGGTTCGGTCCATCGACCCGCGACTGTATCATCTTCGAATTTGGCCCGATCCGGACATGCTCCCATCGTGCGTGCCAAGGCATTGGTCGTGGCGTCTGCCATTTGACCTATCGTCATCGCGCTCTCCTCTCCACGGTCGGTCAATTGGGGTACCTGACGAAAGCGGTGAGGCGATGTACACGACGAGGTTAGCTATCTCCTGCACCGTCGTGGCGCGTCGGATGATGGAGGAAGGGCGTGCCGAGCGCACGAACTGGGCCGCCAACTCTTCTATCCGACGTCCGGTTCGTGCCTGCTCGTCCTTCAGCATCTCTGCCACGCCCTCGGACAGGGTGGGACCGGGCAATACTGCATTGACCGTCGCGTTTGTGCCTGCCATCCGCTTGGCGAGCCCGAGTGAGGGGGCCAGGACAGCGGTCTTGGTGACACCGTGTTCTAGATCAATCACCTCAGCCCGAGGCCTTCTTCACGCGCTCGGGGTCATGGGCTCCCGTCCGGCCGCGGCTGGCGATCGCTGCCAGCGATGTCCAGCGGTCCGAAGGGCAGCACCCCGTCCTCGGTCGGGAGATCCGCCGTGCTCCAGCCGCCACCCAGCGCGCGGATAAGCCCCACGGAAGCCTGCAGACGGCTGACCTCCACCTGCACGTCGACAGTCAGGGCGGTCAGCTCGGTCTGCTGTGCGTAGACGACGTCAAGATAGTTGGTCACGCCACCGACATACAGCTGCATCGTCAGGGCCTGTGCGTTGCCGGCCTCGGTGACGGCCTGGGCTTGCTGTTGCAACTGCTCCTGCAGATCCGTCGTCAGCGCCAGACCATCCTCCACCTCCTGAAAAGCCAACAGCACGATTGCGCGGTAGTTATCGCACGTCTGCTCGTACTGCGACCAACTCCGTTGCAGTTCCGCCCGGCGCAACCCCCCTTCGAAAAGCGGCATCACAGCGCTGGCGCCGATCATCCAGAGGCTGTTCGAAAGGCTGGCGAGGCCGAAACCGGCGGCCTCGAACCCGGCGGCGGCGCTGAGGGAGATGTTGGGATAAAACGCCGCGCGCGAGACGCCGATCTCGGCGTTCGCCGCTGCCATCTGCCGCTCGGCGCCGGCGATATCTGGCCGGCGCTGTAGTAGGCTGGATGGCACACCCGCCGGCACGGCCGGCGCGGTCAACTGCTCGGACGCATCCTCGGGAATGGACAGACTGCTCGGATTGGCGTTCACCAGGACGGCGATCGCATGCTGGAGAACGGCACGGTTGCCGAGAGCGCCGCTCAGCAAAGCCTGCGTCGAGGCGACCTGGCCCCGGGAGCGAGCCACGTCGACCGCCGCGCCGATTTGGCCATGCAGCCGCTGTACCGTGATCTGGACCGCCTTTTCATAATAAATGATCGACGCGCGATAAATCGCCAGTTGCCTGTCGAGCCCGCGCAACGCAATGTAGTCGTTCGCCAGTTCGGCTTGCAGGCTCAGGCGGCCGGCTGCCAGCGCCGCCGCGCTCGACTGGGCGAGGCGCTTCTCGGCGCGCGTGCTGTTGCGGATCTGGCTCCAGAAATCGGGCTCCCACGACGCCCCCGCCAAAAGCTGGTTGCTGGCCTCCCGAATGGGCTGGTCGGTGTTCTGGGGGCGGAACAGCCTCTGTTGGGACTGCTTGTTGTCGGACATCAGTCCGTTAGCGGTCACTTGCGGGAACAGGCCGGCACGCGCCTCGGCGGCCATGTCGCGCGCCTGCGTGTACTGTTCCGCCATCGCGGCGAGATCTGGGTTCTCCGCGGTCAGTTGTTGCTCGAGCTGGTTGAGCCGGGGATCATTGAACCGCTCCCACCACGGGCCGCGCGGCAATGTGTCGAGCGGATGGGCGACCTGGAAGGGTGGGGATCCCTGATAGCTCGCCGGCAGGACGTACTGCGGCGGCCGATATGCCGGCGCCAGGTCGCAGCCGCAAAGAGCGGAAAGAGCCGCCAGGACCGGGCCCGCCAGTTTCAGCGCCGGTCGGGCGGCGGCGAAGCCCCACAAGCCCCACCAATGATTTGCCCGGGTCATCGCGAAGACCCTGCTTTCGTCTTCGGACCGCTCGGCGGGTCGGTCGCCTCATCCACATCGGTGGGGCCCGACGCGGCGGTCGTGACGGGTTCTGGTTGCGCCTGCCGTGATGCGGAACCACTCGGCGTCATCTGCCCCGCGGGGGGTTGAGCGAACAGCGGGACACCTGGTTGGCCTTGACCCGGCTGATAGCCCGGGACCGGTTGCACGGGCTTGACCTGCTGTCCTTCGAGCAGCCCGGCTGAAGGGTCGACGACGACTTTGTCGGTCGCCTTTAGTCCGGACACGATCTGGACGTTGGTGTCGAGGTTCTTCCCCAGGATGACGTTCTGCAGATGCACGCGGTTCTGGTCGTCGAGCACCGCCACCTGCATCCCTTGGGCGCGGAACAGCAGCGCCTGTTCAGGGAGGATCAACACGTTCGGCTCACCGGGAAACGCAAAG
>Ga0335074_10015303_pt1 | contig 10769 bp, 7 predicted proteins | sample Lox_Sample_23_FD_206715 | JGI IMG/M metagenome (GOLD analysis project Ga0335074, IMG submission 206715) | Soil microbial communities from Loxahatchee National Wildlife Refuge, Florida, United States - Lox_Sample_2.3 | ecosystem: Environmental > Terrestrial > Soil > Wetlands | place: USA: Florida... | reverse complement strand
GGTTGTAAGGTCAGTTCCTGCCGAATCTGTCGAATTCTCCGTTTCGTACGCCGCCGAGAAATGCGTGCCATTCGTCCGGCGTGAATCGGAGAACCGGCCCTTCGGAATCCCTGCTGTTGCGGACGCCGATCCCGCCCTCGGGCAGGCTCGCCACCTCGACACAGTTGCCGTTGGAGAAACTCAGAGAGCTTTTAACCCAGTCAGAACCCGACCCCTCGGGCGCACGTCCGTGCGTAGTTCTTCCCACGTCACTACCTCACTGATGTGTTGGATATTGCTATTGCCCCGAATTGCGCGGCTACTAGATGTACCTTCGATCCCACTAATCGTAGCCGCTGAATATGGGACTTGCAGCACTACTGGCGCTCAGAGCCCTTCAGGCCGCAAATAAACCCCAAAGCCCAGTGAATGTCTGTTTGACCCACGGCGTAACGTACACCTCAACATCCGCCGATATGGCGCGCCACGCCGGAGTGGCGGGCCGGCTCGCTTCGCCGACCCGATCAGCAGCGACGGTCGCGCCGGTTACGCGTGAGCGTGCCGGCGGGCGCCCCAGTGCGACTCCGCGGTTTCCAGGATGAGCGCCTTGGACGCGGCCGGATCGAGCGAGGCTTCGGTGAGCATCTCGAACGCGATCCTGTGCAGGTACGTCTCCCGCTCGCCTTCCAGGGAGAAGCCGCTCCTGAGGTGCTCGGTGCTCACCACGTCTTGCAGCATCGCGTCGGCGTCGGCACCGAAGCCGAATATCACGAATGATTCCCCGAACACCCTGTGCTGCGCGTCGAGCGGGAGGATGTGCAAGCTCAGGTTTGGCCGGTCGGCGTCCTGCGCGAGGCGCTGGAGTTGCTCGTACATCACGGCGTCATCACCGACACGGCGCTGGAGGATCGATTCGTCGAGCACGACCTTGAGCTCAAGCTCTTCGCGGTCCAGCACCTGCTGGCGTCGCATGCGGACCCTGACCAGCCGCCCGATCATGCCCGGCGTGACCGGCTCGACCCTGCTGTAGCTGCTGATGATATGCCGGGCGTAAGCCTCCGTCTGGAGCAGGCCAATCACCACGTCCACGTGCCAGATGGCAATGGAGGTGGCCTCGTGCTCGAGGCCGATGAATTGCTGGTAGTCCTCAGAAAGGGTGTCTGAGAATTCTTCCCACCAGCCCTTTTGAACCGCATCCTCGGCGAGCCCGAGCAGAAGGTCACGGCGCGGCCCGGTGACCCCGTAGTAGTCGAGCAGTCGCTCGACCTCCCGCGGCCGCAGGCCGGTCCTGGCCCGCTCGTACCGGCTGACCTTGGACGGTGACCATTTCAGCGCCGCGGCGACCGCGTCTCCGCTCTTGCCCTTACTCTCCCTGATCCCGCGCAGTTCGGCGGCAAGCCGACGCCGCCGCACCGTGGGGCTTGCTGGCGCGATCATCGGGCGTCCCTCCTCCTCGGTACCGCGGGCGGACTGGTGGGACGGTCACGCAGTTTTCACGGAAACAATTTGTGAAACCTTTACTACACAGTACACTCGCCCGCCGGAGACCTCATCCCTCACTAGTCCGAACGAGCGTGGGCTATCCGGTCCGCATGCGGTCGGCGATAGCCGCGCCGCGCACCCGCGCCGCCCCGGCCGGGCCGTTGGACAAGCTCAGCGGATCGCGGCTGTTCCCGCCCGGCGTGACACGCGGAGCCCCAGGCCAGTATCTCGGCGACTGCTGCGCAGTTATACGGCGAAAGGGACAGCGGTAATAAATGCGCCTGGAGTTGCTGGCCTGACTCAGGCCGGCGACGGGCTCCGGGGCGCCGGCCGCGGGCGGACAGAACTGTCCGCCCGCGGCCGGTAAGGACGTGGCTGGCCCGCTGCAGATTCTGCGAATAAGCAGCGGGCCCTTAGTCGTGCATTAGCTCAGTTCACCAGTGGATGTAAACGTTGGGGTTCGCAGAGGTACCGGCCAGCACGTGGGCGGCAGGCGCCTGCGCGGCCGCGGCGGGTGCCGCCGAGCCAGCTAGAATTGACCCAGCTACGCCGAGTGCTAGTATTACGGGAATGATGGCTTGCCTAATGCGCATGATTCCTCCATGGGCATCTATACAGGTCAGCCGCCTGCTGCATGCCTCACTCAACCCACCGGCGCCTCTGAGTTATCTGTGAGTTACTGTCAGTATTTGGCCCTCAAGTACCAGGGTAAGTCATTATGTCGGTATTTCAAGTACTGAAATATTTCATATCCCTTGCCCGCAAAGAACCATTCCCTATGCAGGGAAATATTGCCGGTAGCTTTCCCTGCAAGGTTCTCTGCAATGTGCATGGAAGCCATGAGATAAGGGCCGGATCTACACTGAAGTAAGGCGCCCCGGGCGAACTAATGTCCGAAAATGCCCCGCTTGTTCAGCCAATGTTCTGGTAGTAACGTTTGCTCCATGCACCCGGTGACCCCGGCCGGTGCGCTAGTCGGCCGCGACAGCGAGATGGCGTTGCTGACCGGGCTGATAAGGGGGCTGGGGCGGGGGCGCGGCGGTGCGCTGCTCATCGAGGGCGAGCCGGGTATCGGCAAGTCAGCGCTAGTGCGGGCGGTGTTGGCCGGGGCACAGGAGGCCGGCTGCCAGGTGTTCTGGTGTGCGGGCGACGAGCTGGGCCAGGCGCTGCCGCTGCTGCCGTTCCTCGACGGACTCCGGGTCCGCGAGCCATCCACGAATCCGAGGCGGAACACGATCGTCCGGCTCTTGCGCGGTGAGGTGGCCGCCGACCGCGGCACGGACGTGCCGGCCGTACTCGCCGAGCAGTTGCTGGCGCTGGTCGCCGAGCAGTGCGCGGTACGGCCGACCATCCTGGTGGTCGACGATCTGCACTGGGCCGACCAGGTCAGCGTCACCTTGACGGGCCGGCTGGCCAGGTTGGCGAGTCAGGTACCGCTGCTGCTGGTCGGGATGATGCGGCCGGCGCCGCAGCGAGATGACCTGCTGGCGCTGCGGCGGGTGGTGGGCGACGCCGCCCGGCTCCAGCTCACCGGGCTCACCGATACCGCGGTGACCGACCTCGTGGCGGCCCTGGCCGGCGGCCAGCCAGATGACAACCTGCGGCGGCTCGCCGCCGGGGCGGCAGGCAACCCGCTGTACGTGACCGAACTCGTCGCCGCGCTGGCGCGCAGCTCGAGCCTGACCATCAACGAGGCGGGAGCCGCCGCGGCAGCGGGTGATTCCGCGCCGGGCTCCCTGTCCGCGGCCATCGCGGACAGGCTGGGCTTCGTGGCCGGGCCGGTGCGCGACATGCTGCGGGCGGCGGCCTTGCTCGGCGTTGACTTCGCGGTGCCCGACCTGGCCATCGTGCTCGGCCGCGGCGTGGCGGACCTGCTCCCGGCGGTGGACGAGGCCCGTGCCATGGGCGTGCTGGCCGAGTCCGGCGGTGGCCTCGGATTCCGGCACCCGCTGATCCGCGCGGCGCTGTACGACGAGATGCCGGCGCCGGTGCGCGCCGCCTGGCACCGCGACGCGGGGCGGGCCCTCGCCGAGGCAGGCGCGTCAGCGGACCGGGTGGCCCGGCAGATGCTACGCGCCGTCGGCGGACCCGACGGCGCGACCGAGCCGATGGACGACTGGATGCTGAGCTGGCTCGCGCGCTCAGCGGACCCGCTGATCGGCCAGGCACCCGCGGTAGCGGCCGAGCTCCTCACCCGCGCCGTGGCCAGGTCCCCGGCGGCCTCGGCCCAGGGCGGCTGGCTGGCCAGCCGGCTCGCCGACGCCCTCTACCGGATCGGCGACCGAGCACGAGCCGAGCAGGTGGTGAACGGCGCGCTGGAGCACGTCACCGAGCCCGATGTCCTGGTTGACCTGCACTGGACGCTAGCGCAGTGCCGCGGGCTGGCCGGCGAGTCCGCGGAGTCCCTGGCCACGCTGGACCGGGCGCTGGCTTCGCCCGGGGTCTCGGCGCGGCACCGCGCCAGGCTCCTCGTGCTGGCCGCGCGGACGCACTGCACCCTCGGCGAGATGGAAGAAGCTGGCCAGGTCGCGACCAGGGCGCTCGCCGCGGCGACGGAGGCGGCCGACAACTGGGCCATGGGCTGGGCGCTCCACGTGCTGACGATCGTGACTGGTGTGCGGGGGCACATGACCGACGCACTGCCGCTGTTCGACCGGGCCCTGGCCGTGACCCAGTCCGACCCGGCCCTGACCGACCTGCGGCTGCTGCTTGAGGTCAACAAGGCGCTGACCCTGGGCAAACTGGACCGGTATGAGGAGGCGCTGGCCGTAGCCGGGCAGGCACGGCGCCTGGCCGACCAGGTCGGGACGGCGATCCGGCTGGCCGGGGCGCACTGTGCGCTGGGCCAGCTGCTCTTCGAAACGGGGCGCTGGGATGATGCGCTGGCCGAGGTAGCGATCCTGCCCGAGAACCTGAAGGAACCCGGCGTGGCCTGCTGTGATCTCGGCATCTCGGCCGTGATCGGCTTCCATCGCGGTGAGACCGGGGCGGCGCGGTACCACCTCGCGGCCGCGGCACCCCACGCCGAGCGGCTCGGACACCGGCTGATCGGCCCGTTGGCCCTAGCCCATAGCCTGGATCGGGAGCAGGACGGTGCGCTGCCGGAGGCGCTGGCCGCGCTGACCGGTGCGTTCGGCGGCGATACCGAAGAACTCCAGGAAATAGAGGACCTGCTGCCCGACGCGGTCCGCCTCGCCACAATGACCGGCGACCTGGGCAGCGCGCAGGCCCTCACGAGCCAGGCCGCCGACCTCGCCGCCGAATCGGTTATCCCGCACCGGCAGGCGAACGCCCTCTATTGCCGCGGCCTGCTGGACCGCGACGCCCTCAGGCTACTCGCCGCCGCGGAGCGTTATAAGGACGCCGGCCGGCCGCTGCTGAGCGCGAAGGCGCTGGAGGCCGCCGCCGGGCACTTCGTCGACGCCGACGACCGGGACCAGGCGCGGGCTGCGTTCACCCGCGCTGCGGAGGCCTACGCCTCGCTTGGCGCGGCCGTGGACGTCGCCCGCCTCCAGGCCACGTTCCGCGCGCACGGCATCCGCCGCGGACCGCACGCCAAACACCGGCGGGCGCAGAGCGGCTGGGACAGCCTCACGGCGACCGAGATCAAGATCGCCGCCTTCGTCGAGGAGGGATTGTCCAATCCGGAGATAGCGGCCAGGCTGCTGCTTTCCCGGCGGACGGTCGCGACCCACGTGTCCCACATCCTCAAGAAGCTCGACGTCCATTCGCGGATAGACATCGCCCGCGAGGCGGCTCTGCGGACGATCGCGTCGAGGTGATTCCTCGTCCGGTGGGGACTGTGAACCGCCGGGAGGGCGGTACGGCTCACAGTCCCCACGCGTGGACCCCCTGCGGGCCGCGTCCCTCGCCGTCGGCCACTTCGGGCTGGGACGCGAGCGTGAAGTACACGGCCTTGCCCGCAGGGGTGCGGTAGAAGCCCCATTCATCCGACAGGGTGGCGACCAGCATCAGGCCCCGCCCGGCCTCCGCGTCAGCCGAGGCCTCAAGCACCACAGGGAAGGAATACGACGAATCATGGACATCGACGCGCAGCTTGTCACGCGAGCAGGTGATGGCCAGCGTGATGGCCTGGTTCGCCTCGTGCCTGATGGCGTTGGTCACCAGTTCGCTGGTCAGCAGGACCGCGACGTCGGGGTCGACGGGGACATCCCAGGTATAGATGGCCGTGCGGACCTGGCTGCGAGCGTCTGCGGCCGCACCGGGCCCCGTGGTCAGCCGGATGCGGCAGATCTGCAGTTCGGTGGGACGGGTCGGCGCCATCGTGTTCATCGGGTTCCTTCGCGGGCCGGGGTCAAGCTGGTCCGGTAGAGCACTGGTCACTCTGCGCGGCTGCGCCCGGGCGGGTCCGAGCACCGTACCTGGGTGCTCATCGCCGGTTGCAAGAAAAATGGTGCTGCAACTTGCAGTGAGAGACATCGGTCAGCTGACGTATTTTGCGCCATTAAGGGTCATACGGGCACGTCTGTCGTCAGAGCCCGGTGACGGCGGCCCGGTCGCGGACGATGGCTGGCGCTAACCGCGGTTACCGAGAACGGCTCCCGCCGGTGCCAATGGCGTCCGTCAAGGCTTGCGCCCGACGCCTCCGTAGGCGGCCAAGGGACGCCCGGTGTCCACCCCGGTTCCGGGCCGCCATCGGTGCAGTTGCACCAGCCCCGGCTCGACCATTTCCAGGCCGTCGAAGAAGCGCAGGACATCGGGATGGGTCCGCGGTAGCGCCCGGGTTCCGCCCATGCGGGTGCTGAGCTGCTTCAGGGCCGGCGCCACCACTAGCTCCACGTCGCTGGCCGGATGCGCGACGACAAGGTAGCTGCCCGATGGCATCGCGTCCATCATCGTCCTGGTGATCTGCCAGGGGTCATCCTCGTCCGTGATGAACTGGAGAATCATGATCAGGCAGACGGCTATGGGGCGGCTGAAGTCCAGCGTGCCCGCCGCCTCCTTCAGGATCTGCCCGGCGTTGCGAAGGTCGGCGTCGATGTACGCGCATGCCCCGGCAGGGGTGCTGGTCAGCAGCGCCTTGGCGTGAGACAGCACGATGGGGTCGTTGTCCACGTAGACGATTCGGGACTCTGGAGCGGCGCGCTGCGCCACCTCGTGGGTGTTGTTGGCGCTGGGGAGGCCGGTTCCGATGTCGAGAAACTGGCGGATGCCTGCGTCGGCGGCCAGGTAGTGGATGGCCCGGCCGAGGAAGGCGCGGTTCATCCGCACGCCTGCCACGATCCCCGGGAACGCCTGGATCATCTCCTCGGCGGCCTCGCGGTCGACCTTGAAGTTGTCCTTGCCGCCCAGCCAGTAGTCGTAGATCCGCGCGATGGACGCCACGCTCGCGTCGAAACGCGGCCCCTGGCCAGCCTGCTCGTCTGTCACGGGTCAAGGCCCTTCGTCTATCGGCTGTTACCGGGATTATCCCACCCCGCCCGGACCGCCCGGACCGCCCGGGTACCCGGGCCGAGAGGCTCAGAGCCCGGCCACGGCCACCTGGGCTGGGTGCTCGACGGTGAACCGGAAGCGGATGGTCGCGCTCTGCCCTCCACCGAGCGGCAGTTCCCAGATGAGTTCACCCAGGTCGTTCTGCCCGGCCGGATCAGGGCTCGCCTCGCGCAGGCGCACCTTGACATCGCCGTCGGTGGACACCGGGATGTGGTCGTGCACGCTGACCCTGGTCTGGTCCGCGCGGTGATTTTCCACCGTGATCTCGTAGGCGACGTCGATCGTCCGCGTCCCGCCGATCACGGCCTTGCTCGTGCTCCGCCGGCGTAGCTGGCGTTCGACCCTGATCTGGTCGTCGACGCCGAGCTGGAGCTCGAATTCCTCGCCTGCGGCGACCGTCTCCAAACGGGTCTCGCCCACGAACCGGGTGTCATGGAAGACGCGGGCCGGGCCGGGCAGCAGCAGCAGCGGCGAGGTGTTGGTGACCGTCGCCCGCAGGTACGCCTCGGGGGCCATGACCGGGACCGCGAGGTGGTCCAGGCTGGCGTCGAGCGCGAACCGGGCGACCATGGTCTTGTGCGGGCCGCCGTCGGCGGGGACGGCCAGCGGGCGCTGCACCCGGTAGACCAGGCCGGCCCCTGACTCGCCGGGTTCGGCGGCCTGCGGCACGGCCTCGGGCATATCGGCAGGCGGGAAGGCGGCGGACGATACCGCGGCGGCCATCGGGACGGCTACGCCGGGCGGGACCGCCCCCGACCTCATGGCCAGGGACCTGGCTACCGGCTGCGCGGGCACCGGCCGGGCGCGCCCGATGTACCACGGGTCAAGCTCGGGCAGGTTCTCGTGCCGCCCGCGCCGCGTGGTGGACAAGACCAGCTCGACGGCGGGCCAGTCCTCTCCGGTCTGCTGGGTGACCTCCGCCAGGTAGCTGACGGCGACCTTTCCGTCCTCGAGCGCCAGGTCGTACAGCGGCCGCCAGGACGCACCGGGCACGTGGTAGGAAAACTCCACCTCGGCGGGCGTGGCGGGGATGGCGGGCGTGGCGGGGGTCGCCTCCAGGGTCGCGGGGGCGGCAGGGGTGGCGGGGGCGGCAGGGGTGGCGGGGGCGGCAGGGGCGGCGGGGGCGGCGGGGGCGGCGGGGGCGGCCTCCAGGGTCGCGGAGACCTCGGTAAACGCGACAGCGTGACCGGCCTGTTTTTCCGCGGTCGCCAGGCGCGCCTCGGCGGCTTCGAGCTCCCGGCGGGCGACACGCCTGCGCGCGGCGATCTCGCGGCGCCTGCCGAGCGCCCCCGCGGTATCGGCAGACAGGTGACCGGCCATCTGGGACAGCTCATCGTGGCTGGCGCGGCCGAAGCTCACCGCCCGCGCCAGCGCCGTGGCGGCCGCCTCGGACAGGTGGCCGGCGAAGTCCAGGCGCGCCTGCTCCGCGGTTTCCTCGTCGTCGAGCGCTTGCACGGCATCACGGCACCGGTCCACGTCCGCACGCAGCCGCGCGGTCTGTTCGCGCAGCGGACCGGCGCGGTGGCGACGGTGGACCTCGACGTCGAGCAGGGATAGGTCCCGCCCGCGGGCCGCGACGCGCACCGAGGCCGGATCGACGCTGACCGGAAGGTCACTGATGACCAGCGTCTGGGGCCCTGGCGGCAGGTCCGCCCGGCCGCTGCGCTGCACGCGGGCGCCGTCCCGGAAGACGGTCACGCCCGTGATCGGCGCGTCAAGACCAGTGCCGTCCGTCATCCGCCTCTCCTGTTTCTCCGCGGAAAGCGTGGTAGACAGCGGCCATGTCCTGGTCACCGTGCCCAGAGCCCGCCGCCTTGCGGAACTGCTGGTTCACCGCGTCCATCAGCGCGGCGTCGGTGCCTGCCTCCCGCATCGCATCCGCGATGAGCCCGGAGTCCTTGACCGCGCCGTACACGGTGAAGGCGGGCGGGAATTGGCCGGCGATCATGGCCTGGCCCTTGACGTGAAGGTAGGCGGCGTCGACGCCGCTGCCCTTGATGGTGTCCAGGAAGACCTGCGGATCAAGGCCGAGGGCCTCGGCCAGCGCGATCGCCTGGCCGGTCGCGGCCACGATCGTGCCGACCCAGGAGTTGGCGACCAGCTTGAGGCGGGTGCCGTCGCCCGGCCGCTCGCTGACCCAGACGGTGCGGGCGGCGATGGCGTCGAACAGCGGCGTGATCGGCTCGCGGAGCGGCGCGGGGGCGGCGGCCAGGACGATGAGCTTGCCCTCCTCGGCGGGCTGGCGGGTGCCCAGCACCGGCGCGTCGAGGTACCGGGCCCCGTATCTCCCGGCGAGGGCGGGCAGCCGGTCACCCGCATCCTGCAGGCTCACCGTGCTCGTCTGGGCCCACAGGACGCCGGCCGGCGCAGCCGGCAAGGCCCCGGTCATGGCCTCGGCGACCGAGGCGCCGTCCCACAGCATGGTGACCACCACGTCCGCGCCGGCGACCGCCTCGGCGGGCGTGCCAGCCACGCGGGCGCCGTCCGCGGCGAGCACCGCGGCCCGATCCCGGGACCGGTTCCACACCGTGACCCGCAGGCCAGCCCGCAGCATGCTGCGGGTCATCCCGGCACCCATGGTGCCGGTCCCCAGCACGGCGACACGGCTCATCGGCGGCCTCCCTTGGTAGGTACAGGCTCAGGCCAACATACCGGTGAGGCCGGGCGGGCGGCGCACCCGAGATCGCGGCCGGAATTTCCGGCGGCGGCCCGGGCTTGTCCCCGGCAGGACAGCCGCGGGCCCGCGAGCCGGGGGACCACCGCGGGAGAGGAAGTTGTGGGCGGGCGCATCAGCCAGAAGGTCGCGGTCGGCGTCGTGTTCGTCGCCGCCATGTTCATGAGCATCATGGATGCGACGATCGTGAACGTGGCCCTGCCCACCGTCGGGCGCGAATTCAAGGTGAGCGTCACCGCGGTCGACACGATCTCGATTGGCTTCCTGGTCAGCCTGGCCGTGTTCATCCCGGCGTCCGGCTGGCTCGGCGACCGCCTGGGCGGCAAGCGGGTCCTGCTCGCCGCCATCGCGGTGTTCACCGCCGCCTCGGCGCTGTGCGGGCTGGCCTCAAGCCTGGATGAGCTCGTGGCGTTCCGGATCCTGCAGGGCGCGGGCGGCGGGATGCTCGCCCCGGTCGGGATGGCGATGCTGTACCGCGCGTTCCCGCCGCAGGAACGCATCAGGGCCGCCGCGATCCTGACGGTACCCACGACACTCGCCCCGGCTCTTGGCCCGGTAGTCGGCGGGCTGCTGGTCACCGACCTGTCCTGGCGGTGGGTGTTCTACGTCAACCTGCCGATCGGCGCGGCGGCGTTCGCGTTCGGCGCGATCTTCCTCGGGCAGCCGGCTCAGGCCCGGCCAGGCCGTTTCGACCTGGCCGGCTTCCTGCTGTCGGGGCTGGGTCTCGGGCTGGTGATGTACGGCGTCTCGCAGGGGCCGAACCTTGGCTGGCACCGCCCGGAGGTGCTCGCGACGATCGCCGTCGGGGCCGTGCTGCTGGCCGCCATGGTCGTCGTCGAGCTGAGGACGGCCGCGCCCATGGTGGACCTGCGGCTGCTTGCGAACCGCCTGTTCCGGTCGGGCAACGGGGTCATCGTTTCCTCGTCGATCGCGTTCCTCGGCACCCTGTACGCGATCTCGCTGTACTACCAGGACGGCCGCGGCCTGAGCGCGCTCGGTTCCGGGCTGAGCACCTTCCCCGAGGCGCTCGGGGTCATGGGCGGTGCCCAGGTAGCCAGCCGGGTGATGTACCCGCGGCTCGGCCCCCGCCGCCACATCACCATCGGGCTATCAGGTACCGCAGTCTCCATCGGGCTGCTCGCCCTGCTGGGCCCGCAGACCAGCCTCTGGTGGGCGCGGC
>Ga0335074_10015301_pt1 | contig 10770 bp, 8 predicted proteins | sample Lox_Sample_23_FD_206715 | JGI IMG/M metagenome (GOLD analysis project Ga0335074, IMG submission 206715) | Soil microbial communities from Loxahatchee National Wildlife Refuge, Florida, United States - Lox_Sample_2.3 | ecosystem: Environmental > Terrestrial > Soil > Wetlands | place: USA: Florida... | reverse complement strand
CTGAGGAAGGCGCCGTGGGAGGTGTCTCCGTGCGCACGCCAGGCGGAAGGCTGGGTACGGCCGACGGCGCGGAGGACGATCCGCTGCCGTAAGGCTCGCCGTACAGCAGGTAGGTCTCTGGGTAAGGTCCGGCGGCCTGGGTGACGCCTGGCAAGTGCCTGGTCGCGGCGACTTGCGCGGGCGTGGCCTTGGACATATTGATCGTCACCGCAAGGTCCGCGCCGTGAACGGCGGCGAACGCGGCGTAGAAGCCCTCGTTCGCGCTGGCGGCGAGGGTCAGGCCGAGCGTGCTCGCGGCGGCACCCGCCGCCAGCACCAGCAAAATCACCACGGTCTGCACCAGCCTGCGAGTCACTCCGGCCGACGCTGCTGTCAGCACCGCTGAGCCGGTCACCGCCGCGCTCCCGTCCCTGGCCGGTGTCCGGTGGCGGTGTCACTGGCGATGCGGCCGTCTACTAGCTCGACGGTGCGCGTGGCGTACCTGGCGGCCAGGTCCGGGCTGTGGGTGACCAGCACCAGGGTCTGACCCGCGGTGTTGAGGTCAAGCAGCAACTGCCCGATCTCCTCGCCTGTCTTGGTATCCACCGCCCCGGTCGGCTCGTCGGCCAGCAGCACCACCGGGTCGTTGACCAGGGCGCGGGCGATCGCCACCCGCTGGCGTTCCCCGCCTGATAGCCGTGCCGGGTAGGTGTCCTGGTACTTGGCGATGCCCAGCCGGTCAAGCAGTTCGGCGCAGCGGGCGCGGGCCTTGCGGCGAGGGGTGCCGGCGAGCTGAGCGGGAAGCAGCACATTGTCGGCTGCGGTGAGGTCTTCGAGCAGGTTGAAGAACTGGAAGATCATCCCCACCTGCCGGCGCCGGTAGCGGGCCAGCCTCGTCTCGCTGAGCGCGTCGATCCGCTGCCCGGCAACGGCTACGGTTCCGGCCGATGGCTTGTCCAGGCCGGCGATCAGGTTAAGCAGCGTCGACTTCCCGCTGCCTGACGGGCCCATCACCGCGACCGCTTCCCCTTCGGCGACCTGCAGGCTGACCCGGTCAAGTGCGGACGCCCCGCCTGCCGCATACCGCTTGGTCACCTCGCCAAGCTCAATCAGCGCGGTCATCGTCTGGGTCCTCTCGTCGTCTCTTGCGTACTTAAAGCACCTCTAGGCTGGTTGTACTGCCTGGGCAATAACCCAGCGGTAACGCTGTTACGCCGCTGTTATCGCTGGCCAGGCAGGCTGGCGAAGCGGGGACCACGCACGGGGCGGGAGGCGGCGAGAGGCGATGAGGGTTCTGGTGGTCGAGGACCACGCCAAGCTGGCGCTGGCGATCGCTGAGGTGCTGCGCCGTGAGGGCATGGCCGTCGACGTTGCCTTTGACGGCAGCGATGCCCTGCGGATGATCGCCGTGAACCACTATGACGTGATCGTGCTCGACCGGGACCTGCCCGGCATTCACGGCGACCAGGTCTGCGGTGAGCTGGCATCGAGCGGGGGAGCCAGCGGGGTGCTGATGCTGACCGCCTCCGCCACCATTGAGGACAAGGTCGAGGGTCTTGGCCTGGGTGCCGACGACTACCTGGCCAAGCCGTTTAACATCGCCGAACTTGTCGCCCGCATCCGTGCCCTGGCCCGCCGTACCCGTCCGGCTCTGCCCCCTGTACTGGTCAGCGGAGACCTGCGGCTTGATCCTGCGCGCCGCGAGGCTACCCGCGACGGCAGACCGGTCGAGCTTGGTCCCAAGGAGTTCGCCGTGCTGCAACTGCTGCTCGAAGCCCAGGGCACCGTGGTCTCCGCGGAGGAACTCCTGGAACGGGCCTGGGATGAGATGGCAGATCCTTTCACCAACACGGTCAAGATGACCATCAGCCGGCTGCGCGCCAAGCTCGGCGACCCGCCCGTCATCACCACCGTTCCCCAAGCCGGCTACCGCATCTGAGGAGCGCTGATGCGAGTGCTATCGCGGCGGACCGTGCGGCTGCGGCTGACCGCCTTGTACGGCGGCCTGTTCCTGGCCAGCGGCACCGGGCTGCTGGCCATCACCAATATCCTGGCCCGCGGCCTGCCGTGGCCCGTTTTTCATGCTCCGCCTGCCGGGCATCGCCCGGCGGCCGGATCAGGCTACGGTCACTTCTTCCATCACTCGGCTGCGCGGCAGGTAGCGGCTCAGGCGGCCCGCGACCACGCCGCCGCGCTGAACCATCTGCTCGCGGTGTCGGTGATCGCGCTTGGCATCATGGCCATCGTCTCGGTCGCGCTTGGCTGGCTGGTCGCCGGGCGGGTCCTGCGCCCGCTGCGGCAGATGACCGCCGCCGCTCGCGCGATCTCAGAAGACAGCCTGCACAAGCGGCTGGCGGTCACGGGCCCTGGCGACGAACTGAAAGACCTCGGTGACACCATCGACGGGCTGCTCGAACGGCTCGAAGCGGCCTTCGACGCCCAGCGCGACTTCGTCGCCAGCGCCTCCCACGAACTCCGCACCCCTCTCACCCTTACCCGTACCTTGCTCCAGATGATGCTTACCGACCCCCGCCCCAGCCTGGCCGCCTACCGCACCACCTGCGAGGACCTGCTGGAGGCCAACGACCAGCAAGAACAGCTGATCGAAGCGCTGCTCACGCTCGCCCGCAGCCAGCGCGGCCTTGACCACCGCGAGGACCTGGACCTCGCGGCGATCGCCACTAGCGTCCTGCACGATCTGCAGCCGCAAGCCGACGCTCGCGGCCTGACCGTCAGTTCCTCAGTCAGTGCCGCCCCGGTCCTCGGCGACAGCCGCCTCATCCAGCGGCTGATCACCAACCTGATCGAGAACGCCATCCGCCACAACATCCCTGGCGGCCAGCTCACGATCAAGGTCACCGCCGACCGACAGCATCCCGCGGTCATCATCAGCAACACCGGGCCTGTCATCACGGCTGAGCAGGTCACCCGGTTGCTTCAGCCGTTCCAGCGGCTGAACGCCACCCGGTCAGCCAGCGGCGACGGCCTCGGCCTTGGCCTCTCCATCGTCGAGGCCATCGCAAGAGCCCACCAGGCCACCATCGCCATCAAGCCTCGAAGTAACGGCGGCCTCGACCTCGAGGTCGGATTTCCCCGGCGATGGCCTGTATCAGTGCAGGGTGACCGGCAAGGATGTCAGGCCGCGCACGATCCTGCTGGTGCGCCAGGCTAGCTGGCTGCCTGGCTCGGCCAGCCTGAGATCAGGGAACGTGTCCATGAGCGCGGTGAGCGCGATCTCCGCTTCCAGGCGAGCGAGCGGCGCTCCCAGGCAGTAGTGCAGGCCATGGCTGAAGGCCAGGTGCGCGCCCGCTTGGCCGTCGGTCAGCGTCCGCTGGTCGAAACGGTGCCAGTCGAAGCCGTCGGGGTCGGCGAATCTGCGGGGATCTCGGTTGGCCGCACCGAAGTGGAAGAGAACGGCGTCCCCCGCGCTGACCCGCACGTCCCCGACCGTCGTGTCTTTGGTCGCGTAGCGGACGGCCGCGCTGACCTTGACCGGCGATTCCATTCGCAAGCACTCCTCGATCGCGGGTCCGAGTAGCGACCGGTCGGCCGAGATGGCCGCGTAGCGCTCCGGGTCGCTGAGCAGCAGCCAGGTGCCGCTCGCGATCAGGTTCACCGTCGTCTCGTAGCCGGCTACGAGGATGAGGAACGCCATCGCGAGCAGTTCGTCCTCGTTCAGGCGGTCGCCGGCATCCCGTGCGCCGATCAGTGCCTCGATGAGCGTTCCTTCCCCCCGGCCGGGTTCGTCTTCGGCGTGCGGCCGCTCGGCTGCGGCGCGGCACTCGGCGATCAGTTCCTTCAGTCGCCCGGCGAGCCAGGCAACCGCAGCGGGCAGCTTGTCTGTGTCGCCCTCGCGTATCCCCGCGTAGATCTCCGCCCAGTAAACGAACTGGTCAAGATCGGCGAGGGTGACCCCGAACAGTTCGGAGATCACCGTGATGGGCAGCGGCGCGGCGTAGCGTTCGACCAGGTCGATGTGATCCTCTCCGGCGAAATCAGAGATCAGGCTCTGCGCGATCTGCTCGACCCGCGGACGCAGGTCGCTTACCCGCCGCGCGGTGAACGCCTTGGACACCAGGCGGCGCAGCCTGGAGTGTACTGGCGGATCGGACCTCAGCATGTGCCGCATGATGCCCTCGGTCCTGGTCGCTCCTGTCCAGGAGGTGGCGGCGGCCTCTGGGCCCGCGTGGGCGGGGTCGTTGCGCAATGCCGGGTCGAGCAAGGCCTGCTGCACCTCGTCGTAACCGGTCACCAGCCATACGGCAAGCCCGTCGACCCGTACCCTGGACACCGGTTCGGTGTCACGCAATTTGCCGACGAGCGGATAAGGGTCCGACGTGTACTGCGGCTCCCAGGCACTCAGATCAAATGGCTCAGTCAACGGGACGCCTCCTTTCTGAAGATCCTATTTATCACCAATGATCTTCGGAACGGCGGATAGGCAGGCATGTGCCTACATGTACTTAGTGAACCAGGAGACGAGCCTGGTCAGGTAGTCGGTGACGGCGGGGAACCGGCTGACGCCGTGTCCCTCCTCTGGGTAGATCACCAGTTCAGAGTCGACGCCATGACCGATGAGCGCCTGGTAGAACTCCCTGGCCTGCCCCGCCGGAGTGCACCTGTCCATCGCGCCCGCAGTGAGCAGGGTCGGTGTCTTTGCCTTGCTCGCGTGCAGGACCGGGCTTCTGGTATGCACCTGGTTGCCGGTCTCCTCCGGGTCGGAGTTGTCAAGGAACCACAGTCCCCACCGGGGAATGTTGGTCGAAAATGTGAAGCTGTACCACTCAGTCACCGGAGAACCGGCCACTGCCGCCTTGAACCTCTGATCCTGGGTCACCAGCCAGGCTGACATGAACCCGCCGTAACTGACGCCCATCGTGCCGATCCGCGCCGGATCGGCGATGCCGCGTTCGATCATGGCGTCGATGCCTGACAGGTAGTCGAAGGTGTCTGCCCCGCCCATGTCGCCGACGACGGCCGCGGCGAACTCCTGGCCGCGTCCGGCGCTGCCGCGAGGGTTCGGGTGCAGCACGGCGTAGCCGCGGGAGACCAGCAGGGGTACCGCGTAGTCACGCATCATCCAGTTCCGCTGGTAGGCGCCTACCGGTCCGCCATGTACGTGCAGGACGAGCGGGAACGGCCCGGCTCCCGGCGGCCTGCACAGGATGCCCTCGATCAGCGTCCCGTCTGGCGCGCTCCAGCTCACGTTGTCCGCCGAGCCGGCGACTGACTTCACGTACTCGGTACCGGCGTGGGCCAGGGAGGCGAGCACCTGGTCGGCGCCGGAGCCGATGATCGTGATCTCCTGCGGAAGGTCGTAGTCCTCACGTATCACGGCGAGCCGTCCGTCAGAGGTGAAGGCACCCGCCGGGTAGAACCAGCTTGCCCAGGACTGCGGGGAGACGGCCAGTTCCTTGGCGGTGACCACCGCGGGCAAGGCGCCCTCTCCGGTGTCCGCTATCCCGGCCACGCTCTCCAGATGACGCTGTCCGGTGTAGCCGAGCCGCGTTCCGTCGATCCACTGGACCGAGGTCACGTCCGTCCCTGCGGTGTCCACGGTGCACCTGGTGCCCGCTGCCAGGTCAAGCAGGATCAGGTCGCCGGCCACGACCCAGCGGTCGCTGCACACGGCCTGGACCACGGCAGCCTTCCCGCCGTCGGCCGTCCCTGCAGGCAGCCCTAGCTGCACGTCGCTGCGCAGCAACTCGGTCACCTCGCCGGTCGCGGTGTCGAGCCTGCTGAGCACGGCCGAGTACCAGTCGTCCTCGCCTGGCTGCTCGCTCGTGATCGCGAGCACATGCTCTGGACCTGACCAGGCCGCCTCCCAGACGTTCAGCCCGTCCGGCGAGATCTTCGCTAGCTCGCCGGACGCCGGCGTGTACACCCACAGGCTGCGCCAGGCATCCTCTGGAGCGCCCGCCTCGACCTCCGGATACCAGGAAGGCAGCCCGGACCCGCCTGGACCGGCCGTCCCCGACCCCTGCGCGTCAGCCATCTCGGCCCCGAGGCCGGCCACGCCAAGCAGGATCCGGCTTCCGTCCGGCGACCACGCGAGGTACTCGACCGTGCCAGGCGCAGCGGGCGCTGGCCGCGCCTCGCTCAATTCTCCGCCAGCAAGCATGTAAAGCTGGAACACCTCAGCCTCGGCGCGGTCTGACAAGAACGCGAGTGCCGATCCGTCAGGCGCGAGCCTGCCTGCCCTGGATGATCCGCCGCCCGACGTCAGCGCCGTCAGGGCGCCGTCCCGCACTTCAAAGAGGGCCGTGCGCGGCAGGCCTTCAAGCTCGTCGTAGACCGAACCGGTTACGACAATGCGGCTCGCGTCCTTCGTGATGACCAGGTCGGTGACCCGGTGCGGCCGGCCGAAGGCTGGCTCGTGCAGGCGCCTGACATGCTCGGCGATAGCGGTGTACTCGGGGGATTCCCGCAGGTCTTTGCGCATAGTCCGGGATGATCTCACGCACCGAGGGCGCGTCGTCAACGGCAGGCGCCCTGGCTTAGGTAACCGGTATCTCAGGGTGGCCAGTAGGAACAGAACCTGCCGGTGTGGATGCCCTGGCGCAAGCGGTCAGCGATGAGCCCGTCGGCTTCCGCGATGCGGGCCAGTGCTCGCCTGATGGCCTTGCCGACCGCGACGCGGGCGCGCTCGCCTTCGTCAGGAAAGGTCCTGGCGCGTCCGTGAAGACCGGTCGCGTTGGAGAGCTGAGCGACGAGCCAGTCACGTTCCGCCTGCGCACGAGCGATGTTCTCCGCGTCCCCCTGACGCTCGAGCCGCTCATCGAGGTGCGTAAGCCGCTCGCGGTACTCGGCGATGGCCGCCGCGTCCAGCAGCGGCTGGGGCTGGCCGGCCGGGCCATCGCGAGACGATCCGGTCAGCGCGGTCACGCCGGCGACCAGATCAGCGGCCGCGATCTCGCGGCGAGGGTTGGCGATCAGCACGGCAAGATGCAGCATCCCGACGCTGTCGTCGACAACGACCGACCGGTCATCGAGTGTCAGGCGCCACCGTCGGCCTTCGCGGTGGCAGGTCAGCGAGCCAGCGGCGGGTCTGGCAGCGCGATGGCCGGCGACGGGGAGGTCATGAGCTGCGGCCTCGGCTTCTGCCGCACTCTGCTCCTGGCTGGCGAGCTGAGCGTCTTCCGGCAGGCCGCGCTGAGCGAGGGCTTCAGCCAGCCGCCGCCTGGACGCCACAAGCGCAGGCCAATGTGCCAGCGACAGGTTGTGCCTGACCGCCGCACGGAGATGATCGATGGCCAGGTCCAGGTCGCCGCCGGTCAGCGCGGCGGTGCCGAGAGCATGCTGGACCGAGCCGAGGCAGATCAGCCCGAGGCCTCCCACCATCGGCAGCGCGCCGAACGGCCGCAGCAATCTGTACGCTTGCGACGCGGACTCCGCGTCGCGGAGCAGGAACGAGGTCTCGGCTACGCTTCCCATCGTGACCAGCCAGCTGCTTGATCGCGGCAAGCTCGCCAGGTCGGGGCCCCGCAGCCTAGCCAGGCGGCTTGCGGCCTCGGCGCGGTCCTCGACGAGAGCTTCTGCCAGCGAGAGCGCGGCGATCGCCGAATTGTCCACTTCGCTCAGCGCGGGCGAATCGACGACCTCTCTTAGCATGGGCAGAAGCTCGGTCAGCCGGCCCTGATACCACCTGATGACGGTGAGCTGAGCGCCCGGCCACCACTCACTGTCGATGTCGCCCGCCCGCGCACCGCGGCTGGCGCAGACCTCGGTAAGCGCCTCGGCCTCATCCAGCCTGCCCGCCCTGATGGCCAGCAGGACGTCGATCGCGCTGACTATGAACGCGACGGCGGGATGATCTCGCTGGCTGAGCTGATCTCGCAGTTCGCCTAGCACCCGGCCGGCATGCGGGTCGCCGGCCGAGTAGGCGTCGACGGTCTGCCACATCAGGCCCATGAGCCGGTCGCTGCGCCGGCCCGTACGGAAGCTGACCCTGATCAGCTCGGCCGCGAGCTCGCGCCGCAGCGGAAGCTGCTCGGGGCCGAGCACGCAGTGATGTGCCAGCGACAGCGCGTCCGCGAGCGCGACTGGATCGGCGGTTGTCCTTGCCTCGTCGAGCACCGCCATGATGCGGGCGCTCTCGCCCGCGCGGTAGTCATCCTCGCCGGCTAGCCGTGCCCTGATCCGCAGCGCCAGCGAAGATCCGGGGTCGAGCAGCGAGAGAACATGCCGCAAGCGCTCCTCGAGCTGAGCCGCGCCCACGACTGTACGGCGCTCGCTTACCCAAAGGCCAGCGAGCCCAAGTGCGGCGTTGGCCATGGCCTCGACCTCGCCGGTCAGTTCGGCGAGCTGATAGGCGAGCTGGAAGCTGTCGCGGCTCGCCAGCAGGTCACCGTCGAAGCTCAGGGCACGCTGACCGCGCGCGAGCACGGACCGCAGTTCAGCGGACGGCCCGGCGGCCACGTCCGGTCTCGACGAGCCCATTGTCTCGTCTGCCTGGCTCGCCATGGGCTCAATGTAATAGCGCCATTACCGTACGTCGACAGGCAAAGCGAACCTCGAGGGCCGCGTGGGCGGCCTCCGCTAGCTACGTCGCGGCGATCGAGCGGAGCGCCCCGATGGTTTTCTCGTCTTCTGGCAGCCAGGGGCCGCTGAGCGGGCCAGAGGGGTTCCAGAAGGTTTCTATGCTGTGCCCGCCATTCGCCGACATCCACTCGGCAAGCAGTTCGAACCAGTCAGCCCGGTAGGAGGGACGCGGGCTGTTGGTCTCGCAGATGTCGATCTCAGGGTTGTCGCTGCCGCTCAGCTCGCGGCAAGTGCGGAGCATGTCATCGAGCCGCGCGAACAGCTTGGTCTTGCTGATGCCGCCGTTCCACCAGTTGCGGAACTGGCCGCCGCCAAAGTCGTAGACGTCCAGGCCGTACCAGTCGAGGCCGCGCCCCATCCACGGCTTGGTCTGGCTGGGGACCGCGCAGATGATAGAGCCGTAGCGGACATTTGACCCACGGCAGAGATCCTGCATGTACTCGTGGACGGCCGACATGTTGGCGCTGGTGACGTAATCGGGGTACCCGGCCAGGTTCGATGCCTCATGCCAGGCCGACAGCCTGACACCGGGCGGGGCCATCGCGATAAGGGTCTTCAGTTGCTCGTCAAGCCTGCCTGCCAGCAGGTCTTCTGGCACAGGCCTGATCGAGAGCATGACACGGGCGTCTGGCACAGATTCCTTCTCCGGCCAGCCGACCGGAACGAAGTTATATTGATCCCGGTACGCGCGAAATGTCCGGGCATTGACTCCCGCTTCTTGCATCGAGTCGAAGATCCGGGAATTGCAGCCAATAAGCACACTCATGACATCGACCCCCCGCGGTCTGGCCCCTGGCCTAGCGGAGTGCCCGTCAGCGCCTAGCTCAAACTTCCCGGCCAGACGGTCCAGCGTGCCCTGATGCCGCTCGTATCCCGCGCGCGACAGCAACGCTGGCTCGTTGTTGCTGTCCAGCGGCGCAGGCCAGCAGCAACGGTGGAACATCGTTGTCGCGGGAACCACGTCGCGGAGCCAGCGTTGCTGCTGCCGTTGCGCTGCGAGCAGCATCGGTGGCTCCGCGATGCTGTTGCCCGCCCGCAGCGTGACGGTCTGGTGACGTGAAATGCCCGGTTCGTGTTGGGTGGCGGTGCCGCCGCCGGATGCTGGAGGTGCACGGTTAACTTTAGGGATTCTGTTCTTTGAGTCTCTCCAGATTTGATAGCATGCTGCGCATGCCTGCCGACGCGGCCGACCTCCTTCGTCAGAATGGGTACCGAGTCACGGTCCAGCGCCTGGCTGTGTTGCGAGCCGTGGCCGCGGAGTCCCATGTGACGGCCGAGGCCGTGGCGGAAACGGTCAGGGCCGAGATGGGCTTCATCTCGCTCCAGGCGGTCTATGACGTGCTCGCCGTGCTCGTAGACGTGGGCCTGGTTCGCCGGATACAGCCCGCAGGATCGCCCGCCCGCTTCGAGGCCCGTGTCAGCGACAATCATCACCACGTCATCTGCCGAGCCTGCGGCCGGACGGCTGACGTTGACTGCGCGGTCGGGTCCGCGCCTTGCCTTACCGCTGTTGACGACCTTGGTTACGAGATCGATGAAGCAGAAGTCATCTACTGGGGCCGCTGCCCGGACTGCCGGTCCCTGAGCCAAAGTTAGAGAGGACGAAATGAGCGAAGAAAGCAAGTGTCCCGTCGCGAACGCTGTCGTGCTCCGCATGAACCGCGATTGGTGGCCCAATCAGCTTGACCTCAGGGTTCTGCGCCTGAACCCGACCGTGTCCGATCCCATGGGCGAGGACTTCAGCTACGCGGAGGAATTCAAGACCCTCGACCTCGACGCCGTGAAACGCGACATCGAGACCGTCATGACGACATCGCAGGCCTGGTGGCCTGCCGACTACGGTCACTACGGGCCGCTGTTCATCAGGATGGCCTGGCATAGCGCAGGCACGTACCGGATCAGCGATGGCCGTGGCGGCGGCGGGGCGGGCACGCAGCGTTTCGCGCCGCTCAATAGCTGGCCGGACAACGCGAACCTGGACAAGGCCCGACGGCTGCTCTGGCCGGTCAAGCAGAAGTACGGCCGGAAGCTGTCCTGGGCCGACCTGATCATCCTCGCGGGCAACTGCGCACTCGAGTCGATGGGCTTTGCGACCTTCGGCTTCGGCGGCGGGCGCGAGGACGCATGGGAGCCAGAGGACATCAACTGGGGTTCTGAGGGCACCTGGCTCGGCGACGAGCGTTACAGCGGTGACCGCGAACTCGCGCAGCCTTTCGGTGCCGTGCAGATGGGCCTGATCTACGTGAACCC
>Ga0335074_10015300_pt1 | contig 10771 bp, 7 predicted proteins | sample Lox_Sample_23_FD_206715 | JGI IMG/M metagenome (GOLD analysis project Ga0335074, IMG submission 206715) | Soil microbial communities from Loxahatchee National Wildlife Refuge, Florida, United States - Lox_Sample_2.3 | ecosystem: Environmental > Terrestrial > Soil > Wetlands | place: USA: Florida... | reverse complement strand
CCTCGCCGTCCCGCTTCCTGCGGATCACATCGACGGCATGCTGCCCCGCACCGGTCATGGTTGGGTCTCCAGCCGGAAGGTCGCCGGAAAAAGCTCCGCGAAGCTCCGCGTCTCCGGCCCCCGCTCGCCCGGAAAATTTACGACCGCGTCCGCTGTCACAAATTCACTCAGCACCTGCCGGCACGCCCCGCACGGCGCGCTCGCCGCGCCGTTCCGGTTCGCCACCGCGATCGCCCGAATCCTCGGTCCCGCCCCGCGCTCGCTGATGGCTCGAAACAGGGCATTCCGCTCCGCGCAGCTGGTCAGGCCATACGAAGCGTTCTCCACATTGCAACCCGTCACCACCACCCCATCGTCAAAAAGCAGCGCCGCTCCCACATAAAACTTCGAGTAGGGCGCGTACGCGTGCCCCGCTGCCTCCATCGCCGCCATGCGCAGCCTCTCCAGCGTCGCCAAATCGATCCCAGCCATGCGTCTCTGAGGCTATCGCAAAACCTCCCACCCCGGCGTATCCCCTCCCGCACCATCGTCATTCCGGCCTCCGCCCTCCACCCCTCAAGCTTCGCTTGGCTCCATCCGATAAGTTCATCGTGGACGACCTCACGCGCGAATTCCTGCTCGAAAGCCAGGAAGGCCTGGACCGCATGGAACGGTGCCTCACCGACCTGGAAACTCGCCCCGGCGATACGGAGCTGCTTGCCGACATCTTCCGCTCCGTGCATACCATCAAAGGGACCACCGGCTTCCTCGGCTTCAGCCGCCTCGAAGCCCTCTCCCACGCCGGAGAAAACCTCCTCGGCCTGTTGCGCGACGGCAAACTCGCCGCCAACCCCGAGATTGTCAGCGGTCTGCTCGCGCTCATGGACATCCTGCGCGGCGTTCTGCGCTCCATCGAGACCACCGGCGCCGAAGGCGAAAGCCACCAGCAGGACGCGGCCATGATCGCCCGCCTCGAACGGCTGCAGTCGGGCGACGTCTCGGTTGCCGAGGCCGAGCCCGCCATGGCTGCCGCGGACGCCGAAGCCGCGCATCCGATCCGGGCGCGCCGGCCCCGCGCCCCGCGTCGCCCTTCCCGCCCTCCCCAGGACCACCAAAGTGCGCCTCCCCCGGCTGATTCCGGCGAGGCAGGGCCGCCCAGCGACCTCGAAGCCGCTCCGCGGGATCCGGAACCGGAGCCTCGATCCGTTCCCGCCGTCGCTGCGGCCTCCAGGCCTGCGCGGCCCGCAGAATCTTCCCCCGCTCCCGCGCCCGAACCGGCCGCCTCCGGTCCCTCCGGCACCGCCGACTCCACCCTGCGTGTCGATGTCGAGCTCCTCAACCGCATGATGAACCTCGTCGGCGAGCTCGTCCTCACCCGCAACCAGATCCTCCAGGCCACCAGCACCGACGCCGGCTTCGCCACCCTCGGCCGTCGCCTCGACATGGTCACCGCCGACCTGCGCGAGTCCGTGATGAAGGCGCGCATGCAGCCCGTCAGCCATGTCTTTTCGCGCTTCCCGCGCCTGGTCCGCGATCTCGCCCTCGGCCTCGACAAAAAAGTCCGCCTCGAGATGGAAGGCCAGGAAACCGAGCTCGACAAGAGCCTGCTCGAGGCCATTCGCGATCCCCTCACCCACTCCATCCGCAACTCCATCGACCACGGCATCGAGATGCCCGATGTCCGTCTGGCCCGCGGCAAGCCCGCCGAAGGCGTCGTCCGCCTGCGCGCCCTGCACGAAGGCAGCCACGTCATCGTCGAGGTTCACGACGACGGCGCCGGCATGAGCATCGAAAAGATCCGCCAGAAGGCCGTCGAGCGCCAGCTGGTGCCCCTGCAGCGCGCCGAGCAGATGAACGAGCGCGAAATCCTCCAGCTCATCTTCCTCCCCGGCTTCTCCACCGCCGAAACCGTCACCAGCGTCTCCGGCCGCGGCGTCGGCATGGATGTGGTCCGCACCAACGTCGAAAAAATCGGCGGCAAGGTCGAAGTCGACAGCCGCACCGGCCAGGGCACGGTGCTGCGTCTGCGCATCCCCCTCACCCTCGCCATCATCCCCGCGCTCATCGTGCGCAGCAGCGGCCAGAATTTCGCCCTCCCCCAGGGCGCGCTCACCGAACTGGTCCATCTCAGCGCCGGCGAAACCGACGCCCGCATCGAGCACCTCGAAAACGCCGCCCTCTATCGCCTCCGCGGCCGCCTGCTGCCGCTGGTCTTCCTCGACCGCCTGCTCCGCCAGTCGCTGCGCGAAGGCGCCACCCCCTGCGACATCGCCATCCTCAACGCCGACGGCCGCCGCTACGGCCTCGTCGTCGACGGCCTTGCCGATCCGGAAGAGATCGTCGTCAAGCCGCTCGCCGCGGTGCTGCGCGAAATCGGCCTCTATGCCGGCGCCACCATCCTCGGCAACGGCGAAATGGCCCTCATCCTCAATCCCGGCGCCATCGCCCAGAGCGCCGGCGTCGGCCTCTCCGCCGAAAGCGAAGACGCCGTCGACGATCGCCGCGCCGGCCAGCAGGACTTCCTGCTCGTCGAAGCCGGCAACCGCCGCGCCGCGCTGCCCCTGGAAACCGTAGTCCGCATCGAGCGCATCCCGCGCTCCCGCATCGAGCACGCCGGATCGCGCCCCGTGCTGCGCTTCGAAGGCACCCTGTTGCCCCTCGACGACGCCGCCTCGGACCTCGTCGACCCCAACGGCGATCCCGAAGCCCAGACCACCATCGTCGTCTGCCGCGACGGTCAGCGCCATGTCGGCATGACCGTCTCCCAGGTCCTCGACGTCACCGGCGGCCGCCAGCTCCAGGAAGCCGGCACCGGCGCTGTCGCCGACGGCATCACTCTGCTCCATGAACGCGTCACGGCCATCGTCAGCCTCTCCGCCATTCCCCCCATCGACTCGGTCGCCGGGGCCCCGGCGGAATTCTCTCTGCCCGCGGAGGCAATTCAATGAGCAACACCATCCACTCCGGACCGACCCAGGAAGTCTGCTCGGTTGTTGTCGGCGACACGCTCTACGGCGTCCCCATCGCTCACGTCCTCGAGATTCTCGGCAAGCCCGCCACCCAGCCCGTTCCCCTCGCTCCCTATTTTGTCGGCGGCCTGGTCCACTACCGCGGCGAAGTCCTCACCGCCGTCTCCCTGCGCCGGCTGCTCGGCATGGATCCCGCCAAGACCGCCGAAGACGTCCTCGTCTTTGAAAACGCCGACGGTCTCTTCGGCCTCTTCGTCGACTCGGTCGGCGAAGTCATGCACGTCTCCGATGCCGACCACGAGCCCAACCCCGCGACCCTCGAAGCCCGGCGCCAGGCTCTCTTCAACGGCGCCTGGAAGCTCAAAGACCGCCTCCTCGTCAGCCTCGACCCCGAGCGCCTCGACCCCATGCGCCTCGCCAGCGCCTTCCCGGCCGCAGCCTGACCCAGGCGGAAAGGATCGTCATGCGCGCTCTGGTCGTCGACGACTCGCGGTTTATCCGCAATTACCTGCACTCCCTCTTCGCCGAACATGGAGTCGAGTGCATCGAAGCCGCCGACGGCCAGCAGGGCCTCACCTGCCTCCGCGACTCCGGCCCCTTTACCGTTGCCCTGGTCGACTGGAACATGCCCGTCATGTCCGGCATCGAGATGCTTCAGGCCGCGCGCGCCAACCACGCCTGGGACGAAACCAAATTCGTCATGGTCACCACCGAAGCCGAAAACGACCACATCGAGGCCGCCCTCCTGGCCGGTGCCGACGAGTACCTCGTCAAGCCCTTCGACGAGGAAGGCCTCTTCGACAAGCTCCGCATGGCCGGAGTCCAGGAACTATGACCCCCGGCCCCGATCCATTGCGCAAAGTGCGGGTGCTGCTGGTCGACGATTCCGCCGTGATGCGCAGCCTCCTGCGCCTGGTTCTCGAACCCCAGGCGCGTCTCGAAATCGTCGCCGCTGCCTCCAGCGGCCGCGAAGGCCTGGCCGCCTTCGAACGCCTCCAGCCCGACCTCGTCCTCCTCGACATCGAAATGCCCCGCATGAACGGACTCGAGGTCCTCTCCAGCCTGCGCAGCCGCGACCGCCGCGTTCCCATCATCATGTGCAGCACTCTTACCTCGCGCGGCGCCCGCATCACCATCGAAGCCCTCGCCCGCGGCGCCACCGACTACGTCACCAAACCCGGCGCCCAGACCGGCGTCCGCCAGGGCGTCGAAACCCTCACCCGCGAGCTGCTGCCCAAAATCCTCGCCCTCTTCCCCACCGAATCGAAACCTGCCCCTCCTTCGCCGCCCCCTCCGGAAGCGCGCCTCGCCTTTCCGCCCTCCTCCATCCATGCTCCGCGCATCGTGGTCATCGGCGTCTCCACCGGCGGTCCCGCCGCCCTTGAAGTTCTGTTGCCCAAATTCCCCGCCGGCTTCCCCCTGCCCATCCTCATCGTGCAGCATATGCCGCGCCTCTTCACCGGCCTCCTCGCCGAGCGCCTCGACAGCGTCTGCCCCCTGCGCGTTCGCGAAGCCGCCCCCGACACCCATCCCGAGCCCGGCGTCATCGACATCGCCCGCGGCGACTTCCACCTCGAGCTCTCCCGCGACATGCGCCTCGTCCTCACGCAGAATCCCCCGGAAAATTTCTGCCGCCCCTCGGTCGATGTCCTCTTCCGCTCGGCAGCCCAGGCGTGCTCGGCCCGGGTCCTCGGCGTCATCCTCACCGGCATGGGCTCCGACGGTCTCCAGGGCGCGCGCGCCATCCGCACCGCCGGCGGCGCCATCTTCGCCCAGGACGCCCCCACCAGCGTCGTCTGGGGCATGCCCGGCGCCGTCACCAACGCCGGCCTCGCCAACAAAGTCCTTCCCCTCGAGGCCATCGCCTCCGAAGTCCTGCGCGTCGTCCCTGCCGCCATCCCGCACATGGAGGCCGTTGCCCTGTGACCGCCTCTCCCGTCGATTTCGAATACCTCCGCGCCGTCGTGATGCGCAACTCCGGCAATCAGGTCGACCCCTCGCGCGACTATCTCTTCGAATCCCGCCTCCAGGGCCTGCTTCGCACCCGCGGCTTCGAATCCCTCAGTCAGCTCGTCTCCGCCCTCCGTTCCGGTCCCGGCGCTACCCTCGAGCGCTCCGTCGCCGAGGCCATGACCATCAACGAGACCAGCTTCTTCCGCGATACGCCCACCTTCGACTACCTCCGCGAAACCCTGCTCCCCGCCCTCATCGCCAATCGCCAGACCACCCGCACCCTTCGCTTCTGGTCCGCCGCCAGTTCCTCCGGCCAGGAAGCCTATTCCATCGCCATGCTTCTGCGCGAACACTTTCCCCTCCTCGGCGGCTGGCGCATCGATATCCTCGGCACCGACCTTTCCGCCGAAATGGTCGAGCGCTCCTCGGCCGGCCGTTATCAGCGCATCGAAATCAACCGCGGTCTTCCCGCCCGCTTCCTGGTCAAGTACTTCGTCCGCACCGGCGACGAATGGGAGGTTCACCCCGACATCCGCCGCCTCTGCCGCTTTCAGCAGCGCAACCTCTGCCAGCCCTTCTCCATGCCGGAGACCTTCGACGTCATCTTTCTGCGCAATGTCATGATCTACTTCCCCCAGGAAACCCGCCGCCAGGTTCTGCTCACCATGCACCGCGCCCTCCCCGCCGACGGCATCCTCTTCCTCGGCCTCTCCGAACAGCCCCGCATGGACTCCCACTGGCAAACCATCCTCACCGCCAAAACCGTCTGGTACAAACCCATCCGCTAACAACAGCCGGTAGCGTGTAGCCAGCGGCCTGCAGCGGCCCGCGATCGTCGCCGATGCCCGAAAACCCCCTGCTCTCATTGACAATGGATATACGCATACCCACAGGTCCCAGCGACGCTGAACGCTAAACGCTAAACGCTGTCTCCCGTCTTCCAGCTTCCAGCTCCCGGCTCCCCCCCGCAGTATCCTCACCTCAGGCATGGACCCCCTCGCCCTCTTCCACCCCGTCACCCGCGACTGGTTCCGCTCTACCCTCGGCGAGCCAACCGCTCCCCAGCGCCTCGGCTGGCCCGCCATCGCCCGCGGCGAATCCACCCTCATCCTCGCTCCCACCGGCACCGGCAAAACCCTCACCGCCTTCCTCTGGTGTCTCGACCGCCTCATGTTCCCCTCTTCCCCCAAAGCCATCGACCCAGGGCCCGCTTCCCGCCAGATCCCGGCCGAACCAACCTGCAGAGTCGTCTACATCAGCCCCCTCAAAGCCCTCGCCGTCGACGTCGAACGCAACCTTCAGACGCCCCTCCGCCAAATCGCTCCCCTCGCCCGCGAGGCCCAGGTCCCTTTTCGCCTGCCCGAAATTGCGATCCGCACCGGCGACACACCCCAGTCCGACCGCGCCCGCTTCCGCCGCCACCCCGCCGACATCCTCATCACCACCCCCGAATCCCTCTACCTCCTCCTCACCTCGGATTCCGCCTCCGCCCTCCGCACCGTCGATACCGTCATCGTCGACGAGATCCACGCCCTCGTCCCCACCAAGCGCGGAGCCCACCTGGCTCTCACCCTCGAGCGCCTCGAAGCCATCACCGCCAGGCCCCTCCAGCGCATCGGTCTCTCTGCCACCCAGCGTCCTCTTGAAGAAGTCGCCTTCTTTCTCGGAGGTAACGTTATCTCTGCGGACCGCGGCGCCACTCCATCCACTCGTACCGTGACCATCGTCAACGCCTCCGGACCCAAACAACTCCAGCTCAAAGTGGAAGTTCCAGTTGAAGATCTGAAAGTGTTAGATCAGGCGCAAGCCGCCGCAACGCCGGATGCCGAACGCCGAACGCCTTCCATCTGGACCACCATTCCCCCCCGCCTTCTCGCCATCATCCGCCGCCGCCGCTCCACCCTCATCTTCGTGAACAACCGCCGCACCGCCGAGCGCCTCGCCGGACTCATCAACGACCTCGCCGCCCCCGAAGAACTTCCCCTCGCCCGCGCCCATCACGGCTCGCTCGCCGCCCCGCAGCGCTCCGAAATCGAAACCCAGCTCAAGACCGGCCAGATTCGCGCCGTCGTCGCCACCTCTTCCCTCGAGCTCGGCATCGACATGGGCGCCATCGACCTCGTCATCCAGATCGAATCCCCGCCCTCGGTCGCAGCCGGCATGCAGCGCATCGGCCGAGCCGGCCATAAGGTCGGTGTCGTCAGCGAAGGCATCATCTTCCCCAAATACCGCGCCGACCTTATCGCCTGCTCCGCCGTCACCCGCGCCATGCACGAAGGCCACGTCGAGGCCACCTCCATCCTCCGCAACCCCCTCGACGTCCTCGCCCAGCAGATCGTCGCCACCGTCGCCCAACCGCCCTCTCTCGCGACCCCACGACTCAAAGGTCACCCTCCGCGCGAACCGCAAATCTCCGCCGACGACCTCTACGCGCTCGTGCGCCGCGCCGCGCCCTTCACCACCCTCACCCGCGCCACCTTCGAGAGTGTCCTCGACCTGCTCTCCGGCAAATACCCCTCCGACGAATTCGCCGAGCTCCGCCCCCGCATCACCTGGGATCGCGACAGCAATACGCTCACCCCGCGCGAAGGCGCCAAAAGCCTCGCTATCCTCAACGCCGGCACCATCCCCGACCGCGGCCTCTACGGCGTCTTCCTCTCCGGCGAACACAAGCAGCCCGTCCGTGTCGGCGAACTCGACGAAGAAATGGTCTTCGAATCCCGCGTTGGCGAAGTCTTCGCCCTCGGCGCCTCTACCTGGCACATCGACGAAATCTCCCACGACCGCGTCCTCGTCTCCCCTGCTCCCGGTCAGCCCGGCAAGCTCCCCTTCTGGCATGGCGACCAGGCAGGCCGCCCGCTCGAATTCGGCCGCCGCATCGGCGCTCTGGTCCGCGAAATCCGCGCCCTCCCGCCGAACGCCGCCATCAGCCGCCTCGTTCGCGAGCACGACCTCGACGCCCAGGCCGCCGAAAATCTCCTCCAGTTCCTTACCGGCCAGCAAAATGTAACAACCGCGGTTCCAGATGACCGCACCATCGTCATCGAGCGCATTCGCGACGAGCTGGGCGACTGGCGCGTCTGCGTCCTGACCCCCTTTGGCAATCGCGTCCACACGCCCTGGGCGATGGCCGCTGCCGCGCAAATCCTCGCCGCCGGCGGTCCTCACGTCGAATCCATGTCCACCGACGACGGCTTCGTCCTTCGCTTCCCGGATGTCGATGCGCCTCCCGACCCCGCGCTTCTTCTCCCCGATCCGGCCACCGCCCAGAGCCTCGTCGTCCGCCAGCTCAGCTCCACCGCCCTCTTCGCGGCCAAATTCCGCGAAGCTTCCGCCCGCGCTCTGCTCCTGCCGCGCCGCCGGCCCGGTGCCGGCGCTCCGTCGCGCACTCCGCTCTGGCAGCAGCGCAAGCGCGCCGCCGACCTCCTCAGCGTCGCCTCGCAATACCCCGACTTCCCCATGCTCCTTGAAGCCCATCGCGAGTGCCTTCGCGATTCGTTCGACATGCCTGCCCTCCTCGATGTCCTCCGCTCCATTCAGGCCCAGGACATCCAGGTCCACGTCGTCGACACATCGAAGCCCTCGCCCTTCGCCGCCTCGCTCCTCTTTGGATACACCGGCAACTTCATCTACGACGGCGACGCGCCGCTGGCCGAACGCCGCGCCGCCGCTCTCTCCATCGATCAGTCCCTGCTCGCCGACCTCCTCGGCGAAGCCGACCTCCGCGAGCTCCTCGACCCCGTGGCGATCGCCGAAGTCGAAGCCACCCTCCAGATCCTCGGCGAAAATCAGCGCGTTCGCACCCCCGACGGCCTCCACGACCTTCTTCTCCGCCTCGGCGATCTCTCCCGCGACGCCATCGCCCAGCGTCTCGCCACCCCTGACCTCCTCAAATCCATCAACGCCCTCGTCACCGCCCGCCGCATCGTCGCCGTCAAAATCTCCGGCCAGTCGCGTTACGTCGCTGTTGAAGACGCGGCCCGCTATCGCGACGCCCTCCATCTCAAACTCCCCGAGAACTTCCCCAAATCCCTGCTCGCTCCCAACGCCGCGCCTGTCCTCGAGCTCGTCCGCCGCTACGCCCGCACCCATGGCCCCTTCACTCTCCGCGAAGCCGCAGCCCGCTTCGCTCTCGATCCGGCACCCACCGAGGCCGCTCTCCGTCAGCTCGTCCGCGATGGCCGCATTCTCGAAGGCGGATTCCGCCCCCAGTCCGCCGGCCGCGAGTATTGCGACGCCGAATCCCTCCGCCTCATCCGTAATAAGTCACTGGCACGGTTACGAAAAGAAATCGAGCCCGCCGAGCCCCGCCTCTTCGCCCGCTTCCAGACCCACTGGCAGGGCGTCCTCGAAAAACGTCGCGGACTCGACGCCCTGCTCGACACCATCGAGTCCCTCCAGGGCGCACCGCTGCCCGCCTCGCTCCTCGAATCGCAAATTCTCCCCGCGCGTCTCGCCCCCTACTCGCCCGCCGGCCTCGACACCCTCATCGCCGCCGGCGAAATCGTCTGGTGCGGTGTGGACTCGATCGGCGAACACGACGGCCGCATCGCCCTCTACCTCGCCGACCAGATCAAGGATTTGCGGGTGCCCCACATCCCTGGTGTTGGGATGTGGGAGAGCGCGAATTCCACCCCCCGCGAAACCGCCATCCTCTCCCACCTCGCCCGCTCCGGCGCCACCTTCTTCGCCGACCTCCACGACGCCGCCGGCTCGGGCTACCCTGGCGAAACCGTCGACGCCCTCTGGTCGCTCGTCTGGCGCGGCCTCGTCACCAACGACACACTCCATGCTCTCCGCGCCTTCATCGCCAAACCCGAAACCTCGCGTTCCAGCAAGCGCGTCCACAACCAGCCTGCCTTCCGCTCGCGTCGCACCACTCCGCCCGCCGCGCAGGGCCGCTGGACCCTCGTCCCCAACCCCGACCGCACCACGCCCGCCGTACAGACCGCGTGGTCCCACGCCGTTGCCCAACAACTTCTCCGTCGCTATGGCATCGTCACCCGCGAAACCGTCGGCCCGGAAAACCTCCCCGGTGGATTCTCGGCTGTCTACGAAGTCCTCAAAGCTCTTGAGGCCCAGGGCCGCGTCCGCCGCGGCTATTTCGTTGCTGGCCTCGGCGGCGCCCAGTTTGCCCAGCCTGCCGCCGTCGAGCTCCTCCGCTCCCTTCGCGCCTCAAGCCCTCAAGAGCCCGAAATGCTGCTCCTCGCCGCCTCCGATCCGGCTAACCCCTGGGGCAGCATCCTCCGCTGGCCCACACCCGACAGCGCCGCTCCCGACAACGCGTCCGTCCTCACCCGCAGCGTCGGGGCGAGCGTGGTTCTGCGCAACGGCGATCTGGTCGCGTACCTGCGCCGCGGCAATCCCGCGCTCCAGGTCATCCTGCCTGCGGACGAGCCCGATCGCAGCGCTGTCGCCCGCGACCTTGCCGCTTTTCTCGCCAATTTTGCTCAGGAACTGTTACAGACTCCGGAAATTCGTCACCACGGCGGTCTCTTAATCGACGCCATCGCCGGCCAGCCCGCCCACCAGCACTTCCTCGCCCGCTTCCTTCAGGACGCTGGCTTCCGCCCATCCCCCCGCGGCTTCCACGTGCGCTACGTGCCATCCACGGCAGAACGCTGAGCGGCGACCTCGGTTTGGATCGCTTCTCGGCCCCCGCTAGCAGTTCTGCTCCTTTCAGCTCTACAGCTCTCGCTGACCGGTTCTTAGCTGACCGCCTCTTAGCTGACCGCTCCTTAGCTGACCGCCTCTTAGCTGACCGCTTCTTAGCTGACCGCTTCTCAGCTGACCGCTTCTTAGCTCGCCGTTAGTGAATCGTCTTCATCCGCCGCTGCATGTAATCCATCAGCAGATACTCGCCCAGCGTC
>Ga0335074_10015299_pt1 | contig 10771 bp, 10 predicted proteins | sample Lox_Sample_23_FD_206715 | JGI IMG/M metagenome (GOLD analysis project Ga0335074, IMG submission 206715) | Soil microbial communities from Loxahatchee National Wildlife Refuge, Florida, United States - Lox_Sample_2.3 | ecosystem: Environmental > Terrestrial > Soil > Wetlands | place: USA... | reverse complement strand
TGCTGACCCGGCAGGCTCCTTGCCCTGGTAGCCGTGCAGCAACTGGATGACCTGCTGGCGCACGCGGTTCAGGTCCGCGCCAAGCTTGACGAGGACCTGGGCTGCCACGCCGTCGCCCTCGCGAATCAGGCCAAGCAGGATGTGCTCAGTACCTATGTAGTTATGACCGAGCTGCAGCGCCTCACGCAGCGATAGCTCAAGCACCTTCTTGGCACGCGGAGTAAACGGGATGTGTCCCGACGGCGCCTGCTGGCCCTGGCCGATGATCTCCTCGACCTGCTGGCGGACCGCCTCCAGGCTGATGCCAAGCGACTCGAGCGCCTTGGCCGCAACACCCTCGCCCTCATGAATGAGGCCGAGCAGGATGTGCTCCGTGCCAATGTAGTTGTGATTGAGCATCCTGGCCTCTTCTTGAGCCAGGACGACAACCCGCCGCGCCCGGTCGGTAAACCTCTCGAACATGTCGTCGCTCTCCTCACAGCGGGGAACCGGCAGGCTCGGCGTGCCTGCCGCTCCGCATGGTAGCCGCGTGCCCGATCCTGTCCTTAACGCGATTATGCGCCAACTACAGGAGTGCTTCCCCGGACACCACGCCTTCACCCCATCCAACAGCGTGAAGTCGCAGGGTAGTTCCAAATACGCCGCAAGCGAACGCGCCGCGTGACCAGTGTTGCGCTCCCGCAAACGGGAGCCTAGGCGGGCGCGGGCGAGCATGACGCGAACGTAAGGCAGATGTAAGACCGGGACGCGGGACAAGGGGCGCGGGACACGTACGCGGGAGAGACGACAGCCGCCCGGCTTCGTGTCGCGGCCGGGCGGGCCAGCTGGTGATGCTAGTGAGCGGCCTCGTACTCGGCCACGATGTTGGCGGGAATGCGACCGCGCTCATTGACTTTGAAGCCGCGCGACTTCGCCCACTCGCGGATTCGCGCGCTCTGCTCCCGGCCTGCCCCGCTGCGTGAGCGACGGCGGCGGGCGGGCGCGTTCGACTTCCTGGCGTGGTCGACATAGTGGGAGAGCTCTTTGCGTAGCTCACCCGCGTTGCCGGTACTAAGGTCGATCTCATACGCGACACCGTCCAGTCCAAAGGACACGGTCTCGGTCGCTTCGCTCCCATCGAGATCGTCGACGAGAAGCACCTGCACCTTCTGTGCCATCGATTCAGCCCTTCTGCGGAGCAAACCATTTCGGATGTTAAAGATATACCAAGTGGTAGGCACATTACAATTGACAAGAGCGCCTTTCTTTGAGACATCTGCTGAGACATCTGCAGACGCACTCTCATGACAAGACAGGCCGGTAACTCTACGTAATCACGCATTATGAGCACAGTTAGCATTACGCCGATCACAAGTCAGATAATCATGCTTGCGTACGAAATATCAGCTTTCGCTTCGCTCGCCTGGTTCATGTGACCGTTCACCGGCCTGGTGACCATCGGCGGCGGCCCGCTTCCGCCGCTTCGGCGCCAACTCGCGGCGCAACAGCATCCAGCCGCCGATTAGGAAAGCCACGCAGACAATCACCGACGGTGCGAGTGCGGCAAGGTCTGACGACATGAAGGTCACCTCCGCTCAGCGTCGCAGCGGGCGAGCCGGCCCGCCGCCCGCACCTGGCACTCTACCTCCCGCTCGCGGCGGCACTCCCGCCGCTAGGCGGCCCAGGACAGGGAGAGCATGGAATGTGCCAGGTCATCACCAGGGAAAGCTCACAGCCGGAGCAGCATCCGCGTGTTGCCCAGGGTGTTCGGCTTGACGCGATCCAGATCGAGGAACTCCGCGACCCCGTCGTCATATGAGCGCAGCAACTCCGCGTAGACCTCAGGGGCCACGGGAGTTCCGCTGATTTCGGCGAATCCGTGGCGCTCGAAGAACGGCACGGCGAAGGTCAGCACGAAAACGCGCGCGACGCCAAGTTGCCTGGCGCGGTCAAGCAACTCGTCCACGATGATGTGACCGATGCCGGAACCGCGACTGCTCTCGTCTACCGCGAGCGTCCTGATCTCGGCCAGGTCCTCCCACATAACGTGTAGCGCCCCGCATCCGGCGACCGTGCCGTCAGCGGAACTCTCGGCGACGCAGAACTCCTGGATGTCCTCGTAGAGATTCACGGTGTGCTTGTCTAGCAACCGTCTCGAGCCCACGTTCTGGTCGATCAGCGCGCGGATTACGGGCACGTCCCTGGTGCGCGCTTGCCTCACTATGTACCCCATCGCGGGGACTACTGTAGCGCCATAATTCAATGCGCCAGTACGCGCGAGTTGTCACATCTAACTTCACAATGCGATCGGTTCATCACTATCCGCCGTCAACGTTGCGGTCTCATACCACATCCGGCGAAACGGCGATGGCAGAACAACGCGGCCGATAGAAAGGCAAAACTTCCACCGAGTCGGTTGGCAGCAGCATGGCGATCCAATATTGTGCATCGATGTGCGCATCATTAGGAGGGTCGCGCCGCTGGCGGCGACCGCGGCTGCGGTTACCCTGCTGCTCCAGCCGGGCGCTAGTGATGCCACGACCCTGCCGCGGCCAACTCTCAGCGCGCTCGTCGCCGAAGCTAAGCAGCTCTCCAACCAGGTCGACTCGCTGAGCCAGCAGTACGACGGCCTGCAGATCCAGATCGCCAACGCGAAGACGCAGGAGCGGCTCGCCAAGCTCGCCGCCGCTCGCGCGCAGAAGGCGATGGCGGGCAGCCAGCTAGCGGTCAGCCAGCTCGCCGCCATGGGCTACATGAACCAGGGTTTCGATCCCACGCTGCAGATGCTGACCAGCGGGGACCCGTCACTCTTCCTGAACCAGGCCTCGACCGTCCTCGAGATCAACAACCAGGCCGGCCTGCGGCTGTCCAACCTGCAGAAGATGCAGATCGCCTCCCAGCGGGCGCAGGCGACCGCCGTGGAAGAGATCACCACGGTTAACCAGCTGCAGAGCCAGATCAACAGCAAGGTCAAGTCCATCCAGTCCAAGCTCGACATCCTGAACAGCTCGGCGATGGCCCAGGCGATGGCGATCTTCGACCAGACGGGTTCCTACCCGAACATCGTGCTGCCGCTGGCGACCAACGTGGGCACCACCGCGCTGCGCTACGCGCTGAGCCAGCGCGGCAAGCCCTATCTATGGGGCGCGGCGGGCCCGGACGCATACGACTGTTCTGGGCTGGTTGTCTGGGCCTTCGCCCAGGAAGGCATCTCGCTGCCGCACTACACCGGCTCGCTGTGGAATTCCGGCATGCACGTGTCCCGCGACCAGCTAGAGCCAGGCGACCTGGTGTTCTTCTTCGCCGACATCAGCCACGTGGGCATCTACCTCGGCAACGGGCTGATGGTAGACGCGCCGAGCGCCGGGCAGGTCGTCCAGGTGCAGGCGGTGTTCTGGAGCGCCTACGTCGGCGCGGTCCGCATCGCCTAGGAGCCGGGCCTGACGAATGGGAACAGGATCGTCTCCCTGATGTTCTCGCCGGTCAGCATGATCATCAGCCGGTCCAGCCCCATCCCCATGCCGCCCGCAGGCGGCATGGCGTACTCCAGGGCCAGCAGGAACTCCTCGTCCAGCTGCATCGCCTCCGGGTCACCCCCGGCGGCGAGCAGCGACTGCGCCGTCAGCCGGGCCCGCTCCTCCACCGGGTCGACGAGCTCCGAGTACCCCGTGCCCAGTTCCGCGCCGAACGCCACCAGGTCCCACCGTTCCGCCAGCCGCGGGTCGGTGCGGTGCTGGCGCGTCAGCGGCGACACCTCGACCGGGAAGTCGCGGTAGAACGTCGGCGCCACGGTCTGCTTCTCCACGAGCCGCTCGTACATCTCCAGGATCACCTGGCCGCGGTCCCAGGACGGCTGCAGCGGCACGTCGGCCCTCTTGCACAGGGTGATCAGCACCGACAGCTCGGTATCGGGCGTGACGGACTCGCCGAGCGCCGCAGAGATCGCGTCGTGCACGGTGACCGAGGGCCAGGAGCCGCCGATGTCGTGCTCGGTCCCGTCGGCCCGCCTGATCACCGTCGACCCGAACGCCGCCACCGCCGCGCCCTGCGCCAGCGACTGCGTCAGCTCCGCGATCGTGTCGTAGTCCCCGTAGGCCTCGTACGCCTCGAGCATGGTGAACTCGGGGTTGTGCGTGCTGTCCACGCCCTCGTTCCTGAAGTTCCTGCCGATCTCGAAGACCTTCTCGAGCCCGCCGACGACCAGCCGCTTCAGGTACAGCTCGAGCGCGATCCGCAGGTACACCTCAACGTCGTAGGCGTTGTAGTGCGTGGTGAACGGCCGGGCGTTGGCGCCGCCGTGCAACGGCGTCAGGATCGGGGTCTCGACCTCCAGGTAGCCGCGCGCCAGCAGCGACGAGCGCACCGACTGCGTGACCGCCGAGCGCATCTCCGCGAGCCGCCTGGACGCGGGGTTCACGATCAGGTCCAGGTACCGCTGCCGCACCCGCGCCTCGGGGTCGGTGAGCCCGGCGTGCTTCTCCGGCAGCGGCCGCAGCGACTTGGCGGTGATCGCCCACGAGTGGGCCAGCACGGACAGCTCGCCGGACCGCGACGTGATCACCTCGCCGGTCACCCCGACGTGATCCCCGAGGTCGACGTCCCGCTTCCAGTCGGCCAGCCGCTCTTCGCCCACCTCGTCGAGGCGGATCATCGCCTGGATGTCACCGGTGCCGTCGCGCAGCGACGCGAAACAGATCTTGCCGCCGATCCGCGACAGCATGACGCGCCCGGCCACGCCGACGATCTCGCCGGTCGCCGTGTCCTTCGGCAGGTCCGGGTACTTCTCCCGCAGCGCGGCCGCGGTCGTCGTCCGCGGGTAGCCCACGGGGTAAGGGTCGGCACCGGACGCGAGCATCCGCGCTCGCTTCTCCAAACGGACGCGCACCTGCTCCGGAACGTTGTCGTCGGTCACGCCCGAAGGTTACCGGCGATCCCCGTCCGGCGGCACATTAGTTTCCCTGGCGGTGTTGCGTTCCCACACCAGCCGCAGGCCGATCAGCGTGAGCCACGGCTCGTGCGCGTCGATGATCGGCACCTCGCCGATCACCAGCGGCGCCAGGCCGCCCGTGGCGATCACCGTCACCGCGGCCGGGTCCTGCGGGTGCAGTTCCGCCGCCATCCGGCGGGCGATCCCCTCCACCTGCCCGGCGAACCCGTAGACGATCCCGGATTGCAGCGCCTCCACGGTGTTCTTCCCGATTACCCGGGGCGGCCTGGTCAGCTCCACCTTCAGTAGCTGCGCGGCGCGCCTGGACAGCGCGTCCACCGAGATCTCGATGCCGGGCGCCAGCGCGCCGCCGACGAACTCGCCGCGCGCGCTGACCGCGTCGAAGTTCGTCGAGGTGCCGAAGTCGACCACGATGGCCGGCCCGCCGTACAGGTGCACGGCGGCGAGCGAGTTCATGATCCGGTCGCTGCCGACCTCTTTCGGGTTGTCCATCCGGATCGGCACGCCGGTCTTCACCCCGGGCTCGACGATCACGGCAGGCACGTCCGCGTAGTACCTTTTGCACAGCTCGCGCATCTCGTGCAGCACAGAAGGCACCGTGGAGCACAGCGATATCCCGTCCAGGTCGGACTCCTTGACCGCCCCCGACCGGGCGAGCAGCCCGTGCAGCAGGGCCGCGATCTCGTCCGCGGTCCGGTCCGGGACGGTCGCGATCCGCCAGTGCTCGACGACCGTGTCCCCGTCGAACACCCCGAGCACCATGTTGGTGTTGCCGATGTCAATCGTCAGCAGCATCGCGTACCGTCCCGACCTGGATCGTCACGTTGTCGATCAGCCGCGTGGTGCCGACCCGTGCGGCAATGGCGAGGGTTGCCGTCCCGGAAAAATCATCACTCAGAACGAACTCGTACGTCGCCGCAGAAACAAGAGCCAGGTAATCCACATCCAGGTCAGCGCCAGCGGTGGCCAGCACCTGCCGCGCATCGTCCAGGATCGCGCGGGGACCGCGCGCGGCGGCCGCCCCGCCCGCGGAAAGGGCTTTGTGCAGGACAGTCGCGACCGTACGTTCTGAAGAGGACAGGTACTTGTTCCGGCTCGACAACGCGAGCCCGTCCGCGGCGCGCACCGTCGGCACACCCTCGATCTCGATGCCGAGCGCGAAGTCGTCGACCATCTGGCGCACCAGCGCGAGCTGCTGCGCGTCCTTCTGGCCGAACACGGCGATGTCCGGGCGCACCAGGCTGAACAGCTTGAGCACCACGGTCAGCACGCCGTTGAAGAACCCGGGGCGGAACTCGCCCTCGAGGATCTCGCCCGCGGGGCCGGGAGCGACCGTCATGAGCTGCTGGCGCGGGTACATCTCGGTGACGCCGGGCGCGAACACCAGGTCGGCCTGCTCGGCCGCGCAGGTCTCCAGGTCTTCCCGCAAGGTGCGCGGGTACCTGTCGAGGTCCTCGTTCGGCGCGAACTGGAGCGGGTTGACGAAGATGGACACCGCGACCGTCCCGGCCGGGCCAGCCAGCTCGCGCGCCCGGCGCAGCAGCGCGCGGTGCCCGTCGTGCAGCGCGCCCATCGTAGGCACGAGGACCACCGGGCTGGGGAGCTTGTCGCGGGCCGCCTTGAGCTCCGCGCGGGTGGTCGCGACGATCATCGGTCGCCCAGGACGCCGAGCAGCCGTTCCGCGTCGTTCGGCTTGAGCAGGCCGGTCGCCAGCGCCCGGTCGGCGGTCAGCCGCGCCAGCGCCAGGTAGGCGGCGAGCGCGCCGGGGTCCGCTTCCCTGATGGCCGCCAGGTGGGCGGCCACGGTGCCGTCGTCGCCGCGCGCGACGGGGCCGGTGAGGCCCGCGTCGCCGAACCGCAGCGCGTTGTCCAGCGCGGCGCTGAGCAGCGGGCCGAGCATCCTGCTCGGGTTGTCGGCACCGGCCTTGCCCAGCATGTCGGCCGCCTCCGCAACGATCGTGACCAGGTGGTTGGCGGCGAAGGCGAGCGCGGCGTGGTACAGGTGCCTGTTCTCTTCCGTGATGAACACCGGCTCGCCGCCCATCTCGATGACCAGCACCTCCGCGGCGGGCCTGAGCGGCTCTGGCGCCGTCACGCCGAAGGAGACGCCCTTGATCCTGTCGACGTCGTCGTCGCGGCCGGTGAACGTCATGATCGGGTGGATCGCCAGCGGCAGCGCCCCGGCCGCGGTGGCGGGGTCGAGCACCCGGATGCCGTGCGCGCCGCTCGCGTGCGCGAGCAGCCGTCCCTGGACCGGCGCACCGGTCTTGGCCAGGCCCGCGACCAGGCCCGGCAGCACGTCGTCGGGCACGGTCAGCAGTACGAGGTCCGCGTCCTCGATGACCTGGGCGGGTTCCGCGAGCTCCGCGCCGGGGAAGTTCTCCCGCGCTCGCTCCTTGGACGTCGCCGACACCGCCGACGCCGCGGTGATCACGTGCCCGGCCCGGGCCAGCGCCCGGGCGAGCGCCGTGCCGGCCCGGCCAGGGCCGATGACACCGACCCGCAGCCGCGCGGGATGCTCGCTTGTTCCAGTCTCCACAGGTACCGGACAGCCCCCTTCGCTGGCGAAATCGCTGATAAGGATAGCCACCCGCGCGCATCGCCGATTCCCGCGGGTCCGCGGGCGGCCCTGCGGCTAGTTGTGGAAGGGGGACTGGGGGGCGGGTTCGTCCTCGCGGTCGTCGCGCGGGTCGCGCGGCACGCGGCAGCAGTACTCGAGGAAGAGGGCCGCCGCGATGAGGATCAGGCAGGACCCGAACGTGAGGCTTGCCGTGATCAGGTCGCTGCGCGGTGTCGCCGCGTCGAGCATGCCGGACAGGTAGCCGACGAAGCCGGCCGATACCCCGGCCAGCAGCGCGCCGACCAGCGAGCTGGCCTTCGCGAGCACCACCATCCTGGCGACGAACATCGGCGGCAGCGGCTTGGTGCCCGGGTTGTTGCCGTTGATGCGCGCGCGCAGGTCGCGGCCGGTCCACGCCTCCACCGCGGCCGCGAGCAGCACGGCCGGGATGCCTGTCCAGGTGAGCGGCGGCAGGTCGCTGTAGATGACGGTCAGCAGGGCCCAGGTCACCGCCGCGGCGAGCACGCCGGTGAGCAGCAGGCTGCGCGCGCGAGTGGGTTTCATGCGCGCACCGTGCCGTTCCGCCGGATGCCCGAGCGGTCGGTCTTGGCCAGCAGGGTCGCCACCGGGCCATAGCCCGGGAGCTCCGCCTCCGGGTCTACGTCGTGCCATGGCGCGAGCACGAACGCCCGCTCGTGCGCCCTGGGGTGCGGCAGCGTCAGGTCCGGGTCGTCGCTGACCTCGCCGACGACGGTGATGATGTCGATGTCCAGCGTGCGCGGGCCCCAGCGCACGGGGCGCTCCCTGTCGAACGCGGCCTCGACCTCGTGCAGCCTGCCGAGCAGTTCCCGCGAGGGCAGCGCGGTACGCGCCAGCAGCACGGCGTTCAGGTAGTCCGGCTGCGGCGGACCGCCGACAGGCACCGTCTCGTAGACCGGCGACACCGCCATGACTTGCACCTCCGGTATCGCGGCGATGGCGTCGACAGCCCCCTGGAGGATGTCGCGCCTCTCCCCGAGGTTACTGCCGAGTGCGAGTACGACAGACCTCTCGGCTGGCGTCATGACCGCGCCGCGGCGGCGCGCCAGGCCGCGGCGACGCGCACCGCGTCCGCGTTGGCGGGCACCCGGTGCACTCGCACGCACCAGGCACCTTCGGCCGCGACGAGCGCGGTCACCGCGACGGTAGCGTCGTCGGTCTCGGCGAACGGCCGCGGCGTGCCATCTGGCGCGGCGAGCAGCCGGCCGAGGTGCCGCTTGCGGGACGCGCCGACGAGCACAGGGAAGTCATGGCCACCGATGTTCGCGACCTCCCGCAGCCTCGTGAGCAGCTCCCAGTTGTGCGCGTCAGGCCCTCGCCAGCCAGGCATCTTGCTGAAGCCGAGGCCGGGATCGATCACGATCAGCGACGGGTCGACGCCCTCGGCGGTCACCGTCCAGATCCGCTTGGCGAGCTCGTCCCTGACCTCACGGACCACGTCCTCGTAGATGGCGCGCGAGTTCATGTCGTGGCTGTGCCCGCGCCAGTGCACGACGACGTGCGGCACGCCGGCCTCCGCCACCAGCCGCGGCATGTAAGGGTCGGCCAGGCCGCCGCTCACGTCGTTGACCAGGCTGACGCCGGCCTCGAGGGCGGCCTCGGCCACCTGGGCGCGCATTGTGTCCACGCTGACGACCACCCCGGCCTTGACCAGTTCGGTGATGACCGGCAGGACCCGGCGCAGCTCTTCTTCCGCCGAGACGCGCTGCGCGCCGGGCCTGGTGGACTCGCCGCCGACGTCCACGATGTCCGCGCCCTGCGCTACGAGGTCGAGGCCATGCTGGATCGCGGCTTCAGCGCCGTACCACTGGCCCCCGTCGGAGAACGAGTCGGGCGTCACGTTGACCACGCCCATGACCAGGCAGCGGTCGGCGGCTGGCGCGCCGGGCAAGCCCGGGAGCCCCGGCATGTTCGGCATCTTGCCTAGCTTACCTAGCCCGCCTTGACGGTGGGCGACTCGCGCCGCGCGGCGATCCGCGCCCGCAGCCTGCCCAGTCCCAGCGCGCGGGCGAGGCGCCTGGCGTACCACTTGATCTCGAGCCTCGGCCAGACGAGGAACGCTTCCGCCTCGAGGGCCGCCATCGCGATGCGCGGCGTGTCACGGGTACCCGGGTAGACGAAGAACCGCGGCTCCCAGATCGGGCAGAACTTCGCGTTGAACTTGTACAGCGACTCGATCTGGAACCAGCGGGAGGCGAACACCAGCAGCCCCCGCCAGGCACGCAGCACCGGGCCGGCCCCGATCCGCTCGCCGCGCTCCAGCGCCGCGCGGAACATCGCGAAGTTCAGCGAGATGCGCTTGACGCCAAGCTCGGGCGCGGCCTTGATCGACTCGGTGATCAGGAAGTCGTTCAGCCCCGGCTGCGCGGTCCTGTCGCGCCGCATCAGGTCAAGCGACAGCCCGTCGGTGCCCCAGGGCACGAAGTGCAGGATGGCGCGGAGCACGCCGTTCTCCGTAGCGGTCACCAGCACGCAGTCGCCGTCCTCGGGACCGCCGATGCGGCCGAGCGCCATCGAGAAGCCGCGTTCCGTCGCGGTACCCCGCCAGGTGTCCGCGACCCTGATGACGCGGTCGAGCTCCGCGCGCGGGATGTCCCCGACGCGCCGGATCTCGGCGACGTACCCGGCCTTGGCGACCCGGTTCACCATCTGCCTGACGTTGCGCATCGAACGCCCCGACAGGCTGAAGTCCGCGACGTTCACGATCGCCTCGTCGCCGAGCTCCAGCGCGGTCAGGTCGCCTTCCCGGCACCACACCTCGGCGCCGAGCTCACTGCACCCCATGACGGCCGGGCGCCAGGCGTGTTGCGCCGCGACGGCGAGAAACTCGCCGATGGCGCCTGGCCACGCCTCAGGGTCGCCGATCGGGTCGCCGGACGCCAGCATCACGCCGGACACCACGCGGTAGCAGATGCACGACTTGCCGGACGGCGACCAGATCACGCTCTTGTCGTTGCGCAGCGCGAAGTAGCCGAGCGAGTCCCGGTCGCCCTGCCTGGCGAGCAGCTCGCGGATCTGCGTGGCGTTGGCCGCCCCGAGGCGGGCCCGCGGCTGCGCGGGCCGCAGGAACAGGTACACGGTGACGACGAGCGTGAACAGGCCGAGCGCGCTGGTCAGCAGGTGATACAGGTCGCCGCGCGGGTCGGATGCCCACTGCACGGGGCCGTAGACGCCGACGAGCTCATACACCACGTCCTGGACCCGCTCATACAACGAGTAGCTGCCGTCCAGCGGGCCCATGGCGAG
>Ga0335074_10015296_pt1 | contig 10772 bp, 7 predicted proteins | sample Lox_Sample_23_FD_206715 | JGI IMG/M metagenome (GOLD analysis project Ga0335074, IMG submission 206715) | Soil microbial communities from Loxahatchee National Wildlife Refuge, Florida, United States - Lox_Sample_2.3 | ecosystem: Environmental > Terrestrial > Soil > Wetlands | place: USA: Florida... | reverse complement strand
TCGGTCGGCTTCACTCAGCGTCTGTGGAGATGCCACAACCCTCCCTCGTCGCCCGGTCCCCGCAGTACACGGCGGCGGACAACCACTGCCGGGAACTGCTTCCCAACGGCGGTATTCCCACCGCCGCGCAGCAGGCACAGGGCCTCGCCTAGTTGCTCAAGGTCTCGGTGTGCATGCGCGCCCACGGCATCAGGGACTTCCCCGACCCCACTTCGGAAGGGATCCGGATCCCCATCAGAAAGGGCATGCCGAGCGACTTGGGCCCGGACAACCCCCGGTTCCAGGCCGCCGAGAAAGCATGCCAGAGCCTTCAGCCTGGGCAACCTTCCGGCCCTTGAGCGCAGTGCGGGTAATCGATGTCGAACCCGGCTCCCTTTAGGTGGCTTGGCCACGGTTGTGAAGATCGGTCATAGCCAAACGAGGCATCGCCCGACTTACCGGACATCGTGGCCCTGCTGGTGGAGCTGGGCCGGCGCGAGTGTCCCCGTCCCGTCGGAACGATAACGATAAGGATGGGGTCGTGGAGAGCCGCTACCCGGTCGTCGTCGCCGTGGCAGCCGTCTGTTCGCTCCTTGCGGGCCGCCGGCTCTGGGCGTTGTGGAGGTTGGTCCGCGCGGGCGCGCCCGCCCCGGGACGCGTAGGGGGCTGGCCGCGCCGGTTGGGAGCCGAGGCGCGAGAGGTGCTCGGCCAGCAGAAGCTACTGCGTTGGACGGTACCGGGTGTCGCGCATGCGGCGACGTTCTGGGGCTTCTTGGTACTGCTGTTGACGATCATCGAGGCGGTTGGCAACCTGTTCTCGGCCAGTTTCGCCATCCCTGGGATCGGGCACTGGGCGGTCGTGGGCTTTCTCGAGGACCTTTTCGCCTGCCTCGTGCTCGCCTCCCTCGTGGTCTTTTCCGCCGTCCGCATGCTTGACAGCCCCAAACGCGAGCAGCGCAAGAGCCGCTTTTTCGGGTCCCGCACCGGTGCCGCCTGGGCTGTCCTCTCGCTCATCGCCGCGGTAATGGTGACCCTGCTGCTCTACCGGGCCGGCCAGACCAACACCGGCAATTTCCCTTACGGATGGTCGGCTTTCGCCAGCCATGGCCTGGGTAGGCTGCTAGCACCCCTGGGAGTACCTACGAACAGGACGCTGACCACGGTGTTCGTTGACCTGAACGTCAGCGTGATTGCTGTGTTCCTAGTCGTGCTGACATATTCCAAACACCTTCATATTTTCCTCGCGCCGGTCAACATCGCCTTTTCGCGCCAGCCCCGGGCGCTTGGAGCCCTGGACAAGACACCGGAGATGAACCTCGAGGACCTATCCGAAGAGAGCACTTTCGGAGCCGGCGTGATCGAGCAGCTCAGCTGGAAGCAGCTCCTTGACTTCGCAACCTGTACCGAATGCGGGCGCTGCCAAAGCCAGTGCCCGGCTTGGTCAACGGGTAAACCGCTCTCCCCGAAGCTGCTCGTGATGGGCCTTCGCGACGAGCTCGTCTCGGCCGCGCCGCGCCTGCTCGCCAAGAGTGCCAAGAGTGCCAAGAGTGCGGAGGGCGCCAAGAGTGCCGAGGCGGGGCCAAGCCTGAGCGAGCCGGGTGAGGGCGCGGTGCCGCCCGCACCGGTCGCGCGCCGGCTGGTGCCGGACGTGATCGACCCGGAGGTGTTGTGGGCCTGCACGACCTGCGGGGCGTGCGTGGAGGAGTGCCCGGTGGACATCGAGCATGTTGACACGATCGTCGAGATGCGCCGCTACGAGGTGATGATGGAGTCGCGTTTCCCCAATGAGGCTGGCAGGATGCTGCGCAACATCGAAAGGCGGGGGGATCCATGGGGCTTGGGCCCCACCAAACGCCTGGATTGGGCCCAGGGCCTCGGCTTCGAAGTGCCTGTGGTCGATGGCACCGTTCCTCTCGGCGTGGAGTACCTTCTCTGGGTCGGTTGCGCCGGGGCGTTGGATGACCGGGCGCGGCTTGCGACCCGGGCTCTTGCGACCGTCCTGCACGCCGCTGGTGTTAGCTTCGGCGTCCTCGGGCCGCGCGAATCCTGTACAGGCGACCCCGCCCGCCGGATGGGCAACGAGTACCTCTATCAAGCCCAAGCCAAACAGAACATTTCCACCTTTCGCGAGGCCGGGGTGCGCAAGATCGTGACTTCGTGCCCGCACTGCTTCAACACCATCGCCAACGAGTACCCGGCAATGGGTGGCGCGTTCGAGGTGGTGCACCACACGCAGCTCCTGGCCGATCTGGTCGCCGGCGGGAAGCTGTCCCCAGGGAGGCTGGAACGCTCGGTCACCTACCACGACCCTTGCTACCTCGGCCGGCACAACCGCGTCTTCGACGCACCACGTTCGGTGCTCGGCGCAGTACCTGGCCTGGCCCAAACGGAAATGCAGCGCTGCAGGGAACGGGGCTTCTGTTGCGGTGCCGGTGGTGCCCGGATGTGGATGGAGGAGAGCACCGGCAAGCGGTTGAACGAGGAACGCGCCGACGAAGCGCTGGCGCTCGGGACCGATGCGGTCGTTACCGCGTGCCCTTACTGCCTGATAATGCTCGATGATGCAGTTAAGGCGAGGGGGAAGCAGGACCAGGTCGCCGTGGTCGATGTGTCCCAGCTAATAGCCGACGCTCTCGCACCAGAAAACGGCCGCGCGGTTGTATAGCCGCGCCGTTGTATAGCCGCGCCACCTGTACAGCTGTATAGCCGGTTGGCCGGGTAGAGGTGTTCAGAGCACCTTCCAGGTCTCGAGCAAGGCCACGACCTGTTCTGCTGCCGTTCCATCGTCGGTGACGACCTTCCCGCTGGCGCGGGCCTCGGCCTCCTCGACCCTCACCACCTCTTGGCGCGCGCCGAGCGCGCCGACGTCACCCGGACTGAGACCGAGGTCGGCCAGGTCGATCTGCTCGACGGGCTTGGACCGAGCTGCCATGATCCCCCTGAATGATGGGTAGCGCACTTCCACTACCCCGGCAGTCACCGAAACGACGGCGGGGAGCGGGCAGGTCACCTCGTCGAAGCCGGTCTCGGTCTGCCGGTGGACAAGCAAGGTGCGCCCTGAGATCTCGAGATGCCGGGCGAAGCTCACGGCCGGCCAGCCCAGCAGCTCAGCGGTCTGCACGGGCACGGTACCGGTGTAGCCGTCGGTCGACTCTGTCGCAGCAACCAACAGCTCGGCGCCCGCACGCCTCACCGCCGCGGCGAGAACCTTGGCCGTCCCGAGCGCATCCGAGCCGGCGAGCGCCGGATCGGAGACGACGACTGCCCGGTCGGCGCCCATCGCCAGTGCGGTGCGCAGCCCATCGCTTTCGCCGTCGGGGACCATCGACACCACGGTGACGTCGCCGGCGCCGGCTTGCTCCACCAGACGCAGGGCGATCTCAATTCCGTAGCTGTCGGAATCGTCCAGCACAAACGGTCGCTCCCGCATAAGGCAGCCCGATACCGGGTCAATGTCAGCTGGGGTGTCCGGGCCTGGGATCTGTTTAGCGCACACCGCTACCCTCACCACCAGCCGACCTCCCTGGTCCGTCGGGGCTCACCTTAGCCCTACCGCGGGCCGGGCCGACATGGGGACGGCGCCCCCAACGCGCCGAAGACAGTCCTCTTTCTCCGCTGGAGGGTTAGTCTCTCCCACGGTGGACAAGGTTTGGGTAGTCGCCGAACAGGCAGAGGGTGCCGCGGCGGTGCCGGCTCTAGAGCTTGCGACCGCAGCGCGGGGCCTGGCGACGACGGTCGAGGCTGTGACCTGGGGAGGAGCCGGCGAGCGTGTGGTCCAAGCCTTGGGTGCCCACGGCGTGAGCACCGTTTTCGACATCGGGGATATCGGTACCTCCCTGCCCGGCCCGACGGTGGCGGCGGCTATTGCGGGCCGCTGGGCCAGCGATGGGGCTCCCGAGGCGGTCCTGCTCGCCACCTCGTACGACGGTCGCGACATCGCCGCCCGGCTGTCGGCCAAAGTCGACCGGCCCGTGCTCACAAACGCAGTCTCGCTTATCCGTGACGGAGGCTCGCTGATCACCGGCCACTCGGTCTTTGGCGGGGAGAAGCTCGTCTGGGCCCGCTTCAGGGCTAGTGGTCCCGGGATCTATCTCCTGCGGCCCAAGTCATGTACCGCTGAGCCCTCGGATGGGGTCGAAGCGAGGGTTGTCCCCCTGCCGGTCCCTGAGCTCGGGGCGACCGACGCCGCCAAAGTGGTACGCCGCCACGCCGACACTCGTAAGGGCCCGAGCCTCGAAGACGCCCGAATTGTCGTATCAGGTGGACGTGGCCTTGGAGACCAGGCGCGTTTTGCCTTCATCGAAGAACTCGCTGCCCTGCTCGGCGGTGCCCCCGCCGCCTCTCGGGCAGTGGTGGATGCCGGCTGGGTGCCTTACGCCTACCAGGTTGGCCAAACCGGCAAGACCGTCAAGCCTGAGGTCTACCTTGCCTTCGGCATATCCGGTGCGAGCCAGCACCTCGTCGGCATGAAGTCGGCGAAGCACATCGTCGCCGTAAACAAGGACCCCTCCGCCCCCATCCTGCAAGTGGCCGACCTCGGTGTTGTCGGGGATGCCAACGTCTTATTGCCCAAACTTATCGAGCTTGTGCGTTCCCGCTCCATCCCGAGGGCCTGACCGGCAGAGCCGCGCCGCTGTTGCCTTTCACGCCGCCGTTGCCTTTCACGCCGGCAGCCCGGGAGCGCCTGGCCCTTGTACCGCCCTTATCTTTGAATTGCGCGTAATCGTTGCGCTCGGGCATGCAAGCATGGGCATGTGAAAATTATCGGGATGCTCGGCGGGATGAGCTGGCAATCGACGGCCGAGTACTACCGGCTGGCCAATGAATTAGTACGCGACCGGCTGGGGGGGCTCCACTCGGCACGGCTGGTCCTCGCCTCCGTGGACTTTGCCGAGATCGAGCACCTCCAAGTGACAGGGCAATGGGCTGAGGCTGGCGAGTTGCTGGCCGGGGTTGCCCGCTCGCTGGAGGCGGCCGGCGCCGACTTCGTCCTGGTCTGTGCCAACACCATGCACAAGGTGGCCGACCAGGTCGAGGCGGCGGTATCGGTCCCCCTGCTGCACGTAGCCGATGTCGTCGCCGCGGCCGTGCGGGAGCAGGACATCACTTCGATCGGCCTCCTGGGCACGGCGTTTACCATGGAACAGGCCTTTTACCGCGACCGCCTGGCTCAGCACGGGCTCGACGTGGTTGTCCCCGGCACGCGCGACCGCGCCGAAGTGCACCGGGTTATCTACCAGGAGCTCTGCCTGGGCCAGGTCAAAGAGGCTTCCCGACAGGCTCTGCGGGAGATAATCGGGCGTTTGGTTGTCGAAGGTGCGTCCGGAGTCGTGCTGGGGTGCACGGAGTTGGAGCTCCTCGTCCGTCCCCAGGACAGCCCGGTGCCCTCCTTCGCCAGCACACAGTTGCACGTCAAGGCGGCCGTCGAACTGGCCTTGGCCGCCGATGTGGCGACGGGCTCAGGTTGTGATGGTCGGCGATAAGCCCAACTGGCGTCCGGATGCATCGAGGGCCGCGACCGCAAGATAGGGCATCCTGTCCGGCACGGGTATGGCGGTCTCGAAGCCGTCCTTGACCGCGACCTTGGCTCTTTGCAACCGCGACCGGTCTTTGCCAGCAAGCACAGCCCAGTGAGCGACCTCCGTGGCACCGTTCCACGCAGCGAAGACGGTCATTCCATCGCCGGTGAGCTTCACCGCCACGCCGGGCGGGGCTGCCGGCCGCCCGGTCCAGGGTGACCGGAAAGCCCGGTAAGACTGAGTGGCGCTGCCAGCCAGGTTGCCGTCCAGGAGGGCGGTGCCGTCGGCCCTGAACTCGGTGTACCACGCGTGCACACCCCAGCCGACGAACACATGGCCATCGGGTAGCAGCTGGACGCTGCCCAAGGCGCCCGCCCGGAGGGCAAAATCGGGGTGAGAGTACGCCCGGACGAGATCCACGGTCCCTTTTGCCTCATCTACCGCCAGGAGTAGCCCTCGTGAACCGGGTTGGGTCACGTACAACCCAGTGCCATTGTCGAACACCGTGACACGCCCGTCAGCTTGTTGGGTGACGTCGTGCTGCCAGGCATAGGCGGCGCCCGGGCCAAACTTGAAATCGCTTTTCTTGCCGCCCATCCTGGAAAGCACGGCTCCGGTGCGGCGGCTTACCTTGTACACGGTCCACGTGTGGCGCGACGATATGAGCAGGTCCTCGGAGCCCGACAGGGAAATCGAATTGATATGGAAATAGTCCCAGGGCGTGCCACTGTCTTTGGGCAGGGGCGCGTACGACTCGGCGAAAGCTACATGTTCATCGCTGCGCCACTGGAACAACACCTTGCCCGTTTTCACGTCAACCTCTTGGGCGACGCCGTAAAAGTAAGGGGCGTGTTTCCCGCCGCCGAGCGATGACAGGTCGGCGAAGCCCGTACCGTAGCAGGTGAAAAAGGCGGTCCCGTCTGGGGTCAAGAAGAACTCGTGCAGGTCGCCCTGGTAGCCATTGCCCGCCTCGACCACCGCCACCGTCGAGTAAGTGGCATCCACGATCTCGTAATGGCCTTGCCCATGGCCGGAGACCACCGGGCCTTCGTACCAGGTCAGAACCGGCTGGCCGAGGTACGTCTCGGCTCTGAGGTTGAAGGCGCGGAGCGCTGCGCCACTGTCCGAAACCTTTCTGAACCAAACGAGCTGTCCGTCGCGGTCGAGGATCATAGGCCCCTGCTGACCCGGCCCGAAATGACTGTCGATCAGGATGACACCCGAAGATTGCCCATCCCGGTTGAGCCCGATCTTGACAACCGCGGGGTGAAGGCCGGGGTACGCCTCAAAGCTTTGCACGTCGCCGGTGGCGGGAGCCAGCGTGGCCTTGGCACCGCCACCCGACCGGCTCCCGCAGCCCACCAGCGACGATAAACCGCCGCCCAAGGCCAGACCGCCACCGAAGCGCAGCAGGTCGCGCCTCGACATTGCTCGTCCCCAAAGAGTAGGCATAGCGGCTGGCGGCAGCGAAGGTCCGGTCCGGGCGCGGCCCTTAGGCGGCCACTGCCTTCACCACGTCGGAGCGACCGAGCTCCCTGCCGCCACTGTCGAGCGCGGCAACCTGGAAGTACGGCCCGGCGCTGTGCGTGGTCACGGCCGTTTCGAACTCGGCCCAGTCAGCCGTGACGTCGGACGACAAAGACGTCGATGCGGTGCCCGCGAAGACCCGCCAGGCCATGACCTCGGTGGAACCGTTCCAACTGACGTAGAGGACGTGGCTCCCGCCCGAGGAGCCGATGGCAACGGCCGGCTTGCCCTCCGGTACCGTCGCAAAGTCTGCGACGAAAGCGCGATAGGAAGTGACGTCATCGGGAAGTCGCCCGTCCACCAAGAGCTCCCCTTGGGCCGAAAACCTCGAGAAGTAGGGTTCGGCCCCGAAGCCGACTAGCATACCGCCGTCCTTCAGCAGCTGTACGCTGCCTTCGGCAACCGCCAGCACGCCGGGGTGGGACGTCGAACGCCCGAGTGTGCAGGTCATGGCCGTCTCGTCGAGGTTGAGGACGAGCCCGCGTGACAGGGTCTCTTCGGCGGGTGCCGCTCCATCGTCAAATATGCTCAGCACCCCGTTGCCGTGGGGCCGGACGTGGTGCTGCCAGTAAAAATGAGTGCCCTCCCCCATGGCGAAGTCGGAGTCTTTCCCGTTGAGGCGCCAAAGCACCTCGCCGGTCGTCCGGGAGACCTTGTAGACGCACCAAGTATTGCGCGACGAGATAAGGAGATCCCCGTCGGGAGCAACTGCTATCGAGTTGATGTGGAAGTAATCGAACGGCGCCTGTTCGGTACCGCCGCTGAACTTCTGGTAGGTGGCCGAGATGGGCACGTGGTCGAGGCTCTCCCAGCGCCACAGCAGCTTGCCGCTGGCCACGTCCACCTCCACGGCTGTCGACGCCAGCACGTAACCCTTGCTTGGGCCGCCCACGCTCGACAAGTCGGCGGCCTCGGTGTGGTAAGACGTGATGAGCGCACTGCCCTCAGGAGTCAAGTTCAGCTCGTGCAGGTCGGGTGAAAGCCCGTCAACGGCGGAGAACCGAGCTATCTCGTTGAACGACATGTCGGCCAGGACCGCTTCCCCTTGCCCAAAGCCAGTCGTCACCTCGCCCTGCCACCAGGTGAGCACCTGCTTGCCCTGGTAAAGCTGGCATTGCAGGTCGAAGGGGGAATTTTCGGTGGGGAGGAACCAGCGCATGCGGACGTCGCCGTCCAGGACCATCAAGCCCGACTGGCCACCGGCCGCCGCCCCCGGTGAGCGCTTCGGTGTGAGCAACAGGAAGCGTCCCGTCGAGCCCCCGATCGTAAAGGAACTGGCCGCCCTCGCGGCAGTGACGCGCGGCGGGTGCAGGTCGGGACGGCTGAAGAAATGGTTGACCTCGCTCGTCGGCACGGCACCGGTGGTGGCGCTGCCCAGCCGCGCTCCCCCATCGCCGGCCGTCGGGCGGCGAGCGGGAACAAGCTGGCCACGCAGGAACTTCGACGCACCCATGCCGAGCAGCCCTGCGGTGGCGCCTGCGGTCTGGCCCAAGAACTGCCTACGTGTAGTCACCGGTCCCTCCTAGTGCGGACTTCCCGCAACTGGGAACCTCCCCCTCCAGCCTGAACACACGCTGAGCACGGCGTAACAAACTTGTAGGGTTAGCCCGGTTGTGCTGGCCTGCGGTCGCTCGAAACGTAGACCGTGGCACGCGGCTGGACCACCACTCTGCGCGGCCCTGGCGGCCGGGGGCTGAGCGGCTGCGGGCGCGTTACCCGATCACACGGGCATGCGCCGAGCAAGTAGACAGGACACGACGGGTGCCAGCAGGCAGTGGGTGAGGATTTGGAAGGTGGCGGATGACCGAGGGTGGCAGGATCGATCGGCGTGCGTTCCTAGTAGGCGGGGTCAAGGCGGGCCTCGGCTTGGGGTTGACGACCCGGGCTGCCCGCGGCCTGTGGTCGCCACCCAAGCCCGCGGGCACGCCGCCGGTGACGGCAGTGGGGAGCGAGCCTTCCGCACCACCCAGTTTCTCCCGGTACGTAAGCCGGCCCGACCTCACCCCGGTCGGTGTCGCCATCAACGCCACGCCGCAACTCCTAGCCCTTGGGCCAAAGCCCGGCTACATCTTCTGTGCGCCAAAGAACCCGGTGGCCGCCAACCCCGGACATGTGACATCCCAGCTCCCCTTCCCCACGGGGGCCGTTCCAGGGCTGATGATCCTGGAGGCCTCGGGAGAGCTTGTCTGGTTCAAACCCCTGCCCGGAGCTAACGAGGTCCCCTTCAACTTCCGGGTGCAGATGTACAACGGCAGCCCCACTTTGACTTGGTTCCAAGGCTCTGTAATCGACGCCCACGGCATGGGCCGCTATGTCCTCGCAGACAACACCTACCAGCAAGTCGGTGAAGTTGTCGCCACCGGTTACCCCTGTGACCTGCACGAGTTCATAATCACGCCGGAAGGCACCGCCCTGCACTCGGTATACGATGACACCTCCGTCGCCAAGGACGGCGTCGCTGTTTTCGTCGGCCACGCCCAAGAAGTCGATATAGCCACTAATGAACTTCTATTTGACTGGTCGTCGTACCCCGAGGTCGGCTTTGAGCTCTCCTACGCGCGGATGGGCCACAGCTACTATGACTACTTTCACATAAATTCGATCGACCTGTGGCCGGGCGCTCAGCGCAACCTCCTCATCTCGTCACGGAACACATCGGCTGTGTACCTGGTCGACCGCCAAACCAAGCGCATCATATGGAGGCTCGGAGGCAAGCGGAGCGACTTCTCAATGGGCATTGGCGCCGCGTTCTGGTTCCAGCACGACGCCCGCGCCCTGGCCGACGGGTCGGGCCTCAGCCTGTTTGACGATGCCAGCGCTCCTTGCCCGGAGACGATGGCGTCCGGCAAGGTGCTCGAGCTCGATATGTCCGCCATGAACGCCACACTGAAGAACCGGTACCTGCACACCGATGGTCCGTTCAGCACCCCGAGCCAAGGCAATTGCCAGCTCTTGCCCAACGGCGGGCACGTCGTCGGCTGGGGCTTCCAACCGTTCTTCAGCGTCTATGCCCCGTCGTCGGGTGACGAGCTGGGCGCCCCCATGGTCCTCGACGGGCGCTTCCCTGATGGGGCAGCCAGCTACCGCAGCTTCCTATTCGACTGGGTGGGCAACCCGCCCCAGAGCGAAATGGCCCTGGTGGTCAAACCGGCAGACGTCGCAGGCCACTTCACCGCCTGGGTGAGCTGGAACGGTGCTACTGAGGTGGTCGCGTGGAGGGTCAATGGCGGCGGCTCGCCGACATCTCTCTCGCCACTTGCACTTAGCGAAAAGATCGGGTTTGAGACGGCTATCGATTTTGTCGCAGATGGCGCCCAGTATTTCGATGTGGACGCCCTTGACGTCGCCGGCAATGCCATCGGCCGTACGCGCCAAGTAACAATCAGCTGAAGCGCCCGCCGTTTGCTTGGCTGCTGCCGTCCAGCCGCGCTGGTCGATCGCCGAAAAACGTCACGCTGCAACAGGCGCAAGCCGCTCAGCACGGCAGCCTCCGGGCCGGGAGGTGCGAGCGGGAAGGTCCCGAGCGGGAAGGGGCAGGTGCCGGCTGGCGGCCGCCAGCCGGCACCTGATGACCTAGCTAGACGCGCTCATCCCAAGCCAGCTCAAGGTATTGAGCTCGGGCTGAGCGATGTTGGTGAAGGCGTTGGAACCGAGGCTCTGGGGGATGAAGCAGTCCTCGGATGCCAACACCTGGTGGCTGCTGTCGCCTGTTATCGGCACGAGCGCCTCGAACAAGATGGCGACGAT
>Ga0335074_10015295_pt1 | contig 10772 bp, 9 predicted proteins | sample Lox_Sample_23_FD_206715 | JGI IMG/M metagenome (GOLD analysis project Ga0335074, IMG submission 206715) | Soil microbial communities from Loxahatchee National Wildlife Refuge, Florida, United States - Lox_Sample_2.3 | ecosystem: Environmental > Terrestrial > Soil > Wetlands | place: USA: Florida... | reverse complement strand
GCGGCGAACGGAATGATCATCCGCACCGGCCGCGTCGGATAGTCGGTCTCTGCCTGCACGCCGGCGGCGGCGAGCGTCAATCCCGCGGCGATTGCGATGGCAATCGGAGTCGTCAGCCCGTCACGCTTTTTCATGGTTCGTCCTCCCGATGTTTTTTTGCAAGGCCGGCGCCCTGCCTCGGCGCGCGCGGCGCCGAGTCGTTTTTCTGACGTTGACATAGCCCATCGCGGTGGAAAAGCCCCCTTCGGCCCGCGACAAATCTGTCTTGGGACCCATCTTGGGCGCGGCCACGCTTCCGGGGTATGGTTTCGGCCGCGGTACTCACGCGACGGCAAGATCGCGGGTGCGCCGGCTTCAAGCCATGCAACAGGGGAGGGACGCCATGACCGACGTCGCAGCCAGGATTGACAGTGCCGCGCTGGGCGCGCCCGGCGACGTGCGTCACATCGTGGCCCGGCTCGAGCGGCTGCCGTACTGCTCGTGGCATCTGAAAATGCGCCTGATCATCTGCACGGCGTGGTTCTTCGATGCGTTCGATTCGATCGCCATTGCGGTGGTGCTGCCGCCGCTGATCGGCATGTGGCATCTGGTGCCGCAGCAGATCGGGCCGCTGATCGGCATCGGGTTTCTTGGCCAGCTCCTCGGCGCCATCGCCTTCGGCTGGATCGCCGAGAAATGGGGACGCCGCTCGTCGATGCTGGCGACGCTGCTGATCTTCTCGCTGGGCGCCTTGGCCTGCGCCGCGGCGACCAGCTACACGATGCTGTTCTGGCTGCGCTTCGTTCAGGGCATCGGTCTCGGCGGGGAGATCCCGCTGATGGCCGCCTACGTCAACGAATTCGCGCAGGCCAAGGGCCGCGGCCGGTTCTCGGTATCGATCCAGGTGCTGTTCTCGGTCGGCTTGCTGGCGGTCGCGCTGGTCGGCGTCTATGTAGTGCCGCACTGGGGCTGGCAGTGGATGTTCATCATCGGCGCCGTGCCGGGGCTGATTGCCATTCCGATGCGCACCATGCTGCCGGAATCGCCGCGCTGGCTCGCCAGTCAGGGCCGCTATGACGAGGCCGACCGCGCGCTGTCGCGGATCGAGGCCATTGCTGCGCGCGAGGGCCGCAACGTGGCACCGCTGCCGGCCGATATTCCGGCGGTGGCGGAGGCCCGGCCGAATGTCGCCGACCTGTTCAAGGGTATTTATCTGCGCCGCACCATTTCGGTGTGGCTCATCTGGGTCGGCGCTTATTTTGTGTCCTACGGCATCACCGCATGGATGCCGTCGCTGTTCCGGACCGTCTATCACCTCAGCGTCCAGCAATCGCTGGATTACGGCCTGATCAACAACGTGTTCGGGCTTGCCGGGGCGTTCCTGGCGCTTTTCCTGATCGAGGCCATCGGCCGGCGGCGCATGTTCGTCCTCAGCCTCGGCGGCTGCGCCATCGCGCTCATCGCTTTTGCCTTCCTGCCGCAACTCAGCGCCGGCGGGACGCTGGCGCTGGCGAGCTGCGGCTTCTTCTGCCTCAGTTCCACCCTGCTGTCACTCGCCACCTATACGGCCGAGATTTATCCGACCCAGCTGCGCGCGCTTGGCGGCGGCGTCGCCAGCGCCTTTCAGCGCGGCGCGTCCGTCGTCGGCACCACCGTGGTCGGCTGGGTGCTGCCGTACTATGGCATCAACGCAGTCTTCGTCATGTTCGGGCTGTTCGCGCTGATGGGTGCCGTCGTCGCCTTCTTCTTCGCTATTGAAACCCGCGGACGGTTGCTCGAACATGTCTCGCCCGCCGTCTAGCCGGCGATAAACTCCGGACCAAATGATGCGTAATGACGAAACGCGCAGCGGCGCGCAGGCCGACCTGCCCGGCGTCAAGCTGTGGTTCGTCGACACCGGCGGCGCCGGCGTTCCGATCGTGCTGCTGCATCCGAACACCGGCACGGTGGCCGTCTGGGAGCCGCAGATTGCAGCGTTCGCGCAGGCCGGCTATCGCGTCATCGCCTTCGATCGCAGGGGCTGGGGCAAGAGCATACCCGATGCGGCGCCAGGCTCCGAGCCGGGCAGCATTGCCGGAGACCTGCATGCGCTCGCCGATTATCTGAAGCTCGATAAATTTCATCTGCTCGGTGTCGCTGGCGGCGGCTTCATCGCGCTCGACTACGCGGCGTGGCATCCAGAACGCGTGCGCAGCCTCATCGTCGGCGCCAGCACCGGCGCCATCGAGGACAGGGAGGTGGCCGACTTCATCGCCCGCATCGCCATTCCCGAAATCAGAAAGCAGTCCGCGCATTACCGCGAAATCGGCGCGTCCTACCGCGGCGCCAATCCGGCGGGCACCCGGCGCTGGATCGAGATCGACGAGCAAGCGCGCCAGCCAGGCGCCGGCTTTCAGCCGCCGCTGCGCACGCCGAACACGCTCGCCAAGATCGCGACGATTCCAGCGCCGACGCTGATCATCGCCGCCGATGCCGATCTGTTGGCGCCGCCGGCCTTGATGCGGCTGTGGGCGCGCGCCTTGCAAAATCACGAGTGGGCCGAAATCCACGATGCCGGCCACGCCATGGCCTGGGAGCAGCCCGGCGCGTTCAACGACAAGGTTCTGGATTTCATCAGGCGGCACTGAGCGGCAGCGTCCGCTTTCAAAGATAGCCGGCGCAGCGGCGAGCGAAGAGCGCGAGGTGGAGAGTGTCAGCTCGGCGGATCGTCGGTCTGTTTGCCGTCTATGTGTTGCTGATCGGCCCAACAGTGGCCGCCGGCATCGATCCCCACGATTCTGTCCCCGGGCATCGCGGCCTCGCCTATCTCGATCTCATGAAGCTGGTCGTGCCGGATATCGGCGCGCGGGATGCAACGGGCGAAAGCACCGCGCACGGCATCGTTCCGTATCGGCATATCGAGGGCAGGCGCGCCAAGACCGAGCCGCGCGGGCCGCTTGAGATCAAATTTCTCGACCCGCTGGAAATCCACGCCGCGGACAAGAATCGGCTGGCGCTGATCGCCGATCTCGGTGAATCCGACTTCGCCGTCACGGAATTTACGCTGCTGGCGCTGTTCGATCTTAACGGAAGGCCGAAACTCCTCGATGTGGTCGAAGTCGGCACCGATCACATCACCGGCCTTACCGATCGGCCGCTGTTGCGGCTCGGCCGCGGTGCCGATCTGATCGCCGTCGAGAGCGGCCGCTTCGGCGGCGGTCTCGGCTATCTCAATACCGAGCTTATTCTGCTGCGCAACGGCCGTTTCAGCCTGATCGCCGCCGTACCGACCTTCAGAAGCCTGGGGTGCAGCTACGAGCGCACGCAAACGATAAGTGTCAGGACGCGGGCCGCCCCCGGCGGGCCATATCGACGCATCCTCGTTGCCGTGCGGGACACGCTGAAGGTGACAAACGATCCTGCGGCGTGCAGCGGCGAACAAGCGCCAAAGCCGTTCACCCGGATATTTCGCGCCACGTACCGCTGGAGTGCGCGCCGCCGAACCTTTGTCACGTCATCGACCGATTTCACCGAGCTTGCCCGCGTGATCCGCAGGCTCAATGGGCCGTAGACGCAAGCGCACACCGCGGCGCTTGGATGAACCGCATCTCATCGTCCCAACTGACACGGCGACTCGGGCCGATCGTCGCCGAGCGTATCGAGCACGTTGGTTTGATGCAGAAAGCCCTCGATCGGCGCCGCGGCAACGACCATATAGGGCGCGGCGAGCAGCACCGCCTGCCGCACCTGATGGTCCCAAGGCCGGACGCTGACCGCCAGACCCTTGTCGCCGTCGAAGGTCCCGCTGCCGAGAATGACGGCACGCTGTTTGGCAAAATCGGCGGATTGCGTCTGCAGCGCCGATTTTACGATCATCGTGACGGCGAGCCAGGCCGCCCAGTCGCGTCCGCCCATGTGGCGGCCGTTGGCGATTTTTCCGAACCGTGAATCCAGCTGGGGAGCGCCGTAGCGCTCCCAGGTCCAGTGCCACGCTACCGGCCGCAAGCCGATGCTGCCGATGACCGGACGCGGTTGATTGAGATGATACGGCACGGTGCGGGCGAAGTCGAAAGCCGAATCGGCGACGAACGCCACATCGAAATCTTCGCCGGCGCTGAGCAGCAGGGGGTCGTTGTGCTCGCGCTGGCGCGGGTCGGTCCCGGGCTCGAATGTCTTCTGCGCGACGATTTTCGCGCCGAATTTCTTTGCCGAGTGGTCAAACGCCTCGGTCATGGCGGCATCGGCCGGCAGGGGGCCTTCGAGCACCAGAAGGTCGCGCCACTTGCGCGATACGATGTATTGGACGAGCCCATCCATGAGCTGCGCCCGGCTCGGATAGACGTGAACGAGCTCCGGCAGGCACAGCTTGCGGCGCAACGCGTCGTCCGGCTCCGAAACATTGAACAGCAACAGGTTGCGCCCGTGGACCGCCGCCGCGAGCGGCCGATAGGCCGCGGCCGGAACGTCGAGCAGGAAAAAGTGCGTTCCGGAATCATTGGCGCGGGTCACCGCCGCCGGCACGTCGGCCGGCGAATCGGCGACGATACGATCGAGAATGAAATCGCTATGCAGAATCGGGACCAGAGCCGCCGCCTCCTCGATGCCGACTTGCGCTCCCGGCAAGGGATGCTCGCGCCGCTTGAGGAGGATGTTGCCGTAGGTGCTGATCGGCGTGTAGCGCGGATCGTTTTTGATCTCAACGAAGGCAATGTGGATGTGCTGCACCGCGCCAGCCGGCGCGGCGGACTGCGCCGGCGGCGGTGCCGCGCCTTGCGCGGCGGCCCGAGCCGGCGCGCCGCCGAGGATCAGGACAAGGAGCAGGCCGCCGAGCGTCAGTGCGCGCCCTGGCGCCACGGCCCCGTCGAAAGGCGTCAGAGCTTCCACGTCGCGGCCGGTGCAGGCAGGCACTCCGTTACGGCGCGTATTTCGGGTCGCGGTCGAGCAGTTCGATCGATACGCCTTCGGGGGCGCGGATGAAGCAGATGCGCACGCCCGGCCGTACCGTTGTCGGCTCCCTGGTAAACTCGACGCCCTTGGCTTTCAGATCGGACGCGAGCTCGTCGATGCCGCTCACCGCCAGCCCGAAGTGATCGAGGCCGCGGTACGGGATGCTCGGCGCCGCATTGGTGCCGTCGCCGTCCTTGACCGGCGCCACGAAGATGTTGGCGCCGCCGAGTTTCAGGTCGATGCGCGGCTGGCCGCCCTGCATGGAGCGTTTGATTTCGGCGCCGAGCATTTTCTCGAACCACTGCGCCATCCCTTCGGGATTGGTCGTGCGCAGATGAATGTGATCCCACGTGATTTTGGCCATGAGCATTTCTCCTTGTTTTGTTCGTCAAGCGCGGGCTTGACCCGCGCATCCTGATCCCAGTACGCCGTACCACTGTTGTCGGGATTGCCGGGTCAAGCCGGTCAAGCCCGGCAATGACGGCATTATACCTTGATCTTCTCGTCCTCGACCACGCGGCCGACGGCGGCGCGTTTGACCATGCGGTCCTTGTGCGCCGTATAGTTTCTCAGTTCGCCCATCGGCAGCTCGCGCCGCACACCCCAGGCATAGAAGACGAAGCCGTAAGGGTCGAGCACGCTGTAGTTATCCGAAAACCACTCGCGGTTCGCCAGCATGCCGTCGATCTGCTTCAGATAACCGTGGAAGGTTTTGAGCCCCATGTCCTTGATGCCCGGATAGGCCGAGGTGTCGGCGGTGTAGCGCTCGGGCCGGCCGACGTGGGCATGCGCCGGGTGCACGCTGGAGGCAAAGAAGCCGATCAGCGACAGCGCCTTGGCTTCGCCGGCCGCGTCCGTGGGCCACAGATCGAAGCGCTTGCCGAGATAGGGCAGGATGGCGGTGTTCTCGGTGAGCGGCTCGCCGTTGTCGAGGCGGAGCGCCGGCACGCGGCCGAGCGGATGGATTTTCAGATACGCTTCGGTGCGCTGCTCGCCGCCGGCCAGATCGACCTTCTTGGCCTCGTATTTCTCGCCGCTTTCTTCCAGCACGATATGCGAGGCCATCGAGCACGCGCCCGGTGCATAATAAAGCGTCAACATGGAACCCTCCCTCGCCGATGTCGCTGCCGGCCGGAATGCCGCGACGGACGCCGGCAACCGCATCAGAGCATGAAGACGACGGCCGGGGAAAGGCCCGCACCGCAACGCCGGGCATGCCCGGCAGGCAACGCCCGCAAAACACGCCGGAGAGGCAAGTCCGGCCCGTTCCGCTCCTTATGGTTGCAGGCATAAACCCGCGGTTCACCTCCGCGGGCGGCATCACTTGCGTTTTAATCCGATCGCAGTCTGTTCCGTGCACCATGGCGGGGCGAAGTCGATGGCGAAAGTTCCGCGCGCAGGCGCGGCGAGGTGAGCCGACGCCGGCGGTTCGTCATCGCGGGACAGGTGGCCGATGCAAGCATCGCCATTCAACAAGACCGGTGCCGCCGTTGCGGTGCGTGTTCTGCAGACCGCCGCGGAACTGCGGCGGCATCCGCTGTTCGGCTACGCGATGGCGTTCGCGATCATCGGCCTGGCTACGCTGCTGCAATGGGTGGCGCGGAACCAGTACGCCGGCAGTCCGTTCCTGACGATCTATCCGGGGATCATCGTGGTGGCATTGATCGGCGGACGGGGCCCCGGCTTTCTCGCCGCAGTCCTGTCCGGTGGATCGCAATGGGCGCTGTTCATTCCGACGCTGCACTGGCTCGGCGTGACCTCGTATGCGGTCGACGCCACCATCTGCGTCATGCTCATCGATTACATCAACCGCACGCTCGACCTGGTGCTGGAACATATCGACCGCGAAAAGGAGGCCAAGCAGCACCAGTACATTCTGGCCAAGGAGCTGCATCATCGCATCCAGAATCTGTTCACCGTGATCCAAGCCGTGATCCGTTTCAGCCTGCCCAGCGACGCCATGGTTTCCGCCGCCGTGGTGAGGGAACGCCTGATGGACCGGCTGCAATCGATGTCCGCCGCCAACCGCGCCATCACCGATTCGATGGGCGACGGGGTGCGCCTGCTCGACTTGGTCGGCACCGCGATCCGCGGATTCGAGTCGCATTTCGAGATCGTCGGCGCCAACGGCCTGGTGCTGGGCGCGCAAATCACCCAGGACCTTTCACTGATCCTGCACGAACTGGTCACCAACGCGCTCAAGTATGGCGCGCTGTCCGTGGCGCAGGGCCGCGTGCATTTGCGGCTCGATTGGTCGGGCGGCGTGTTGACCTTTAATTGGCAGGAACGTGGCGGACCGCCGGTGACGAGGCCCGAACGGTCCGGCTTCGGCAGCCGCATTCTCGGCTCCTTCGCCAAAAGCTTTTGCCACAAGGTCGAGACGCGCTACGCGTCCGACGGGTTGTTTTATGGGCTGCAGATCGCTTCCGACCAGATCAGAGACGCCGAAACGGCGCCTTCGATCGTTCCGGCAGCGCCGCCCGCTGCCGCTCTCGCCGCGAGCAGCAGCGAATTGCAGCGGCCCCGCGCGCTGGTTTCCTGACGCGAAATCCCGCGAAACCGGCCAGCCGTCCGGTGACGCCGTGGCGTGACCGGGACGCGCCGCCCGCGCTATGGTTGACTCGGCTGCGTGAAATCCGCCCAATAGCGCGCAGGGAAGGAAACACATGATCAGGAAATTTCACGTCCTTTACGTCGGGCAGATCGAACTCGACAATGTCGGTCTTGACGGCACGCCGGCCAACGATCGGCGCTATTCCGACGAGCGGCTGCGCGAGGCCTTCTTCACGGCGCGCGACGTGGCGCAGCTCATGGACGAACTCGGCTTCGACGTGCTGTGGACCGCCGAACACCACTTCCAGCGCGAGGGCTACGAGGTCTTCCCCAATCTGATCCAGCTCGGGCTGTGGCTCGCCACGCAAACCAAGCGGCTGAAGTTCGGCTGCGCCTTCAACGTGCTGCCGATGTGGCATCCGATCCGCCTGGCCGAGGATTACGCCATGGCCGACATCGTCACCGACGGCCGCGTCATCATGGGCGTCGGCCGCGGCTATCACACCCGCGAAGTGGAAAGCTTCGGCGCGCCGCTGATCGATGCCGACAAGAACCGCGAGTTCTTCGAGGAACAGCTGCAGCTCATGTTGAGCTGCTTCAACGACCAGCAGTTCCACCACAAAGGCAAATACTACGAATGTCCGCCGCCGGTGGATTACCGCGGCTACAAGCTCAAAGACATCACGATGGTGCCGCGGCCGAAGCATCTGCCGGTGGAAATCTGGATGCCGATCGCCAGCGGCAAGACCATCGAGATGATGGCCCGCTACGGCTTCAAGGCGATGGTCACGCTCAACGGCGAAAAAATCCTCGACGACGTGGTGCGCGCCTACCACGTTGCCTGCGCCAAGCATGGCCAGCAAAAAGAACTCGGCGAGGACGTGATCTGGGGCGCCGGCGTCTATCTGGCCGGCAGCCGCGACGAGGCGATCAAGAAACTCGAACCGGCGCACGACGAGCGTTTCAAGTGGTTCGCGCCGTTCGGCTTCGTGCGCTACGCCGACGAGCAGGGCCGCACCTGGGGCTCGCCGGGCGCGCCGACCACGGTGCCCAAGCTCAGCGACGGCGTGAAGCAGAAGGCTTGGTTCTGCGGCCCGCCGAGCGAAGTCATCGACGGCATCAAATCGGTCGAGGCCAAATATCCCGGCCTCGAGCATTTCATGATCCATTGGGCCGAGGGACTCTCGCCCAAGGAATTCAAGGAGCAGCTGCGCTGGTTCGCCAAGGACGTGATGCCGGCGTTCCGCTCGTAACAGGCAGTCAAACTCAGCGTACGCTGCGCGACTCGCTTTTCTCCCAACGCGGCTGGAAGATCAGGTCGGCTCGGCCATCTTGCAGCCGGTCTGTTCGACCGAGCCGGCAGCCCTTTCGCCCGGAACCAGATCGGCGACGGTGAAGACGTCGTCGGGATGGCCCTTCGGCGGATGCACTTCGCCGAAGAAGATGTTGGCCATCAGCTCGTGATCGCCTTTGCGATAGCGCACGCGACCCGGCTGCAGCGCCACGTCGGGCGGCAGTTCGAGGCCCTCGAGCGCCGCGGCAAGCTTCGCACTGTCGAGCGATCTCGCCTTCTCGGCGGCGAGCCGCACCGAATGGACTGAGACGTAGCCGAACCAATGCCGCGCGCTCGGCGTCTTTTGCGTTGCGGCGCGGAAGCCGGCGACGAATTTCGCCGTTGCCGACACGTTGGGCTGATTCCACCACCACTCCATGTTCCACCAGCCGGTCTGCGCGTCGGCCGGACAGCCGTTAATGGTCTCAAGTTCGAACAGCGCGCCGCCGAGCGCCATGTCCTTTGCCATACCCGACTGGGTAAATTGCTTCATGCAGCTGATCTGGGGCAGCCCGACCATATTGTTGAGCAGCACGTCGGGCTTGTAGGCCTTGGCCTTGCTCAGCGATTCGGCAAAGTCGGTGCGGTCGATCGGCACCATCTCGCCGTCATAGGTGCCGCCCGCATTTTTCAGCGCCTTGACGAACGCCTCCTGCAGGGTGTGGCCATAGGCGTAATCGGGCGTGATGAAGTACCATTTCTTGCCGAATTTCTTGACCAGCTCCGCCGTGGCCGCGTTGGCGTCCATCGAGGTGGTGTTGCAGACGCGGAACACGTTCCATTTGCAACTGGTGCCGGTGATCGGATCGGTATGGCCGCCCGGACAGATATGCAGCACCCTCTTTTCGGCCGTGACGTGCGCCATGGCGTAGGCGGTGCCGGAATTCACGTCGCCGAAGATAACGTCGACTCGATCGCGGTCGATCAGCTCGAGCGTCTTCTGGACGCCGGCGGCGATGTCGTTGGCCGAATCTTCGACCAGCAACTCGACCGGGCGGCCGAGAATGCCGCCCCTCCGGTTGACTTCGGCCACGGCATACTTGGCGCCGTCGACCTCGCTTTGCGCCAGCGCTGCAAGCACCCCGGTCAGCGGATCGACCATGCCGATCTTGACCGCCGCGTCGCCGAGCGCCCGGACCACGCACGGCGCGCCCATCGCCTGGCTGACGCCCAGCGCGGTCCCGGTCTTGAGAATCGTGCGGCGGCTTATCGGCATGTCGATGTCGTCGTTTCCACCCTCTGGCGCTTCATTCTCTTCGTTTCGGGCGGCTTTAAGGTCTGCCGGGGCTATTGCCAAGCGTGCGTTCAATCCTGCGCGCAATCGGCAGCGCCAGGATCGAGCCACGGAGATGATGATGGGATAGGATGCCGAGGATGACGATCGCTCCCACGCTTGCGGCCCACGGCGCGCAAATTCCTGCCATCGGTTTCGGCACGTCCGGGCTCGGCACCATCCGCGCCGAGCACGTCGCCGCGGCGCTCAAGGCCGGCTACCGCCATATCGACACGGCAAGGAAATACGGCACCGAGCCGGCGGTCGGCGAGGGCATGCGCGCCTCCGGCATCCCGCGCCGCGAGATTTTCGTCTGCACCAAAGTCTCGCACGAAAATCTGCACGCCGGCGATTTCGCCCGCTCGGTCGAGCAAAGCCTCAAAGCGCTCGGCCTCGACTGCGTCGATCTCCTCCTCGTGCATTGGCCCGAGAAGAACACGCCGCTTGCCGAAACCATGGCCGCGCTCGGCAAGGCGAAGCGGGCCGGCCTCACCCGCCATATCGGGGTCGCCAATTTCAACATCGCCATGCTCGACGAGGCGATGCGATTGTGCCCCGAGCCACTGGTTACCCTGCAGGCCGAATGTCATCCCTATCTCGACCAGAGCAAGGTGATCGCGGCATGCCGCGCGCGCGGCCTGGTGCTGACGGCGTATTGCCCGCTTGCCCGCGGCCGTGTGCAGGGCGATGCCGTGCTGACCGAGATCG
>Ga0335074_10015294_pt1 | contig 10772 bp, 9 predicted proteins | sample Lox_Sample_23_FD_206715 | JGI IMG/M metagenome (GOLD analysis project Ga0335074, IMG submission 206715) | Soil microbial communities from Loxahatchee National Wildlife Refuge, Florida, United States - Lox_Sample_2.3 | ecosystem: Environmental > Terrestrial > Soil > Wetlands | place: USA: Florida... | reverse complement strand
CGTTCATGGCGGATATTGATCGGCAACGGTGAGGTCCGCTGGGCTGGTCCGGATGGACCGGTGGTAGTGCGTGCCGTACGGGAATGGGCACCGGCCCGGCTGGCTCGAGGCCAGGTCGCGGCCAGGGCGCTCGCGGAGGTGCGTTCCGCGCTTAACAGAGCCGATCCAGGCATCGACGGCGGCCTGCTCGTGGATCTGGGCGCGGCCGCCGGCGACCACAAAGCCGCTACCGCAGTGGCGACGCGCCTGCTTGGCAGCGGGCCGGGGCTCACCCCGAGCGGCGACGATGTGCTGGCCGGGTTCCTGGCAGGCGCTGCCGCTTTTGGCGTAGCTGCCGCTCCGCTGCGTGGAACCGTCGCGGTCCTGGCGCCCGCCCGTACGACGGCGCTCTCGGCTGCGCTGCTGTGGCACGCAGCACGCGGCGAGTGCATCGGCGGGCTTGCCGGACTTGCCGCGGTACTGACGAGTCAGCGGCCGGGTGGACCGGAGCTGGCTGGACCTGCTGTCAGGAGCCTGCTGTCGGTCGGCCACACCTCGGGCGCGGCACTGGCACTCGGCCTGGTGACGGCAGCCGAGAGTGCGTTGCGCGGGACGGTAACCACGCCTGAGTCGTCAGCGAGCTCGACCTCCGGCACCACGGCCGCTTGCGGCGGATCCCGGCAATAAAGCGGCTGTCACCTGACCGGACCGCGCGGGCTGATCCCGGCGTGAGCCGGCATGAAATCCCGGTATGAGCTGCGGGCCGGAATTTCATACCGACGACCAGCCCGCCGGGCTGATGCTGCAGAACTGCGCCGCCCGTACCGTCGCTGGTGCGTTGTGAGCACCAGACACCGGTTGATGGAAGGGAACTCGCCGTGACCATCGTGGGCGACCTGGCCGTGCTGGTGTTTGTCCTGGCGGGGCAGGTCAGGGCCAAACCTCTGTCGAGCTTCCGGCTGCCGCTGATCCTGGTGGTCATCGGTGCGTTCGAGGCAGCAGCGTTCCTGGTGGGCGGCGGCCAGCGGCTGGCTGACATCTTGAAGGGCCAGCGATCGTTTGCGGTGACGGTCCCGGACGGCAAGACCGCCATCGTGGCGCTGACGGGCAGCCTGGTTATTGCCGCCGTGGGAGCCGCGATCCGGGTCCCGACGTTCCGGCTGTGGTGGCAGGACGGCCAGTACTGGCGCAAGGGCACGGCCGTCACCGTTGCGCTGTGGCTCGTCTCGCTCGGAGCGCATCTGCTGTATGAAGGCTTCACCGCCCGGGACTCGGCGCTCAGCGGCCTCGGTGCCGCCACTACCGTGCTTTACTTCGGGGTCTCCCTGGGCGTGCAGCGCGTTCTGCTCGCTGCCCGCACGTTCGGCATCGCTCACGACAACGGGACACCAGGTCGCCCGCAGTCCGGGAGAACCTGGTGACGAGCCTCGGAGAGATGGCATCCTTCGGAGAATGAGCGCCGAGCATGTCGAAGCCAGGCTGGGCGCCTACGCGGACTCTGTCACGCTGCTGCGGGTCAGCGCTGACGTGCGCCAGGCTGGCGGCGTGCAGGCGGCGCTGATCGCCATGGCCACCGAGCTGAACCTTGACATGCTGGCCGCGATGGGCTTCCGGCCGCCGCCGGACGCCGGGCCCAACCACCTTCTCGTCGCCGTCCGGGCCAGCGACGACGCCGCGCTGACGGGTGCGCTCGCGGCTGTCGACACGGCACTGTCGCACCGCGCAAGCACCGGGCAGCTAGCAGGGGAGCGACAACTGGCGCGCACGACGGCCGCGGCGGTGCGGGCGAGCGGACCCGGTCTGGCGCTCATCTCCGTGCCGGGCCGGCATGCGTTTGCCGAGGCGATGGACGCCCTGGAGGCCGGCTGCGACGTCATGATCTTCTCCGACAACGTCCCGGTCGAACAGGAGATCAGGCTCAAAGACTTCGCCGCGCAGCGCGACCTCATCGTGATGGGCCCGGACTGCGGCACCGCGATCGTCGGTGGCGTCGGACTTGGCTTCTCGCACACCATTGCTGCCGGGCCGGTCGGGATCATCGCCGCGTCCGGGACCGGCGCGCAGCAGGTCGTCTGCCTGCTTGACTACGCGGGAGCCGGGGTTAGTGCGGCGCTCGGCGTCGGCGGCCGCGACCTGTCCGCTGCGGTCGGCGGTCGGTCAGCCCGTGCCGCCCTGGTCGCGCTGGATGCCGATCCGGCCACCGAGCTGATGGTCATGGTGTCCAAACCGCCGGCCGCCGAGGTAGCGGCCGGGTTGCGGCAGTTTGCGGCCGGGCTGGCAACTCCGGTTCAGTTCGCGCTTATCGGGCCTGGCGAGCCGGACCTCACTGCGGCTGCCGAGGCTGCCCTGCGCACACTCGGCTTGCCGGTCCCGGCCTGGCCCCGCTGGCCTGGCAGCGGCGGGAGAGTGCGTGCGGGCGTGCTGCGGGGCCTGTTCGCCGGCGGCACTCTGTGCGACGAGGCGATGGTCATCGCGAGCGACCGGCTGGGCCCGATCTGGTCAAACATTCCGCTGCGGCCAGAGCTGCGGCTAGCGCCTCGAGCGGTACCAACCGGGCATGCCATGATCGACTTCGGCGATGACGAGCTGACCGCGGGCCGGGCGCATCCCATGATCGACCAGTCGCTCCGGCTGGAGCGGCTGGCGGCCGAGGCTGCCGACCCTACTGTGAGCGTCGTGCTGCTCGACGTCGTCCTGGGGCATGGCGCGCATCCGGATCCGGCGGCGGAGCTCGGCCCGGCGATCGCGGCCGCACGGGAAACCGGAGCAGCTGTCGTGGTGTCGCTGATCGGCGCTGCGTCCGACCCGCAGGATGTTGCACGGCAGGCAGTGGTGCTCCAGGCGGCCGGAGCAGACGTGTTCGCGTCCAATGCGGCGGCCGCCCGGTACGCCTGCGGTCTGATCGACGGCGCGCGATGACCGAGAGCGCGCGATGAGCGAGAGCGCGCGATGAGCGAGTTGCTCCGGCGCGAGCCGCACATCATCAGCTCCGGCCTCAGCCTGCTGGCCGAGGCCGCGCAGATGCAAGCCGCCAGGGTAACCCAGGTCGACTGGGCTCCGCCGATGGCAGGCACTGAGGATGTGCTCGTTCCGGTTCTGAATGACCCGCGGCGGCGGGCGGCGAACGCGCTCGCGGTAGAGCGCATGCTTGCCGTGCGAGCGCATCTGGTGGACGTCGTTCCGGCCCGCGTCGCGCTGGACCTGCAGCCCGGTGAGTTCCTGCACGCCGGGCCGCCGGTCAGCTGGGAGCGGGCGGCGGGCCCGCTGCGCGGGGCGCTGATGGGCGCGGCCGTCTTCGAGGGACTCGCCGGCTCGCCGGAGGCGGCAGCGGAGCTTGCCGGGCGCGGCGAGCTCGCGCTCGCGCCGTGCCATTCCAGGCACGCGGTAGGCCCGATGGCTGGCGTGATCTCGCCGTCGATGTGGCTGTTCGTCCTGGCGGACCCGGCGACGGGGCAGCGAAGTTACTGCTCGCTCAACGAAGGGCTCGGCAAGGTGCTGCGCTATGGCGCCTTCTCGCCTGACGTGCTCGAGCGGCTGGGCTGGATGTCGAGCGTGCTCGGCCCGCTGCTCGCGGCAGCAGTGCGCAGGCACGGACCGGTAGACGTGACGGCGATCCTCGCCCAGATGGTCCAGATGGGCGACGAGGCCCACAACCGGAACCGCAGCGGCACCCTCATGCTGCTGCGCGACCTGCTGCCGTCGATGGTTGAGTCTGGCAGCGCGCCGGGTGACATTGCCCGCGCGGCAGCGTTCATCGGCGGCAACGACCACTTCTTCCTGAACCTGGCGATGCCCGCTTGCAAGCTCGCGCTCGACGCCGCCCGTGACATCCCCGGCGCCACGGTGGTCGTTGCGATGGCGCGCAACGGCACTGACTTCGGCATCCAGGTGTCAGGCACGGGAGATGAGTGGTTCACCGCGCCGGCGCTGACGCCGCAGGGCCTTTTCCTTGGTGGCTACGGTCCCGGCGACGCAAGCCCGGACATCGGCGATTCGGCGATCACCGAGACTGCCGGGCTGGGCGGCTTCGCGATGGCGGCAGCGCCGGCCATCGCGGCCCTGGTCGGCGGGACCGCTGCCGATGCGCTCGCCACGACCCGGCGCATGTACGAGATCACGCTGGCCGAGCATCCGCTGTACCGGGTGCCTGCACTGGAGTTCCGGGGCACGCCGGCCGGGATCGATGTCACGCTGGTGGCACGCACCAGCATCCTGCCGCAGATCAACACGGGCATGGCCGGCAAAATACCGGGAACGGGTCAGGTCGGCGCCGGTCTCGTGACGCCGCCGGCCGAAGTTTTTCCCGCGGTGCTGCGGTCACTGGCGCGGTCGGTGCCGCTCCAGCTGTCCCGATGACACAGTGGTCAGCTACTCGTGACATGCGCTGGCTGGCACCGTGTGTGGTCGCGGTGCCGGCCAGCATCCGGGTCTAGCGGATCAGCGGCTGGAGACAAGCGCCGTGGTGACCGCGTTATCGATCGAGGCGGGCGAGCAGCCGTTTACCACTAGCCCGCCGCGCCATCCTCGCGGGGGCTGCAGGACCGCTATTGCCGACAGCGTCCCGTCCGGTCCGGCGTGGCCTACTGCGACGGTGCGAGAGCCGCTCTGCAGCTGGCTCAGGCTGGCGTGGAACAGGTGGACGACCGTGTTGCTTGAGGTGGCCACTGGAACCTGCGCTCCGGTGGCGGTGACGACGGTAAAGCCAGCGGCGCTCGCGTCCGAGACCGCCCCCTGAACTGCGACGATTCCCGGCGGCGTTTGCACTTGGCCGCTGCGGATCCGCGGTAGCCCGACGCTGACGTTCCCGGCTTCGATGGTCCCGTTCGAGCTGTGGCCAGACGCGATCACTGACGCCCCGTCCGTGATATCGCTCAGCGGCGCCGCGAACACGCTCTCCCTCGTGGACGCCGTCGTGGTCACCGTCACCGGCTGGCCGCTGGCTGTCTTGATGACCAGGCTGGTGCCGTTCACTTGCTCGAGAGTCCCGTCAGCCTGCTCGAGGCTGGCGCACCCGCTGACCGCCATGAGAGCCGCCGCTTTAGTGCCGGTTCTGGCTGTGCCGGGCGCGTGCCCGGCTAGAGCGGCGCTCACCCCGTAGCTGGCACCGCCGATCAGGACGAGTGCGGCCGCCGCGCCGGCAGCCAGCATGGTGCGCCTCCGGCCCGCCAGGACCTGCGGTCCTGTCTGCCGCGGCCGGGCAGGCTGCGCCACCTCCGGCGCGGCGGCCGCCAGGCTGCGGACTCCGCCGGCAACGAGGCTCCAGCGGTTCGCTTCGGCCCGGCAATGCTCGCACGTCGCGAGGTGCTCACGGGCCCGGTCGCCTATCGCCTGGCCGCTGACCTTGGCGAGCAGGTCGTCAAGGTCCAGATGGGGAGAGTGGGTGCCGGCAGGGTTTGCGTTCATCGGTTCTGGCCCTTCTCGTTAAGTTTCCGGCTGAGTGCGGTGCGCGCCGCAGTGAGGCGGCTCTTCACCGTCCCGACCGGGATCTTCAGGACTCCGGCGACCTCGGGAAGGCTGAGCCCGGAAGAGAAGACAAGGCCCAGTACCTCGCGGTGGGGTGGTGCGAGCTCCCGAATCGCACCCATCACTTCCGCCAGTTCCGCGCGGTCAAGTGCCATGACCTCCGGTCCGGGACCGGAACCCGGCTGATCGGCCAGGAAGGCGTCATCCACCACCCGCAGCCGGCGGACTCGCAGCCGGTCCCTGGTCTGCCGCCGCGCGATCGCGATCACCCACGAACGCACCGACGACTCGCCCCGGAATGAGCCGGCTCCGCGCCAGACGGCGAGCATCGTGTCCTGCACGATCTCTTCCGCAAGTACGCGCTCACCGGCCACCAGGAGGACCTGCGCGAACACGACCCGGCCGTGCTCGCGGTAGAACGCGGCCATCGCACTGTCGTCGCCCTGACCGATCCTGCGCAGCAACTGAGCATCGTCGCAGGCAGGGCCGGGACTGGCGGCGAGTGTCGTTGCGCCGGCGTCCCGCTGCGGATCGTTCACCTGTGACCTCCTACCTCCCCGACGGCGTCGCTTGGAGAGTAAGTAGCAACAGGCGACGACGCGGTTCGCCTCAGTGCCGGCGTTTCTTGCTAGCCGAGATTGCCAACCGCGCCCACCCGGCGTTCTTGAACGTATTCAAAGTCCTGCTGGCGACGAAGGTCGGTGAGGTCCTGCTCGTGCTCGCCGCGCTGTACCTGGCCAGCATCGTCGTCCTGACCAGGTTGCGTCGTCGGCTCAAGGGGCAGGCCCAGACCAGCACGGACGCGGTCCGCAAGCGACACCGCCTCAGAAGCCGACGTCGTCGGCTAGGGCGTCAGCATCGCCGGCATTGTGGCGACCCGCCCCGCGGAAGACCGCTCAGTGACGCATGCGGGCGAGCCGGGGCTGACGCCACGAGCCGAACAAGCCAGGACGGCCATTGTGGAGGCGGCACTGCGGCTCTTTCGCGAGAACGGCTACGAGGCCGCGACAATGCGCGCGATAGCGCGGGAGGCGGGTGTCTCTACCGGCAACGCCTATTACTACTTCGGCTCTAAGGACGAGCTGATTCACGAGTTCTACCTGCGCAACCACGCCGAGCACGCAGCGGCATGCCGCAGCATGCTCGACGCTGAGCGTGAGTTCGCCGGCCGGCTGCACGGCACGCTCACGACCCTGATCCAGGTGCTGAACCCCTATCACTCATTCGCCGCCACCTTCTACAAGTACGCCGCCGAGCCCGCCAGCCCGCTGAGCCCGTTCAGCACGGAATCCAGCGCGGCGCGAGACGCCTCGATTGCCCTGTTCCGCGAGGTCGCCGACGGATCGTCGGCCCGGATCGACCCTGAGCTCCGCGCCGAGCTGCCGGAGCTGCTCTGGCTGTACTCACTGGGCATCGTGTTGTTCTGGGTCCACGACACATCACCCGAGCGCGCGAAGACCTACCGCCTGATCGACTCGACGGTGCCGCTGGCCGACCGCCTCGTTTCACTGGCCCGGATCCCAGTGCTGCGCGGCACCATGCGGGAGGTCGTGTCGATCGTCCGCGATCTCCGCAGGTGACCACGTCAGGCGCCCGGCAACTGGGCGCGCGCTACCTCGTCAGCAACTGAGATGACACAAATTTGTGTTATCTCAGTTCTGTCTGTAATCTCTCACGCATGCCGACTGATGCTGAGATCACGTTCGCAGACCACGCCGGCCGCCTCTATGCCCGCCGCTATGGCATGGCGCCGATGGTGGGCCGGCTGCTGGGCTATCTGGCGATCTGCGATCCGCGCGAGCAGAGCATCGCGGAGCTGGCCGAGGCATTGCTGGCCAGCCGTAGCGCGATTGCCGGCGCGGTCAACACCCTGGACACTCTCGGCCTGATCCGGCGCTCGCGGGCTGCGGGGGAGCGGATGGACCGCATCCGGATCGACGTGACCGCGCCCCGGTCGACGGGCTTCGACGTAACCGAGTACCAGGAGCAAGCCGATCTGGCCCGCGAAGGCCTGGCGCTGCTGGCCGGCGCGTCGCTTGAGCGGCGGGCGGTGCTACTGGAGTGGGCGGCGTTCGCGGATTTCCTGGTGGCGCGGCTGCCGCAGCTAGAGCAGGACTGGATGACCCACCGGGAGGCGCTGCGCGCCGCCGGCGAGCTCCCGGACGTTCCACCGCATCACTGAAAGCGAGGAGACCCGTGACGATCAGCCTGACTGCGCCGGCGATCAGCGCCCGCGCCGTGCGCAAATCCTTCGGTGAGCACATCGTGCTGGACGGGGTCGACCTCACTGTCGCCGAAGGCACCGTCCTCTCGCTGCTCGGGCCCAACGGTGCCGGGAAGACGACGATGGTGCGCATCCTCTCGACCCTGATCCCGGCCGACGGGGGCGACATCCGGGTCGGCGGGCACGACGTGCTCACCGAGCCGGACGCGGTGCGCGCGCTGATCGGCGTTACCGGCCAGTTCTCCGCGGTGGACAACTATCTCACCGGCGAGGAGAACCTGCGCCTGATGGCCGACCTTCGCCACCTTGGCCGCCAGGCCGGACGGCGCCGGATCGCCGAGCTGCTCGAGCGCTTCGACCTGACCGGTGCGGCGGGCAAGCCGCTATCGACCTACTCCGGCGGCATGCGGCGCAGGCTGGACCTGGCGATGACGCTGGTCGGCAAGCCGACAGTGATCTTTCTCGACGAGCCCACCACGGGGCTCGACCCGCGCAGCCGCCGCACCATGTGGCAGATCATCCGGGAGCTGGTCAGCGACGGCGTGACAATCCTTCTCACTACCCAGTACCTCGACGAAGCCGACGAGCTGGCCGACTATGTCGCGGTATTGAATCACGGGCGGATCGTCGCCGAAGGCACGCCCGCCGAACTGAAGGGCAGAATTCCTGGCGGCCATATCCAGCTTCAGTTCGCCGAACCGGACGCCCTGCGCGCGGCAGCGGGCCTGATCCCGGACGCCGCCCCGGACGACGATCAGCTGATTCTGCTGGTTCCCGGCGACGGCAGCGTTGCTTCGCTGCGCCGTGTGCTCAACGAGCTCAACGACGCCCGCATTCACGTAGCGCACCTGTCGATCCACACCCCTGACCTCGACGACGTGTTCTTCGCTGTCACCGGCCACGCCGCCACCGAACCCGCCGCCCGCCAAGCAGAGGAAGCCCTCCAGCCATGACGTCCCTCGCCTACGCCGTCGCCGATTCGGGGACGATGCTGCGCCGAAACCTCAAACACCAGCTCCGCTATCCATCGCTGACGCTCATGCTCGCCGGCTTCCCGATCGTCTTCTTGCTGCTGTTCGTCTACGTCTTCGGCGGTCAGCTCGGCGCCGGCCTCGGCGGGCACGGTGCTAGTGACCGCGCCGCCTACCTGACCTATGTCGTCCCCGGCATCCTGATCATCACCGTGGCATCGGCCGCACTCGGCACCGCGATCTCCGTCGCCACCGACATGACCGGGGGCATCATCGACAGATTCCGCACCATGTCCATCTCGCGCGCCGCCGTGCTCACCGGCCACGTGATCGGAAGCCTGCTGCAAACCGTCGCCGTCCTGGTGCTCGTGGCCGGCGTTTCCCTGGCCATCGGCTTCCGATCCCACGCCAGCGCGCTTGACTGGCTCGCCGCCGCCGGCGTACTCGCGCTATTCGCGTTCGCACTCATCTGGCTGTCCGCAGCGCTGGGCCTGGCCGCCAAGAGCGTGGAAACCGCCAGCAACACCCCGATGTTCCTCACCCTGCTGCCCTTCCTGTCCAGCGGGTTCGTCCCCACCGCCAGCATGCCTGCCGGGCTACGCCAATTCGCCGAATACGAGCCCTTCACCCCGGTCACCCAGACGGTCCGCGGTCTGCTCAGCGGCGGGCCCATCGGCATGCACGCCATCGCGGCCATCGCCTGGAGTGCCGGCATCGCACTGGCCAGCTATCTCTGGGCGGTTCGTCTCTACAACCGCCGCCGCGCGGCCGAGCCGAACTGACCTCGCGAACGGGCTACCCGGCTAGCAGTGCGCTGACCGCGTCGCGCAGCGGCTCCATCAGCCCGGCGGCCCGTGCCCGGGCTTCGGCCACGTTGCCGTCCGGGACCGGCTCAACCACCTCGAGGTATGCCTTGATCTTTGGCTCGGTGCCACTCGGCCGGATGACGACCCGGCCGCTGGCCAGCCGGTAGGTGAGCACGTCCGCGGCGGGAAGGTCACTGGTTCGGCTGGTCAGGTCCGCGATCGAGATGACTGCCTGGCCAGCCAAGGCGGCCAGCGGCTCAGCTCGCAGCCGTGCCATCACCTCGCCGGGGCTCGTCGTGGCTACGGTGACCTGCGACGTTGCGTGCACGCCGTACGTCGCCTCTAGCCTGTCGTAGGCGTCAATGAGGGATTCGCCGGCTGACCTGGCAACGGCGGCGAGACCGAGCAGTGCAAGCGCGGCTCCGATGCCGTCTTTGTCCCGCACCACGTCGGTGACCGCGTAGCCGAGTGCCTCTTCATAACCAAAGACGAACTGGAGCCCTGGGCGCGAGTCAGCAGCACGCATGATCCACTTGAAACCGGTGAGCGTCCGCGCATACTGCGCCCCGGCTGTTGCGGCGATGCGCGACAGCAGCGTTCCCGACACGATAGTGGACACGACCAGCTCGCTCGCTGTCTCTGCAGGCCGACTCAGCAGGTACGCGCCCAGCAGGGCGCCCACCTGGTCACCCGTCAGCCGCCGCCAGGTGCCGCGAGCATCGTCGGCGGGAACGGCAACGGCCAGCCGGTCGCCGTCCGGGTCGTTCGCGATCACCAGGTCGGCTGCGGTGTGCCGGCCGAGCTCGATCGCCAGGTCGAGAGCACCAGGTTCCTCGGGGTTAGGGAACGCCACCGTCGGAAAGCCGGGGTCAGGTTCCGCTTGGGCGGCCACCATGACCGGGGCCGGGAATCCCGCCTGCCGGAACGCCCTGGTGGCCAGCCCTGCGGCGACGCCGTGCAGCGGGGTGTAGACGAATCGCAGCTCCGCTGCGCTCGCAGGTGCCGGGGAGATCGCGCACACCGCGTCGAGATATGCCTGAGCGACCGCGTCGCCTGCCCGGTTGATGAGCGGGCTGTCCGGCTCGGCGACCGGGATCTGGCGGAGCGGGCCGAGCTGCCTGATCGCCGCCTCGATTTCGGCGTCCGCGGGCGGCACGATCTGCGCGCCGTCGCTCAGGTAGAGCTTGTAGCCGTTGTCGGCCGGCGGATTGTGGCTGGCCGTGATCATGACCCCGGCAGCAGCCTTCAGGTGGCGGACGGCAAACGCCAGCAGCGGCGTGGGCTGCTGCGGCGGCAGCAGATGCACCCGGATTCCTGCGCCCGCCAGCA
>Ga0335074_10015293_pt1 | contig 10772 bp, 9 predicted proteins | sample Lox_Sample_23_FD_206715 | JGI IMG/M metagenome (GOLD analysis project Ga0335074, IMG submission 206715) | Soil microbial communities from Loxahatchee National Wildlife Refuge, Florida, United States - Lox_Sample_2.3 | ecosystem: Environmental > Terrestrial > Soil > Wetlands | place: USA: Florida... | reverse complement strand
TTTCGGCCAATCAACTTGACGGCCTCATCGAGCGCTTCCTGCCTCCGGCCCGTGATGAAGACGTAGGCGCCTTCTTCAACGAACCGCTTGGCGCTCGCCAGTGCCATGCCGCTCGATCCACCCGTGACGACTGCAACTTTACCCTCAAGCTTTCCCATAAGTGCTCCCTTCGTGAATTAAAATTGCCATTGCACCGGATTTCAACCGTTGCCTTGGTGCGTCCGGATGTTCCGGAACACTCATTACAGATGTATTCGAAGGCGAGTCGGGTGCACGATTCCGCGATCTAATATTCCAGTGGTGAGCAAAACGATGAAAACGGGGAACGGAAAGACTGGACGACCAATCAGCTTTGACAAAGACGCCGCTCTGGAGGCGGCGATGCTGCTTTTTTGGGAACGTGGGTACGAGGGAACATCCATGGCCGATCTCACTCAGGCGACGGGTCTCAACCCCTCAAGCATTTATGCGGCTTTCGGTGACAAGCACGCGTTGTTTCAGCTCGCGGTGAAGCGCTACATGGAAATGCGAGCGCAATACGCAGGTAAGGCCCTGGAGGAACCGACTCTCGAAAAGGTTGTTCGCGCACTCTTCGACAACACGGTTGCGTTTCTCACCACGCCCGGCCATCCTCCGACATGTATGACGCTGGCGGGGGCGGTTGGCTGCAGCTTGGAGGCTACGCCCGCCAGAGACCTCATGACGGCGATACGTAAACAGAATCAACTGGCTTTAAGGCAGCGCCTTCTTAAAGCGCGAAGGAGCGGTGAGTTGCCGAAGGATATCGACGTGGACGACTACACGAGGTATTTGGCGGCGATTATCGCCGGTCTATCGATCCAGGCAGCCAATGGTTCAACGAAGGCAGAACTCAACCGGACCGCTCAGATGGCCCTTCGGCATCTTGGTTACTGAGCGGCCACTCCAACGGCTCTTCGATCTTTAGTTCGTCGCGGATGCTACAAATCGTTCGGGCAAAAAATTGGCCGATCCGATTCAGCGACTCCGTTGCGGCTTGCAGTTGCCGGACCGCTCCGACGAAACCAGGGACCATTTATTCCCCCACGTCCACATGAATCCACCCCCGCGGCCACTGCATGCTCCACGAAGCGGATCGAGTCGTCGCAACATTTCGTCGTTGGCCACATACGGATCGGAGGGAGCCCGGCCAGATCGGCTTGGAGGGGAGACGCAAGTGGAGCACGGGCTGGCCGCAAATTGATGGGGTGATCCGGCAACCATCCCAACTCTCGTACAGGCGACTACCGAATATCCCCGAAAAATGACCGCAGGTCGTCAGCCAGGAGTTCCGGTTCCTCGTGCGCCGCGAAATGACCTCCTCGCGACATATCCGACCACCGTTGGACGTTATAGCCCCGCTCAACCCACACGCGCGGAGCTGCGGAAATCTCCTTTGGAAAACGTGCGATCGCGCACGGCACCCGTACGGATTCTCCCCGAGCGAATTGCAGGGGCGCGCGGCCGTTCTCGAAATACAGACGGAATGAGGAACCGATCGTCTCCGTCATCCAGTACAAGGTAATGTTGGTCAGTAACTCGTCGCGCGAAAAGCGGCGGTAGACGTCACCGTCACAATCCGATCATTCCCGAAATTTTTCCAGAATCCAGGCGGCCAACGCAGCCGGCGAATCATTCAAACCATACGCGGCGGTTTGAGGCCGAGTTCTTTGCAGATGCGAATAAGCGCCATCGCGCTCGGACCATTGAGCGATGCTATTGAGAAACTCGGTTTCTCCTGTGGTCAGTACCGTTCCCTCTTCCAGAAAGGGTCGATAGGACCCCGGAATGAAGTTGAGGTGAATCCCAAGAATTCGGTCGGGATGACGCAGGCCGAGAGCTGTCGCCACTCCCGCACAGAGATCGCCTCCTTGAGCCGCGAACTTCGGATAGCCGAGTTCGCTCATCAATTCGACCCAAATTTCCGCAATGCGAAAGGCATTCATGCCCGGCCGCATCGGTCGATCGGAAAACCCGTAACCGGGAAGCGAAGGGATGACAACATGGAACGAGTCGGTAAGCAAGGGGACGATGCGCAGCATCTCCAGAAAAGAGCCTGGCCATCCATGAGTGAGGATCAATGGTGTGGCTGCGGCCCGTCGGCTGGGGATGTGAATGAAGTGGACCCCCACTTCACGTGACGTGAAACGGTACTGCGGAAAACGCGCAACTCTTTCCAACTGTGCTCGCCAATTGAACTGCGTGGCCCAATACCCGCAGATATCCTGGAGAAAGTCAAGGTCGAATCCATATTCCCAGGTTGTGCCAGCAATCTGATCGGGCCAGCGAGTCCTGCGCAGGCGTTCCCTGGGGTCGTCGAGAGCCGGTTGCGAAAAAAGGCAGCTCGCAAAGATTCCAGAGCCATGGTCATAATTATCGCAACCGATCTCACGGCAGTGCCGCGGGAAACTCGAGGAGCGACGACGTCGCGACCGACCCACCCATTTCGCAAAATGCTTCATGGTCACGGCTGAACGGCATCACCGCCACCGTGTCGTCGGGATGCGCTGCGCACGAAAACGGCGGACGTTCGGCCACGGGCGCGCTGTGGGCGACTTTGGGCGCCAGGGTGGTGGGTTCCTTACCGGGCTTAAAGCCGCGCGTCGTGGTGCCGAGTAAACGAATTGTCGCGCCGGATCTGTTCTGAGGGCAGCCTTGTACGGCCAATTGACGGGGATCAGGACCTTCTATGAGGAATCCGATCAAGTGTTCTCCGAGTGGCCGACAATCCGCTTCGGAGCAAACGTTGGCGGATTGAAAGCGCGTTTATGAGGAGTAATCCGGGCAGATCGGCAGACTGCGCATTCATCGCCAATTTGACAGAATGAATCCCTGGCAGAAACAGCCCTTTCCGCTTGCCCTCTTGCGATAGCTCAGGCGATCTCATTTGAATTTTGAGACCGTTTGGCCAGAAAGGCCATCTTTGGATAAACTGAGCAAGATCCTTAAATGCCAGTACCCGCAGGCACTCTCTTCGGACCTTACCAAGTCCTCTCGCCAATCGGAGCGGGAGGGATGGGCGAAGTCTACAAGGCGCGCGACACGCGTCTGGACCGCGATGTCGCAATCAAGGTTGCCGCCGAACAGTTCTCAGAGCGATTCGAGCGGGAAGCGCGGTCCATTGCCGCGCTGAACCATCCCAACATTTGCCAACTCTACGATGTCGGCCCGAATTACCTGGTGATGGAACTGATCGAGGGAGAGCCTCCGAGAGGCCCGCTACCGGCCGAGCAGGCGCTCGACTATGCACGCCAGATTGCGGGCGCTTTGGAGGCGGCCCATGAGCGAGGGATCATCCATCGTGATCTGAAGCCGGCCAACATCCTGATTACTGCTAGCGGAGTGGCGAAAGTGCTCGATTTCGGCCTGGCGAAAGCCGCCGAGACCGCCGGCGCTTTGGGCGACCCTGCGAATTCGCCTACCATCACGATGTTTGATACCCGCGCGGGAGTCATCCTGGGCACGGCAGCGTACATGAGTCCGGAGCAGGCTCGCGGTAAGCCGGTGGATCGGCGCGCGGATATATGGGCCTTCGGGGTGGTGCTGTGCGAGATGCTCACCGGCAAGCAGATCTTTACCGGCGAGACGATCACCGATGTTCTGGCATCGGTGGTAAAGGAGCAGCCGGTCCTGAATCAAATTCCCGCGCCGGTCCGCATGATCGTCGAGCGCTGCCTGCAAAAAGATCCGCGCCAGCGTTGGCAGTCTATCGGGGACGTGCGGGTATTGATCGAGGCACTGCTCCAGAATCCCGGAAAGATTCTGGAGGCAGAACCGCGGACGGTGGCCAGGTCGGCGTGGAAACGCGCCGTTCCCATCGTCGTTACGGCGATTCTGGCGTGTGTGATCACCGGCGGCCTCGCGTTCTGGGCTCTGAGGCCCGCGCCGCTATCCATCACGCGATTTTCCGTCCCTTTGGGCGAAGGGCGGTTCTTTACCAATACAGGCCGCCGGGATATCGCAATCTCGCCGGACGGGACCCAGATGGTTTATATCGCAAACGGCCAGCTTTATCTGCGGCGGATGGCGGAACTGGAAGCCCGGCCCATTCCAGGCAGCCAAGACCCCGAGGGTATCAGCAATGTCGTGTTCGCTCCAGACGGCGGGTCGATCGCCTATTGGGCCGTATCGGAACACGCGCTCAAGCGGATAGGCCTCGCCGCCGGGGGCGCCGTGATCATCTGCCACGTTGCCCAGAATCCGGCCGGTATGAGTTGGGACACCAGTGGAATCGTGTTCGCCCAGGCCAGCCAGGGGATTTTCCGAGTCTCCGCAAACGGCGGCAACCCGGAACTTCTTTCAGCCGCGAAGAAGGATGAGACGGTTGGGTCCCCCCAAATACTGCCGGGCGGGCAAGCCGTGCTGTTCTCGATCCGGCACGGAACAGACGCAGACTCGGATCAGGTTGTGGCCGAAACCCTGAAATCGAATTCGCGCAAAGTTCTGCTCCGGGAGGGAGCCTCCGCGCGGTATGTGCCCACCGGGCATCTCGTCTACGCATCGGCCGGCTCGCTCTATGCGGCGCCCTTCGACGCCCGGCGACTGGAGGTGAAGGGAGCCGCGGTCGCAGTCGTCGAAGGTGTAAAGCGAGGACTCACGCGCTCGACTTCCGACGTGGCGCAGTTCGACTTTTCGAGCACCGGATCGTTGATCTACATTCCTGGTCCTGCAACGCCGCTTTCGCTCCAGGATTTCCTGGGACTTTACACTCCAAACGGGAATGTGGAGACGCTGAAGCTCCCGCCGGGAGAGTACGGCTTCCCGCGTGTGACTCGCGATGGCAAACGTGTGGCCTATGAAGTCGACAACAGCGGCAGCAAGACCGCCGATATCTGGATCTACGATTTATCGGAGACCAATGCGCCGCGCCGGCTGACATTTCAGGGGGCAAATCGTTATCCAGTGTGGTCCCCGGATGGCGAACGCGTAGCGTTCCAGTCCGATCGCGAAGGGGACCTGGCCATCTTCTGGCAGCGCGCCGATGGCGCCGGGACGGCGGAGCGGCTGACCAGACCGGAAAAAGAAATCGCCCACATTCCGGATTCTTTCTCGCCCGACGGCCAGCAGCTTTCCTTCACCGCTCACGCGAGCAACAACCCTTCGAGTGTGTGGACCCTTTCGCTTCGCGACCGGAAAGCAACACTTTTTGCGGACGGCGGCTCCGGTCTGGCCGAGGACTCGACGTTCTCGCCCGACGGCCGCTGGCTGGCATACTCGATCGATACGCCAGCGGGCGGCGGCGACGTGCTCTACGTACAAGCTTTTCCGCTTGCGCCGGGCAAGTACCAGATCTCCCAAGGAGGGCATGCCGCGTTCTGGTCAAGTGATGGGAAGCAGCTTACATTCGACGCGGGACCGCACCAGTACGCGACCGTGAAAGTGACCACGACTGGCGGTTTTGCCTTCAGCAGTCCAACCGTTTTCCCTAGCAGGCTCGCGGGCGCAGCCTCCGGGCCGCGGCGCTTTGACGGTCTCCCCGATGGGCGAATCGTCGGTGTTGTCAATGCGGACTCGACTCAGACGGGTGCGCCCGCGGCTGCGCAGATCCAGGTGGTGCTCAACTGGTTCGAAGAGCTGAAGCAGCGCGTTCCGATACGGTAGAGGACCAAACGAGTAGCTGAGGCCGGCTCAGCCCGTCCCAATTGAGGTGACGCCTCAAATTGAATTGCTGCAAAAACTTGGATCATGATTCTGCGGTCCGGCCCGCGAGACCTGGCTCGGCGAGCTTGCTGCGGGCACTCGCAGAGTTCACCGCCCCACAGCCGCCGTGCGACGCTGCAATTCATCCCCGAAGTGGAACAGAAAGGTAACCTGCATGGGCGACTTGCTTTCGCCTCCGGTGTCCGCCAGGATAGCAGCCAGATGTTTGCCGTCTGGCGCCACGTCCCAGGTGGTGTAGGTCCCCAAGAACTCGACGCGAGCGTCGTACCACGGGTGCGGTCTTCCGAATGCAAACAAATCCGCGGGAGCGGTGTAGCTTACGGCCATCACGCGCTGATCGGGAGTTTGATACAACAGCTCCCCGGTCTGCGACCAAGCCGGAAAGAAGCCGCCTTCTGTGGAGACCTGCCACCGGCCTCCTGAGGAAGCGCCCTTGGTGCGGAACGGCCGAACATAAACTTCCCACTCTCCACTTTGGCTGGAAGAAGCGTAGGCCAGCCACCGCCCATCCGGCGAGATTCGCGCGTAGGCCTCCTCCGCCTGCGTGCCCGCCAGCAATTCCATCTTGCCCAGCTTAGGCCGGGCGGGATCGCCTTCGATTGTCGCGGTGAAGAGGTTCTGATGACGGCCCTTATCATCGACCGTCTCGACGCCAAGCACAAGGCGCTTGCCATCTGGAGAGATCGCGTAGGGAATCTCGTTTGCCTGGCCGTCGGTCAGGCGTTGCGCCTCTCCCGCGCCGTCCGCGCGAATCCAGTAGAGCCCAGGCGCGCCCCAACCCTCCGATTTGAAAATGATGTATCTACCATCCGGCGTCCACGCAGGCCAGTGAATGCGGCCGTCCAGAAAGGTCAGACGGGAGGCGGTGTCCCGGTCCAGATCCCGTACCCACATATCGCTGTTGTTGGCGCTGCCACCGCGCGCCATCGAATACGCCAGCCGTCTGCCGTCCGGCGAAAATCGTGGCGTGAGGTAAATGCCCGGCCTCGGATCCAACGGCTGCGTCTTGCCCGAACGGTCGACCAGCATGACCTTCCAATAGCCTTGCTGCGCCTTTCCTGGCAGATAGGCGACGGTGCCGTCGCCGGAAAAAGTGAGAACCGCACCTGCGACGGGGTTGCCGCTCACCTCCTCGATGATAGGCGCGGCCGGGCCTGTGACGGCCAGCCGTTTCAAATCGAAGAGCACCCCATAGAGCACTGCCGAGCGCAAATAAATCAAGCGGCCCTGTCCGTCGGGAGTCGTAAGGTAACGGCCCGAGTATCCGCCGCGCACCAAGGTTTTACGCTCGCCTGTGACGGTCGAGACCGCCTCGATGGTGGCGTTGTCGTAGTCCGCGTTGCGCGTGTGCGCGGTGAACAGAATTTCATGGCTTCCCGGAAGTACCTGCGGCCAACGATGGGTGACCTCCCCGGGCTTTAAATGAGTGACCGGTTGGGGAACGCCTCCCGAGGAAGACACCCGGCTGAGCGGGGTAGTAGCGCCCAGCGCCAGCACGATGTTGCCGTCATCGCCCCAACTGGCCCCGCGAAAAATGGGAGCATCGCAGATCGTAAACGCTGCGCCGCCCTCGATCGGGACCTTCTTCACTTTGGTATCGACGCGAAAACCGATCCATCGCCCGTCGGGGGAGAAGAAAGGCGCATCGCCGTTTTCCGTTCCGGGGATGGGCAGGAGTTGCTTCTGTGAGAGCAGGCGCGTATATAGGCGCGCCGTGCCGTCGGAGCCCTGCAAGGCGACCACAATGCGGGTGCCGTCCGGCGAAAGCGCCAGCAGGCCCGGACTGTTGCTGGCGCCTGAAATCCCGCTCGTTTGACCGTCAGGAGACATGTCCGCCGACACCTGGATGAGCGGGTGCAACGCGGCTGGCCTGCTGGCCCGCCAGGCGATGACGCCCGCGACCAGCGCGATCAGCGCGAAGACGGCGGCCAGCCAATTTGGCGCTCCGCCAGGGTGTGGCCGAGCCGCCGCGGGAGTTGGCGCTTCCACCACCGGCTCCGAAAGCGCGTTCCCCAGAGCGATACGTGCTTCGCCGATGTCGCGCAGACGGGTCTTAACGTTGCGATCCAGACAGCGGCCCACCAGGGTGCGGACCGGCGCCGGAATTGTCGCGGGCAGCCCAGTCAAATCGATCTCCGCGCGCAGCACGTCCGCCAGCGTGTGTGCGATGGTTTCCCCGGCAAAGAGGCGCTTTCCGCTCAGCGCCTCGTAAAGCAGTACGCCGAAGCTCCAGATGTCGGCGCGCTTGTCCACCGGCTTGCCGGCAGCCTGCTCCGGGGCCATGTAGCCGGCTGTCCCCATGATGAGGCCCGCCTGCGTCGCGCGGATGGTGACGGTGGGCGAATCGGCGCCGGAGGCTGCCGTAACCGGCGGCTCCGGAGATTTCGCCAGGCCGAAATCCAGCACCTTCGCTACGCCTTCCGGGGTCACTTTCACGTTGGCCGGCTTGAGGTCGCGGTGCACGACACCTTTCTCGTGCGCCGCCTCCAGTGCCTCGGCGATTTGCCGGGCGATATCGAGCGTTTCCTCCAATGGGATCGCACCCGCCGCCAGCCGCTCCTCGAGGGTCTGGCCCGGAACCAGCTCCATCACCAGCGCCTTCTCTTCCACGCCGTAAATCACCGCGATATTCGGGTGATTGAGCGAAGCCAGCACCTGGGCTTCGCGCTTAAAGCGCGCTAAATAATCGGGATCGTTCGCCAGAGGGTCCGGCAGAATCTTGAGGGCCACTTCGCGATTCAGCCTGGTGTCGACGGCGCGATACACCGCACCCATGCCGCCTTCGCCAAGCTTCGAGAGGATCTTGTAATGGGCGATGGAGAGCTGCGGGATCATCGGGCGCGATTCAAGAATATTACCACTTGACCCGCGAGTTGCGCGCCCGGGCGTTTGACGCACAAAACTCCACGCACCGCATCCAGGCGACCGGTTGCCGCCTATGCTGACATTCGCCCACATGGCGTTCGGTTAGGCATCCCGGATTACTCCCGACAAGTCGGCTTGTGACCGCTAACTGTTTGCTGCGGGCGGATCATGCCACTCAGAGAATGCTCGGCCTTGGTGTTCATGCAGATACCAAAGTGGATGATTGATCCGAGGGAAACGCTATCCAGCCGCATGAATGAAGAGTCGCCGACCGTTGGAGCGGGTGGTGGGTTCCCTCACCCGGCTTACAGCGACCGTACCCCGTCGGGACAGTACCGCGACCAGCCGACTGACCTGATACCTCACACCCCACCCGCTCGAACGACGAGGAGCAGCATGATTGCGAAGACGCCCAGAATGTAGTAGACCGTTCCTGACACAGGATCTCGGGTCGCGAGGTATTGTGTTATCGACGAGCCGCGCACCCAGAGCGCTAGGCCGAATTCCGCGACGAGCATCAAGCCGAGGGCGATGCCACCAACTCCGAGCCGGACAAGTGCTTCCGACGATACCGCAAAATGTAGAACAATCCATCGCGCCGCCACAATCGTGACCACAAGCATGAGGGGCATTTCCACAAGTTCGCCCTTCCGCGTCCCGATACGAGGCACAACCCAGAGCGTGCGAATCGCCCCAAGAACGAAGCCAGCCCCAAACACGAATGCGAAATAGAGTACGCCCGCTTTGAGAATCTGCATGATTGCTTTCTGCATTCTAACCAGAGTGTCGGTGAACCCAGTGCTTCGGCCCCGAAAACGCGCAAGTTGGAGAATACTCGGCCCCGCCCATGGCTCCACGGTTGGTTTTTTGGAGGCCGCCGGACCGATCACGGTTAATTGACCTGCTCGCTCTTGCTGGCCTGTAGCTCACTCGCGTTCGAATCTGCTGCTGTCCTCGGCGCTTTCTTCGCCGCAATCCACTGCTCCATCGTCTGCCCCGCGCGCTGAATATCCTTACCGTCCTGGATGTCGTAGCGCCGGAACATCGACGGCGTTTTCCACCCGGCGATCTTCATGATCGTGTTCTTTGGCACCCCGGCACGTCACATATTGCGAGCCGCCGAGCGCCGGGCCGGCAATTGACGCGGCTGTGTCGTCGGATGACGCCGCGCGCGAAAACGGCGGACGTTCGACCACGGGCGCGGTGTGGGCGACTTTGTGCGCCGGCGTGGTAGGTGCCTACCGGGCTTAGCGACCCGCCCCGTGGTGCTGGGCAAACGAATTGTTTCAAAATACGTCCCTTTTAGAACGGAGACCAGATACCAATTTAGTTTTCAGACGGTCTTTCTACGTGATCAATAACAAGGAACTCGGCTGGGCGTTTGGCACTGCGCATTTCCAGCCCAAGTTTCTTGACTGCCACAGCGATTGCCCCGCCGTCTCCAGGAGTGAACGGCGACGATGGGTCCGGCGCCGCACCGGCGTATCCGATGTCGCCTGGGAGCAAGTCAAGATGCGCGTCGAACGTACCGACTATGCCGGTGTTATCAACGATGTCGCGATTTACGTAGAGGGTCAGTTGCCGGCAGAGGTCAGCCACGGTTGCGCCCGGGACGTCGAAACCATCGCCGGCGCTTTTACGGAGAACTCCACAGATTATGGGAGGCGGCTCTCCGGGGCCAGGATTGGGCGGCGGATTATTTCGGTCGTACGGTACACAACCCCCTGCCCTCGCTGGTCGAAGTTTCGCTCCATGGGCACCCACGGTCAGTTCGAAAATGTGAATCTCTTTGGTCTCCTTGTGGAGTTTCAGCTTGAATCTATCTTCGAGCAGGGCTTGCATCATAGGCCCCTTCATCATCTCCGTATTGACGCGCCGGTCCACTTTGGCATCGATACTGAAATGATCGGAATCGAGCCACGATGGCCCTCCGAAGATTCGCATCTGAAACGAGCTCGGAGACACGGGAGCGGTTGGTTGGCCGGACGGGAATACGAGATACGCCAAGCGAATGAGGTTGGCGGTTGTCACGCAAACCAGATGCAGCCGAGCGGGGTTGGAATAGCCTCCACTGGAAGGCTGGTTGTTTTGACAGCGCTTAATTGAGGCAACCTCGAACTTTGCGGCAGCGGTCGGCGCTTGCGCGTCGAGGTCCGGCCGCGCCATTAGAAGTAACCCTGCGGCCAGCATACTCGTTTTCACTCGAACCCAATTCACAGTCCCGGCTC
>Ga0335074_10015291_pt1 | contig 10773 bp, 11 predicted proteins | sample Lox_Sample_23_FD_206715 | JGI IMG/M metagenome (GOLD analysis project Ga0335074, IMG submission 206715) | Soil microbial communities from Loxahatchee National Wildlife Refuge, Florida, United States - Lox_Sample_2.3 | ecosystem: Environmental > Terrestrial > Soil > Wetlands | place: USA... | reverse complement strand
TTTCCTGCCCCCGGGCAATGCCTCATCGCCCGATCCCGCCGTTTTGGCTTTGTCACTCTCACAGGGAGAGTGCCAACGCCATGTTTAGCACTCTCGGGGTGAGAGTGCAAACGCCCATGGCGGCGTGCAGGACGTTTCCGCTACTTTGCGGCATTACCCCAGCGCCTGGAGCTGGTCCGCCAGCCACCGCCGCGGCTCGCAGGAGGCCGCGGCCGCGGCGATCGCCGCGCTGCGCCGCTGCCGTTCGTCCGCCGGCATCGACAGGCCCGCGTGCAGGGCCTCGGCGGTCGCGGTCACGTCGTACGGGTTGACGAGAAGCGTGCTGCCGCCGATCAGCGCGGCGGCGCCCGCCTCGCGGGACAGCACGAGCGCGAGGCCTCGCTCGCTCAGGATCGGGCCCTCCTCGGCGACCAGGTTCATGCCATCCCTGATCGGGTTGACGAGCAGCACGTCGGCCAGTCCGCAGGCAGCGAGCGAGCGGGGGTAATCGTCCTTGAGATCGAGGACCAGCGGTGTCCAGTCGTCGGTGCCGAACTCGGCGTTGATCTCCCCGGCCAGTTCGTGCACGCTCGCGGTGTAGGCGCGGTACTCGGCAAGTCCTGACCGGGACGGGTAGGCGAGCGCCAGGTGCACGACGCGGCCGTGCCACTGCGGCCGGGTGACGAGCAGCTCACGGTAGGCGGCCAGGCCGCGGACGATGTTCTTGGACAGCTCGGTGCGGTCGACGCGGACGATGACCTGCCGCCCCTCCGCCACTTCGGCCAGCGCGGCGGCCGCGGTCCGCACGTCGGCCTCCCGGGCGCGAGCGCGCAGCGCGTCCGGGTCGACCCCGAGCGGGTGCACGGCGACCTCGGTCACGCGGCCGCGAAAGGTGACCTCGCCCCCCGTGCCGGCGCGGCTGACCTGAGCGCCCCAGGGGCCAAGGACCGCCTCGCAGCAGTCGAGGAACGCCGCCGCCCAGCGCTCGGAGTGGAAACCCGCGTGGTCGGCGCCGAGCATCCCGTCCAGGACGGCGGCGGCGACGTCATCCGGCAGCATCCGGTAGTAGTCAGGCGGCGCCCACGGGGTGTGCTCGAAGTGCGCGATCCGCGCCCCTGGCTGGCGGTCCCGCAGCATCCGGGGGGCCAGCGCCAGGTGATAGTCCTGGACGAGGACCCGGGCCGCTGGCACGTACTCTTCCGCGAGCGCGTCGGCGAACGCCTGGTTGTAGGCGACGTAGGCGTCCCAGTCCCGGCGGAATCCCAAGTCGAAGCGCGGCTTGTTAGGCGTGTCGAACAGCAGGTGGTGGACGAACCACAGGATCGAGTTGGCGATGCCGTTGTACGCCGCGCTGAACGTGTCCGGGGGAATGTCGAGCATCCGCACCGGGGCCTCGCCCGGCGCCCCATAGGCCCGCTCACCCCGCTGGGCGGCCACGCGGTCGGCGTCGCTGAGCGCGGCGCAGAGCCACAGGACTTCCCCGTCCGCGGCGACCGCCGCCAGGCCGGGCGTCAGCCCGGATACCAGCCCGCCGCCGCCCCGCCGCGCCGCGAGCGAGCCGTCCGGCGCGAAGCTGAACGACACGGGCCCCCGGTTCGAGGCGACAAGGACCAGCCGACTGTGGTCGTTAGTCATATGCCTCAAGACTAGTTGAAACGACACTAACCCGGTTGCTGAGGGCGCCACCCGATCGGTTACAGTGATTTCTGCCGCGTTGTTACCTCCCGGTCTCCACGGGGCGGGAACGACGGCATGACAACTGAATACCTCATCCAGAGGGGTGGAGGGATCGGCCCTGTGAAGCCCCGGCAACCATCGCGGAAACGCACCTCAGTAAGGCGAGGCGAGCGCGCGACTGGTGCCAAGTCCGGCCCGCGGTCAGGGTGATCGCTGGGAAAGATGGGAGAGAGAGGCCTCGCCCCATGACGACACAGACCGCCGGCCCGCGGCTCGGCAACGCGACGGGCCTGTCCTGCCGGGAGTGCGGCAAGACCACGCCGCTCGGCCCGCACTACGCGTGTGACGAGTGTTTCGGGCCGCTGGAGGTCCGCTACGACTTCCCGCGGCTGACCAGGACCGACATCGAAAATGGCCCGCACAGCATCTGGCGTTACGCGCAGTTGCTTCCCGTGCCGCAGGACATCGCGAGCCGTCCCACGACCGAGCCCGGCTACACCAAGCTGATCCGCGCTGACGGGCTCGCGGCCGAACTCGGCATGCGGCGGCTGTGGATCAAGGACGACAGCGGCAACCCCACGCACTCGTTCAAGGACCGCGTGGTGGCGGTCGCGCTGGCCGCCGCGACCGAGATGGGATTCAAGGTGCTCGCCTGCCCCTCGACCGGCAACCTCGCCAACGCCGTGGCGGCGGCCGCGGCGCGGGCCGGCATCCGGTCCGTGGTCATGGTCCCGGCGAACCTCGAAGAGCAGAAGATCCTCACCACGGCCGTGTACGGCGGCACGTTCGTGACCGTCGACGGCACGTACGACGACGTGAACAGGCTGGCGTCCGAACTGGCCGGGGAACACGAGGACTGGGCGTTCGTCAACGTGAACGTCCGGCCGTACTACGCGGAGGGCTCGAAGACCCTCGGCTTCGAGATCGCGGAGCAGCTCGGCTGGCGGCTGCCGGACCAGATCGTGGTCCCGATCGCCTCCGGCGCGCAGCTGGTGAAGATCGACAAGGGTTTCAGCGAGCTCGCCGGGCTCGGCCTCGTCGAGGAGAAGCCCTGGCGAGTGTTCGGCGCGCAGGCGACCGGCTGCTCACCGGTGTCCGAGGCGTTCGCCAAGGGCTGGGACGTGGTGCGGCCGGTGAAGCCGTCCACGATCGCCAAGTCGCTGGCGATCGGCAACCCGGCGGACGGCCCGTACGTGCTCGACGTGGTGCGCCGCACCGGCGGCGCCGTCGCGGATGTCTCCGACCCGGAGGTCGTGGACTCGATCAAGCTGCTGGCCCGCACCCAGGGGATCTTCGGCGAGACCGCGGGCGGGGTCACCGTCGGCGTGCTGCGGAAGCTGCTCGCCGACGGCCGGCTCGACCCGGAGGCGGAGACCGTGATCATCAATTCCGGGGACGGCCTGAAGACGCTGGACGCGGTGCAGCCGGCCGTCTCGGTGCCCGCGGCCATCAAGCCAACGCTGGCGGCCTTCCACGCGGCCGGGTTCGACGGGGCCGGCATCTCATGAGCGAGCTTGCGAGCGAATCGATGAACACTGCGTGTCTGCGAATGCGGCCGACGAGCGCTAGCGAGGAGGTCGCATGAGTGTCTCGGTCCGGATCCCGACGATCCTGCGCTCCTACACGGGCGGCGCGCCCGAGGTGACGACCGAGCCGGGCACGTTGCGCGAGGTCATCAGCAACCTGGACGCCTCCTACCCTGGCATCGGCGGCCGCCTGCTCGACGACACCGGCGGGCTGCGCCGGTTCGTCAACGTCTACGTGGGCGAGGAAGATGTGCGGTTCGCCGACGGGCTCGACACCCCGGTGCCGTCGGGTTCCCAGGTGTCGGTCATCCCCGCGGTGGCCGGCGGCTGAGCCCCGCCGCGCGCCAGGACTGGCCGACAGGGTCTCAGCAGGTGATAGCACCGGTGCCCAACGCGGTGCGCGTTGACGAGATTGGCGGTTATCTGGCGTCATAAACGCCGCGCACAGGGTAAGGTCGTTTCCGGTCGCTGCCGACAGGAAAGGGCGCGAGCGTACCCTGGTACGTCTCGTTAGGTGGCGATTGACGGGTTCCGCGGTTGAAAGGGCGGGGCTCGAAGCCCGAGCAGCAGTTAGGGAGTTGTTTGGAATGGCTCAGGGCACCGTCAAGTGGTTCAACCCGGACAAGGGCTACGGCTTTATCGCCGTCGACGGTGGCAAGGACGTCTTCGTCCACTACTCAGCGATCATCCAGGACGGCTACAAGACCCTCGACGAGGGCCAGCGCGTCGAGTTCGAAATCACGCAGAGCGACCGGGGACAGCAGGCCGAACAGGTCACGATCGTCTCCTAGTTCTCCGGCTTCGCCGCTCGAAGTCCTGAATGTCGCCGGGTTACTGCCGGCGTGGCCGGCTCGGCTCCCGCGAGGCTGGGAGCCGGGCCGGCTTGCTTTTACGGGGGTGCTCCCGCTCAGCGGGCGCCGCGGATCGCGTCAGCCAGCGCTCGCAGCAGGGCCACCACCCCGGCCGGGCCGTCCACGACCAGGTCGGCGGCCTCGGCCACCCGCGGGCTCTCCTTGCTCAGGCTGCCGACCGTGCAGCCGGGCACGCCGTCCGCGCGCAGCGCGCGGACAGTGGCGAAAGCCGCTAGGTCGCCAAGGTCGTCGCCGCAGAAAAGCACAGCACGCGCCGCGCGCTCGGCGACCAGCGCGCGCAGCGCGGTCCCCTTGTCCGTGCCCGGCGGGCGCAGTTCCAGCACGAAACGCCCGGGCTCGAGTGCCAGTCCGGCGTCCGCCGCGAGCGCGGCGAGCGATTCCTGCAGCCGGGCCAGCGCCGCCTCCGGGTCCGCCGTCTGCCTGGTGTGCACGGCGAGCGCGGTGCCCTTGTCCTCGATCCTGGTCCCCTCTGGCGCGCCCGCCGCCGCGAGCACGCCGGGCAGCGCCTCCCGGACCCGTGCTACGCCATCCGGCGGCGCCGCGGCGGTTAGCTTTCCGTCCTGCCAGCGCTCCGCGCCGTAGTGCCCGAGCACGATCAGGCCCGTGACGTCAGCCAGCCCGCCGAGTTCGATCGCCTCGGCAGTAGGTCGTCCGGTGATGATCGCCACCGTGCCCGCGGACGCCGCCAGCCGGGCCAGCGCCGCGGCCGCGCCAGGCGCCGCGACCGCGGCCGCCGGGTCGGCGACGATCGGCGCCAGCGTGCCGTCGAAGTCGCTGGCGATCAGCGCATGCGAGGGGTCGGCGACGATGGCGTCGAGCCCGGCCTGGCCCTCGGCGGTGGCCGCCCGGGGTACGGAACCAGAGATCACCGTTGACTGGTACCCGGCTGCGGCGAGCGCATGCGCTGCCGCCGGGCACGCTGCGCGCGCAGCCGCTTGACGAGGACCGGGTCGAACTTGAGCGCGTCCGGGCTGTCGATCAGCTCGTTGAGCAGCTGGTAATACCTGGTCGCGGAGATGCCGAGCACCTCCACGATCTCCTGCTCCTTGGCCCCAGCCGTGCGCCAGGTGCCCCGTTCGAAGGCGAGCAGGCGCATGTCGCGCTCGGACAACGCCGACATCCGCCACTCCCTTCAGTAGGCTCGCTGGGCGTGGCTCCGTTTCACTGTCTCACGTTCCTGACCGACTACGGGCTGGAAGACGGATTCGTGGCCGCCTGCCACGGGGTCGCCCTCCAGATCGCGCCAAACACCCTTATCACTGACATTACACACCTAGTGCCCCCCGGCGACATACGACGCGGCGCGGTCGTTCTCGCCCAGACCGCCAGGTACTTCCCGCCGGCCGTGCACGTCGCCGTCGTGGATCCGGGTGTCGGCACCGCGCGGCGCGCGATCGCGGTCGCCGCCGGCGACTCTGTGTTCGTCGGCCCGGACAACGGCCTGCTCTCGTGGGCGGTCGCCGAAGCCGGCGGCGCCACGGCGGCCGTCAGCCTCACGAACAGGGCGCTGTGGCGGGACACCGTGACAGCGACCTTCCACGGCCGTGACATCTTCATGCCGGTGGCCGCCCACCTGGCGACCGGCACGCTGCTCGCGCGGGCGGGAGACGCGCTCGACGTCAGCGGCCTCGTCACGCTGCCCTGGCCGGAAAGCCGTGTCCGCGCTGGCGGCATCGGTGCTGAGGTGCTCACCGTCGACCGGTTCGGCAATGCGCAGCTCTCGGTTACCGGGGCGGACGCGGCGCGGGCCGGGCTCGTCCCCGGAGTGCCGGTCACGCTGGCATGGGACGGCCACCAGCGGACCGTGGCGTTCGGCTCGACCTTCGGCGACGTCGCGGCCGGGGAACTCATCGGCTACCCCGACAGCGCGGGCTACGTCGCCATCGCGGTCAACGGGGGCAGCGCCGCGGAACGGCTCGGTCTGCGCCCGGGAACGCGGGTGACGCTAACCATCACGAATTAGATAATTAGTCGGCCCGGCTATCCGCGCCCCGGGGTCGCATGACACCATAAGCGCTGAATTCCCGCATTTCCCCCGCTTTCTGGAGTGGAGGACGCGACCGAGGTGTCTCGTCTGCTCCGCGGCACGCTACCGGTGGTCGCGGCTCTCGCCGCCGCCACGGCTATCGCGCTGCCCGCCAACGCCGGGCAGCAAGCCACTGGTCCGGCCCGCTCCGCGCAATGGTGGCTGGCCAGCCTGCACGTCCCGCAGGCCTGGGCGGCCGCGCCGGAGCAAGGCGCGGGCGTCACCGTCGCGGTGCTGTCCACCGGCGTCGACGCCGGGCACCAGGACCTGTCGGGGACAGTGCTGACCGGGCCGGATTACAGCGGATCAGGCCGGACCCAGGACGGGCCTTACTGGGGTTTCGAGGGCACGGCGGTGGCCGGCCTGATCGCCGGGCACGGACATGGCACCAACGGCGGCACCGGCAGCACCGGGGTCGCTCCGCGCGCGCGGATCCTGTCGGTGCGGGTGACGCTGGAATACGATGACCCGCTGAATTCCGACTCGGCTATCACCAAGCGGCTGCCGGACGCGATCGCGGCCGGGATCAGGTACGCGGTCGATCACGGCGCGCGCGTGATCGCCCTCCCGCTTGACCCGGGCACGCTGGGTTTCGCCGCTAACGGCGACCCGGCCGCCGCGAACGGCAGCGCGGCCGAACGGGCGGCGGTCGCCTACGCGGCCGCCCACGACGTGGTGCTCGTCGCGCCCGCGGGCGACAACGGCGCGAACTCAGGCACGGTCAACTACCCCGCCGCCTATCCGGGCGTGCTCGCGGTAGGCGCCACCACGCGAGACGGCCTGCTCGCGCCGTACACGAACACGGGCTCCTACGTCGCGCTGACCGCGCCAGGCACCGGGCTCACGGTGGCCGATCCGGACGGCGGGTACGAGACGCTCTCGAGCACCGACATGTCCGCGGCGCTGACCGCCGGGGTCGCCGCACTGATCCGCTCCCGGTTCCCCGCCCTCACCGCCGCCCAGGTGGCCGAGGCGCTCGAGCGGGGAACCGGCCCGCAGTCCGGCAGCCGCGGCGTGGCCGGCGCCGGCCACGGGGCCCTCGACGCGGCGGGCGCGCTGACCGCGGCCGCTGCCATCGCCCCGCGGCAGGCGCCCGTCCCGCGGCCGACGGCAAGCCCGCCCCGGCTGACCCCCGCGCCCCAGGCGACCGTGCGGCGATCCGGTGCCGGGACGCTGGCCGGCTCGCTGCTGCGGGACGCGGTGATCGTCGTCGCGGTGCTGATCGCGGGTCTGGCCGGCGCGCTCGTGCTGAGCGGCGCCCGCCGCCGCCGACGGGCCGCCGCCGCGCGGGCGCCGCGGGCCGGGCAGCCTGGCGGCAGCCACGCCCGGCGGCCCAGGGCCGCGCTCCCGGCGGCGCCGGACACCGGTCAGCTGCGGAGCAGTATCTGGGGCACGCCTGGCACGCTGGGCAGCGACTACGGCTCAGGACACCGGAACGGCACGGCCGGCGGGAACGGGGCCGGGCCCCGGCTCGCCCTGCCGCCCGCTGGTTCGCTCGGCCGCACGGGCCGCCCGCGGCGCGGGAAGCACGCGGACACCGGGGAACCCCCGTGGGACCCCGCCGGGCAGCCGGGGGCGGCTTCCGCCGTTGACCCGTGGGCGAAGTCCCGCCCGGCGCTGCCTCCGGCGGGCAGGGCGGGCCGCGGCGCGAACGCGCCGCGGCCGCCGTGGGAACTGGCGGGCGGCGAGGTGGCGGCGGCGCCGGTCCCCGCGGACTTCCGCGACCTGTCCAACTCGGGGCCGATGTACATCTGGAACCCCGCCGCCTCCGGCCCGCTGCCGATCCTCAATGACGAGGACGAGGACGGGAGATAGCGTCGCGCTAGGCCTCGGCGTCTTCGCCGGAGAGCTTCGCCTTCATGTCGGACGCGTACAGGTGCACGTACTCCTGCCCGGACAGTTCCCCGATCGCCCGCATCACCTCGTCGGCGACCGTGCGCCGCGCCCGCGCCGGCGGTTCGCCCGCCAGGTGGCCGAACTCCATCCGCTTGCCGATCCTGATCTCGATCCGCGTCGGCCTGGGCAGCGGCGCGCCCGGCGGCAGCATCTTCCTGGTGCCGAGCATCGCGACCGGGATCACCGGCGCACCCGAGTTGAGTGCCAGCCACCCGATCCCTGACCGGCCCCGGTAGAGCCGGCCGTCAGGCGACCTGGTGCCCTCCGGGTAGAACCCGAACAGTTCGCCCGCGCGCAGCAGGTCAAGTGCCGCCTGCAGGGTGGCCTGCGCGGAGCGCGCCCCGTCCCTGTCGATCTGGAGCTGGTTCGTTGACCGCAAGTAGGCCGCCCAGAGCCGGCCGAGCAGGCCCTTGGCCTCGAAGTACTCGGCCTTCGCCGGGAACACGACCGGCCGGTCGATCACCAGCGGAAGGTACATGGAGTCGATGAACGACAGGTGGTTGGACGCGAGGATCGCCGGGCCGGTCGCGGGGATGTTCTCGATTCCCGTGACCTTGGGCCGTCCGAGCGCGTGCAGGACGGGACCTATGACGACACGCGAAAGCCTGTACTGCACTTGGGTGTGTCCTGCCTTACCTCGGGGTCTGGCCTGCGACGGAAGACCCGGCGAAGGCGGTACCAAAATAGCGTGCCCCAGCCACCGCACCGGAAACGGAGGCGGCCATCGCGATCACCAGTGGCAGCGCGAACGGCAGGGCCGCCGCCGGCACAATGACCCCTGAGTCGTCGGCGAACCAGCCGATGACCAGCACCAGCCAGATCAGCCACGCGATAACCCGCAGCAGCGGCTCGGCGGCGAACGCCCGCGACAGCGTCCGCAGCCGCAACGCCGCGGGCCGCCACAGCGCGGCGGCCGCCGCCGCCGCGACCACCGGGATCAGCCAGCTGAACACGCTCACCGTGAGCGTGCCCACGTTGGAGCTGACCTTGCGCTCCAGCAGGTCCCCGCCCCGGCCGTGCAGCAAGTTCCCCGCGAACGTCCCCATGTCGGACACGCCGGTCGCCGGGAAGAAGTAGCTAAGCAGGGCGAACACCACGAACAGGACCAGCCCGCTGACCGCGATCGGCGCCGCGAACCGCCACGGGACCCGGCCGCCCGCCAGCCACGCGCACAGCAGCAGCAGGCAGGGCACGAGCGCGATCGTGCCCCCGACCTTGGCGCCGAACCCCGGCCAGCCGGACGCCACGACCGCGAAAAGCCCCACGAGGGCCGCCGCTACCACCGGCGCCCGCGAGGATCGCCGCGACGCGAGCTGTCCCGCCCAGGCGGCGCCGACGAGGGCGGAGACGCAGTAGACGCCGAGCGCTTCGTTGCCGATTCCGTAGAACCGGCCGCCTTCGAGCAGCGAGAGGCCGAACGGCACTTCGAGCTGGAGGCGGGACCCGGTCATCACGTCGATGCCGAGCACCGCCAGGGTGAACAGGCAGAGCACGCCGAACGGGCCGAGCGGCTGCCGCCGCCACGGCCCGGCCGCGGCCACCGCTCCGACGACCAGCGTCCAGCCGATCGCCATCCCGTACAGCCACACCGCCGGGTGGACGTGCAGCCACCACGGCACCAGGTTGGCCAGGAACGTGCCGACGGGGACGGCGACGGCGAACACTCCCGCCGTCCGCCAGCAGCGGGCCCGGCGCCGCCTGCGCTCGGGATCGCTACCCCAGAAGAGCAGCGCGGGCACGAGCAGCAAGAGCGCGCCGGCCACCCCGTAGGCGGTGAAGAACCAGCCGTGGGTGGTCAGCCAGACCTGTTCCGCGGTGTCCCTGCCGATGAGCACCCGGACCGCCGCCGCGAGGCTGCCCCGGTCGCCCCGGGTCAGCAGCGACCCGCTGAGCCCGGCCGGGACCGGGCGGCCGAGCCAGCTGGCGACCGTCGGGGTCAGGTCGGTGAGCGTCACGATGCCCGGCTGCCTTGTGGAGGCCGCGTGCAGCAGGCCGGCGTCGAAGCCGGGGCCGCTGACGACCACGGACCGCAGGTGCGGGAGCCCGCCAAGCGCGGCGCCCGGCGCGGTGACCAGCAGCAAGGTGTCCGGAGGGAGGCCGGCCACGATGCGGGAGAGCTGGTGGTCCGCGGCGGAGGCCGAGGTACGTTCGGGATAACTGAGAGCGCCCAAGTCGACGACGGTCAGCGGACAGCGGGCCAGTGCCGCCGCGGTGAGCTGACCGGCGGACGAGAGATAGTCGGCGACGTCGCCCGACGGCGAGGCGACCGCGAGCGCGGCGCCGGGCCCGACGGCGGTCACGCAGCCAGCCAGGCTGCCGAGCAGGCCCCAGTCGGGGCTCTCGTGGAACTGCTGGTTGTAGCTGACGATCTCCGGCATCGCGGGGATGCGCGCGCCGGGCCCCTCCTTGATGACCGGGGGCAGCGACGCGCAGGGGCGCGGTCCCTCCGCGCGGGCGCCGCTGTTGAGCGTGAGCCAGCCGTCGTCCGGGCAGGCCACCGGCTGCTGCGCGTAGTCGACAAGGGAGCCGACTGAGCCGCCGCTCGCCAGCCGCCACAGCGTAGGAGTGGTTTCCGGGGTGGCGAACGTCCAGCGCAGGCCGGAGATGCCGACGATGACGACGTGCCGGACGGGGCTCGTCTCCGCCGCCCGCGCGACGGGCGGGCGCGCCGCGAACAGCACCAGGCCGAGCACCGCGCACAGCGCGGCGCAGGCGGCCAAGCGCCCTGCTCGCAACGCCCTCTTCACCCGGTCAACGGTATCCGCCTCAGCCGGCGCAAATGTTCTGGTTGGCGGTC
>Ga0335074_10015289_pt1 | contig 10774 bp, 6 predicted proteins | sample Lox_Sample_23_FD_206715 | JGI IMG/M metagenome (GOLD analysis project Ga0335074, IMG submission 206715) | Soil microbial communities from Loxahatchee National Wildlife Refuge, Florida, United States - Lox_Sample_2.3 | ecosystem: Environmental > Terrestrial > Soil > Wetlands | place: USA: Florida... | reverse complement strand
CGGAAAGAAGGAGACAGGTGGCGCTATACATAGTGCGCCGGCTGCTTCAGGCGATCGTGGTGCTGCTTCTGGTGACCTTGATCTCCTTTGCGTTGCTGCGGTCGATCCCGGGCAACGTGGCCGCCGCCGTCATGGGGCCCAACGTGTACCGCGATCCCGCGGCGATCAAGCTGTTCGACGACACCTACGGGTTCAACAAGCCCTGGTACAGCCAGTACCTGCTCTGGCTTAGCCATCTGGTCCGGGGCGACCTGGGCTACTCGTGGAACCTGAACCAGAGCGTGGCCTCACTGCTCGGCCAGCGGATCATCAAGTCCGGCATCCTGGTCGGCATCTCGGTCATCCTGGCCGTGCTCCTGGCAGTCCCGATCGGCATGATCCAGGCGGTGCGGCGCAACAAGTTCGCCGACCACTTCTTCAATGGCTTCTCGACGGTCTTCTACGCGATGCCGTCGTTCCTGCTCGGGCTGCTGCTGATCCTGATCTTCGCGATCAAGTTCCCGATCTTCCCCGCCGAGGCGCCGCAAGGCCTGGGCCTGGGCGTGATCTTCTCGAACTTCAACGCGATGATCCTGCCGATCGCCACCCTCACGCTGATCACCATCGCCCTGTTCAGCAGGTACGCGCGTTCGGCGGTGCTGGACAACCTCACCGAGGACTACGTGCGGACCGCGAAGGCCAAGGGCGCCAGCGAGCGGCGGATCCTGTTCCGCCACGTGATGCGCAATTCGCTGATCCCGGTCGCCACCCTCCTGGGGCTGAGCCTGCCCCAGATCTTCGCCGGAGCGCTGATCACCGAGTCGGTGTTCAACTACCCGGGGATGGGGTTGCTGTTCTACCAGCAGGCCCAGAAAGAGGACTACCCGACCCTGCTCGGCGTCGTCGTCGTGGTGGGGGTGGCGACGGTGATCGGCTCGCTGCTCGCTGACATCGCCTACGCGGTGCTCGACCCGCGAGTGAGGTACTGATCATGAGCATGATGGGCATGCCGCCGGAATCGCCGGACCCGTCGATTTCCGATTCTGCCTTCGTCACCGAGATGGAGCTCGACAGCGCCGCGACGCCGTCGGCCGCGGACGCGGTCGTCGCCGGCGCGCTGCCGGTCGGCAAGCCGCGCAGCTCGTTCCGGCGCGGCCTGGAGGTGTTCGTCGAGAACAAGCTCGCGGTGACCGGTACCGTCATCATCGCGATCATGCTGCTGTTCTGCTTCGTCGGGCCGCTGTTCTACCACGGCAACACGACCGTGGTGAACTTCGGCAACGAGACGCTGCCGCCGGGCGCCGGTCACCCGCTTGGCACCGACTCGAACGGGAACGACGTGCTCGCCCGGCTGATGAGCTCCGGCCAGATCTCGATGGAGGTGGGCATCGCCGCGGCCCTGCTGGCCACCGTGATCGGCGTGATGTGGGGATCGATCGCCGGCTACTTCGGCGGGTTCCTCGACGCGGTCATGATGCGTATCGTGGACGCGGCGCTGTCGATCCCCGTGCTGTTCTTCCTGCTCCTGCTCGCTGCCGAGGTCACCCCGACCGAACCGATCCTGATCGCGGTGATCGGCCTGGTGTCGTGGCTGACCACCGCCCGGCTGGTCCGCGGCGAGGCGCTGAGCCTGCGCACGCGCGAGTACGTGCAGGCGATGAAGGTGATGGGCGGCGGCGGTTCCCGGGCCGTACTCAGGCACATCGCGCCGAACGCGATCGGCACGATCATGGTCAACCTCACCTTCCAGGTGGCCGACGCCATCGGGTTCATCGTGGCGCTCAGCTACCTCGGGCTCGGCATCCGCCCGCCGCAGGAGGACTGGGGCGCGATGCTCAGCAACGGAGTCACCTACGTCTCCGACGGGTACTGGTGGCTGATCGTCCCCGCGGGGTTCTGCATCGTGATCGTGATCACCGCGATCATCTGGATCGGTGAGGGCCTCCGCGATGCCGTCGAGGTCCGTCTGCAACGCCGCTAGGCCGGCCACCCCGGCATCGGCTCCGAGAAAGCACAGGTTACGAGGACGCATGGCACCCTTGCTCCAGATCGAGGATCTGCACACCGAGATCAGGCTCCGCAGCGCCACCGTGTACGCGTTGGATGGCGTCAACCTCACCGTCGAGCCCGGCGAATGCCTCGGCATCGTGGGCGAGTCCGGCAGCGGGAAGACCATGACCGCGCTGTCGATCCTGCAGTTGCTGCCCCCGGGCGGGCACATCACCGGCGGCCGGATCGAGCTGGACGGCAAGGTGATCTCCACGCTGGACAACGAGGCGATGCGCCACGTCCGCGGCAACGAGATCGGGATGATCTTCCAGGACCCGATGACCTCGCTGAACCCCACGATGACGATCGGCGACCAGATCGCCGAGACGGTCCGGCTGCACCGCGGGGCGGACAAGGCGACGGCGCTGGCCCGGGCGGTCGAGGTGCTCGGCCTGGTCGGCATGCCGCGGCCGGCCGAGCGCATCAAGACCTACCCGCATGAGCTGTCCGGCGGGATGCGTCAGCGCGTGATGATCGCCATGGCCCTGGCCTGCGAGCCGAGGCTGCTGATCGCCGACGAGCCGACCACCGCGCTGGACGTGACGATCCAGAAGCAGATCCTGGAGCTGATCGACGACCTGCGCCGGCGTCTGGGCATGGCGGTAATCCTGGTCACCCACGACCTGGGCGTCATCGCCGGCCGTGCGGACCGCGCGGTCGTCATGTACGCGGGCCGGGTCATGGAGGACACGACCACGCTGCGGCTGTTCGGCAACCCGCGCCACCCGTACACCGAGGCGCTGTTCGAGGCGCTGCCGGAAAAGATCGCCGACGTCTCCGGCCGGCTGTACAACATCCCGGGCCAGCCGCCGGACCTGACCATGCCGCCCACCGGGTGCAAGTTCGCCGCGCGCTGCCGGTACGCGCAGGACCGGTGCCGGGAGGAGGAGCCGGTGCTCGGGGGTGAGGGCACGGACCACGTGTACCGGTGCTTCTTCCCCGTCGGCAACGCCCAGGACGACACCAACACCGCCGCGCTGGTCGCGGCGGCGCAAGTGCCCGAGCGGATAGCCAAGCCCGAGGCGGCCGACGGCAGGCCGCTGCTGTCCATCGAGCACCTGGTGAAGAACTTTCCGGTCACCGCCGGCGCGGTCCTGCAGCGGAGGGTCGGCGAGGTCAGCGCGGTCGCCGACGTCAGCTTCTCGATCCCGCCCGGCCACACCTTCGGCATGGTCGGCGAGTCCGGCTGCGGCAAGACCACGATCGGCCGGCTGATCGTCGGCCTGGAACGGGCGAGCAACGGCTCCATCAGGCTGGACGGCAAGGACCTGGCCAAGATGGGCGCCCGGGACCGGCGGCGGCACGGCTCGGAGGTCCAGCTCATGTTCCAGGACTCCTACGCCTCCATGGACCCGAGGATGCGGGTCGGCCCCATCCTGCGCGAGCCGCTGGCCATCCAGGGCGTCGGCAGCCGCCGGGAGCAGCAAGCCAAGGTCGACGCGATGCTGGATGAGGTGGGACTGCCCAAGGCGGCCGTCGAGCGGTACCCGCACGAGTTCTCCGGCGGGCAGCGGCAGCGTCTCGGGCTCGCCCGCGCCCTGGTCCTGAGCCCGAAGCTCCTGGTGGCCGACGAGCCCGTGTCCGCGCTTGACGTGTCGATCCAGGCGCAGATCCTCAACCTGATGCAGGACCTGCAGCGCGACCTGGGCCTGACCTACCTGTTCATCTCCCACGACCTGTCCGTCGTGCGGTACATGTCGGACACGATCGGCGTGATGTACCTGGGCAAGCTCGTCGAGGTGGGTCCCGCGGACGACGTTTATTACAACCCGGTTCACCCCTATACCAAGGGCCTGATCGACGCCATCCCGCTCGCCGACCCGCGGGAGGAGCGCGCCACCCGGCAGAAGGGCGTGGCCGGGGAGCTTCCGTCCAACATCCACCCGCCGTCCGGCTGCCGGTTCCGTACCCGGTGCCCGTTCGCGCAGGATCTGTGCGCCGAGGAGGAGCCGCCGCTGCGGCCCTTCGCCACCGGGCACCTCGCCGCGTGTCATTTCCCGCTGCGCGAGCCTGACCCGGCCGTGGCCTCGGGGACGACGGCGGAACCCGCTCAGCCCGCCTGACTTTCCGCTCACCCTATTCGGATACCGAGCGTTACATCACGATCGTGTCTCGGCGATTGATGGCGAGTTGTGACGCTTTCGCGCAAAAATCGATGCTTTGCGCGATTTAGGCTCGGGGTTATCTCAGCACATCGGCGGCTCGGGGGCCGCTTCTCGATGCGCCGCCACGGGTGTGCCAGACACGGAGGGTAATCGGTCGAAGCGGCAATGACTGCGCGTCCCACCAGGATGCGGAGCGGATCACCGGCGGAACTGCGAGAGAGAGGCTATAAGCCCATGACCTCAGCATGGTCCAAAGGGAGAGACGGCGGGAAAAGGAGAGCAATCGGGGTGCTGGCGGTCGCGGCGGCGAGCGTCGTCGCGCTGGCCGCCTGCAGCAGCAGCGGCAGCAGCACGCCGACCACGGGCACGCCGCAGAGTGGCGGCACCGCGACCTGGGCGGAGCTGCCGGGCGGCACCCCCGACTACATCTTCCCGTTCACCAGCAGCTCCTTCATCAGCGTGACCAACCAGAACGAGTTCCAGTGGCTGATGTACCGGCCGCTGTACTGGTTCGGCAACGGGACCCAGCCGACGCTGAACAGCTCGCTGAGCCTGGCCAGCTACCCGACGTTCAGCAACGGCGGCAAGACCGTGACGATCACGCTCAAGAACTACATGTGGTCCAACGGCCAGCCGGTGACCGCGCAGAACATCGCGTTCTGGCTGAACATGGAGCAGGCGGTCGGCGCGACCGATTACGGCGCCTACACCGGGTTCCCGAACACCCAGGTGACCAGCATGAAGGTGGTCAGCCCCACCCAGCTGGTGCTGAACCTGAACAAGGCCTACAACCAGCAGTGGCTGGTGTACAACGACCTGAGCCAGGTCACGCCCATGCCGGAGGCCTGGGACCGGACCGCGTCGGGGCCGAGCCACTGCTCGACCGACGTCAGCGACTGCGCCGCGGTGTACAAGTACCTGGACGCCCAGGCGCGGAACATGACCGGGTACGTGTCCTCGCCGCTGTGGTCGGTCGTGGACGGGCCGTGGAAGCTCAGCGCGTTCAGCGCCGACGGACACGCCACGTTCGTACCGAACAAGTCCTACTCCGGCCCGGTCAAGCCGAAGCTGTCGCAGTTCGAGGAGCTGCCGTTCACCACCGACACCGCCGAGTACAACGTGCTGCGCGCGCCGGGCAACGCCATCGACGTCGGCTACATCCCGGAGGAGGACCTGCCGACCAAGCCGGCCGGCCAGTTCGTGGGCACCAACCCGCTGGCGGGCTACACGCTGTACCCGTGGTACTCCTGGTCGATCAACTATGACCCGTTCAACATGCAGTCCACCATCGGCGACCACGCGGCCATCTTCAAGCAGGCCTACTTCCGGCAGGCGATGGAGGACCTGTTCGACCAGCAGGCGGTGCTCACCGGCCCGCTGCACGGCTACGGCACCTTGACCACCGGGCCGGTCGGCAACAACCCGGTGACCTCGTGGCTGTCGCCCCAGCTGACCGGGAACCCGTTCCCGTACAACCCGGCGAAGGCCAAGAGCCTGCTGAGCAGCCACGGCTGGACGGTGACCCCGGGCGGGACGACCACGTGCGGCAACGCGAGCCTGTGCGGCACGGGGATCACCAAGGGCAGCGCGCTCAGCTTTACCTTCATCTACGCCACCGGGACCGCCTGGCAGGATTCTGAGCTGGTCCAGCTGCAGTCGAACGCGGCGGCGGCCGGCATCAAGCTGAACCTGAAGCCCGAGACGTTCGACACGGTGGTCGGGGCGTACGCGGGCAACTGCGTGGTGGCCAAGCTCCCGTGCAACTGGGACATGGCGCAGTGGGGCGGCGGCTGGTCGTTCTACCCGGACGTCGAGCCCACCGGCGAGGAGCTGTTCAAGTGCGGCGCGATCGCCAACGCCGGCGGCTACTGCGACCCGTCCAACGACTCGCTGATCGGCCAGACGCTGGCCAGCAGCAAGCTGACCTACATGTACAACTGGCAGAACTACCTGTCGGCCCAGGTGCCGATGCTGTGGGTACCGCTGGCTCCGTACATGGTCAACGAGATCAAGGACAACCTCAAGGGCGTCACGCCGGAGCAATCCACGCTCAACCTGGTCCCCGAGGACTGGTACTACGTGAAGTAGGGCCTGAGCGCCATCGCGACGCGGGAGTGCCGGTCCGCCGGCGCTCCCGCTGTTCGATCGGGCGCTGTCCTGCCGGGCACCGTGACGCCGCGTGATCCTGTCCGGGACCGGATTGATGGCGAGTTGTGACCTTCTTGGCGGAAGATCGATGCAGATGAGAACTTAGGCTGCCAGGAACCAGCACGTCGGGAGCTCGCCCGGCCGTGTCGTTGTGCGCCGGAACGGATGTGCTGGAATACGGACGGTCATCGACCGAGGGGCTGCCGCGACCCGGGAAGCCCCGACGGGCCTCCGAGACGGCGGCGGGCGGATGACCGCGGAACCGGGAGAGAGAGGGGCGCAGGCTGATGACCTCAGCACATAGCAAAAGGAGGCCGGATGAGATTCCGGAGTAAGAGCTTCGGCGGCCTGGTGGTCGCGGCGGCGTGCATAACGGCGCTGGCGGCGTGCAGCAGCAGCAGCAGTAGCAATAACAGCAGCAGCGCGCAGGCCAGCGGCACGCCGGAGAACGGTGGCACGGCGACGTTCGCGGAGTTGCCCGCGACCACGCCGAACTACATCTTCCCGTTCACCAGCAGCGCCTACATCAGCGTGTCCAACCTCAACCTGTTCCAGTACCTGATGTACCGGCCGCTGTACTGGTTCGGCACCGGGAACAAGCCGACGGTGAACACGACCAAGAGCCTGGCCAACCTCCCTGTGTGGAGCAACGGCGGCAAGACCGTGACGATCACGCTGAAGCCCTACAAGTGGTCCAACGGGCAGCCGGTGACCGCGCAGAACGTGGCGTTCTGGCTGAACATGGAGAACGCGGTCGGTGACGTGGACTACGGTGCCTACACCGGCTTCCCCAACGCCCAGGTGACCAGCATGAAGGTGGCCAGTCCCACCACGCTGGTACTGAACCTGAATAAGGCGTACAACCAGCAGTGGTTCCTGTACAACGAGCTGGCCCAGGTCTCGCCGATGCCGGAGGCGTGGGACCGCACCGCGTCGGGCGCGAGCAACTGCTCCACCTCGACCAGCAACTGCGCCGCGGTGTACAAGTACCTCGATGCACAGTCGCGGAACCTGAGCGGGTACGTGAACTCGCCGCTGTGGAGCGTCGTGGACGGGCCGTGGAAGCTGACCCAGTTCAACGCCGACGGATTCGTGGCCATGGTGCCGAACAAGTCCTACTCCGGCACGGACAAGCCGCACCTGGCGCAGTTCCAGGAGCTGCCGTTCACCACCGACGCGGCCGAGTACAACGTGCTGCGCGCGCCGAGTTCCAGTAGCAAGATCGACGTCGGCTACATCCCGCCGGAGGATCTGCCGGCCAAGCCGGCCGGCGCGGCCACCGGCTCCAACCCGCTGCCCGGTTACACGCTGGACCCGTGGGACGACTGGGGCATCAGCTACTACGTGGTCAACGAGCAGGACACCATCGGTGACCACGCCGCCATCTTCAAGCAGCTGTACTTCCGGCAGGCGCTGGCCTACCTGCTGAACGGGCAGTCGGTGGTCCAGGGTCCGCTGAAGGGTTACGGCAGCCTGACAACCGGACCGGTGGCGAGCGAGCCGCCCACCTCGTGGCTGTCCTCCCAGCAGGCGAAGGACGCGTTCCCGTACGACCCGGCGAAGGCGAAGAGCCTGCTGACCAGCCACGGCTGGACGGTGAACGCGGGCGGGACGACCACGTGCGGCAACGCGAGCCTGTGCGGCAAGGGGGTCACCCAGGGCAGCACGCTGAACTTCACGTTCACCTATGCCACGGGCCAGGCCTGGATCGCGGCCGAGCTGACTCAGCTGCAGTCCAACGCGGCGACGCTGGGCATCAAGCTGAACCTCAAGCCCGAGCCGTTCGACACGGTCGTGTCGGCGTCCGCGGGTAACTGCGTGGTGGCCAAGATCCCGTGCAACTGGGACATGGCCGACTGGGGTCTGGGCTGGTCGTTCTACCCGGACGTGCTGCCCACCGGCGAGACGCTGTTCGAGTGCGGCGCGATCGCCAACTCCGGCGGGTACTGCGACCCGACCAACGACTCGCTGATCAAGCAGACGCTGGCCAGCAGCAACCTGTCCTACATGTACAACTGGCAGAACTACCTGCAGACCCAGGTGCCAGTGGAGTGGCAGCCGAACGCCCCCTACCAGTACACCGAGGTCGTCAGTAACCTCCACGGCGTGCTCCCACAGGCGTCGACGCTGATGCTCGACCCGGAGGACTGGTACTACGTGAAGTAAGCACCATCAAGGTGACCGGCCTGGTCACCTGACGTTTCATCCGCCCCTGCCGGGTCCGCCCGGCAGGGGCGGACTTCGTCCTAGGCGTTTTCCCTGAGGAAGACGCGCGAGCCCAGGAACAGGAAGACCACGGCCATCCCTACTGCCACCGCGATCCCCTCGACCATGATCGTGTTGAAGTAGTGGCCCGCGTAGGCCTGCCGCATGGCGTCGATGACGTACCGGAACGGGCTGACCCGGGCGATGCCCTGCAGCCAGCCGGGCCCCAGCGTCAGCGGCAGGAAGATCCCGGACATCAGCAGAAGCGGCACCACCACCGTGTTGATCAGCGGCGCGAACGAGTCCTCGCTCTTGACCAGCAGGCCGACCGCGTACGACACGGACGCCAGGCCGACCGCGATCAGGACGATGAACCCGAAGCCGATGAACACCGCGGCGACCGGCGCCCGCAGCCCGAAGGCCAGGCCGACCAGCACCAGCACGGCCGCCTGCACCACCAGCGTGACCACGTCGCGCAGCACCCGCCCGGTCATGATGGCCAGCCTGCTTACCGGCGTGACCCGGAACCGCTCGATCACCCCCGCCCGCCAGTCCGAGATGATCGCGAAGCCGACGAACGTCGACCCGAACAGCCCGAGCTGGATCAGCAGGCCGGGCACGAAGAACCGGTAGGCGTTGCCGCCCGAGCCCAGCGAGGCCGTCGGCAGCCCCTTCAGCAGCGGGCCGAACAGCACCAGGTACAGGATCGGCTGGGTCAGGCCGATGATGACCCAGGCCGGCTGGCGCAGCGCCAGCCGCTCCTGGCGGCGGAAGATCATCAGCGTGTCGCGGATGAAGGACATGATGGTTACTCCTCCCGCAGCGAGCGGCCGGTCAGGGTCAGGAACACGTCGTCGAGCGTCGGCCGGGACAAGTTGATCGACTCCAGCGTGAGCCCGGCCGCGTCCAGCACGCGCAGCAGCGACGGCAGGGCCGCGTCGCCCCGCTCGACGGTCAGCCGGAGCGTGCCGTCGGCCGAGCTGACCTCGCGCACGATGGGCTGATGGGCGAGCAGCTTGCGGGCCTGCTCTTCCTCGCCGGCCACGCGCAGGATCACCACGTCGCCGGAGATCCGCCGCTTGAGCTCATCGGGCGTGCCCTCGGCCGCGATCACGCCGTGGTCGATGATGAACACCCGGTCGCAGAGCTCGTCGGCCTCCTCCAGGTAGTGCGTGGTCAGGAAGACCGTGGTCCCGAGCTCGGACCGCAGCTTGCCGATGTGCTCCCACAGGTTGCTCCGGCTCTGCGGGTCCAGGCCGGTGGTCGGCTCGTCCAGGAAGACCAGCGGCGGGGCGTGCACGAGCCCGAGCGCGATCTCCAGCCGCCGCCGCTGCCCGCCGGACAGCGTCTTGACCAGCCGCCGCTCGAGCCCGTTCAGTTCGAGCTGGTCGATCAGCGTCGCCGCCCGCCGGGCGGCCTGGTCGGGCGGCAGGTGGTACAGCGCCGTCTGGTCCATGAGCTCCTCGATGACCAGGCAGTTCGGGTCGGTCCCGCCCATGGTCTGGCCGATGGCCTGCGGCACGTAGCCGATCTTCCTGCGCACCCCCACCGGGTCCCGCAGCAGGTCGGCGCCTGCCACCGTGGCCGTCCCCGCGGTCGGGTTGAGCAGCGTGGTCAGCATCCGCAGCGTCGTGGTCTTGCCCGCCCCGTTCGGGCCCAGAAAGCCCACGATCTCCCCGTCCTCGACGGTCAGGTCCACGCCCCGGACCGCTTCCACCGACCGTTTGCGGCTCCTGAACGTCCGCGCGAGCCCCCGCGCCTCGATGATCCCCATGCTGTACTCCCGTTCGGACTGGCCCATCCAGCCCCAGTCTCACGGCCCCCACCGCCCAATGTCAAGTAATATCTCGTTCTCAACTATTCCGAACGGAACGTGGTACCTGCCTCCAGGAGACCTCAACGTGCTCCAGGTGATCCGGCCCGGCCGTGGCCGCCTCCGCGAACATCCCACCCGCCCCACGGTCCCCATTATCACGGAAAATCCGGCTTTCGCGGAACATCCGGGCAATGATAGTTGCCCGAAATTACCACTAAAGTCGAAGTTTCCGTATAGATTTCCAGTCATTCGAATATTTTACTGAATGATGCGATTGGTGATGTATGTGGGGCTGGAATGAGCCCGCCGGGCTACTGCGAGGGGACCGGGGGATCGGCGGGGCCGTCCGACGCGGGTAGCGGGGGATCGGCGGGGCCGTCGTCGGCGGAAAGCGCCGGCAGCGGGGGAGGGGTGCCGCCGAACTCGGGGCAGAGCGCCTTGTGGTTGCACCAGTCGCACAGCTTGCTGGGCC
>Ga0335074_10015288_pt1 | contig 10774 bp, 8 predicted proteins | sample Lox_Sample_23_FD_206715 | JGI IMG/M metagenome (GOLD analysis project Ga0335074, IMG submission 206715) | Soil microbial communities from Loxahatchee National Wildlife Refuge, Florida, United States - Lox_Sample_2.3 | ecosystem: Environmental > Terrestrial > Soil > Wetlands | place: USA: Florida... | reverse complement strand
ACGTGGCCGCTTGCGGCTTTTACGGAGGTTTGGCAGGCCAGGCGGAAGTTCCCTTTTAAATGGCGCTCCGGTTCGGCAAAGGCCGAGAGCGCTTCCATGCCTTCTACCACCTCGACCATGCATTCTTTGCATTTGCCTTGTTTATGGCAGGAGGTGGGAACGTCGATGCCGAGGCGCTCCGCATGATCGAAGAGCGACCTGCCGGCTTCGACCTCGATCGATTGTCCGTTGATGATGAGAGTGACAGGCATTGATTGAGAATCCCTAACTGCCGCTCGCTTCCAGTTCTGCCTTCAGCGCTTCAGCCACTTCGCGCGCGGAACCCTCACGCTCAGCCTCCTCACTCCATTTCCATTGCGCCAGATAGTCGTCGGCTGCCTGCAGTCCCCGTTTGGCGGCGAGAACATCGATCTGCTTCATAAATCTCTCATCCAGCATTAAGGTGAAGTCTTCCAACTCATCCTCAACTTTGATCTGGGTGGGGATCTCCTGCCAATACAGAATCCTGAATGTTGCCATCGCTTATTGCACCTGCAGGTTGATCTTGTGCCGCGAGCCGCAAGAACAGATCCACGGCCGCGGAAGCGTTCGCTCCATAGCCGTCTGCGCCGATCTCATCGGCGAACATCTGGCTGATGGGAGCGCCGCCGACCGCCATCTTGATATGAGTGAGCCCGGCCGTGTTGAATCCGTCAATTACGGTCTTCATGTACATCATGGTCGTAGTCAGCAGTGCGCTCATACCAATGATAGTCGGCTTACATTTCTCAGCCGCAGCCATAAACTTCTCCACGCTCTGATCCACGCCTATATCATGCAACTCAAAACCCGCACCCTCGGCCATCATGCCCACCAGGTTCTTGCCGATGTCGTGCAGGTCGCCGCGAACCGTTCCCATAAGCAAAACACCCTTCGGCTTCACTTTGCTATCTTTCGAAGTCAACAATGGCTTTAGCACCGCCATGCCGGCCTTCATGGCCCGGGCCGCAATCAGAACCTCTGGAACGTAAAGAATGTTGTGCTTGAAGTCCTCCCCAACCACGCTCATGCCCGCGATCAACCCCTCGTTCAGCACTTCCTGAGCGGAACGGCCGTCGGCGAGCGCTTCCCTGGTAAGGCGCTCCACCTCTCCGGCATTCCCCTCGTACAAGTACTGGTTCATCAAAGCATAGTCGGGCATCGATATTGTTCCTTAACGTGGACTCGCTGGCGCTGCAGTGGAACGTTTTGCATTGAATTCTTCCAGCGCCTCGAGCATGGCCAGGATGTTTTCCCGCGGCATTCCCGGACTGACCCCGCCTCCAACCGAGAGAATAATCCCCTCGCCTCCCGAACCCTCCAGGACCTCGAGGGTCTCGGCCTTTACCTCCTCCGGGGTGCCCCGAACGCCAATCTCCAGAGGATTCACATTGCCCATCAGGCACATCCGATCGCCGACGCGCTGCTTCACCTCTGCAATATGCCGCTGTTTGCCCCAGTTGAGCACGTTGAATCCCGTGTCGGGCAGAAAGTCGAGGCAGGCGTCGACCTCTGCGTCGTTGTGGTACAGCTTGACCCACTCTTTCGGAAACGCGTCGCAAATCCGCTTCAGGTAAGGATGTGCGAACTCCAAGTAATGCTCCTCGTTGATGAAGCCGACAATATCGTCGAGGATGAAAATGCTCTCGACCGTGTCGCCCATCACCTTTTGCTGCGCTTTGAGCCAATCGATGATCACTCGCGTACACAGGTCGATCAATCTGTGTGCGCCTGCAGGATCTTCAACCAGGTCAATCATAAAATGAGTCGTGCCGCGCACAAATCCTGCGGTGCAGAGCGGCCCGCGCGAAGTGACCATGGGAAGGATGTAGCCGGCGTCCAATATGCGTTGGCGTGCCATCCCGATCCGATGCAGAGTAAGCGCAGCAAAGCCATCGGCTTCCACTTCGTACTCTGGAAAGTTGTCGATATCTTCCAACCGGTAGAGGGTGTGGTACTCGCTGGGTGTGTTGTCCTGCCAGAACTTGATTTTGGCGCCCAATACCGAGGGCTCAGCCGCCATCCCATACTCCATCCACCACGAGGGGATGAAGATTACGTCCGGGAACTCGCGCATGATCCCGAGATTGGATTGGAACCAGAGTTCCGGATCGAGGAAATAGTCCAGATGCTTGATCCCGAGATAACCGGGTATCCAGGGGCTGTCGATGATCAGCGCCATTGGAATCTTATCCAGCCTCTCACGGCGCGCCGCTCGTTTGAATGTCTCCCATTGTTCTGGCAGCAAACTTAACCTCCCAATCGGTCTCGCGAAACACTCGCACAAGCGACGGCTTGCACTTGTTTCGGTGCAACTGAGCGCGTCTTTGGCGTTCCCCGGCGTCTCCCGATCCCGATTTCCGACCGTTCCGTACCGATATTTTTTGACGATACAACATATCACAAAGCAAAGGCGACGATTTTCTTTGCAACCCTCCGCAGCCCTCGCCAACGATCAGTGTGCGAAGAGCGTGAGCGGGATCGAGCTGCCCAGCGCGCGGTAGCCCCACGGATTTGGATGCAGATGATCTCCGCAGTCGAACGCTGGCAGCAAGCGGTCGGGCTGGTCGGGATCGCGCACTACTTTGTCAAAGTCGAGCAGGGCGTCGAAATGTCCAGGAGCCCGAATCCATGCATTGATCGCCTCACGGTCGGACTCCGTAGCAGGACCCGGATGGTAGTAACTAGAGCCGGCGAACGGCGTAATCGTCGCCCCGATGACCCGAATTCCATGAGCGTGTGCGCGAACGATAATTTGCTGGTATACCGAAAGAATGCGGTTCACCAGAGCTCCGTGGTCCGCAGGTGAAGCCGGGCCCTCCCGCGTGAGACCGCCCAAATCATTGACGCCCTCGAAGAGGATCAACCATCGGACACCCGTCTGGGCCAGCACATCGCGATCGAAACGGGACAGAACATTGGGCCCCAGGCCATCGGTCAGCAGATGGTTTCCGCCGATGCCTTCATTCAGTACTCCGATATCGCGCGTGGACGGCGAAACCTGTAGCCGCTCGGCAAGGATGTCCGTCCACCTGTCGTTGCCGTTCGTCGTCGTAGCGTGTCCATCGGTGATTGAGTCTCCAAGCGCCACCACCGATGCCGCGCCCGCTTGCGCCAGTACGTCTACACCCGATAACTGGTACCAATGCGCCTCCTGTTTCGCGCCGGGCAGATCCTTGTCGGCAACAAAGTCACCGTGCAGGTAATAGGTGGTGGTACGGGAGCCGGGGTGGCCGGTCTCCTGCGCTGGCGGCGCCTCAAGATGAAACGAAATGGCGAGATTTGAAAGCGGGGCGGCCGGAAAGTCGATCGGGTCGGAGATGTATTCGGCTCCCGCCGGCACCGTCACCTCAGCCGCTCCTGAGAAGGTCAAAGCGCGGTCCGTTCCCGGTTCAATGGCAGACGAGCCCGGCGCGACAGCATGCGCGATGTGAACTGAAGTGAACAGTAGGGGCGCGGCCCCGAATGCATTCGAGATGTGAATCCGCAGCGCAGACCCGCCGACAGAAAGCCGAACTACCTGGCGGACCGTCGCGTCTTGCAAATCATTCAGCGGTAGCGCATTTTGCGGCTCGGGAACCTGCTGCGAGGCCGCCCAGCTTCCTACCCAGACCTCTCCGTTTCTTTCCGCTTGAGCGCCGGCCGTCCCGGCAAACAGGAGCGATATGGCCAGAACAGCCAGGAGAGTGAACAGATTGTTCTTTGCAGGATTCATGTTGAAACTCAAGTTCTTGACCCGAACTAAACCGCTCGCCGGAGCAAGATAAGAGTAACACTGCAAAGATCCCGATGCGATGGGATTCCACCGAATTCTTTCAGCCCGCTCCGCACTCCGACGGCGGTAACTCTCGAGCAGCAAGGAATATCATGAAGTTCAAGATGTACCTACTTTAGTTCGTTGCACGTACTAAATCAAATATCAGCAATTTCCCTATTCGCGCAGCCTCTCCGGCAACAGACAAGCGTTCGCCTCGGTGTGCAGTCCCAATCTCATCCCCGAAATCCGCTTCAGCTTCGTCCAGATATCGTATGGACGTCAATTGCGGTCCGGCACGAATACCTATAACTGCGAATCTCGATTCGAGCGCCCGTGTAAGTTTCACCGGGTCTTCAAACGTCGTTCGCTCTTGCTTGTGTTCTACACTTACATGTGCCCCACAATTTGGTCAATCATGAAAGCCCGTCGCCACCCGAACGATGCGCAACCGCGCCGAGAAGAAAGCCCGTCCGAAGACGGGCCTCCTTGTTGCTGGCCGCACTTGCTTTTCACGACATGTGCGTGAACGGATGTTCGGCAAGCCGGGAAGGCAACGGCTGCGGCGTCAGCCCGGCTGTGTTTGTGCTCATTACCGCGGAGAAATCCCTCCGGAAAGCCATCATCTCGTCGTGCGTGCCCACGGTCACGCGGACCCAGTTGGGCCACGCCGGCCAGATGCGCCCGATGAACATATCCTTTTCCGCCAGCGCCGCCAACACTTCCTTGCCTGGCCGTCGCACGTTAAGCATAAAGCAATTGCTCTCCGACGGAGTGGTTTGGTAGCCCTGGCTCTTTAGCCACGCGAGTGTGTCGATTCGAATGCCGGCAATGATCTTTTTGCGGGTGGGCACAAGCTCCGGGTCGAGCAGGCTCGCTTTGGCCGCTGCCAGCGCCGTAATGGGCAGCGCGTTCTGCCCACCCAGCGGCGCAATCTTCGTTAGCAGGTCCGGACGCCCAATCGCAAATCCCATGCGCAGGCCCGCCATTCCGTAAATCTTCGAGAAGGTCCGCAGCACGATCACGTCCCTGCCTTCCTTCACGAAGCGAAGAGAGCGCGGAGCATCGCACAGATGAATGTAAGCTTCGTCGATCAGGATAATTGTTCCTTTAGGCGCGGTTGCCACCGCATCTTCGATGTCTCCGGGAGGCGTGCACGTGCCGGTAGGGTTATTGGGGTTGCAAATGTAGATAACGCCTGGTTTCGGTGTAGCCGCAAGCATTGCTTTGATATCGTGTTTGGCTGCGCCGTTAGGGTCAGCGAGCGGCACCTTGAAGACCGGAGCCCCCGTAAGCTTTGCAGCCCACTCGGGTGCTTCGTAGCCAGGGTCGGCAACCACCAGCGGGCGATCTTTGCCGGTGAAGGCCAGTACCGTGAAGTGCAGCGGCTCTGTGGAACCGGCAAAAGCGATCACCGAGTCTTCAGGCAGCCCTTCCATCTTTGCAAACGTAGCGGGCAGTTCCAAATCCAGGTTAAACAGATAACGCCCGCCCCTGGGGACGATATCCACGAGGGCTTTGCGCGCTGCCTCCGAGGGGCCCATGGGATTCTCATTGGCGTCGATATGAATGCCGACGTTGGGGTCGGGGAGCTTTGGAAACGCGGCCAATGCCAAGTGCGACTCGGTGATAAATGGCACGGTGGCAATTGCCGAGGCACCGGCGGCGAAGCGGAAGAACTGACGGCGAGAAAAGCCTGCGCGAGCTGTTGGATCGAGTGACGGCTGCATGGGTAGAACTCCTTTAACGGGAAATGGGCCGATCAAACACGTGCCGTATACGCTCAAAGACTTCGTGAGCCGGGGAAGTGGGTTATCCGGGGAAGGAGAGAACGGATACCATATGCTAAGTTATCGCTGGAGGCTCTCCAATTCAAGCAAGAAATGCAGGAGCGTCACGGGAAGACCGGAATATCCATTCCGTCTTTAGTGCGGGCCGGAAGCAAATACGAAGTTGCGGCCGGAAATGGCACCAGCGTATATTGGGCGCTGGCCGGAAAGGTAGAAGCAAGTTCCGGCGAAGTAATGCCGTGGATTCTGCCCATGATCAGCCGACGGAACTTCCTTGCCGCTCTCTCATCGTTTCTATCGTTTCTGCCGGCGACCCTGGCTCAAGCCGGATACCAAGAACCCGCAAACCGCAATGTCAAGTGGGCGCTTTCTGAGGCGTTGTGGAGATATTATCCTCCTTGTCCCTTCACCGACATTCTGGATGTAATGGCGGAAACGGGGTTCATAGGTGTTCGTCTTTCCGGGTTCCCGCACGTGCTCAGCGATTTTGGCCTGACCCCGGCGCAAATGCTCCGCGAAGTCTCACGGCGCAATCTTCACGTGGTCACAATCTCCTGGAACGGCCGCCTCACCGACCCCGCGGCGCGGCAACAGGTTCTGCAGAGCGCTAGTGAAGCAATGAAGTTCCTCGCCGATTTTGGGGCCAGTCACCTGGTCGTGTTTTCGCCCAGCCGGACCACGCAGGGAACAGGGCCGGGACCGGAGACGCCGGCGGCATTTCAGGAGTTGTGCACGCGCTGCAATCAGATCGGCGAACTGGCCGGAGAAATGGGGTTCACCGCAGGCCTGCACAATCACATGGGCCAGATGGTGCAGAATCAGGACGAGGTGGACCGCTTCATGGCCATGACCGATCCGAAACTCTTTGGTCTCTCGCCCGACACCTGCCATCTGAATCTTGCAGGCTGCGATGTCGTTGGTACTTTGAACCGGTACAAACACCGTATACGATTCCTCGACTACAAGGATTCCAAGTGGACCACACCTACGAAGGACTGGATCCAGCCGAACGGAAAAATGTTTCCGAAAAACTCAGCCACCGCGCGTTTCTTTAACAGCAGCTACGACCTGGGCGACGGGCAGGTCGATTTTCCAGCCTGCCACAGGGTTCTGAAGAGCGTAAGTTATCGTGGATGGATCTGCGTCGATCTGGACACGGCCCGATTGGGCCAACTGGCCGACTTCAAGCGCTGCGGTAACTACATCGCCGAAAAACTGGAGCCCATATACCTATGATCTGCCGGATTATGAACCGCCGGGAATTTGCCATTGGAGGGCTGGCCATGGCCGTGCCGGCGACTGCGCTCAAGTACCGCATTATCGACGCTCAGGTCCATGTCTGGATCAATGATCCGCATTATCCCTGGGCGGCGGAGACAAAGAATCCTCCCAAAGAGGACCGCACGCCGGCGATGCTTCTTGAACTGATGAAGGCCAATGGTGTCGAGCGGACGGTGATTGCGCAGTACATCGGTTATCTTTGGGATAATCGCTACGCTCTGGATTCCATCAGGAAGTATGCGCCTTATTTCATGGGCGTTTGCCGCGTGAACCCCGCCGACCCCGCCGCGCCTGACCAGCTTTCCCAACTCACTGAAGAAGGATTTCACGGCGTGCGCATCAGTCCCGCTGCGAACGCCTCCGGCGATTGGATTAACGGCCCACTCATGCCGCCGCTGTGGAAGCGCGCTGAATCGCTTCAAGTGCCCATGCAGGTTTACACCGCCATCAGGCGCATCCCCGACTTGATGCATTTAATCGAGCAGTGCCCCGATCTCACTGTGGTCATCGACCACATGGCCGATTGTCCCATCGATCAACCCAAGGAGCTGAATAAGCTCATTGCCCTCGCGCGGTACCCGCGGGTATTCGTGAAGATCTCTCATACCTGGTCGATCTCCCGCCAACCCTATCCCTGGCTGGACGCGCAGGAATACGTGCAGCGGCTCTACACTGTCTACGGCCCGCAACGGCTCATGTGGGCATCGGATTGGCCGGTTGACCTGGGTTGGACCACGTACGAGCGGTCGTTGAGCGTCGTCCGCGACGAGATGAAATTCCTCAATGCCGAAGATAAGAACTGGATTCTTTCAAAGACCGTGGAACGCGTCTGGCCTTTCCGGTAAGTTCCGCCCTGGTTTCCATCGCCAAAACTCCATCTGCCTGTGATTGCGCCGATTTCCAGCCATCCGTCGGTCGACGTCGTTCAGAATGCGGAGTCTACTCTTAACTGTTAAGAGATATGGGAGAGATTCCGAATTTGCTCGGATCGAGTTTTGGCTTGCCGAGCTGACAAAGTTGAAGCATCCCGGCCTCGGCATCGACTTGCTCACCGCGGTTCTCGATCTGACCACACCTGCTGGCCGCGCCATGACTGGGCCAATGGCGGTCCTCGCCAAGTTCGAACCCGAAGGTCTGCGCAAGAGGAACTGTGCCGGGCTGGCTTCTGCGCAAGCGGACGGCAAAAGACTGCGAACGCAGACGAACCGAAGTTGTATTCGGCGGTGTTAACCGGCGTCTCATTCTGGTGCTTATAGAGATTGAGGCACAATGGGTTCGCAGCATATGTTGCCGCACACGCCTAACATACGTTACTGTCTTGTACCAACCTTCTGCTGGAGAGTAAAAGCTGATGCCTGGAAGTCACCCCGTATTTCGAGTTGTACACCGACGTTCATCCACCATGCGCCGCTGGCGGAATCTGGAGTATCGGAGGCGGCATTTCCGTCCATCATATGGAAGCTGTAATCAGCGCCGGGGTCGAGGCCGCGAAGATAGATGCGTGGATAGGGGTCGCCCATCTGGCTGGACTGGAGGAATGCAAAGACCACTGCCTGATCGAACGGTGAAGAAACATATTCTGTCACGGAGTATCCACTGCCGTGAAGTGGCGAAATCAGGCGATAGAGTGATCCGTGCTGCACGGTCTGGCGAATCTGCTTGTATTGCGCGACAAGCGCTTTTGCCGTTGCGAAATCCTGCGGCGTCCATTTGTTCAGATTGGCTCCGATCCCAAGCGAGCCCTGCATCGAGGAAAGAAAACGATAAGTCAGCGAAGTGGCGCGGTTGTCCATCCAGCTTGGCGAATCGGTAACCCATGCCATCATGATGCCCGGCGTGTAAGCGTAGGTGAATCCGTCCTGTATTGAAAGCCGGTCGAAAGGATCCGTATTGTCTGAGGGCCAGACTTCATCGGTATATCGAAGAATGCCGAGATCGACACGGCCACCGCCGCCGGAGCACGACTCGATCTCGACGTTGGGATGCCTGGCGCGCAACTCCTGGAGTATGGAATAGAGATTCTGGACGGATTTGACGTAGACTTCCTTTTCCTCATCGGGAGAGACAGCGGGCCAGCCCGGCTCGGACCAGTTCCGGTTGTAGTCCCATTTGAGAAAAGCGATGTCGTTTTCCGAAAGCAGCCTGTCGAGCGCCTGGAAGACCCAGGCCTTGACATCGGGACGCGCCAGATTGAGAACGAGTTGGTTGCGTTCCTCGGTGCGAGGACGGCCCGGAAAATTGAGAACCCAATCAGGATGTTCGCGGTAAAGCTGGCTGTCGGGGTTGACCATCTCCGGCTCGACCCATAGACCGAAATCCATGCGGAGAGAGTGGACTTTTTCAATGAGGGGCTTGAGACCGTGAGGAAACTTGCTGGGGTTGGGATACCAGTCGCCTAAGCCAGCATGATCGTTGTTGCGCTCGCCGAACCAGCCATCGTCCATGACGAAGCGCTCAACGCCTATGCTGGCCGCCTCCTCGGCGAGTTTCTCCTGTCCGGCTTCATCAACGTTGAAGCCTGTGGCTTCCCATGAGTTGTAGAGAACGGGACGCAGGCGCGGGTGAGGGGACTCGGGAAGAATCGACGATATCTCGAAACGATGCAGAAGGCGCGAAGCTCCGCCAATGCCCTGGCTGGAAAAGCCACCGTAAAAATACGGGAGCTGGAGGGATTCGCCGGGGCGGAGTACATACGCGAAATCGAAGGGATTAAAGCCGCCCGTGACACGCACCTGAAGTATCTGGTTCTGCTGGACAGCAATTTGCCAGGACCCGCTCCAGCCGAGAGCCCCGAACCATACGTCGCCATGGTCCTGATCCGCGGAATCGCCGCGCTCGATGGCGAACCACGGATTGTTCTGATGGCCGGTGGATCCGCGGCGGCTTTCGAGGATAATCTTGCCAGGATGAAGTAACTCCCGCTGCAGGTTCCACTCGTCACCCCAGCGGCCGGTAAGGTAACTGAGATGATAGTCGTCCGCTCGCGGCAGGTTCCAAGTGCCGGACGCGGCTTCCTCAATGGTGAAGGGCTGATCCGTTTTATTCTCAACCAGGGCCGTGCGGCGGAGGATGCCGGTAGCTTCATCCATGCGGTAGCTGAGTGTGACATATATGGCTCGTGAGATATCCTTGAGAACTACATTCAATTGAGAGCCCTTGATTTCATGTGAAACGTAGTGGAGAATCAGATCGCGATTGCCGTCCGGGAAGGTGATTTTGAGATCCGGGACGGCGTAGAGACCTCCGCCCCAGCCGGTAAATTCCTGGGGAGTGGTATTGATGGAGGGAGTGAATGAAGCCAGCGCCGGCAGCGAGTGCGGCGTTGGAAAAGAGTCCGACTCAGCCAGTCGCTTTCCCCAGTAGAGGGACTGTAACTCGCCGTTCTCGTTTATACCGAAGACGTAACTAACGCCCACGCCGTCAAATCGGAAAGTGCGCGTTGGGGCCTCGTAGCTGATGCCGGCGTTGGTTTCGGGGGCCTGAGCGCTCGAAAACGCGCCACAGAACAGGAGCGAAAACAGGCAGAAGACGCGAGAGACGCGGACGAGGGAGGCAGAGATGGCGGGGTCGGTTTCCATGAGTTCACAGCAATGTTAAACGAAGTGCCCCCGATTCGCCGGAGATATGCGCGGGGCGTGGTTCTCGCCGCCTCCGGGCAGTCGTACAATCTGTTAGAAGCTGCGAGGGGATCGAACGCCTCCGCGAGCGAGGCGCCCATGTTTCTGCGAGAATTGCCCGGACAAGAGAAAAGGAGTTGTAAGCTGGCTGGTTCGTCTTCAGTGATCTATGGCGCTCGGCCTGCATGGCTTGCGATGGCGCGGTGCGTTTTCAGGCACATTCAATCCTCTTTGCTGTTCGCAATGGCCGCGACATTTCTCCTGACGCCTGCGTCATACGGGCAGCAACCGAAAGGTGCGATTTTGAGCGGGGT
>Ga0335074_10015287_pt1 | contig 10775 bp, 9 predicted proteins | sample Lox_Sample_23_FD_206715 | JGI IMG/M metagenome (GOLD analysis project Ga0335074, IMG submission 206715) | Soil microbial communities from Loxahatchee National Wildlife Refuge, Florida, United States - Lox_Sample_2.3 | ecosystem: Environmental > Terrestrial > Soil > Wetlands | place: USA: Florida... | reverse complement strand
CGGGAACAGCTCCGGGCGCCGCCCGGCGAGGGCGGCGATGTCGGACGGGCTACCGCCTGAGCGCCTGAGATGGAGCGCGTCGACCAGGATTCCGGCTGCAGGGTGGTCGGCGGCGTCGATCACGCGCAGTGCGATCTCGAGGGTGGCGACGGGTGTGAAGGGGATGAACTCCAGCACGGGGCGCAGACCCAGCGGAGCGATCAGCTCGCACAACTCGCGGAGCTTGCCGGCGAGGCGTGTCTCGTCTGCTTCGTCGCCGACCACCAGCACATGAGAGGCCCCCAGCGCGGCGCCCGCTTCGAGGCCGGGCATGACCTCATCGAGCCGGGTCGACCCGGTCAGCCGCAGCGCCTCGACTTCGAGTACGGACAGGCCCCAGAACCCCAGCCGCGAGACGGTCTCGGCGAGCAGTGCGGAGTTGCTCACCAGCGGTGAATACGCGTCGCCGGCTCGGGCCGGGAGCAGGCGCAGGGTGACCGCATCGAAACCGGCCGCTCCGGCGGCCTCGATCAGCCCGGCCGGATCGAGCTCGATCGCGGTCAGATGGGCGAGGGCAAGCTCCCGGCGCACGCGGCGGACCCGAGTCAGAGGATCGCCAGCGGGTTGACCGGCGAGTTCACGCCACCGTGGATCCGCAGCGGCGCCAGCACGAACAGGAAGCGTTCGGGCCGCAGTTCCGCGAGCTCCTCCAGGTCGAGCAGCTCGATCAAATGAACGCCGAGGCGGCTGATCAGCTGGACGTGGATCGGGGTTCGGAGCGCTGGGTCTTCCTCGGGGAAGACCTCCACCCCCATGTTGTCGGCGCCGACGAGGGCGATGTCCCGGTCGGCGATCCAGTCGGCCGCGTCGTGGCCGATCCCCGGTTCCTCCCGCTCCAGCGTGGAGCGGTCGCGGCCCTCCAGGTTCTCCGGCGTAAGCCACCCGGTTCGGATCAGCAGCGCGTCGCCGGCACCGGCTGGCGTGCCGGCGCCGGCGGTGGCGGCCTCTAGCTCGGCCGGGGTGATCAGGTGCGATGGCGGCAGTGCCGTGACGTCGTGCAGGCGGCAGATGTCGGCCAGCACGCCGCCGGTGGCGATGCCCGGGATCTTGTCGATCCCGCAGCGACGTGCGCCGCGACTGCGAACGGTGTTGGGGTCATGGCCGTTGTACAGCCCGGCCGGTGACCAGGCGTGGGCCAGCGCGTCGATGTGCGTCCCGGTTCCCACCGGCATGGCGATGAAGTCATCGGCGAAATAGGCGCCCGCCGCCCCGACCGCGCCGGCGGCGTAGTCGCCGCCGTCCACCGTCAGTACGTGGGTCGGTCCGGTGCGGTCGGCCACGCGTGGCAGGTCGTGGCGCAGAGGACGCCCGAGGCTGACGACGCGCCCGGACTTCACCAATTGGGTGGCCTCACGGGTCCGTTCGTTGCTGATCAGGTTGAGCGCGCCGATCTCGTCGGCCGGGCCCCACCGGCCCCAGTTGGTCCTTGTCTGCGGTTCGGTGCTGGGCATGGGCTCCTCGTCTGTATCTGTTCTAGTAGTGGGGCCCGAACGTGAGCAGGCGGCTCCGCAGGGTCTCCTCGGGCGCGAAGGCCACACTGGCGCCGCTGTCCACCGCCGGCTCGATCCGGGCGAGCAGGACTGGCCCCTCGTCCAAGCGCACGAGCCCCAGCGGCATCGGCATCCGGTCGCGTAGCTGCGGTTTGGGGGTGCGGTGCGAGAGCGCGGCCGCGACCAGCTCCCCATGGCCGACGACCGGCGCGAACTCCAGTTCGCTGCCCCAGCAGACACGGCAGATCCGGCGCGGGTAGTGCTGCCACCCTCGGCATGCCACGCAGCGCTGCAGCACCAGTCGCCCGTCGTGCAGGCCACGCCAGTACGCGCGGCTGAGCGCGGTCGACTGCTCCTCACCGGGCAGTTCGTCCGCCACCTCAGGCTCCAAGGATGACGGCGGCGTGATGGGAGAAGACACCGCCGACGCCGGTGACGAGCGCGCACTCCAGACCCTCCAGCTGGCGGCCCTCGGCCTGTCCGCGCAGCTGGCGCACGGCCTCGATCAGATGCGACAGCCCGCCCGTCACCGCCGAGAGCAGCCCACCGTGGGTGTTCACGGGCAGGCCTCCGCCCGGGCGGGTCCCGCGTACGTGCAGCAGCTCAGCAAGCCCCGCTCCCCGGTCGAGCCCGTAGGCGAGCAGCTGCATCGCGACGGTAACCGTGAACGAGTCGTACAGGTAGGCGACATCGACATCGCCGGCGGTGAGGCCGGTGCTGGCGTACACGCCCTTCGCGGCGGCGCGGGCGCCGGCGAGCGGATCGGCGGCGTCGATCTGGGAGATCTCCTCGTGGGTGACGGCGCCGCCCGTGCCGAGCAGGCGTACACCGCCCCCAGCCGGCTCGCCCGAGACGATCACCGCCGCGGCCATGTCGGTGATCAAGCAGCAGTCGTGGCGGCCGAGAGGGCCTGCGATCCGCGGGGCATCGAGCACATCGCGCTCGGTGAGGGGGTCGCGCCGGTGGGCGAATTGGTTGTGGGCCGCCCACATGCGCGCCGAGACGGCGATCTCGGCGAACTCCTTCGGGCCGGCGCCACCCTCGCGGATCAGCCAGTCGGCCAGCAGTCCATACAGGCTGGCCACGGTCGGCCCGAGCGGATCCTCGAACTGCGGATGGCCGACGATGCTCGCCATCCGGCTGATTACGCTCTGGCGCTGTCCGGCTCCGCCGCGGAGGTCCGCGTGCACGACGGCCACTCGCTGAGCTGCCCCCAAGCTCACCAAACCGGCGGCGAGAATCACGGCAAAGACCGGGCTGGCACCGCCGGCTCCGACCGTACTGGCGTAGGCCGGGCGCAGGCCGAGGTACTCGGCGAGCTTGCTCGCCGCCATCAAGTGGGGGAGCGTGATCGAGTCGTAGACAAGCAACCCGTCGATCGCCGCCGGGCCAGACAGGCCGGCGTCCCGCGCCGCCCCGACCAGGGCGAGGGCCGCCGCCTCGAGCGGCTCCTCGCATCCGGCGATCTGCTCAGGCGCCAGCTCGCAGACGCCGGTGATCCGCACTGCGCTCAGGAGCTCGTCCGGTCCCGCCCCAGCGCGATCGGCAGGCGGCGCACCGTGCGGAACATCGCATTGCCATACCACTCGAGCTCGCTCGGGTCGACGGCCAGTTCCATGTCCGGGAACCGCGCGGCCATGGTGGAGAAGAAGATCTCCGACTCCATCCGGGCCAGCGCATTGCCCAGGCAGAAGTGCGGGCCGTAGCCAAAGGTGATGTGCGGGTTGGGACCCTCACGGCGGATGTCGAGCACGTCCGGGTCGGTGAACGCCCGGGGGTCTCGGTTGGCCGCCGCGATGATCGGCATCACCGTCGCATCCGGCGGAACCTCGACTCCGCTGAACTCCATCGGGGCTGTCGTGACCCTCCAGAGGAACTGGACCGGGGAGACCCAGCGCAGAAGCTCCTCGACGGTATCCGCGACCAGGCCCGGGTCCTGACAGAGGGCCCGCCACTGATCGGGCCGCTCGGCCAGCGCCAGCAGGCCGTTGGCCATCAGCGCATTGGTCGTGTCGCTACCGGCGAACAGCAGGACGACGAACTGCGCCGCGAGCTCCTCGGCAGTCAGCCTCGACTCGCCCTCCGCGCCCATGAAGGCGGCGACCAGATCGGTCGTGTCGGGGTGTCGCCGGTTGTTGTCGAGGATGTCCTGCACGTAGGCGCGGAAATCGGCCATCGCGGCGTGGGCGTCCATCAGGTCGGCCACCACCACGCCGCCCCGGTTCTTGCCGATCCGCCCGCTCCAGCTCTTGATCGTCGGAGCGTCCTCGAGCGGGACGTTGAGCAGCGTGCAGATCACCATTACCGGCAGGCGCATCATCACCGTGGGCACGAGGTCGACAACATCGGCACCGTCGCCCAGCGCCTGCTCGAGCAGCTCGTCGAGGTACTGGACGATCGTCGCCCGCATCTCGACGATCCGCCGCGGACCGAACGGCCGCATCGAGATGTCGCGCAGCTGCTGATGGAAGTCGCCGTCGGCCCGGCTGATGTACATCGCCTCGAAGGCCGACACCTCGTCGAATGCATTCGCCTCCTCAGGGGCCAGCCGGGAGCGGAGCTCCTTGGCCCGGCTGCCGACCCGGTAGGCCTGGCTGCTCATCCGCCGGAACTCCCGGACCGCGAGCTTGACGTCGTCGTAGCGGGAGACGATGACCGTCGGGCCGAGCTGGTGGACCGGGGAGTGCTCCAGGAGCTCGTGGTACAGGGGGTACGGGTTTGTGATCGCCTCGGGTCGCGACTCGATCAGCGCGGTGAGGCGATCGTCCAGCGATGCTTGCTCGATCACCGACATGGTCTTCTCCCTCGTTGGCGGAGCTACTCCTATTCAACCAAATGGTAGGTTGGCACCTCGGCCGCGGGTCAGGCGTTGCTGCCCCGCCAGGCGAGGCAGCCGCCGTCGATCGGGAACGCCGAGCCAGTGATCCATGCCGCGTCCTCCGAGGCCAGGTAGCAGACGAGCTTGGCCACCTCCTCGGGCTCCCCGACCCGCGGGATCAGATGCGTGGCGACCATCGTGCGCCGGATTGCCTCCTTGTCCTCGGCCGCGTCGACGAACTTGCGGATCATCTGGGTGTCCACCGACGCCGGGCAGTAGCAGTTGACGCGCACGTCGGGCGCCAGGTCGACGGCGACGCAGCGGGTCAGCTGGATCAGCCCGCCCTTGGCCGCGCCGTAGGCATTCATGGCGGGATAACCGGTTACGCCTCCGGTCGAGCCGGCGTTGATGATCGCCGCGCCTCGGGTGGAGCGGCGCAGATGCGGCGCGGCGTATTTCATCGCCAGCCACGGCCCGCGGAGGTTGATCGTGTAGACACGTTCGAACACATCCAGGGGGAGATCCTCGACCGACAGCTGCGTCGTGAAATCCGACTCGTGCACTCCGGCGTTGTTGTGGAGCACATCAAGTCCGCCGAACCGGGAGACGGACGCCTCCACCAGGGCCTCGATCTCCTCGGGCTTGCTCATGTCACAGTGGATGTACTCGGCGTCTGCGCCTTCGGCGCGCACCATCTCCACGGTCTCCTCGCCGCCGCGATCGTCGACGTCGGAGACGATCACCGCTCCGGCCTGCTGCCGAGCCATCTCGACGGCGGTGGCGCGGCCGATCCCGCCACCTGAACCGGTGACCAGGCAGATCTTCTCGTTCAGCATCCCGCTCTCCTCTCTGGAATTTCAACCAACCGTTCGTTTGGGGATAATCTAGTGCGAGGGGCGAGTACAGACCAGCGGCAAAAGCGCCCGCTGTGAGGAGACGGCATGAAGTTCGGTGTGTTGTTGCGAACTCAAGACCCGCCGAGGGCGGAGAACATCGTCCGTCGCTGGCAGGAGCAGCTGCGGGTAGCCGAGATCCTGGAGGAGGCCGGTTTCGACGGTGTGTTCGTGCCCGAGCACCACATGATGGACGACGGGTATCTGCCCAACCCGTGGGCGGTCCTGGGCGCGTTCGCCGCGCGGACGAGCCGGATCGACATCGGGACCACCATCCACCTGCTGCCCTTCTATCACCCGGTCCACGTGGCGGAGGCGTCCGCGATGGTCGACATCCTGTCGGGCGGCCGGCTGCGGCTGGGTGTGGGCATGGGCAACTTCGCGCCCGAGTTCGAGCTGTTCGGCCTGGACAAGAAGACTCAGGTGTCGCGCTTCGAGGAGTGCATCGAGATCGTGCGCCGTGCCTGGGCCGGAGAGGAGCTTGACCACCACGGCGAGCACTTCCGGGTCAAAGGCAAGGTCACGCCGTTGCCCGTGTCCCCGGAGATGTGGATCGGCGCCATGTCCGAGCCGGGTCTGAACCGCGCGGCCCGGCTGGGCTGCAAATGGGTGACCGACCCGCTGCACAACCTGCAGGTGATGCAGGACTGGGCGCAGGTCTACCGCCAGGCCGGCGAGGGGCACGGCACCGCGGACGGGCTCGGGGTCGTCCTCAAGCGCGACGCGTGGGTGGCCGACTCTCTGGCGGAGGTGGAGCGGGTGTGGTGGCCCCACGTTCGCCACGAGCACTGGTTCTACTTCTCCCGGGTCCCTCGCTGGGTGCTCGACAAGGAGCCAACCCTGGCCGGGGTCACGGCGGAGGAGGACTTCCAGTTCGATCGCCACCGGCGCCAGCGGCTGATCGTCGGCTCGCCGCAGGACTGCATCGAGCAGATCCGTGAGTGGCAGGAGGCGATCGATCCCGGATACCTGATCCTGTCCTTCCGGGAGGCCACCGGGCCCGACCACGAACACGAGCTCGAATGCCTGCGCCGGTTCGGCGCCGAGGTGATCCCGGCGTTCAGGCCCGACACGGCCGCCAAGGCCCTCAACGCCGCCCAATCAACCAACCGTTTGGAAGGTAAGCTAACCGCAGGGAGCGCCCCGGGCCGCCCCGGGGCGCCGAGCCTGCACCCACGACGCGAGGAGAGGTCATGAAGTTTGGTGTCTTGCTGCGTTCCCAGGACCCGCCCAACGCCGAGAACATCGTGCAGCGCTGGCAGGAGCAGTTGCGCGCCGCCGAAGTGCTCGAGGAAGCCGGCTTCGATGGCGTGTTCGTCCCCGAGCACCACATGATGGATGACGGCTACCTGCCCAACCCGTGGCCGGCGCTGGGCGCCTTCGCCGCGCGGACCAGCCGCATCGACGTCGGCACGACGGTCCACCTGCTGCCCTTCTACCACCCGATCCACGTCGCCGAGGCCACCGCGATGATCGACATCCTGTCGAACGGTCGGCTGCGTCTCGGCGTCGGCATGGCCAACTTCGAGCCCGAGTTCGAGCTCTACGGGCTCAACAAGAAGACACAGGTGTCCCGCTTCGAGGAGTGCATCGACATCGTCCTGCGCGCCTGGAAGGGGGAAGAGTTCGACCACCACGGCAAGCACTTCACGATCAAGGGCAAGGTGACGCCCAAGCCGGTATCGCCCCAGATGTGGATCGGCGCGATGTCCGAGCCCGGAGTGAACCGGGCTGCTCGTTTCGGCTGCAAGTGGGCGACCGACCCGCTCCACAACATCCACGTGATGAAGGACTGGGCCGATGCCTACCGGCAGGCCGCCGAGGAGCAGGGCACCAGCGACAAAGCGGGCATCGTCCTGCTCCGCGACGGTTGGGTAGCCGACTCGCTCGCCGAGGTCGAGCGGGTGTGGTGGCCCCACGTTCGCCACGAGCACTGGTTCTACTTCTCGCAGGTACCTCGCTGGGTGCTCGACAAGGAGCCATTCCTGGCCGATATCCACAGCGAGGACGACTTCCATTTCGACAAGCACCGCCAGCAGCGACTGATCGTCGGTTCGCCGGAGGACTGCATCGAGCAGATCAGGGAGTACGAGGAGGTCGTCGATCCCGAGTACATCATCCTGTCCTTCCGGGTCGCCAGCGGCCCGAGCCACGAGCAGGAGCTCGAGTGCCTGCGGCGGTTTGGAGCCGAGGTGATCCCCGCCTTCAAGAAGTCCGAAGCGGTGGTATGACGGCGGGGACCGACCCGCGCACGACTCCACCGTCCCCGGGCGGCGATCGCAACGCCGCCCGGCGGGGGTTGACCGTCCGCGTCGGTCTCGCCCCCAACCCGTTCGCCGGCGAGCTTGCCGGGGGTGGTCTGTGGTCGCTCGTCGACGCGATGGAGGAAGCCGGCTACGACTCGCTGTGGCTCAGCGACACGGCGGGACTTGGTGGGCTGGCGCCGCTGCCGGCACTCGCGGCCGTGGCGGCGCGGACCGAGCGTTTGAAGCTGGGCACCAACGTTCTCGTCCTGCCGCCCCGTAACCCGGTGATGCTCGCTCGGGAGATGGCCACCGTCGATGTGCTCTCAGGCGGCCGGCTGTTGCCGGCCGCCGGCCTGGGCATCGACATCCCCAGCGAGCGCGCGGCGCTGGGAGTCCAGCCCGGCGAGCGGGTGGCCCGCATGGAGGAGTGCATCGAGATCCTGCGCGCGCTGTGGACGACGGAGGGGCCGGTCGACTACGAGGGGCGCTTCGTCAGCCTGCAGGGAATCGAGCTGCATCCCTGGCCGGTCAAGCGCAAGTTCGAGCTGTGGCTGGCCGGCAACGCGCCGGCGGCGCTGCGCCGGACCGGGCGCCTGGCCGACGGCTGGATCGGATCGTTCGTCGCCCCGGCCGAGTTCGCCGCGCTCACCGACATCATCCGCGGCTCCGCCGAGCGGGCCGGACGCTCGATCGACGAGGACCACTACGGCACCACCCTGTTCGCCTGCCCATCCGAGGAGGAGCTGCCCTCCGAAGCTCGTCAGATCCTGTCGCGGCGGGATGACTTGGCGCCGGAGGACCACATCGCCTTCGGTGCGCCGGCGCTTGCAGACCTGCTGGCGAGGTTCATCGACGAGGGCGCCTCGAAGTTCGTCGTCGTGCCGATCGCCCGCGATGTTCCAGGGTTCATCGCGGAGCTGCGACGGGAGGCGATCCAGCCGGTCGAGACGCCCCATCGCACACGATGAGCGCGTCGACGGCGACGGCTCCGCCCGGATGGACGATCAGCGGGTTGACTTCCACCGCCTCCAGCTCGGACCCGAGCGAGACGGCAAAGCCGGCGATCGCCTCGATCGCCTCGCTCGCAGCGTCGATGTCGCCGCCCGGCATCCCGCGGTAGCCCTCCAGCAGCGGGTAGGCGCGGAGCTCGCGCAGCATCGTGGCGGCTTCGCCCTGGCGCAGGGGCAGCATCCGCCGGGAGGCGTCGCTCTGCAGCTCGGCCGTGAGGCCGCCAAGCGCCACCACCAGCACGGGTCCGAACTCGGGGTCCCTGCGGGCACCGCAGATCAGCTCGATGCCGGCCGGCGCCATCTCCTGGACGATCGATCCTTCCGGAGTCGCTCCGGCCGCCCGGGCCGCTTCGACCACGCGCTCGTGGGCGGCGGCCGCCTCCTCGGGCGTGCGCACCCCCAGCACGACACCGCCGATCTCGCTTCGGTGCAGCAGGTCGCGCGCCGCCGCCTTCACGGCCAGAGGCGCGGTCATCCGCTGCGCAGTATCCGCCGCTGCCGCGGCCGTCGGGCATAGAACCGTGAGGGCGACCCGGACCCCGGCCGCTCTCAGCATCGCCATGCTCTCGCTCTCCAGTGGGGCGGCGGGAACCGCCGTCGGAGCAGGCGGTGGCGTCAGCGCCGGCCCGGGATCGGGTCGTCCCGCTATCGCCCGCGCGCACAGCGCGCGCATACATCGGTCCGAATCCTCGAACACGGCCAGGCCCTGTTCACGCAGCCATGCAATCGACGGTGCGCTCTGCTGCCCGGCGATCCACAGCACCGCGAGCGGCGCGCCCGAGGCATCGCGCACGCGGACGAGCAGCTCGGCCAGCCTCCTGGAGTTCTCGGGGTTGTGCACGGTCAGGACGAGGACCAGCTGATCGAACTCCTCGGCTTGCGCCAGCGCCGTCAGCGAGTCCGTGAAGATCTCCTCGCGTTCGCTGAACATCCCGCTCATGTCGGCGGGGTTGGCGGTCGCGGCGAAGTCCGGCGCGGCCGCCTCCAGGCGCTCCCGTGTCGAGGGCTCCGGGGTCGGGAGGAGTAAGCCGGCGCGTTCGGCTGACTCCGCCGCCACCACCCCCGCTCCCCCGGAGGTGGTGAGAATGCCGACCCGCTTGCCCGACGCCGGTCCGAGCCGCTCGAGCGCCATCGCGCTCGCCAGCAGCTCCTCGAACGAGTATGCCCGCGGGATCCGGTAGCGGTCCAGCAGCGCGTCGATGACGTGGTCGTCGCTGGCGAGGGCGCCGGTGTGCGCCGCGGTGGCCCGGGCGCCCGCCTCAGTGGAGCCGGCCTTCAGGATCACGACGTGCTTCCCGGCCCGTCGCAGCTGCTCGAGGCCCGCGACGAAGTCCTCGCTGTGGCGGATCGCCTCGCAGAACAGTGCCACCACCCGCGTCTGAGCGTGCTCGGCCAGCCAGGGAAGCACGTCGGCGATGGTCAGATCGGCCTCATTGCCCGTGCAGAGCAGGAGCGATACGCCGAGCCCGGCGTCCTGGGCGCGCTCGACGAGCAGCCCGCCGCCGCCTCCGGATTGCGCGATCACGGCGATCGGGCCCGCTCGGAGGGCCGGACGGAAGGCGACCCCCAGGGCGGCCAGACAGGTGTGATCTGTGATGTTGAGGAAGCCGGGGGAATTCGGGCCGACGACGCGAAGCCCGGTGCGGCGGGCGATCTCACCCAGCCGCTGCTGCTCGGCGCGCCCCGCCTCGCTCACCTCGCCAAATCCGGATGAGAACACGAGCGCCGCGCCGAGGCCGGCCTCGGCGCACTCCTCCACCGCGCCAATCACCCGCGATGCGGCCAGGGAGACAACGGCGAGGTCGATCTCGCCGGCCTCGGCCACCGACGGATAGCAGGGCAGGCCCATTACCTCGTGGTAGCCGGGATTCACCGGCGCGATCCTCCCGGGATATCCGTGGCGCTGAAGGGCTCCGATGAAGCGGGCGGACAGAGCGCCCGGGCGGGGGGAGGCGCCGATCACGGCGACGCCGCGTGGGCGCAACAGGCGGTCGAGTGGCTGGCGCGGATTCAAGAAAGCTCCGCAGTCGCGTCGAGGATCACCGCACCGGCGGCAAGCCCGCCGACCGGATTCAGCTCCAGCACCGAGATCTGCTCCGCCCAGCCGACGCCGAGCTGGGACACCCGCGCGATCAAATCGGCGAGCGCGTCGACATCCACGGGGTCGCGCCCCCGCCAGGGGCCCAGCAGACGGGCGCCCCGCAGTGCGCTCAGCGCCTCCCGTGCGCCCGCTGCGTCCACGGGAGCGAGCCGGCTGACGACGTCGCCCAGGATCTCGA
>Ga0335074_10015286_pt1 | contig 10776 bp, 9 predicted proteins | sample Lox_Sample_23_FD_206715 | JGI IMG/M metagenome (GOLD analysis project Ga0335074, IMG submission 206715) | Soil microbial communities from Loxahatchee National Wildlife Refuge, Florida, United States - Lox_Sample_2.3 | ecosystem: Environmental > Terrestrial > Soil > Wetlands | place: USA: Florida... | reverse complement strand
GTGAATCCACGTCAGGTCGCGCGCGCCCTCGGCAATGTGGTTGAGCTGTGTCTGCTGCCCGGCCCAGAAGATGCCGAGCGTCAAAAAGCTCATCCCATACGTCACCCATTGCGGCCCCATCGCGCCCAGCGCAGCCAGCAGCTCGCGCTCGCCGTGCACCTGTGCCGCCACGGGAATGTGCAAGTCCAGCACCAGCAGCGTCATGGCCACGGCAAAAATGCCATCACTGAGCGCCGCCAGCCGGTCGAGGTTGCGCCCCTGAATGCGGTTATAAAGCGTAGGCATAACGAATGAGCTCTCTGACAGCTTAGATTTGTATCATTTGTCGGAGCGCCGGGTCTCGATTTTGAAAATGGTCGACGCCATCCCACCCAGCCCCCGCAGGGGCGAAAGAACCAGTTGCAGCTGCGCCTCCCAGACCAGAAATAATTGTCTCCGCACTGCGCGCTTTGCTACGTCGACGGATTGGCTGGCCCCGCCTTGAATGAACTGAAAGCCACAACACCCAGCACCGCAATCACCACCACCAGCGCCATCCATAACAGAATCGGATGCCGCTCGGTGAACGGCCGCTGATCCGGCCGCGCCTGCCACGCCGGATTTGCCGATTCCGCTCCCAACCCTGCAACCACCGCATTCTGCTCGAACGCAAACAGCGAGGCGTAATCGTATTGCGGCGCAGCCAGCGCGGCATCGCCGTAATAGAGCGTATACGCAGCGCCGGCCGTCGCGTCGAAGCAAAGCCGCCGCTCCAGCATCTCCAGCCTCACCTGCGTCAACTGGATCGGCGCATCATCGCGATTCTCAATCGTAATCGTCCACTTCGCCGCGCCGTCGCTTTCCGCTTGCGGCGCATCCACCGTCAAATGCTCTTCGTCAATCCGAACCCCGTCCTCGATCGAGTGCACGCGCAGAATGTTTCCCGCGTAGCTCGCCGGCTGCGGCGGCTCGGATTCGTCATTCACCGGCGCCCGCGCGACCGGCGCAACGCTGATCTCCACATCACGGCTGAAGTTGGCCGGCTTCTGCCCCGGCACAAACACAATGCGATCGACAGGAGTATGCGCGGGCACCGTGAACTCGATGACCGAATTGCGACCTCTCACCGAGCTGTTTGCCGTTTCCGCCACCGTGACAAACCTCGGCTGGCTCACCGGCACGCGCGTTACCGAAAGCCCCGTCACATCGTCCGGCGCAATGGGCCCGGCAATCTGCAAATGCAGATAGCGGAAATCCGACTCCGGCAGATGCAGCACCGTGCTGCGTCCTAACCTTTGCCGCGAGAGATCGAAGATCGTGAATGAACCAAGTTTTGTCCGTGACGCACCCTCCGCCTGCCCGCCCGTCACCGTTACCGTCGCCAGAAAATCGTGCCCATTCACCTTGAGCTGCACATCGCTGTACTTGCCCGGCGGCATCTCGGCATCGAATACTGTCTGATTTCCTCTCTTGCCAAGATTGAGCAACCCGATCGACTGATCGCCCGAAACAACCGGAAAATCCGTCCGAACCACAAACGGAGTCTGCGTCGCGCCCTGGTAAACCCGCAGGTCCGCAAGCTGTGGCGCAGCGTGGCCAAACACCGCCGGATCCACCACCAGGCAGGTTTGCCCGCCCGCTTGCGCAGCCATCTCGATCGGCCGCTCGAAGTGGAAGTAGCGAATCTCGGGCACAGGCGCGGCCAGCATCAGCAACGCGAGCACGGCCAGCGATCTCATACCTGCCCTTCCTTTTGCCCGCGCAGGTTCAGCCAGTCGCGCTGGTACACAAAGCTCACGCTCAGCAGCAGCACGCCCAGCCCGATGAAGCTCAGGATGCGCAGCCCGTGGCTCAGTTGGCTCATATCAAAAAGAAACACCTTGGCGATGGTCACGGCAAAAAGAACCAGCGCCTGCCAGCGCAGGAACGCAGACCTCTTCGCGAAGCCGATCGTCAGCAGCGCCGCGCCAAACAGCATGAAGAACGCAGAATACGAAAACTGCGCGTACACCATGTAATCGTGCATCAACCGCCAGGCGCCGCGCTGGCGCCAGGCGCCATGCCAGCGCCGCAGCCACCAGTAACTGTGAATCTCCAGGCTCACGGCGATCAGGATCAGCGCATTCACCGCCAGCACCGCCGCAGCCGCCAGGTTGCGCCACGGCATCACGGCGCCGCTCTCCCCCTCATCGCGCGCGCTCCGCGCCATCCACGCCATCAGCGCGCACACCGCAATCGCCACGCAGTACGTCCCAAACCGCTCGTTGAAGATCGGCCGCGTAGCCGCCGGTGGATTCATGATCACGAGCGAGCCCAGCCCCAGAATCGTCGAGATCAGCGCCAATGCCTGCAACAGCTTCGACCGCGCGCGCCGCGACACCCACAGCAGCACCGCGCCCTCCACCAGCCATCCCATCGTCATCCATCGCCCATGCGTTTTCAGCGGAATCGCAATCGTGAGAAACACAATGGCCGTCGTCAGGTGCAGATCTGAAAGCGCCGCCGCGCCCTCATGCAGAATGCCGTTCGCCGGCACGCGCATCAGCAACAGATAAAACGCGGCAAACGCCACCGCCAGCCATGGCGCCGCCCAGTCCGCCTCCGCGGGGCTCAGCAGCGAATAAAACGCCACAAATCCCAGCCCGGCATTCGCCGCCGGCAGGACTAACTCCACCAGCACGTCCCATCCGCGCAGAGCCCCGCGCGCGTCCACCGTGATCCTCGCCAGCCGCGGTGCCAGCGCAAACGCCAGGAAAAAGCAGCACAGGAAAAACGCCGTGCGTCCAGCTTGCGCCTGCGAATAAAACGAGCTCCACCAGCCAAACACAAACAGCGCCGTGCCCGCGAAGGCCGCAAACAGCAGCCGCGACCACGGCCGCAGCGCCACCAGCACCAGCACCGCCAGGTCCAGCATCAGCAGATACGCGAACAGCGTGATCTCATGATTCCCGCCCGTCGAAATCAACAGCGGCGTGCTCAAGCCGCCTGCGATCGCGTAAAGCGCCGGCAGCTCGGCGTCTTCGACCCACGCCATGGACCCGTTGAATGCCGTCACCGCGATCATCGCGCCAAACGCAACGCCCGCGGGCACCAGCGCATAGAGCTGGAACGCCGCCCACAGCGACAAATAGAGCGTGCCGCTGCCAATCGCCTTCAGCGAATAGGAAAAGATCGGGTAGCCGCGCTTCTTGAACCGCATCGACCACACCATCAGCGCCGCGCCCGCCAGCAGACCGATGATTACGCGCCCCAGCGGCCCGATCCAGTGATTGTCGAACGCCAGCTTCAGAAACCACGCCACGCCGATCAGCACCGCCAGAATTCCGATGCGATTGAACCACTGCGATCCGATCCGGCTTTCCAGCGAGCGCGAATCCCCCGTCGGCTCCGGCTCAAGACTCCTGAATTGCGGCGCTGCGACGAAGGCCGGCGGCGACGCCGCGCCCGCAGCGTCCGCCTGCGCCGGCTCAGCCGGCGCGCCCACCATCGCCGCCGCAACCGGCGGCGCAGCCACCGCCTCTGCCGGCCATGCAGCCGGCGCGGCGCGAGCACCCGCCTGCCGCCCCAGGCTTTCCTGCCTCGACTCCAGCAGCCGCATGCGGCTCATCAAATCGGCCATCTCCGCGCGCAACTCGCTGGCGCGGGAGTTCGCCGTCACCAAGGCAACAATCGGCAGTGCAATCAGCACCGCCAAAACCACGACAAGTAAGAAGACAATCATGTCCATAGGATGAAGTTGGCGGAATTATATCCCCACCTGCCGCTTCCGCTGATCAAAAGCGCAAACCTTCCATTCCACTCCGCGCCAACCATCCATCAGGCCCGCGGCTGGGGCGCGGGCCGCGTCAGGTGCCACGCGCCCATGGCCAGCGCCAGTACGCCCAGCACCCACGCCGCCGCCGCCCACTTGCCATGATGAATCTGCCAGCCCTTCCACATTGCCACTGCCGCCGCCAGCAGCATCACAATCCCTCGTATCCGATCCACGCCGCCATCCTTTCGCCGCGCCGCCAGCCGCCGCGCCAGCGCCATCCATCCTACCCGCTCTCCCGCACGTTTGACCCACCCCGCGCGCAGTGCCTATGTTGAATAGGTATCGTGAGCACCTCGCTGCTGGGACTCTGCACCTCTTGCCTCAGAATCTCGGAGCTCGGAAAGCCCGCGCCGTAGGCGCGGTGGTTGTAAGCCCCGCGCTTCAGCGTGGGGAAAGCCGGAGGAATAGAGGTAAAGTACCGTAGGGACGATGCACCGGTTTGGACTCCGGCTAGGCCGGACCAAACATCTCGAAAGGAACCCGCATGTCGAACGCCGCCTCTCCCGCTGCCGCACCGCCCGCCGTCCCCCTCAAAAAAACCGCCCTCAATGCCACGCATCGCGCTCTTAAAGCCAAAATGGTCGACTTCGGCGGATGGGATATGCCCGTCGAATACCCCTGCCCGGGCGGGGGTCTCATTGCCGAGCACATCGCTGTCCGCGCCGCCGTCGGCCTCTTTGACGTCAGCCACATGGGCGAAATCCAGTTCCGTGGCCCCGGCTCTCTCGCCGCCGTCCAGCACATCACCATGAACGACGCCTCGCGCCTCGCCGACGGCCAGGCCCACTACTCCGCGCTCCTCACGCCGCAGGGCACATTCGTTGACGACATACTCGTCCACCGCCTCAGCCCCAACGACTATCTCCTCGTCGTCAACGCCGGCACCACCGACAAGGATTTCGCCTGGATCAAGCAGCAGGTCGGCGGCTGGCCCGGCATTCACCTCAGCAACTATTCGAGCTATTATTCGCAACTCGCGCTGCAGGGCCCGCGCGCCCTCGAAACCCTGCGCAAGCTCACCAGCACTGACCTCACCGCTATCAAAAACTACTGGTTCACCTGGGGCACGGTTGCCGGTGTTCCCAACACAATGATCGCGCGCACCGGCTACTCCGGCGAAGATGGCTTCGAGGTCTACATCCCCTCCGACGAGCCCACCACCGTCAAAATGTGGACCGCGCTGCTCGATGCAGGCGCGGAGTTCGGCATCCGTCCCTGCGGCCTGGGTGCCCGCAACACCCTCCGCCTCGAAGCCGGCATGAGCCTCTACGGCCACGAAATCTCTGAAGACATCAACGCCTTCGAAGCCGGCCTCACCCGCTGGCTCAAGCTCGACAAGGGTAACTTCATCGGACGCGAAGCGCTCCTCGCCGTCGAGCACTCCGGCGGACCCAAGCGCAAAATCGTCGGCCTTGAGATGATCGAGCGCGGCATCGCCCGCGACAGCTACCCCGTGCTTTCGCTCTCTGGAGAAGTGCTCGGCGCGGTAACCTCCGGCTCGCCCGCGCCCTTCCTCAAGACCAGCATCGCCATGGCCCTCGTGCCCGCTGCCGTCGCCGAATCCGCCGCCGACCTTCTCGTTGACGTGCGCGGCAACCGCGTCCGCGCCCGCCAGGTTTCGCTGCCGTTCTACAAGCGACCGAAAAAGATCGGATGAAGTTCGGCAGGCGCGCCGTAGGCGCAATGGTCATTAGCCCCGCGCTTCAGCGTGGGGAACGGGTCCGCGAATCGATGAATTTGCAACTCCACCGCAAGCGCGCCGTAGGCGCAATGGTCGTTAGCCCCGCGCTTCAGCGTGGGGAGAAGGGCACGATGAACGATCCGCCAGTCCCGTAGGGACGGCGCATCGACAAATCCAGCGCTGGAAACCACGCCATTACCACCACCACCGCCCCATCGCCGCCGTCAAGGTCGGCGTCCCCGACTACCGCGACCTCGTCGCGCAAAAACTCAAAACCGCCGAGCAGCTCTGCCACGACATGATCGAGCAGTTCAATCAGGCCCGCGGCTTCTTCCTCGAATTCATCGTCGTCCTCATCCTTCTCATCGAGCTCTTTTACCTCTTCCGCGGTAAGGCGGTGTGAGCCCGAACCCCTAGGAGGAGTCCCGGGAGAAGGGTCTCACCTCTCGGGGATGATTTCGCGGGTAGGCCAGAGGTTCTCTCCTTTTTTCCCTACCGCGCGCCGCCTGTCCCATATCTGTTTGCCGCATGTCGCTTACCAGCTCAGGCAGACGATCGGACACGCGGCGATAAATCGAGGCCCAGGTCTTCTTGATCGCCGGCAGGGAGGCGCCTGCTCGACAGTTGCTCATCGGCGGCTCCTGTCAGCGCCGCCAGCACACGTCGTTCGCTGCGATCAAAGCCGAAAAGCGGGCTAATCGAACAGGCAGGCGCCCCAATCTGATGGAGCGCAACGAGGCAGTACCGGATCGGGAACTCGGCGCATTTAGTCACACCATATCCACTGCTGCGCGTGGTATGGTGAAACCGTTATGGCGGCTACAGTTCCGTTTCGAGCGGCGGAGTTGGTTTCTCCCGCCTTCAGCACCTCACGCGGCGTCCTCTACCAGACGGACTGCCTGAATCTGCTGCCCGCGATTCGCGACGAGGCAATCAATACAGTATTCGCAGACCCGCCTTTCAATTTAGGCAAGGACTATGGGCACGGCAGCGAAACAGACGAGCTTGGAGCCGAGGAATACTTGGACTGGTGCCATGCATGGATAGACGAGTGTGTTCGCATTGTTAGACCCGGCGGCGCGATTTTTATCTACAACCTTCCCCATTGGGCTTACCATCTGGCGACCTATCTCGAGGCGAGCAAGATGCTCTTCCGGCACTGGATCGCCGTCTCAATGAAGGGGACCTTCCCCAGAGGCAAGAAGCTTTACCCTGCCCACTACGCACTCCTCTACTTCACGAAGGGAGTGCCAGCCACGTTTAATCGCGACGAGGTTCGGCAACCCATTCCAACTTGCCGCCATTGCGGCGGCGACGTCAAGGATTACGGTGGGCACAGGAAGTACCTCAATCCGCTGGGGCTGAATCTTACCGACATTTGGGACGACACTGCCCCTGCGCGCCACAGCCAATTCAAGGCGCGGTGGGGAATCAACGAACTCAAACCGATCATCCCAACCCGATGCATCCAGCTGACGACCAATCCCGGGGATGTAGTCCTTGACCCTTTCGGGGGCGGGGGCTCGACCTTTGAGGCGGCGGAATTGTTAGGACGCTCATGGCTCGGCAGCGAAATTGTCGACTGCACGCTGACAGCGGACCGCTTTTCGCGCAATGTGCCAAATGCTGCGCCAGGGCTGCCGGCTCGTCTATCATCAGTATTCAAGGAACCCAATCGGAGACTCAGCTTTCTCAGCAACTCATGCCCAGAATTGTCGAAGAACGGTCATTTGACGGCGCCGAGAACCTCATTGCCCGCCTTGGTCTCGACGAACTCCTCAAGGAGGTCCGGACGATCGTCACCGGGTTTCCGCTCAACATCGAGGAGAAGAAAGACAGCAACAGCGCCGGAGCTATTCGATCGATGATCGACGAGCGATTCGTCGCTGCTGGAGGGTGGACTCAGAAGAAGAGCGGTGGCGTGGATTGGATGAAGCGCCAGCCCATAAATGGGCGCCCCCGGTTCATTTCTGTTGGCGTCGAGGTGCAGGTTTCCGGAAGAAGCGACCTGGTTGCCGTGGATCTTATCCACCTTCGGAAGCAACTCCTCCAAGGCGAAATCGACTTGGCCGTCCTCATCGTCCCGAGCGATCGACTCGGCAGGTTCATAACAGACAGGGTTGCGACTGCCTCGCAAACCAAACGCCACATCGATATGGGTCATTTCGAAGAGATGCCATTCATCCTCATGGCGATCGAACACGACGGGCCTGGCGAAGCAATCAAAAAGAAACGGTACAACTATCACAAGGCCGCGTCCGAATCAAGGCGGCCCAAAGCTGAATCACGAAAATCCTGACGCCCGCAACGCGGACGATATACGTTCGCCCCACGGCGGAAGCCTGGGGAATCGGTCCGCACCGCAACGCCCCAGCGCGCTTCAGCGGGCGTAAGAGCCCGCGCCTCACTGTGTGGCAAGGTACCCCGGATCAGAAACTCAGCCGCAATCCCGCCTGCGCGCCGTTCACGCCCTGCAGAGCGGCAACCTTCTGATAGGTCGCAAAGAAATCAGCAAACTCCGCACCCATCTGACCTGCGGTCTGCGCCAGCGCGGTCGAGGTGCGCAACATGGAATTAAACGTCTCTGCCATCGCGTCCAGGTGATAGTGCTCTCCCCACGCCAGGGCCTTGGTCAGGCGCGCATCCAGGTCGAAAAAGCTCATCCCGGCGAATTCGCTGCGCGTGGCGTAGCTGCCTGTCGCCGCAAGCGCAAATCCGTTGGTCATGCGCTGCCGGAAATCGGATGCCGGCTCGGTGGACGTATGCAATGCGCCGGTGAACGAGGCGCGCCGCATCAAGTCCTGCACGTCCGAGTCGTTCGCGCCGGTGCCATAACCGTGGGCATTTGCGTAAGCGTAGGCGATGTTATAGCTGCTCCAGCGCGTGGGCTGCTGGGTAAATGTGAGCGACTCGCCGGAATAAGTTGACACCGCGCCGCTGCTGATCTCCCGGTCCCACGACGCGCTTCCCGCCGTGCAGGCACTTGACGCGGAGCAAAGCGCTGCCGAGCGCGGCGTCGGCAACGGCAGTTGCACGCCGCGCACGTATTGCGATTCGGCGGTCAGCACGCCGCTCGCGCCGACCTGCTGCTCCACCGCAATGTCTGCGTGCTCGGCGTAGGCCTCCTGCATGGTCGGGCTTTCTGTGGTGAAGCTGCCCACCTGATCGGGGCTGTGCCCGTTGCGGCTCACAAATCTTCCGGAACGCTCGATATCGGCTGCGTCCGTCGCATTCGCCTGTCCGGCAATCGCCGGCAGAGGGATCTGGTCGTAAGAGACGCCCGCCCCTCCGCGAATCACTGTCCTTTGCGTAGGCGCCCATGCCACCCCGAATTGCGGCGCCACGTTGTGCGTGTCGGTTCTGAATCCGTTCAAGGCTTCCAGGTCGTAGCCGATCCCGCTCGTGAGGGTGAGGTTGGGCTGCACTCTCTTTTGGCTCTCAAAATACAGATCGCCGCTGCGGCTCGGCTGATGGAACGAAGAATTGCCGGAACCGTTTCCCAGGCGCGACTCCAGAAAGGAGATATTGAACTGGTTATCGAGGAAGTCACCGCCTATGCGCAGGTTCCCATTGCCCACTTGCCGGTTCACATCGTTGGCCGCATGCAGGATGCGGTACTGGCGAATCGTGGGTAGGAACGAAACAATCCCCAGCGCCTCTGCCCCTGGCGGCAGCTGGATTTGACTCGTGATGAACTGCGCGGTCGTCGCATCCACGGTGGAGGGCGAAATCGTCACCAGATTGCCCGCCCCGATCGTCTGCTGCGTCATATGAACATCGCTGCCCAGCGTCTGTACCCCGCCGTTTTGCGGCGGCAGCATCTTGTAACTTTCCAGGTCATCGCGGTTAAAGCGCACGTAGAACAGCTCGCGCTGGCTGATCTTCTGGTCAACTCCGGCGGAAAGCTGGTGAAACGATGCCGGATTCAGATCGATCGGCAATTCGCCGGTTCCTCCGCGCCGTTGCAGCGTTGTCAGAAACCCTTCGAGCTTTTGCTGGTTCAAGTCAAACCGGTCGAAGCTGGCAAAATACGACGTTCTGCCTTGCCCCAGGTCGCCGCCGGCGATCCCGCCAACATCCCAAACCGGCAAATCGCCCCGCTGAGCCCGATAAGGCGTCGAGCCTGCATAAGGCGCATTCATCAGCACCAGCCCTTTAAGCCCGTCCACCGAGCCGTGCACCGTGCTCTTCTTCGCCAGCGTGGGAGCATCCGGAACCGTTTGATCGTTCACGCTCGGGTCGGTCACGCGTAACTCGGCAACTCCATCATTCACTGGATGCAGATCCTGCGTTGCATTCTGTGTGTTTCCCGAATTGGATTGTGCAGCCAGGCTGAACGGCCAGACACAACAAAGGCAGGCAAGAATCAAGTTCCTACGCAGCATAGGGCTCCCGCTCGGAAAGACGAGCTTTACCCCATCAGACGCGCCCTCGCTCTGAAAGGTCAACCCGGTCCCGAACCAGGAGACTTGAATCGAGCCCGCGAAGCGGGGCGATATGCGGTATTGAAGCAGGCTCTTGCCTTGATTGCCCGTTTTCTCCTGCTCGCGGGCGCTCTGGATTCCAGAGACCTGAATCAAGCCCGCGAAGCGGCGATACAGGGTAACCCCATGGCGCAAGCCTGGGGAATCGATCCTTACCTCAGTGCCCCAGCCCGCTTCAGCGGGCGCAAGAACCGAATTGCTGCACCGAAAGCGGTGCATCGCCCCCAGGCCTGAGTCTGCCGAGCCCGGCACCGAACAAATCCTCTTGCAATTCGGCTGCGGGTCGGCAAGAATCCAGAGTACCGGGCGCCGTAAGGCTCTCGGCGCAAACCTTCCCCCACGGAAATCAACCAGGAAAACGGGCTCAGTGCGCGCGCTCGCTGCCGCGCGCCTGCGCCCTGCGGCTACCCGCGGGAGGTTGGAATATGGTCACGGCATCCGCATTTGGCTGGCAGACATGGAACAGCGGCCCTTTCAGCATCGAGCGCGGGCCGGGCAAGCAGCCCGGCACCGTGATTCTGCGTTTTCACGGGCCCTTCACGGTACGCGACGCGTACAGCAGCCTTCCTACCATGACCCTGAGCAAGATGCTCGAGCTCCAAGCGGCGCCGGGTGAGGAGCCGCCGCGGAAAAATATTCTCGACCTCACCGAATGCACGTTCATGGATTCGAGCGGCATGGGCATGGTCGCGACCCATTACGCTCACTGCCAAAGGAAAGGTGTGAAAATGACGTGCGCCGCCATGACGCCGCGCGTGAGGCAGCTCTTCCACTTGACCAAACTGGATGCCGTGATCCCGATTGCCGACTCGATGGAC
>Ga0335074_10015285_pt1 | contig 10776 bp, 10 predicted proteins | sample Lox_Sample_23_FD_206715 | JGI IMG/M metagenome (GOLD analysis project Ga0335074, IMG submission 206715) | Soil microbial communities from Loxahatchee National Wildlife Refuge, Florida, United States - Lox_Sample_2.3 | ecosystem: Environmental > Terrestrial > Soil > Wetlands | place: USA... | reverse complement strand
CCTGGTCCAGGTCGACGCCCAGGGCCGCGAGCGCCCTGGCAGCGGCGCTGTCGGGGTCGCCCAGGGCAGCCAGCAGCAGGTGGTGCGAGCCGACCGGCTGCAATCCGGCCAGCCGGGCGGCCTCGGTCAGGCTGCTGTCCGCGGCCGGAGTGGTGCGCAGCTCCTTGGACGTGCCCGTCTCGGCCGGCTCGGAGCCGGGCGAGACGTACGGGCGCCGCAGCCACCGGGTGCGCCGCACGGTCCCGGGCGAGTAGGCGGCCAGCAGGTCGACCACGGTTGTGCGGACCGCCGCGATGTCGCCCAGCTCGGCGGTGTGCTGCTTCAGGACCTGCGCACCGACGCCTTCGCCCTCCCTGATCACGCCGAGCAGGATGTGCTCGGTGCCTATGTAGTTGTGCTGGAGCTGGAGGGCCTCGCGCAGCGCGAGCTCGAGGGTCTTCTTGGCCCGCGGCGTAAACGGGATGTGCCCCTTGGGCGCCCCGGCGCCGGTGCCGACCAGGGCCTTGACCTCATCCCTGGTGGCCTCCATCGACATTCCGGAACGCTCGAGGACCCGGAACGCGACGCCGTTCCCCTCGCGGATCAGCGCCAGCAGGATGTGCTCGGTGCCGATGTAGTTGTGGCCCAGCTCGCGGGCTTCTTCCTGGGCGAGTACGACGACGCGCCGGGCGCGGTCAGTGAATCTCTCAAACATGGGATCAGCGTGCAGCAGTCTTCACACCCCGTCAATACCATGCTAATAATAGGGCTATGGATTGGGAAGACCGGCTCGACGACTGGGAACTCGAACTCGAGCTGACCGCTCAGATCGAGGACTCGCAGTGGGTGACGCTCGAACGGGCGGCGGCCGACACCGGCGCATCGCGGGCCGCCCTGCGCAGCTGGTACCGGACCGGGCAGATCCCGTCCCGGCTGGTCGACGGGCCGCACGGGCCGCAGCGGCTGGTACCGCTGGTCATGGTGGCCGCCCGGGCCGAGGCCTCACCGCGGCTGCGCCGGACCGCCGAGCGGCGGCTGGCCGACGAGGCTCAGCTCGAGCTGCTCCGGCACCGGGTCGACCAGCTGGAGCTCCGGCTGGCCGCGCTCGAACAGCAGCGTGGCTGAGGCGCTACATGCTGCCCGGGAGGTAGATGAGCACGTTGTTCGCGGTCGCGGAGATGGCCGTGGCCCCGGAGGCGACCAGGACCGGGCTCTTGGCCGTGTGCGTCAGCCCGTCGCCGACCTGCCCGACGAAGCTCACGCCCCACGAGTAGACCTGCCCGGTGACCGACACGGCATAGGACGTGGCCGACCCGGTGGCCAGGCTCTGGTAGGTAACGCCGGTGGGCGGGTAGAAGCGCACCGGCGACGATTGGTTCCCGGCGATTCCGTTGCCCAGCTGGTAGGACCAGCCAGCGCCCCAGGACCACAGCTCGCCATCCGACAGCATGGCCAGCGTCTGCCCGTTGTTCCAGATGGAGCCGCCCTCGGCCAGCTGCGTCACCGGGCCGGGCAGATCCACCCGGAGGGGGACGTCGGAAGGCGGGCCGTGCCGTCCGACGCCGAGCTGGCCCTGGGCGTTATAGCCCCAGTCGAGGTACTCCCCGTTGGACAGCAGCGCCCCGGCGTTGGCGAACGACGCCACCAGCTCGGTGACGTTCGCGCCGTCCAGCCCCACCACCCGCACCGGCCTGGTGCTGTTGTGCCAGCTGCCGTCGCCCAGGGAGCCCTCCAGGTTCTGCCCGCAGGCGTAGACCGTGCCACCGGCGTCGTACAGCGCGTGATTGCTGGCCCCGGCCAGCGTGCCCACATTGGAGAACGGAAGCCTGACCGGCTCGAGGTAGGTCTTGGTGTTCCCCAGGCAGAGCTCGCCGCCGCCGTTCACGCCCCAGCCCCAGACGTGTCCGGTGGTGTCGACGGCCAGGGCCGTGTCGTACGGCATGACGTCGGTGGGTATCGAGGCGATCTTCACGCCCTGGGGGAAGTGCACCAGCACCGGCATGGTGAAGGAGTTCGACCGGCCGCCGTTGCCCAGCTCGCCTGCCGTGCCTATGCCCCAGGCATAGAGGCTGCCGTTGGTCAGCAGCGCGTACTCGGTCGAGTTTGAGGTCCCGATCTCGGCCACCGGCCCGGGCAGCGTCACCGCGGTCGGCGCGGTTCTGGTGTCGTAGTTCACGCCCCGGCCGGCCCCGAAGAAGGTCCCCCAGTGCTCGACCACGGAGCTGACGTCCGGAACGACCGCCTGGGCTGATGACCGGCTGGTAGCCGATGACCGGCTGGTAGCCGACGTGGTCGACGAGCGCTCGACCGGCGGATCCGACGAGCAACTGCTCGTGAAGACCACGGCGGCAAGGGCCAGGCACAGCCCGGCCCTGAGCGAGAGCGACTTCCTCGCCGCCGACCGTGGCGACGTCCCTGCGAGGTTCACACAGGGACAATATTGGTCTTGTCGGCCAGAAACCATCGGACTCCGCAATCGGGCCGTCCCGAATTCTCCGGGACTCATCCTCATATACAGCTCTTAACGCTCCGAGGAGCCCGAGGGTTGCTTCCTCCGGCCGGATTAGTCACCGGCCGGCCGGACAGCCAAACCTCGCCTCGACAGGTGCGGGACAGCCACCGCTGGGAATGACCGGTCCGGGGGAGTAATCCGGGCCGCACGATAGGGGGATCGCATGCCGGCCACCCAGTCCGCGCTGAGCTACGACGTGTTCGTGGCTCCGGAAAAGCCGTTCGTCGCCCCGCCACCCACGGTCGGAGACCCACCGGCCTGGGATCCCACGACGTCGACGCTGATCTTCGGCGCGCGCGATGCCGTGCTGGTGGACCCGCTGATGACCGTGCGCGAGGCCACCGCGCTGACCGACTGGGTGGCGCTGCACGATCGCCAGCTCACGACGATCTACATCACTCACGGGCACGGCGACCACTATCTCGGCCTGCCCGCCGTTCTCGACCGCTTTCCTGACGCACGGGTGGTGGCCGCGCCCGGGACGGCGCAGCACATGCAACGGCAGGACAATCAGCCACTGGACGACGCGCTCAGGGAGCGGTTCCCCGGTCAGATCGCCGGCGCCGTTCCGCCGCCCGAACCACTCGGCCGGCCAGAATTCGAGCTCGAAGGCGCGCCCATCGAGGTGATCGAGACCGGGCACACCGACACCGAGGACACGACCTCGCTGCACGTGCCTGACCTGGGCCTGATCGTCTCCGGCGACGTTGCCTACAACCACTGCCACATGTACGTCGGTGCGACCACGCCGGACAGCCGGGCCGAGTGGATCGCCGCACTCGACCGGCTGGCCGCGCTCAACCCCACGGCCGTCGTCTCCGGGCACAAGGACCCGACCCAGGGCAACCCGCCCAGCGTGCTGGCCGAATCTCGCGGTTACCTCGAGTACTACGGGCAGCTACGCGACGCGGGCCTGCCCGACCAGGAATTGTTCGAGGCCATGGTCAACCGCTATCCGGACTGGGTCAGCCGCCAGCAGTTCCTGATCCTCGGGCTGACGAAGTGACCATGTCGGTCAGCGCTATCGCGTCGAAAGCCCCGGCCGTAGCCCCGGCCGCGGCCCGGGTCATCCGCCGGGCCGGTCAGCAGCTTCCCGGGCTGGCCCGGTCGGGACCGGGCCGAGTGATGCCGGGCCGGCTGGTGCCGGGCCGGCTGGTGCCCGGCCACGTGGTCACGGCGAGCGGGCTGCGGGTGCTGCTGGGCGGGCTGGGGTACGGCCTGGTGCTGGCCTCCCGGTTCAGCACGTCGATCCGGTCACAGATCACGCGCAGCCTCACCGTCGAGATCTCCGCCGACGACGGGGTGGCCCAGCACTGGGAATTTGACCGGCGGCGGCGCTGCGTATACAGCTCGCCCGGGCGGGCCGGCGCACCTGACTGCGCGGTCCGGTTCCCCACGAGCGGCCAGGCGCTTCGTGACCTGACGTCACCTCATGCCATCGACCGCATCATGGGCGACATGGGTCACGGTACGGTCCGGCTCGAGGGCGACCGGCAGGTTCTGCTGTGGTTCGACGGCCTGGCCCGCCGGATCGCGTCGGCCGGCTGGGCGGGTTCTTCACGGCGGGTGCTGCCGGGCGCGTACCTGGCGCACGACCCGGCCGCGAACGGCGTCGAGAAGATCGAGATCGAGCCGGCCGTGCGCCAGCTGGATCCGTGCTGGACCGCGGCCTGGAGGTCACGGGCCAGACTGTGGATCGTGCGCGGAGCCTGCGGCGAGCCACTCCAAGAGCCGTGATGAGCGCCGTGCCGGAGGCGCGCCAGTGAGCGCCGTGCCGGAGGCGCGCCAGTGAGCGCCGTGCCGGAGGCGCGCCAGTGAGCGCCGTGGTGGCGCCCGCGCCCGGGCTCAGCGACCGTGCGCTGGGCTGGCTGCGTTTCATCTGGGATAAGGCGACAACCCCTGACGACTGGAGTGACCTGGGCGAACCCCACCCGTGGTGGGATCGCTACAGCGCGCCGCCGATGTGCGTTTTCCCCCGGTTCGACGTCTCCTACATGGCGGATGTCCTTCCGGTCATGCTCGAAGCGACCCCGGCGTGGCAGGAGGCCTACACCCGGATCGCGGACGAGCTGATCGGCCGTTACACCTCGTTCTGGGGCGCGATCGACTGGTGCACGCTGATCGGGCCCGATCCCGGTGTCGACCGCTATCCGCCGGACTGGCTGACCTCGGTCCCCGAGCCGCTGCGTGGCCGCTACGCGATCCCCGGATGGACCGGGAACGGGGTCGAGCCGTGGGGGCTGCAGCCGGACCCGGTCGGTGCCGACGGCAACCTGTTCTACCGGGGCTGGCTGAACCTGCTGCTCGGGATGCGCCGCTACGTCTCCGGTGAGAGCAGCGAGCACCAGCCATTCGACGTCACCGGGTATCACAACCGCCAGTTCACCTGGACCCACGCGCGGATGGCGGAGTTCATCTCGGCGCAGTTCCGGGCCCGCCCGCAGGGCCCGCACTGCGAGAACACCAAGATCTGGCCGTTTTGCGTTAGCGCCGCCGGGCTGGGGCTGAAGCTCTACGACGCGCTGCTGGCTACCAGCCTGCACGAACCGTTCCCGCGCTGGCTCGAGTACGCCCGCCAGCACTACATGAAACTGACCCGCAGCGGGGAACTGGGCAACTTCGCGCTCTACTACGACCCGATAGAGCAACGTCTGATGACACCGCCCGGGCCCTTCAGCGCCTTCGCGGTGCTCCCGTGCCTGCTGTACCTGTACCCGCAAGACCGGGAGTTCGCTGTCCGGCTCTACGAGCTGGCCATGCGCCGGCTCGGCTGGAACAACCCGGATCTGCCGCTGATCAAGCTCCAGCCCGAACCTCGCCACCTGTGCACGGCCCTGTGGATGGCCCACGAGATTGGGGATACCGCCACCGAAGACCGGCTCCGGGATTTCGCCGAGAGCGAATACCAGCCCCGGTTCTTCGGCGAAGAGAACGACCGGTTCGCGTTCTGGTTCGGCTACAAGTCCACCTGGCCCCGCGGCCAGAACAACGCGATCGTGATGCTGGCCGAGAGCGCCGGCCCGGGAGCATGGTGGCGGGTCTTCAACGAGCCCCGGCCCGCGCCGGCATCGGAACCGGTTCTGCGCGGGGTCGACTATCCCGGCGTCGGCATCCGCCGCGCCCGCAACGACATGGCCAGCGGCGTCCTGAACATAGAGACTACGGCCGGCACCCCGTCGCGGCGCGGCGAACCCACCAGCTTCACCATCGGCCAGCTGCCCAGCCCGGCCGAGGCCTCGGTCACCGTCGACGGCCAGGACTCGGCCGGCTGGCAGGTCACCGGCGGCGATTCCATCCGGCTCGACCTGGACATCGGCGACCACCAGATCCGCGTCGCCTTCCCGGGTGGCGGCGCCCGGCCCGGCGGCTCGCCCAGCTGAAAGAGACCACCATGACCACCACAGCCGCGCTGGCCGCCCAGCTCACCGAACTCCTCAGCCTGCAGCATCCACCGGTCGCGGTCACCTTCAGCACCCAGTCCGCCGCGCCCGCGGAGGCCGCAGCGGCCACGGCGGGCAGCGAGGGCGCCGCCGTCCAGCCCACCCGGCCCGCGGAGCCCGCCCAGCCCGCGGAGCCCGCCCAGCCCGCGGGCTGCTGCTTCTGGGCGCCCGCCCAGCGGCAGCGCATCGACACCCGGGCCGCGGACCACGCCGGCTGCAGCACCGGAAGCTACACCCACGGCCTGATCGACCTGGCCGCGGCCAAGTCCGGACCCGACACGGCCGCGCTGGTCGGCAGCGGATGGATGACCCCGGCCGACCTCGCCGCCGTGGCCCAGCTGCCGATCCGGCCGGCACTGATCAGCTACCAGCCGCTGGCCGACGCGACCAGCCCGGACGTCGTGCTCATCCGGCTCGGGCCGTCTGCGCTGATGACCCTGCAGGGCGCCTGCCCCGCCCTCCGGCTCGCCTCCCGGCCGCAGTGCCAGATCATTCCGCTCGCCTACGGCGGCCAGGCCGCGGTCAGCCCGGGGTGCGCGGTCAGCCGGGCCCGCACCGGCCTGCCGGCCGGGGAACTGACCTGCGCGCTGCCGGGCCCGACCCTGCCAGCGGTCATCGGCCGGCTCCGGCAGTCCGTAACCGCCGACCAGGCCGCCGCCGACTACGCGAGCACCCACCGGTAAATTCTTCGCGGCCTGCGCGGATGCCCATAGGGCGCCGGGGTTGATCCGCCACGGGTAGCGCTCGCTCATGTACCGGTACAGCTCGAGCGCGGTCGCGGTGGCCGCGATGCCCGCGTCGAAGTCGCGGATGTATCCGCGGGTCTCGGCGATGACCCCGGGGTCGTCCCCGGCCGAGGGGTCCTTGTGCCCGGCCACCACCGCGAGCGGGCGCAGTTGCTCGATGGTGTCCAGCGCCTGGAGCCAGGAGCGGCGCCCGTCGCGGCCGGAGTCGGCCAGGAACAGGTGGACGTTGTTGTAGGCGGCGTCGCCCGCCACCACCAGCCCGATCACCGGAATGTGCAGGCAGGTGGTGGCGTCGGTGTCGGTATGGCCGAGCTCGACCGGCACCAGCCCGTGGCCTTCCAGGCAAAGCCCGTCGGGCGGGACCGGATCCGCGATCGCGGCCGTGGCCGCCGTGGCGGCCAGCGGCTCGGTGAAGCGGGACTGCCACTGCCCATCCAGCACCTCAGCCTTCGAGTGCGCGCGCATCTGCTCGATCACGCTGGGAACGGCGAGGGCCCGCGCGGAGGGGAACGCCGCCAGGATGGTGCCAAGCCCGAGCCAGTGATCGGGGTGGCCATGGGTGACGTAAACGGCGGTCAGGTTCCTCCCGGACGCCGTGACCCACGCGCGCAGCGCCTCGGCCTGCGACTTGGTGAACAGCGGGTCCACCAGCACCGCGTCCTGGTCGCCGCTGATGAGGGTCGCCGACGTCGGCGACCACATGCGCTTGTCCTGGTCCGGCGGCAGGTCGGTGACCGTGGTGGGGATCCCCGCCGCGACGTGCACGGCGTATTCCAGTGGCGCGGCCGGCATGCGGTCCTCCGTTAAGACGGTGAGGTGGCGGGTGAACCATTTCTCGGCGCTGCCCGCGGTGAACTCGAGGTGTTCGGTGTAGGCACCGAAGTGCGTGCCGTCGTAGGCGGCGAGCTGCTTCGGCTCGCCCGCCCGGGCGAATGCGGCGCGCTGCAGGTCGGGGTCGATGACGCTGTCCTTGACGCCGATGATCATCAGCAGCGGGGTCGGCGAGACGCGCTCGGCCCAGGGGCCAGCGTCGTAGGTCTGGGCGTTGAGCATGGAGCGGACTGTGACCTTCCCGTCACCGGTCAGGTCCGGTGGCACCGGGTACATCTGGTCGAAGGCCTGGTCGGCCGCGTCCCAGTCCGCGTCGTGGTACACGGCGGGCTCGGCCGGGTCGGTGCTGTTGACGGCCACCCGGCCGGGCTCGGCGCCGTGCATTTGCGCGGCATCGTCGTCGTCGTAGCGCTGCTGCCGCGACAGCCACTCAGCCGTCGTTACCCGGTGCCGCGCCTGCTCGTACCCGCTGATGGTCGGGACCTGGGCGACAACCGCCTTGATCCGCCGGTCGCTGCCGCCCAGCACCAGCGCGTGTCCACCGGCGAAGCTGGTCCCCCAGATGCCGACCCGGCCCGGGTCGACGCCGTCGAGTTCCTGCAGGTAGGTGATCACACGGCGCCAGTCGTGGACCTGCTGCCAGGGGTCGATGTCGCCGCGCGGCCATCCGCCGCTCAACCCGTATCCGCGGTGGTCGTGGACGATGACGACGAACCCGGCTCGGGCGAAGCGCTCGGCGAAGGGGGCCAGGCCCTGGTGCTTGAGCCCGGCGAACCCGTGCGCCATGGTGATCGCGGGCGCCCCGTCGGCCGGGACGCGGCCAGGCCGGTATACCCAGGCGTGCAGCCCGACACCGCCGTCCGCCGCAACCCAGTGTTCTTCGGGGGTTGAATTCATGACGGCAACCTCGGGCCGCCGCGGATCGTTCGCTGCGACGGTCACTGTCAGTCCCCCCTCGCCCGTACTGACACGCGGAGTGAGCTGGGCCCAGCGGCCTACTCCTTCACCGTGCCCGCCAGCCAGCCGGCCAACCCTGATCGCCGTCACTGTCCGTGTAGTGGTGCAAACAACGGGTAGGAATTGGCTGATCTGCGCGAGGGCTGATCTGCGCGAGGGAGGCCTGGAGCGGTGAAATCGGTTGTCCTGAGGCAGCACGGCGATCCGGCGGATGTCCTTTCGCTGGCCGACCGGCCGGTTCCCGAACCGGGGGCGGGAGAGGTACGGGTTCGCATCATCGCCACCCCGGTCAATCCGTCCGACCTGTTGTACGTGCGTGGCGAGTACTCGGGCGTCGAAGCGCACTTCCCGGCCCCGGTCGGCTTCGAGGGCGCGGGCCGGGTGGACGCTCTCGGCCCGGGCGCAACGGGCTTCACCGAGGGGCAGCGGGTCATCGTCCCGAACGCCCAAGGGGGAAACTGGGCCGAGTATGTGGTGCAGCCCGCGAGCCAGCTGCTGCCCGTGCCGGATGATCTTTCGGATGAGCAAGCGGCCTCGTTGGTGATCAATCCGGCTTCGGCGGTCATGATGGTCCGCCGCGTGCTGGCCGTCCCGCCGGGCGAGTGGCTGCTCCAGTCGGCCGCGGGCTCCGAGATCGGCCGGATGATCGTCGGGCTGGCCCACAACGACGGGATTCACACCGTGAACGTCGTCCGCCGCCGCGAGGCAGCCGCTGAGCTGGAAAGCCTGGGAGCGGACGCCGTGATCGTTCCGGACGACGGCCCCATTGACGAGCAGGTCCGCCGCATCGTCGGCCCGCAGGGCGTCAAGTACGCCATAGACCCGGTCATCGGCGACACCGGAACCCAGATGTACAAGGCCCTGCACGACGAGGGCCGGATGCTGCTGTACGGATCCCTGACCGGCCAGCCCATGGTCGTGGGCGACGACCCGCGGTACATCCTGGCGGGCCGCCGCGTGCTCGAGGTCTTCTGGCTCGGTTACTGGCTGCCCCGGCTCACCGCCCAGGAGCGGGGCCGGCTGGTCGATGAGGTCATCGCGCTGATGCGGCAGGGGATCCTCTGGACCTCCCTCGGACGTAAATTCACGCTGGATGAAATTGGCGCCGCCGTCGCCCAGGCCGAATCACCCGGCAAGCGCGGGAAGGTTCTGCTCGTTCCGGCCCAGTCAAGCGCCTCCAGCGGGTAAGGATGTGCTGTGGCAACACGTCCCCCGGTCCCTCCCTTCACCCTCCAGACGGCTATCGAGAAGGTTCGTCTCATAGAGGACGCCTGGAACACCCGGGATCCTGAACGGCTCGCGCTCGGCTACTCCGAGAATTCCCGCTGGCGGAACCGCGCGGAGTTCCTGAACGGGCGGGCCGAGGTCGTTCGGTTCCTGAAGCGCAAGTGGTCCAGGGAACTCGACTACCGGCTGATCAAGGAGCTGTGGTCGTTCGGCGGCCACCGCATCGCCGTCCGGTTCGCCTACGAGTGTCATGACGACTCCGGTAACTGGTTCCGTTCGTACGGCAACGAGAACTGGGAGTTCGACGATGACGGCCTGATGCGCACCAGGTACGCCTCCATCAACGACCTGCCGATCTCCGAATCCGACCGTACGTTCCACTGGCCCCTCGGCCGCCGTCCGGATGACCACCCGGGCCTGAGCGACCTCGGCTTCTGAACCGGGACGCTCGCCTTCCGTCCGGCCGGTCAGCCGCCAAAAGCCGCCAGGGCGGTGTAGATGCCGAGGCCGAGCATGATCGTCGCGGTGATCCGGCGGATCCAGTTCACCGGGATGAGCTGCAGGCTCTTGGCGCCCACGGTGACGGCCAGGGCCGCGACCGCCCACAAGCCCAGCGTGGCCCCGGCGAACACCAGCAACGGGTCGTACCTGGCGGCCAGGTTGGCCGTGGTGAGCTGGGTGATGTCGCCCCACTCGGCCAGGAACACCACCCCGAAGCTGGCCGCTGCGACCCGCGGGAACGACGGGGCACGCCCGCCCTGGCGGGCGGCGTCCGCGCCATCCCGGTGCTCGGGCCGGAAACTGGTCACCCACAGGTAACCCGACCCGGCCACGAACAGGCCCGCGACGACCAGGTCGACCACCCGGTGCGGCGCCAGCGCCAGCAGCCGGCCCGCGGTGACCGCTATGGCCATGTGGACCGCGAACGCGGCAGCCGCCCCGGTCCATACCCAGGAGGGCCGGTACCGGGTGCCCAGCACCAGCGACGCGAACATCGACTTATCCGGGAGCTCAGCCAGGAACGTGAGGGCGAACGCGGTGCCGATTATGGCGAGGTACGGCAAGAGGATTTCCTCCGGTCGGT
>Ga0335074_10015284_pt1 | contig 10777 bp, 10 predicted proteins | sample Lox_Sample_23_FD_206715 | JGI IMG/M metagenome (GOLD analysis project Ga0335074, IMG submission 206715) | Soil microbial communities from Loxahatchee National Wildlife Refuge, Florida, United States - Lox_Sample_2.3 | ecosystem: Environmental > Terrestrial > Soil > Wetlands | place: USA... | reverse complement strand
CGATCCTGGGCACGTCCTACACCGCCGATGACATAGCCACCAAAACGCAGCAGAACAACTACAACTGCGGCGGCATGCTGAAGATCGACTATGGCAAGCCTGGCGCACAGGCGTACGTGGACTCGATCGTCGACGAGCTGGCGTCCTGGGGCGTCGATTACATCAAGCTCGACGGCATCACCAACAGCAACGGCCCCGACATCGAGGCCTGGCAGGCCGCGATCCACCAGTCCGGCCGCCCGATGGTGCTGGACACGACCCAGGGCAGCTACACCATCAAGCTCGCCCCGCTGCTGAAGGAATACTCCAACCAGTGGGAGTTCGCGCCTGACATCGAGATCAACGGCCCCGACGAAGGCTCAGCCAACAGCTGTAACGCCCCGCCGTTCACCGGCTGCCTGAGCGTCTTCCCGCTGACCAGCTATTCCCACTGGAGTGACCGGTTCGCGGATGTCGCCGAGTGGCAGCCGTACGGCGGGCCGGGAGGCTTCAACGACTACGACTCGATCGAGGTCGGCGACGGCAGTCAGGACTCGGGGATGTCGCTCGCGGCTTCGCAGTCACAGCTGAGCCTGTGGGCGCTGGGCTCGGCACCGTTCATCCTGGGCTCCGACCTGACCAGCTCTGTGACCAACGCCTTCGGCACAAGCGCCGGCCTCACCTCGCGGGATCTGCGGCTCCTGACGAACAGGCAGGTCATCGACGTCGACAAGGACTCCATCGACGCGTCACGGATAGCGGATTCCGGCACTCCCGGAGGCAAGCCCGGCGACCAGGTGTTCGCCAAGGTGGAGCGGAGCGGCGATGCGATCGTCGGGCTGTTCAACACCACGACCAGCCTCAGCTCGGCCCCGGTCGCGATCTCCACCACGGCCGCCGCCATCGGGCTGCCTCCCGATCCGGATGGTTACCTGGTACAGAACCTGTGGGGATCACAATCGGTGGTGTCCGGCGGTAAGGCCACGTTCGACATATCGGCGGCCGGAAACCTCAGTGCCAAAGTCCCCGCCGAGGGCGTGGCCATGTACCGGGTCATCCCGCTCCGCTGACATGCCTTTACGCAGGTTAAGCCAGGCAGGCATGGCGCAGGCGGCGTTTCACCTCCAGCCGGTCGTGCACGACGACCTTTGCGGGGACGACGCCGGTGTCGGCGGACAGCACCGTTCCTGGCAGGCGTACTGCCGCGGCGGCCCAGGTGAGTGCGGTGCGCAGTGCCCCCGTGCCGCTGGCACCGCCAGCGAGGAAACCCGCTAGCAGCGCGTCGCCGGCGCCGACCGTATTGCGCGGGTCGGCCACGTGGGCCTCCCCGTGCACGGCGTCCCCGCCCTCTTCCACCAGCACCGCACCGTCGGGCCCCAGGCTGGCCAGAACCGACCTCGCGCCAAGCTCCTGTAGGTGGCGGGCGGCGGCGAGCACGTCGCCGAGCGTCTCGATGGGTCCCCGGCCCACCTCGGCGAGCTCGCTGACGTTCGGTTTTATCAAATCGGGGCCGGCCGGCAACGAGGCCGCCAGCGCGGCGCCTGAGGTGTCCACCGCGATGCGGGCCGACGTCCGTCGACTGGCCGCGACCAGCTCGGCGTAGAACGTGGCAGGTGCCCCCACGGGCAGGCTGCCGCAGCCCACCAGCCACTCGGCCCGTTCCCCGGCCCGGATCGCCGCCTCGGTGAGGGCCTCGATCTCCCGCTCGTCGATAGCCGGGCCAGGCTCGTTGAACTTAGTGGCCGTGCCGTCTGACTCGATGATGGTGACGTTGCTGCGGATCTCGCCACCGATTCTGACGGCAACGAAGTCCAGGCCCGTGGCACGCAGCAGCGATTCCAAACGCCCGCCCTCGACGCCGCCCACTGGCAGTACCGCGCGGCTGTCCAGACCGTGTGCGTGCAGGGCCAGGGCCACGTTGACACCTTTCCCGCTTGGCTCGCTCCGGCTACTGGCTACCCGCATCACGGCGCCACGGGTCAAGCGGTCGACCGAAAGAGTGCGGTCGACGCTGGGGTTGGCGGTAACGGTCACGATCATGCGCGCATCACGGTAACAGGTGCCGGCAGTTCAAATGGGTTCGCGAACACGCCTGCCGCGCAGCCGCCCAGCAGTGCCGCGCCCCGGGCGCCGGCCTCCACCGCCGGTGACCGCTCAGCGTCTCCGAACGCCTGCCGGCGCAGTGCCACCACCGCCTCGCTGCGCGACCATCCCCCCGTGATCACTACCTTGCGCTGATTGCTCACAGCCCTCGACACGATCGCCTCCATGCGCACAGCCTCCTCGGTGGCGGCCTCCAGTGCCGCTCGCCAGGCGGCGGCCGGCGTGGCGTCCCCACCGATGCCGGACAGCGTCGCGGTGCCGTCGGGCTCGAACCGCACATACATGGATCTGGTCTCCAGCCGCATGGCGGAGCGGTCAAGGTCGGGCAGTTCGGCCAGCTCACCCCCAAGAAGCTGCAGTACCTGGCGCATGAGCAGCCCGCCGCGGGTGGCGCCCAGGACCGAAAGCCGATCCGGCAGCACGTGCCATCCGGCCGTCACGCCATGGTCGGTGAGGTGGGCGACGGCAGAGTCCGGCAGCGGCGCCCGCACCGTGCGCACCAGTGCCTCGGCGGAGCCGCAGGAGTCGAGGATCTCTCCGTCACCGGCCGCGCTCGCGCCGACGCAGGCGGCGAGGTGATCGTGTCCGGCGACGGTGAGCAGGGCACCGGCCAGCCGCTTGGAGGCGAGGTCGGCACTGACGCGGCCGAGGGGTATTCCCGCCTGCACCAATGGCGGGAACAGGTCTTGCGTGGCGCCCGACCATTCCAAGGCAGCGGGCCACCACGTCCGGTCGCGCAATGACAGCCATCCGGTCCGTGAGCTAAGCGAGTACTCAGCCGCCTGCTCGCCGCCGAGCGCATGCACAACCCATTCCGCGACGTTCAGCCGACGGACGGCCTTGGTCGTCGCGGCATTGTGATCCCGCAGCCACCGGTGCTTGGTTACAGACCACTGAGTACTCATCGGTAGCCCGGTGGTCAGCGAGAAGGCTTCCGCCCCCAGTTCGGCGCCCAGCCTGTCGCGCTCGGCCGGGCGTCATGCCAGGCGATGAGCGGAGCGACCGGCCCGCCCTTTCCGCCGAGCAGCACACCTGTCTCGGCCATGCTCGTGACGCCGATAGCGGCCACCCTGCCATCGGGCACCGGCGACAGCGCCGCCGAAAGCGCGGAGTGGATCGCGCTGAGCACCTGATCGGGCTCGATCTCGGTACCGCTTCGGCTGGTGCGCCATTCCAGCCGGGCGTCACCGTGGCAGAGCTCCCGGCCCGCGGTGTCGCACACGGCGGCCTTTACGGCACTCGTACCCACATCGACGCCGACCAGCAGGTCAGTCAAGCGGACCACCGTCCGTAGGATGAAACGTTCCGCACCGGCAGCTGCGGCATGGGGCTCAGGCTGCGCTTCGCCGCGTCCGCGCAGCGCCGCCATCGCTCAGGCCACAGGCGGCCGCGTACACGCCGATGACCGCAAGCAGCTTATGTTGGACCAGCTCGCCAGGAACCGGTTCGAGCTGTCCGAGGCGCACGGCCTCGTACTGTTCCGGCATGAACTGGCTGAGCAGTACCAGGGGGATCGACCGGTGGGAGAGATTGGTGAACAACCGCGCTACGGCATCCCGCAGTTCGGGGCGCGGCCAGTAGTAACGGCAGCGGTCGCTGTAGCTGTACGCGCGGGCGAGCCGGAGCTCGTCCTCGGTCCCGCGATAGTAAGACTCCCAGTACTTGGGATGCTCGAGCATGACCGTTTCGAGCGTCTGGCGCAGCAGGGAAAGGCCGTCTTCACGGTCCGTATACATTTCGCGTTCGATTGATTCCAGCGCGAACAGTGCCTCCCGCATCGCGAATGTCAGCCATGGCCCTACTTTGAGGATCGCGAAGTGGTCCTTCACCATCTGCCCGAGCGAGGCGCCGGTCTGGTAATCGGTGGAGTGAGCCTCGTAGACCAGGTCCCTGTTCTGCTCCAGGTAGCTCGACAGCATGCGCGCCTCAGCGGGCTTGTAGTCGAAGACGACCTCGTCCCCGAACTCCACGCCAGGCTGGGTCACCACGGCGATCACCCGCTGCCATGCTTCCCGCAGGTCCGCCCGCTCGAAAGCATTCCTGGCCAGGGTGAGCGTACGGTCCACGTCGGCGACCCGCGTCACCACGGGCGCCCTGCCCTCGTCGCGCTCACCGCCGGGAGTCGGCACCTCGGTGCCGATCACGTAGACGGGCGAAGGTGAACCGGCCGGCAATTCGGCATGTGCTTCCTCGGCCACCCGGCACAGTTCGACCGTGCGCTCGGTGACGGTCGCCGCATCCAGCCACGTGCCCCCGCCGCCAGGGTCGTCGGCGAGGCGCATGCTGGCGTCCAGGTGGATCTTCGCATAGCCCGCGTGCACGTAGGCCCGTACGAGTTCGCGTGCCTTGGCCATGGCCGATCCGGCCGGCTCGCGTTGCCATGCCCAGGGACCGAGGTGGTCGCCGCCGAGGAGGATGCGGTCTTCGGGGAACCCCATCCGTCCGGCCACCGAGCCCACGAAACTCCGGAACGCTTCCGGCGTCATGCCCGTGTAGCCTCCGAACTGGTTCACCTGGTTGCACGTGGACTCGATGCACACGATGCTGCCGTCACGTCCGGCCTGGGCCATCCCTGCCTCCAGGACCAGGCGGTCGGCGGAGCAGATCGAGTAAAGACCCATTCCCTCGCCGCGGCGGTTCGCCCGCATCAGGTGCAGGAGCACGTCGGTAACGCTCATCGCTCACCATCCCGGACGCCTGCCAGTAGCAGGGCGCCCGCCCGGGCCCGGGCTCGCGGCCCGGGCACGTGACTGATCGATTCGTTCAGCCTCAGCAGCGCAAGGATGCTTAGTTCACTAAACAAGAAGCAGATTAGATCTCATTTTAGTGATCTATCCTGATCTAAGCTAAGGCGTGAGCGAGATCGATCGGCCCGGTAAGCTCCACGTGGCAGGTGGGCTGGGGCCACGCGGAAAGTAAGAAGGCCATCTCCGGCATGGATGGGTGGCGATGACTGACTTTGATCTCGCGGTCCTCGGCGACTGTAACGCCGACCTGCTGGTCCGGGGGGATGACGTCGTACCGGCGTTCGGGCAGCAAGAACGCCTTGTCGACGAGGCGAAGCTGACGATCGGCGGGTCCGGCGGGATCTGCGCGAGCGGCGCGGCGAGGCTCGGGCTGCGCGTGGCGATGGTGGGCGTCCTGGGCGACGACGTGTTCGGCCGGTTCATGCGCGACTCGCTGGCGGAGCGCGGCGTCGACGTGTCGGCCGTGCGAATCGACCGGCACGTGCCAACCGGGCTTACCGTTCACCTCGTCCGCGGAGACGACCGGGCGATGCTCACGAATCCGGGCACGGTCGAGTGTCTGCGGCCGGAGATCGTGAATGCCGATCTCCTCGCCTCCTCACGTCATGTCCACGTCAGCGCCTACTTTCTGCAGTCCGGCCTGTGGGAAGGGCTCCCCGGACTGCTCGGGCAGGCGCGGAAGGCGGGAGCGACCGTCTCGGTGGATCCGAACTGGGACCCGAGCGGAACCTGGGACAGGGGACTCTCACGAATATTCGGCTGCCTTGACTTCCTTTTGCCGAACGGCGCCGAAGCGGCCGAGCTCGCACGGACGATGGCGGGCTCCTCGGCGAAGCCTGCCTCGCCGGAGGCAGCGGCACGCGCGCTCACCGCCTCCGGTGCCACAGTGGCGGTAAAGCTAGGCGCGGACGGTGCGCTGGCAGCGGCGCCGGATGGCTCATTGGTGCGCGTCCCGGCCCTGCCGGGAGTGCGGCCGAAGGACTCCGTAGGCGCCGGGGATTCGTTCGATGCCGGGTTCCTCGCCGGGAACCTGTGGGGCTGGGACGCGCGGCAAGCGCTGGCGCTGGGCGCGGCCTGCGGCGCGCTCTCGACCCGTGCATCGGGCGGCGCGGATGCTCAGCCGACCCGCGACGAGGCTGTTGCCGCTGCTGAGCGCATTCTCGCCGCGCCCTCGTCAGGCGGTTCGCTTTTACCGTCACCGCCGCTGAAAAGGCCGAAACTGGTGAAATCTTGCCGCAGTGTGCACCGCTAGGATGACCTCACTATGCATAAGTCTGCACGCCTGAGCGCGATCCTTGAGCGGCTCGCCAACGGCGGCACAGTTGACGTTGGCGAACTCGCGGAGGATCTGTCGGCTTCCCCGACCACGATTCGCCGGGATCTGGCCGCTCTTGAGCGGCAGCGGCTGCTGGCGCGGACCTACGGTGGTGCGGTGGCGCATGCGATCAGCTATGAGCTGCCCCTCCGCTACAAGGGCGTCCGCCATGCAGAGGAGAAACGGCGGATCGCCGCGGCGGCGGCAGCGACCGTGGCCGAGGGGATGGCTATCGGGCTTACCGGCGGGACGACTGCCACCGAGGTGGCGCGGGCCCTGGCCGATCGCCAGCAGCTCACGATCGTGACCAATGCGCTCAACATCGCGTCGGAACTCGCCGTCAGGCCCAACATCAAGCTGATCGTGACGGGCGGGCTGGCCCGCAGCAAGTCCTACGAGCTGTCCGGGCCGATCGCGGAGGCCAGTCTCACCGGGCTCAACCTCGATGTCGCGTTCATCGGCGTCGATGGCGTCGACGCCAACGCCGGCTGCACCACCCACGAGGAGGTGGAGGCGCATACCAACGGCGTCATGATCCGGCACGCTCGGCACGTGGTGCTGATAGCCGACAGCTCGAAGATCGGCAAGATCGCATTCGCGCGGATCTGCGAGGCCAGCGCGGTGGGCCACCTCATCACCGACAGCGCGGCGGATGACAAGGCGGTGCAGGCGTTGACCGACTGCGGCATGCGCGTCACCCTGGTGTAGGCGTTGCTACCGAGGGCGGCCGAGGGGGATTCAGGCGGTGACGACTTTTACCCCGGCGTCGGCGAGGCTGGCCGCCTCCGCGGCCGCTATGCCGGTGTCGGTGACCAGTACATCCACGACGTCTGCGCTGCAGATACCGGCGAAAGCGCGGCGGCCGACTTTTGAGCTGTCCGCCACTACCACGACCTGGGCTGCCCGGCTTGCCATGAGCCGGTTTATGCTCGCCTCGCCCTCGTGGTGGGCAGTGGCGCCGGCCACCGCGTCGATCCCGTCCACGCCCAGGATCGCGATGTCCAGGGCGATCTGTTCCAGTACGCCCGTAGCCAGCGGGCCGGTCAGCTCATACGACTGTGGACGAGCCACGCCACCTGTTGCCACGATCTTGATGTGCTGGCGAACTGCCAGCTCGTTGGCGATATTCAGTGCGTTGGTGACGATGGTGATCGCGGGCGACTGGGAGCCGGAGTTAAGGTCGGGACGCATCGCAATGGCCCGCGCCACTTCCGTGGTGGTCGTTCCCCCGTTCAGCCCGGCGACCTGGCCCGGCCGCACCAGCTGGGCGGCCAGCGCGGCGACCCGCTGCTTCTCCGACGGATGCCGCTCGGTCTTATACCGTAGCGGCAGGTCGTAGGAAACGCGCTGGCTGACCGCGCCGCCCCGTATCCGGGTCAGCATCTGCTGCCGGGCGAGCTCGTCGAAGTCCCGCCTGATTGTGGCCGCGGACACGGCGAGCACTCGCGCTGCGTGTTCCACTTCGACCTGGCCTTCGCTGGCCAGCAGCTCCAGTAGCTCATTCCAGCGGCGATAACGGCTCATGAGCAGGATCCTCTGGCTCTAGCCACCGGGCTCACCCGGTGAGGATCACCGAACGGGTCAGGTTGTGCGGGCGGTCGGGATCCAGCCCGCTGGCGCGGGCGGCCGCGGCGGCGAGCCGCTGCGCCCGGACCAGCTCCGCGAGCGGATCCTCCCGGCCCTGCCAGACAAGGCCGCCGACCGCGGCGATCTCCGCGGTAAGCCCCGGCGGCGCCTGCCCGAAGAGCCAGACCACGCTTCCCGGGCCGGTCACGGCGATGGGCCCGTGCCGGTATTCCATCGCTGGGTAGGCCTCGGTCCACAGCCCGGCCGCCTCTCGCAGCTTCAGCGCAGCCTCGTTGGCCAGCCCATAGGTCCAGCCCGTGCCAAGGAAGGTGTACTGCCGGGCGCCAGTCAGGTCAGCGGGCAGTGGAGCAGCCAGGACTCGCCGCGCGGCCTCGGCGACCGGCCTCAGGTCATGGCCCAGGTGCGCGCGGAACAGCGCGAGCTCTGTGGTCGCGAACCGGGTCTGCACCACCGAGCGCTCGTCGGCGAACTCCAGTGCGATGACCGCATCGGCCGCGGCGGCGATCGGCGTGTCGGGAGCCGCGGTAATCGCCAGCGTGCCGACGGTCGGCATGGCGGTCCTGACGCGGCCAAGCAGGTCCAGGATCTCTGTAGTGGTGCCGGACCGGGACAGCGCGACGATCCGGTCATACCGCCGCCGCGGCGGCATCTCCGACGCCGCGAACGCATCGGTCTCTCCATGGCCGGCAGACTCGCGCAACGCCGCGTAGGACTGCGCGATGAACCACGACGTCCCGCAGCCGACCACCGCCACACGCTCGCCGGGTGCCGGGAGCAGGCCGGTCACCTCGGCGGCCAGCCCGGCCGCCCGCAGCCAGCACTCTGGCTGCGATGCCAGCTCGGCCTCGGTGCTGCCCGGCTGGTCTGCCCGGTGCCCAGACTCGCACCGTTTTGTCATGGTTACTTCACGCTCCCAGCGGTGATTCCGGTGATGATCCAGCGGTTCAGGAAGAAGACGATAATTGCCGGGATTGCAATGGCCACGATCGCCGCCGCATTGATGACGGTGAACGGAGCGTTCCTGCTGTCGATCGCGGCCAGCAGCACGGTGAGAGGTTCGGTCGAGTTGCTGCTGCTGAGCACGAGCGGGAAGAGGAACTGGCCCCAGCCGAACAAGAAAGTCACGATGGCTGTCGCGGCGATACCCGGGCTCGCCGTCGGGATCACGATCCGGCCGAATGTCTGGAGGGTCGACGCTCCATCGATATGGGCCGCCTCCTCGATGCTCGAGGGCAACGCAAGGAAAACGTTGTACATGATCCACAGCGCGAGCGGGAGGAAGCCGGATGTGTACACGAAGATGATGCCGATGTATGTGTTGACCAACCCGAAATCGCTCATGATCCGGTATAGCGGGATCAAAGTCGCGTAGACGGGCAGCGTCAAGGTGGCGATGGTTGCGTAGAAGATGACGCCCTTCAGGCGGAATCGCAGGCGCGCGAAAGCGTATGCGGCAGCTACGGCGATGACAAGCGTCAGGACGGTTGCACCGGTGACCTCGATCACGGAGTTGACGAGCGCCTGCCCGATCCCGCCAACGGCATCCGCGCTCTCCGGGCCGGCGCCGAACAGGGCCTGGTAGCTTACGCCCGTTGGATGCGCCGGGAAGTACTGCACAGGATTCTGCTGCGCGGCGGCATTCGTGGAGAGGCTTGTCTTGAGCGCCCAGTAGACAGGAAAGAGCGACCAGACTACAAGGGCGCCCAGAGCGACGAGGCGTATCAGCCTGCGCAGCCGCCGCCTCATGAGAATTCCACCTTGCGGTAGATGATCCGGTAAATCACGAGTGAGATGATGACCGTGCACACTGTCGCCATCAGCGATAGCGCATAGCCGGCTCCGAAGTTGAGGTCCTGGAAGGTAAGGAAATACGTGGTGCTCATGAGCGACGCGCCGGTCCCTGCATTGGCGTTGAGCACATAGACCTGATCGAAGATGTTGAGCGACATGATGAGAGCTTCGACGCTCACGATCGCGAGCGCCGGCCGGATGAGCGGGAGCGTTATGGTCCAGGTCGCCCGGCCCCCCGAGGCCCCGTCGACGCTCGCCGCCTCATAAAGGTCGTTCGGGATCGACTGGAGCGCGGCGAGCACGATGATCGCCGCGAGGGGCGTGATCTGCCAGACCTGGACGAGGGTGATGAGGAAGATGGTCTCGATCTGGTGCGATCCGATGAAAAGCTGGTACTGGCCTATGAGGCGGAGGCTCTTCAGAAACGAGTTGAGGACGCCGAAGGTCGGGTTATATATCCACGACCATATGACGCCCTCAACGACGCCGGGAAGCGCCCACGGCAGGATGAGTATGGCAAGAATGATGCCACGGCCGCGAAACGGGCGCCGCAGCAATAGCCCGATTGCCGTGCCGAGGACAACAATGAGTACCACGCCGAAGACAATGTACCATGCGCTATTCTCGATGCTCTGCCGTACCTGGGCATCCGCGAACAGCGCGCTGAAATTGCCGAATCCCGCGAAGTGATCGGGCGGCGTCAGCGGGTCGATGTGGAAGAAAGCCTCTATGATGGTGAGGACCGTCGGGTAGAGCGCGAGCACCCCGATGAACACCACCAGCGGGGCGATCATCGCGTATGGTAGTGGCCCGCCCCTTCCTGCCGGCCCCGCCGTGCGCCGTGTCGTACGGCGGGTGCCGTGCCCCGGGCGGAAGGAGCCGGAGAAGCGGTGCGTCGAGCGCGCCGCAAGTAGAGCTGCCGGCTCCTTCGTGCCCGCTGCGCCTGCCGGCTCTCTCATCCCGACAGGGAGGCGACCTGCGAGGCGATCGCATTGATCGCGCTGGCCACGGATTCCTGGCCGGAGGCCGCGCTGTGCAGGTTGGTGTAGACGGCGTTGCTGAACGCCGGGTACCAAGGCGGAGCGCCGGCCGGGAATATCGGCTGGGAGTCATGCTCGGCCAGCGAAGCCAACTCGGCGGTACCAGCCACCTTCCCCGATTTCACCAGGTCGGCCAGCCCGGCGGTGTTGGCCGGGAGCGGGAAGCTGGAGTCGACTTCGGACGGCCCATCGGCGCCGGCGAATGCTGCCTGGTT
>Ga0335074_10015282_pt1 | contig 10778 bp, 9 predicted proteins | sample Lox_Sample_23_FD_206715 | JGI IMG/M metagenome (GOLD analysis project Ga0335074, IMG submission 206715) | Soil microbial communities from Loxahatchee National Wildlife Refuge, Florida, United States - Lox_Sample_2.3 | ecosystem: Environmental > Terrestrial > Soil > Wetlands | place: USA: Florida... | reverse complement strand
AACAGGAGAAGAACCATGAAATACCTCTGTTTTGGCTACTACGACAAAGGCAAATTCGATGGCATGGCGGAGAGCGAGCGCAACGCCATGTACGATGCATGCTTTGACTACGACAACCATCTTCGCGCCAGCGGGCACTGGGCCGGCGGCGAAGCGATTCAGGGACCGGAGACCGCCCTGACCCTCTCCTGGAAGAACGGCAAAGTGGCAACCACCGACGGGCCCTATGCCGAAACCAAAGAGCAGCTCGGCGGCGTTCTCGTCCTTGAGGCGAGGGACATGAATCATGTTGTCGAGCTCATCGCCCAGCATCCGGGTCTGAGGTATGGCAACATCTGGGAGATTCGGCCAGCCGGGGACATGAGCGAAATCAGGAAGGCAAGCGAGCAGCGACGGAGACAGAACACTGCAGTCTGAAGACGGTTCTGGTTTGTCACGAGTGTGCCCGGCGGTCAGGTGGCGGTTGGCTGTTCGCGCAGGCGGAGCCAGCAGTAGAGTGGCCAGGCGTGGGCGTGCGCGCACCAGGGAATCGCGGAAGAGAGGCCGGCGGTTTTGAGCAGCGAGGAGTCGAGGGAATCCGAGGCGGACCACTGGCCGGTCCAGTAATCGGGAAATTTTTCGGCGTAATTGGCGAAGGTCATTTTGCGCAGGAGGGTTTCAGCGGCGGGGCGGTCGAAGGTGGCGAGGCCGAGAATGAGGGGGCCGTTGAGGGCATACCAGAAGCCGCCATTCTCGCGCGAGCCCATGGGCGTGGGCGGTTCGGGCGTGGGCTCTTCGACCTGGCGCGGGCCCATGGCTTCGCCGGGGAGGAGGCGGCGCTGGATCTCGGCATAGAGGCGGCGCTTGCGTTCGGCGGGGAAGTCGGGATTGAGGAGGGTGAAGCCCTGGGGCTCGATCCACATATCGTCATCGCCGAGGGGCTCATTGAACCAGATCCATGCACGGCGAGGGAAAGCGCGGTTGCCGAGGTCGCGCATAAAGGCATCGTGGAGCTGGCCGCGGTATTCGCGCACGGCAGCGATGAAGTCGCTGGTCTCAGGCAGGGAAGCGAGGGCGGATGCGTGATCCTCGAGGCGAGCGGCGAGGTCGCCGAGGATGACGGTGGCCATGGCGGAGTTCATGTGGCTTTCCGAGACATCGAACTCGGTGTTGTAGGGATGGGCGGAGGGCCACCAGCCGAACATGTCGTTCCAGTCGGAGTTCCAGCGGAGGACGATGCCGTGGGGGCCGACGGAGACGCGGTCGCGGAAGAAGATGAAAGCCTGGCGGACGTGCGCGAGGCCGGTGTCGCGGCCGGAGCACTCGAGGGGGTAGTAGCCGATGGGGTCGGTGAGGACCGAGACGTCGTGGGTGGCGCGGAGATATTCGTTGAGGAGGAGGAAGAAGTAAAGCTGCTGATCGCTGGTTTGCTGCGCGCCGGAGGGCGACCAGCCGAAGCCGCCGTCGTTGAGCATGATGTTGCCGTCGGGGAGGGTGCGCTTCATGATGAAGCGCAGGGTGGAGCGGGCGATGGCGGGGTTGGTGTGGCAGAAGGGGAGCGCGTGCTGGGCCTGGTCGCGCATGGAACCGACCATGCCCCAGAGGTAGTCGTACATGGTGCCCTGGGGCATGATGGTTTCGTCGTAGTACTCGCGCCAGGTGGCCATCTGTTCGAGGACGGCGGCATTCCAGCGCATTTCGCGGCGGAGGACGGGGTCGGATTCATTGGGGAAGACGGGAACGACTTTGTCCCAGGCGGCGGCGAAGGCGGAGCCGAGGACGGCGGGATCGCTGCCGGAGGGCGGCTGGAGGGCGGCGACGATCGAGGCGATGGGGGCGGTGGAGACATCGCGCGTGTAACCGACGACGAAGGCAAGGGTGCGGTCCTCGCCGGGCGCAAGGACGCCGTTCCACTCAAGGCCGAGCCAGGACTGGAGGGCGGAGGGGCCGGTGGACCGATTGGCGGCGAAGAGGCGGTTATTTGTATCAGCGGGCTGCACAAATAAGGCGGGCGGGAACTGCTCGAGGCGGCACATCTGGCCGGCAGGCGGGAAGGCCATGCGGCGGCGGGGATGGGGAGCGAAACGGACGGCGAGGGCAGCGCCGACGGTTTCGGGGGAGCCGGGCTGGTAGGCAACTTCGTGCTGGTCCTTGTCCCAGGGGGCGAAGATGGGGCTGTAGCGGGCGAGAAAGGATTCGTCGTAATGGAGGCTGAGGGGATCGGAGCCGGAATTGTGGAAGCGGACCTCGACGAGGAAGCCGGAGGGGCCGCGGCCGAGCTGAGTGGAGGGCGGGACGGAGATGCGGCGGGTGACGGCGAGGGATGGAGTGAGGGCGTAGTCGTAGCGAGCAAAGCCGACGCCGAAGCGTTTGGTGGCCGCCGCGGCATGGGGCGAATCGAGGCCGATGAGGGGGAAGCGCTGCTGGACTCGGACGCGGGGAGGCTGGTTGGGATCGGCGGGCTGCGGCGGATGGTTCTGAATGGACACGGTGGCTTGATTGGCGCCGCTGAAGGGGGCATCGCCCTGATTCATGCGGCCCCAGGCGCGCTCGCCGGTGAGCAGCTGGAGAGCGCCGCTGGCGTGGGTGAAGACGGTGACCCGGTAGTTGCCGAGGAGGAACCAGGGATCGTCGGGGATCATCGGCGCGTTGTCCAGGACGGGACTGGAGGGGAAGCGGAACGGGCCGGCGTAGCGATAAGCGGGGAGGCCGCGATCGTCGTCGATCCATGCGCCGAGGGGCGAGGTGGCGTTGGGCGCGTGGGCAGCGACGGCAGGGAAGGATGAAGGCAGAAAAGCGCTGGCGGTGACGGCGCCGGCGGCGGCAAGGAAGTCGCGACGAGTGGGCAGGTCCTCTTTGTACGGCATGATTGGGTCTCCGATTCGGTGCAAGGGAGGAATTGTATCAACGAGGGTGCGGCGGAGTGCCATTACCGATGTAATCAGCTCTGGAGTATCGAAGTTGCGTGACTGTTAAAGGAAGCGAGAAAGGGAGACTTCTTCGATGGAGGCGCGTCTATAATCACGCCAAACTGCGAGACGTGTGCGAGTGAAACCGCCGGCGCGGCCCTCGCTCGATCGCGGCTGGAGACTCGCGAAGGTCGTCCGGTTTCCTGTTTTTGTCGAGCGCTCTCGGAACACTGCCTGGCCTCTCGCTTCGGAGGAGGTCAAAAAGATGCGAAAGAGTCTGAGTCTTGTCTTCGCGCCAGTAGCGATGCTGGCGCTGGTGGCCGGCTGCGGTTCCACGTCCACGACCGGTTTGACGGGAACGAACGGCCAGGGAGTGCCGGTTTCGCTGACGATGACGGACGATCCGCCGGCGGGGGTACAGGTGCTGTTCTTCCAGGTGAGCCTGACGGACGCGACGCTGACGCCGGCTTCGGGATCGCCGGTGTCGCTGCTGAGCAACAACACGCCGATCCAGATTGACGTGACCCAGCTGCAGGCGCTGTCGGCGTTTTTGAGCACGGCGAGTGTGGCGGCGGGGACGTACAACAGCCTGAGCCTGACCTTCGCCAGCCCGGAACTGGTGATCTTCAATCAGTCGGACACGTCGCTGGGGAGCACGTGCGCGGTGGGCAGCGTGTGCCAGCTGACGCCGACGGTTGACGGCTCGACGACGGTGAGCTTTTCGTCTTCGCCGTTCCCGGTGACGGTGAGCGCGAACACGCCGCTGGGATTGCTGGTGGATTTTCATCTGAACACCGTGATTCAGTCCGATCTTTCGGTGAATCTGGGCGTGGCGAACGGCGTTTCGGTGGCGGAGCTGCCATCGATGCCGATGCATCCGCAGTTTGGATCGGTGACGGGCGAAGTGGAGAGTGTGAGCGCCAGCAACAATCAGTTCACGATTCTGACGGCGTGGGGCCGGACGTTCACCATCTCAACGAGCAGCAGCACGACATTCAGCGATTTTCCGACGAGCGCGTGCGCGACGGCAGGCATTGGCTGCGTGGCGGACGGGCAGGTTGTGCAGGTGGACGTGACCGGGCTCGCAAGCAGCGGAAGCACTCCTGTGCTGACGGCGGGGCAGGTGACGTTTGTGCAGGCCGCTGGGACGCAGACAGTGGAGGGAACGATCATCAAGATACTTCCGCTGCCGGTGCCCTCAGGTGAGTTGATCGTACAGATGCTTCTGCACAAGAACCCGACGGCCAGCAGCGGTGTACCGCTGGGCGGAGTGGCAACGGTGACGTTCTCCAGCGGGGCGACCTATGCGGTGGACAACAACGGGTTCACGATTCCTTCGGGACTGAGCTTTACCGGGACTGCGGATGTGACAGTTGGACAGAACGTGCAGGTGACGGTGGAACCGGGGACGCTGAGCTCGACGAATGGACCGAACTGGGGCGGATGGGGACCGCCGCGAACGGTTTCGTTCACGACAAACACCGTGGAACTGGAGCCGAGCCAGCTGACGGGTATGATCTCGGCGCTGGACACGAGCGCGGAGAGCTTCACGCTGAACTTCAGTTTGGGGCCGTGGTTTGCGCCGTGGCCGATGGCGACGGCGAATCCGTTCTCGTTCGACGTGGAGACGACGTCGGCGACGACCTACCAGGGCTTTAACCCGGAGAGCTTCGACGGGCTGGCGACGAAGGACTTCGTGTCCGTGAATGGATGGCTGTTCCCGGCGGCGACGAGCGGAGGGTCACCGCAGGTGGCGGCGCAGACGGTGGCGGGCCATGCGGGAGGATGGTTCTAAAGGCAGCTGGTAGCCAGTAGCTGAGAGCCTGGAGCTGGAAATGAGCAACAGAGAGGAGGCGGCCGGTTCAGAACCGGCCGCCTTTGTTTTCGAGGTCCCAGAAGGCGGAGGTGAGGCCGGCGCGGTGGAAGATGGCCTGGGCTTCGGGGATGGTCCACTTGTGCCAGTCGGGGCTGGCGTGGGAGCCGTACCAGAAGGTGGCGAGCTCGGCGACCTGGTGGAGGGGAACGGCCTGGCCCTGGGGAAGGCCATGGCGGTCGCACCAGGGAGGGATTTCGTCCGCGGAGTGGAAAGGCAGGACCATGGCGCAGTGCTGATGGACGTTGTCCCAGGCGCACGCGGGTGGGATGGCAAAGTGGACGACGAGGGATTCTGAGCCGATGGGTCGGCCATTTGTAACAGGGATGGTGACAGACTCGCCTTCCGCGCCGTAGCGGGAGTGAATGCGGAGGTCGCCGCCGATGAGGACCGCGACGCCGAGAGCACACCAGATGCAGGGCGCCCACCAGCTGTGGGTGGGGCCTTCGATCCAGTTAAGGGTGGGCGTGACGGAGAAGGGGTGAATGACCCAGGGCGCGGGCGCATGCGGGTGGAGGACGACACCGTGGATGGCGGCGAGGGCGCGAAGCTGGTCTTCGATGGCCTGGACGGGCAGATTGAGGCGGCGGGCGAGGTCAGCGTTGGTGGGGCACAGGCCGGTGTCGATGAGGCCGCGGATGAGCTCGTAGTGGAGGCGAGTTGCGGCGGCGGAGTGGTTCTCCATGGTGGTGGATTGTACGGGTGCGACGCGTCACCCTGCGACGGCTTGCCACTGGCCGGATTGAGCGGAGGCAAAGATGGCATCGATGACAGCCATGTTGGCGATGCCCTCTTCGAGGGAGACCGGGAGGGGTGTGGCTTCGAGGATGGCGCGGGAGAAAGCATCGCCCTGGAGGGTGTATTGATCGACGATGGGAAAGGTTTCGGTCACGATGCGGGAGCCGGTGAGGTCAGAGCCGTCGTCGATGTAGAGGCGGGTGGGGCGATCGGGCGGGGCGTTGAAGGGGATTTCGATTTCGATGCGGCCTTTGGTTCCGAAGAACTGGACGCGTTGATACGGGACGAGCTGGGTGCTGGAGGTGAAGATGGCCTGGCCGGAGGGAAAGTCGAGAAGGGCGGAGGTGAGGCGGTCGGTGTGGAAGGCGGGGTCGCGGTCGATGAGGCCGCAGACGCGGGTGGGCTCCTGGGCGAAGGCGCAGCGGGCGGAGTGAATGCAGTAGCAGCCAATGTCGTAGAGGGCGCCGCCTCCGGTTTCGGAGCGGTTACGGATGTTGGCGGGGTCAGTGTTGTTGTAGCTGAAGAAGGCGGCGACCGAGCGGAGCTGCCCGATGCGGCCTTCGTCAATGAGGGCGCGGGTGCGGAGCCACTGGGGATGGGAGCGGATCATGAAGGCTTCGCCGATGAGGACGCCGGTGCGGTCGCGGACGGCGAGGAGGGATTCGGCCTCGGCGCGATTCATGGCGATGGGCTTTTCGCAGAGGACGTGTTTGCCGGCTTCGGCGGCGCGGGCGGTCCAGGGGACGTGAAGCTGGTTGGGGAGCGGGTTGTAGATGGCGTCGAGGGTGGGGTCGGCGAGGAGTTCCTCGTAGGAGCCGTAGGCGGTGGGGATGCCGAGCTGGGCAGCGATCTCGCGGGCATGGGTGAGGTCGCGTGAGGCGATGGCGGCGACGGTGGTGAGTTGGCCGCGCTGCATGGCGGGGATGACTTTTTTGACGCCGATGTTGGCGGTGGAGAGGACGCCCCAGCGGATTTTGGTGGGCATGGGGGAATGATACTCATTCCGAAGCTGGGAGCCGGGAGCTGGGAGCCAGGAGTGGTCAGTGATCAGGGATCAGTGATCGGCATCGGGAGTGGGGTCTAAAGGAGGGGGAGCGTCGTCTTTAAGCTCGGGGTGAAGCTGAGGTGGGGTCCATGAGAATGGGGCGGGTTGGGGTGTGCGGGGCTGTTCTGCTGATGGGCCTCGGCGGCGCATGGGGGTGGGCGCAGGGGCAGGGCGACGGACAGACGAACCCACAGGCAAACACGCAGGCGAACCAGGAAAACAAAACACCCGCGAGCACACAGACGAACCCACAGACCAACACGTCAGCCAACGGGCAGTCGAGCCCAAACGCGAATCCGCAGACCAACGGACAAGCGAACACGCAGGCCAACCGGCAGGTGCCGACGATCAAGGTGACGTCGCGGCTGGTGTTTCTTGATGTGACGGTGGTGGACAAGAAGGGCCGGCCGGTGACGACGGGGCTGACGAAGGACGATTTCACCATCACCGAGAACCGGGAGCCGCAGAAGATTTTCTCGTTCGAAGCGCCGGAGGTCCACACGCTGAAGGGGCGAAGCGCGGAGAATGCGAACGGCGTAGCACCGGTGACGATCATCGTGCTGGACGAACTGGACTCGAGCTTTGAGGACTTCGCCTATTACCGGTACAAGGTGCAACGGTATCTGGAGGCGGAGCCGTCGCGGCTGCGATCGCCGGCGGAGATGATGGTGGTGGGGAACGAATCGCTGGAGCTGGTGCAGGGGTTCACACGGAACCGGGAGGATCTGGTGGAGGCGCTGAAGCATCTTCCGCCGGTGCTGCCGTACAAGCAGATGAACGGAGCGTTTTGGGCGGAGCGATTTACGCAGTCGATGAGGGCGCTGCAGGAGATCGCACTGGACAATCGGGGGGTGCCGGGGCGGAAGAACATTCTGTGGATGGGGCGAGGCGGGCCGGCGATCAACACGTCGGGGTGGCCCGCGGGCGTGCAGGAAGAAGTGCTGGCGTACGTGCATGCGACGACCAACCTGCTGGTGGATGCGCGGGCGACGCTGTTTGTAATTTATCCGGGGCTGAGCGCGGGGGCCGGGGTGGGGGGACTGAGCGCGATGGATGCCGGGATCGATCTGGGCGACAACGACGATCCATTCGCGGGGGACATCAACTTTGGGGTGTTCGTGGATGAGACGGGCGGAAAGCTGTTCTATAACCAGAACGATCTGGATGGGCTGATGCGAGAGGCGGAACGGCTGGGGTCGGAATACTACACGCTGACGTATCAGCCGCACAACAGCGACGATAACGGTCGGTTCGAGCGGATTCGGGTGACGCTGCGCGATCCGAATCTGCGGGCGCTGACGAAGGCTGGGTATTTTGCGCCGGATGCGAAGTCGAAGGTGAGCCCGGAGCAGAGAGCGATGTGGAATCTGGCGGCGGCGGTGCAGTCGCGGGTGCCGTTCGATGCGCTGGGAGTGAGCATCGGCGGAGTGGTGCGGCATCCGGACGCGAGGGCGGTGGAACTGAGGGTGGTGATCCAACCGAAGGATCTGGAATGGCTCGCGGACAGCGACGGAAAAAACAGTCTGGATCTGGTGCTGGCAGCGGCGAGCATGAACGGGCGGAGAGACATTCTGGCGTCGAGGATGCAGCACTGGAGGCTGGAGTCGCCGATGAGTCTGGAGCAGCTGAAGACGAAGGCGCTGGCGATGAAGGTGACGTTGCGGGTGCCAAAGAGGACGGCGAGTGTGCGGGTGGTGGTGCAGGCGACGGCGGGAGAGCGCATGGGAACGGCCGAAGTGACGCGGAAGACGATTGACGCAGCGCCAGCGGAGCCGACGCCGCAGCCACAACTGACAACCGGCAGCCGGTAGCCTGTACCCGGGCGTTCAGACGCCGGCCTGGGTCATCATCTCGCGAACATGGGCGCGCCAGCGCTGGAGCTCGACGCGGTCGCCGAGCTTGAGCTGCTGCGCGGCTTCCTGCAGGGTGATGCGGCGGGAGTAGAGCTCGTCGGTGACGCGGTCGGCGAGGTCGGGGAGAAAGAGGCTCTTGCCGCCCATCTGCTGGATGGTTTCCGGCATGGAGCTGGACTGGTAGAGCTCGAACTTGCTCTGATCGCCGAAGTAGCCGTTACAGATGACATGGACGACGCCGGTGGTCATGGTGTCGAGGTAGGCGCGGAGAAGCTCGAGGGAGTCGCGCTGGCGATTGATGACCCAGAGGGTGATGAGGGGGCGGGCGAGCTCCTTGAGGGACTCGAGAAGGACGGCGCCGTGATGGCGGACGGCGTCGTTGTTGCGCGCCGGAGTATTGATGACGATGGCTTTGAAAGGATTGGCGTCGCAGGTGTTGATGAGGTTGATCCAGCCATCGATTTCATCGAGGCTGGCGACCTCGCCCTCGACGGTGCGGCGATAGGACTTCCAGACATCGGGGTTGGTGGTGTCGGCTTCGAGGAGGCGCACGTAGCGATGCTCGGTGGTGAGGAAATCGAGGACGGCCATGGCGGTGAGAGACTTGCCGACACCTCCTTTGCTGCCACTGACGAGGATGATGGGTTGGTTCATGAAGGATCCCTGCAGCGATTTTGGTGCGTGGAGAGTGGAGGGTCCTCCCCAGCCATTCGAGAGTACACGGGTGAGGCGGATGGATCAAGGAAGCTGGGAGCCAGGAGCTGGGAGCGGGTAGCCAATAGCCAGTAGCTGTTGCCAGGATCAACTTAGTGGAGAGGAGACGCTGAGCCGCCACCGACGAAGTGGACGATTTCGAGTTTGTCGCCGCTGGCGACGGGAGTGGAGGGCCAGGCGGGGCGGGCAACGATGGAACCGTTGTGTTCGACAGCGATGCGATCGGGCTTGAGGCCGAGAGCGGTGAGGAGATCCTGGAGGCTGGAGCCGGGACCGAGTTCAGGAAAGCTGCGCGGCTGGCCGTTGATGAGCAGGTCCATGAACCAAGCGTACAGCGTACAGCGTACGGCGTTCGGAAAGAGGGATCAGGGCGGGGGGTGGCAATTTTCGCGAGCCGCCTGCGGCATGCGGCGTTCGGAGAGCAGAGTACAGGTTAGTGGAGGACGCGCCAGAGTTCCCAGCCGAAGCTGCCGAGGATGACGAGGGCGGTTTCGAAGACCAGGGCGTAGGCGAGGCCGCGGAAGGCGCCGAGCTGGATTTCTTCGGTGGGAGCGTGGGCGCCGGCGGGAAAATCGTTGGAGTTTTCCTGGTCGGAGAAGTCGTGAAGCTCGATCCGGGTTTCGAAGTAGTGCGCGGCCATAAATCATCTCCCTCGTAAACACGCTATCGACTGGGAGCGGCCTCTACCTGAATAGACGCTGGAAAAAGCGCAGTGGTGTCTCAAAAGAGGACGCAAAATGCGCGAGGCTCAAAAAGGGAAAAGCCCGGATCGCGAAGATCCGGGCTTTTTCAGGCAACTTCTTATGGTTGGGAGTGTCTCAGCGCACGACGTCGAGGGTGAAGGTAGTCGTTTCTTTTGTGCTGCCGCTGGTTCCGGTGACGGTGATGGTGTGATCGCCGGTGGAGGCGGTACGGCTGGCGGTGATGGTCATGGTGGAGCTGCCGGCGCCGGTGATCGAAGTCGGGTTAAAGCTGATGGTGACGCCGCTGGGCTCGCCCGCGGCGGAGAGGGCGATGGCTGAGTCAAAACCGCCGGTGACCGAAGTGGTGACGGACATGGAGCCGGAGCTGCTCCGCGTAACGCTGATGGAACTGCCGGTGGTGACGGAGAAGCTGCCGCTGCCACCGCCACCGCTGCCGCCGGTGCCGTTCGCGATGAGAGCGCTGACGAGGCTGGCGGTGGGGCTGCCCCAGCCGGTGGCGAGGTCGTAGCCGGTGGTGGCGGAGTAGCCGTTGCTGCCGCTGACGATGTCGTGGAAGTCGGTGTCGTAACTGGAGCTGTCACCGATGGTGTACAGGGCGGGGTTGATGAAGCCCAGGGTCTTGCCGTTGTTGGCGCCCGAATACTGCTGGTTGACGAGGGCAAGGAAGCCGGCCCACATGGGCGTGGCGAAACTGGTGCCGCCGTATTCATTGGCAGTGCAGGTGGTCTGGTCGGCGCAGACGTAGAAAGTAAAGTTGGCGTTGGCGGAAACGTCGGGACCGTTGCGGTAGGTCTTCGAGCAGCTGGAGCAGCTGCTGGCGGCGGTGGTTTGCCAGGTGGGAAGGGCGAATTTATTGGGCGAGATGCCGCCGCCGCCATCGGACCAGGCGGTTTCCGAGGCCCACGGTCCGGCGGCGGAAGAGGTGGTGAGGTCGGTGCCGCCGACGGAGGTGATGTAGACGTC
>Ga0335074_10015280_pt1 | contig 10779 bp, 11 predicted proteins | sample Lox_Sample_23_FD_206715 | JGI IMG/M metagenome (GOLD analysis project Ga0335074, IMG submission 206715) | Soil microbial communities from Loxahatchee National Wildlife Refuge, Florida, United States - Lox_Sample_2.3 | ecosystem: Environmental > Terrestrial > Soil > Wetlands | place: USA... | reverse complement strand
GTCGTCTTCGACGTTCAGCGAGCCGGGCCGTCGACCGGCCTGCCGACGCGCACGATGCAGGGCGACGTCGCCTTCGCGTACACGCTCTCGCACGGCGACACCAAGCACATCGTGCTGCTTCCGGCCACCGTCGAGGAGTCGTACCGCTTCGCGATGGAGGCCTTCGACCTCGCGGATCGCTTCCAGACTCCGGTCTTCGTGCTCTCCGATCTCGATCTGGGCATGAACTCGTGGCTGACCACGCCGCTCGCATATCCGGAGAAGCCGTTCGACCGCGGCAAGGTGCTCTCGGCCGCGGATCTCAACAAGGTGCCGTCGTGGGGCCGCTACCGCGACGTCGACAAGGACGGCATCGCGTACCGGACGGTTCCCGGCACGGAACACTCGCAAGCCGGGTACTTCACCCGCGGAACCGGGCACGACGAAGAGGCCCGCTACTCGGAGCAGCCGGACGTCTGGCAGCGCAATCTCGACCGCCTCGTCCGCAAGATGGAGACGGCGCGCACCTACGTGCCGGCGCCGGTCGCCGACGATCAAGGCTGCAAGATCGGCATCCTGGCCTACGGCACGACCCACCATGCGGTCGTCGAGGCGCGCGACCGCCTGCGCGATGCCGGGATGAAGGTCGACTACATGCGCGTCCGAGCGCTTCCTCTCTCGTCGGACGTCGCGCGCTTCATCCAGCGCCACGAACGGGTATACGTTATCGAGCAGAACCGCGACGGACAGCTCTACGGCATCTTGCGCACGGAGCTCCCGACGCATCTCATCGCCAATCTCGTGTCCATTCGCCATTACAACGGCGTGCCCATCGACGCGCACGCCATCATCAACCCGCTGCTCGACGCCGAACGCGCGCCGGCCGTGGTTGCGGAGTAACTCATGACCGTCAACATCATCGGGCTCACGCGCGACGTCTATAAGGGTTTGCCGACGACCCTTTGTGCCGGGTGCGGGCACAACTCGATCACCAACCACCTGATCAAAGCGCTTTACGAGTACGGCGTCCCGCCGCACAAGCTGGCGAAGATGAGCGGCATCGGCTGCTCCTCCAAGACGCCCGCCTACTTCGTCGAACAGGCCCACGGGATGAACAGCCTGCACGGGCGCATGCCCTCCGCCGCGACCGGCGCCAAGGTCGCCAACCGCGACCTGCTGGTGCTCGGCATCAGCGGCGACGGCGATACGGCCAGCATCGGGCTCGGCCAGTTCTGCCACATGATCCGCCGCAACGTCGATCTTACCTACCTCGTCGAGAACAACGGATGCTACGGGCTCACGAAGGGCCAGTTCTCGGCGACCGCGGATCCCGGCTCCACGCTCAAGGGCGGAAAAGTCAACGAGTACGCGACGATCGACATCTGTGCGCTCGCGATTCAGCTCGGAGCGACCTTCGTCGCGCGCTCCTTCTCCGGCGACGGCAAGCAGCTCGTACCGCTGCTGCAGGCGGCCTTCTCGCATCGCGGCTGTGCGATCCTCGACATCATCAGCCCGTGCGTCACCTTCAACGACCACGAAGGCTCGACCAAGAGTTACGCCTACGTCAAAGAGCACGACGTCGTGCTCCACTCCGCCGACTACTTCCCCGGCGGTAAAGAGGTTACGGCCGACTACGAGCCGGGCACGGCGATCAGCGTGGAGCTCGAGGACGGCTCGCACGTCGTCTTGCGCAAGCTGCACGGGGATTACGATCCGACCGACCGGATCGCCGCGTTACGCACCATCGACGAAAGCGCGTCGGAAGGCGAGTTCGTCACGGGACTGCTCTACGTCGAAACGACCGCCGACGACCTCTGCACTCGCGAGCACCTCACGCGTACTCCGCTCGCGCAACTGGGCGAGGACAAGTTGCGGATCTCGCGCGAGGATTGGGCCTCGCTGATGAAGGCATAGCTGCCGGGAGGAAAAAATGCGAAGAATCGTCTCCATCGTCGCAGCCGCGGCGTTTGCCGGTTCGCTGGCGGTGCCGGCGCTCGCCGTCACGGGTCAAGCCCCGTCGTGGAGCGCGGAGTACGTCGCGGCCTATCAGCCGACTTTCGGCACGCAGGGGCCGCCCTACGCGGGCGACCTCAAGCTCACCGTCAACAACGGAGTCGTCAAAGGCACGTACACGGCCTTCTCGTCGCGGCCCGACCCCTACTACGGGCGCATCATCAACGTCACCGGTGGGACGAGCAACGGCCATATCAGCCTGCGAATCGGCGGTCTTTCGCTGCAGAACGGTAAGATCGCGCAGAACGGCGATATCTCCGGAACGGCCAACTGGAACGGCAAGCTCTACACGTTCGAGGCGAAGCCGCGTCCGCAGGAGCCGTACGCACCGACGCGCCTGTGAGCGCGTCCGCTCCGCGCAATCCCTGGGCCGCGTTCGGAGTTTTGAGCGCGGCCTTCTTTATGCTGCTCGTCGACTTCTCGATCGTGAGCATCGCGCTGCCGTCGATGGAGAGCGAGCTGCACATGACGGCCTCGCAAGGGCAGTGGATCGTCAGCACGTACGCGATCTTTCTGGCCGGCTTTCTCATGCTGACCGGGCGCTGCGCCGACCTCTACGGACGCTATCGCTTCTTCGTGGCGGGGCTTTCGATCTTCACCGCGGCCTCGTTCGTGGGCGGGCTCGCGCAGAGCGGCCCCGAGTTGATCGCGATGCGCGCTTTGCAAGGCCTGGGAGCGGCGATCGTCAACCCGGCCGCGCTCGCGATCGTGCTCTCGATGTTCCCGGCGGGGCCGCAGCGTTCGCGCGCGGTCGCGCTATGGGGAACGATCGGAAGCATGGGCGTCGCAGCGGGCATCCTCTTCGGCGGCGTGCTCGTGCAGTTTCTCGGCTGGCGCTCGGTTCTCTACGTCAACGTGCCGATTGCGATCGTGGTGCTCCTGGCGTCGGCGCGCCTGGTCCCGCGCGACGGGGTGCGGGCCAAAGGCGCCAGGCTCGACGTCGCAGGGGCGGTGCTGCTGACGGCCGCACTGGTGACGCTCGTCTCGACGATCGAGGCGATTCCGGCGAGCGGGCCGCTGGCGGCGGCGACGCTGATCGGGCTGGCGCTCACCGCCGCGTTCTTCGGCGCCTTCGCGCTGGTCGAACGGCGCTCGGCCGAGCCGATCCTTCCGGCGCGCATCTTCGCGTACCCGGATCTGCTCTCGGGCGCGGCGGTCGCGATGCTCCAGCCGATGTCGTACGCCGGCGTGATGGTCTTCGGCTCGGTGTACCTCCAACGCGTCTCCGGCTACGATCCGTTGATGGCGGGGCTCGCGTTCCTTCCGTCGACGCTGGTCTGCTCGTTCGTTGCGGCCCCGCTGACGATACCGTTCGCCCGGGCCTTCGGCGTCCGCGCGATGGGCGCGATTTCGAGCCTCGTCATGATCGCGGGCGAGGCGATCCTGCTCTTCATGCAGCCCGGCTCGTCGTACTGGACGAGCATCTTGCCGGCGACGTGCATCGGCGTCTTCGGCGGGATGCTCGCCTATCAAAGCGGCATGATCGCGGGCCTCGCGCACGTGGCCGACGACGACGAGGGCAGCGCCTCGGCGGCTCTGAGCTTCGCGCTGCAGCTCGGGATCGGATTCGGCGTCGCTCTCGGAGCGGCCGCGCAGCAACTGCAAAGCAATCGGCTTTCGGCTGCCGGTGCCGCCCCGCTCGCGGCGCTCGCCGGCGGCCTTCACGCGGCGTTCTGGGTAGCGGTCGTCGCCGGCGCGGCATGCTTAGCGGCAGTGCTGGCCGGGGTCCGTCACGCGGCCACCGCGCAGATTCCGCTGCGCCCTCACTGGCCGGTCGGCAAGATGGTTCATCGCGCCCCGCGCGCGCTGCCCGGAGCGTGAGCCGGGAGGCGGGAGTCTGCTTGCGCGCACGGTAACTCGGGGGCATGAAACGCTGGGAAGTTCGACGCTACCTGCAAACGGTTCAGCCCCCGGTACACTTCATCGATTTCGCATCGGTCCTGCTGGAGACGCTCACGAAGAACAACGTCATCTCCGACCAGGACGTGATTCACATGATCGAAGACGTCGCAAACATGGCGACGTAGCCGCTCGGTGCTACGCTAGACGGCGCAGAAAGCCGGGCGTCCCCGGTTGCGGGCGTTCGGCGACGGCGCGGAGGCGCCGCTGCCGCATCGCGGTGAGCACCCAGACGACGACGAGTGCGCCGAAGCTTCCGAGAGCGAAGGTGACGTCCATGAGCGTCCTTTCTGGCGTTATCCGGCGTAGGCCGCCTCGGCGTGCTGCGAGACGTCGAGGCCGAGCGTTTCGTCGCGTTCGCTCACGCGTAGCGGCGCGACGAGCATGACGAGCTTCAAGATGACGTAGGTTGCGGCGGCGGTGTAGAGCCACACCGAGCCGACGGCGACGAGCTGGATCAGCAGTTGCTTCGGGTTGCCGTATGCGAGGCCGTTCGAGCCGGCCGCGTTGATTGCAGTCGTTGCGAAGATGCCGGTGAGCAGCGCGCCGACGGTGCCACCGATGCCGTGAACGGGAAAGACGTCGAGTGCGTCGTCGACGTGGGTACGCTCGCGTAAGCGTACGGCCGCGTAGCACGCCGCCGCTGCGATGCCGCCGATGAGGATCGCCGCTGCGGGCGTCACGAAGCCGGCTGCCGGCGTGATCGCGACGAGTCCCGCGATCGCGCCGGCCGCGGCCCCGACGCTGTTGGGGGCGCCGTCGCGCCACCACGCGATCGTCATCCAGACGAGCGCGCCCATGGCGGCTGCGACGTTGGTGTTGATGAACGCGATCGAGGCCAGCCCGTTGGCGGCGAGCGCGCTGCCCGCATTGAAGCCGAACCAGCCGAACCAGACGAGCGATGCGCCGAGCAGCATCATCGGCCGGTCGTGCGGCTCGCTGCGCTCGCGCGCGCCGATCCGCGGACCGAGCACCCACGCGGCGACGAGCGCCGCGACGCCCGAGGAGGCGTGCACCACGGTGCCGCCCGCGAAATCGAGCGCGCCGAGCTGCGCCAGCCATCCGCCGTGGCCCCACACCCAGTGGGCGATCGGATCGTAGACGAAGGTCGCCCACAGTACGGTAAAGAGCACGAACGCCGCGAAGCGTTTGCGCTCCGCGAACGCGCCGGTGATCAGCGCCGGCGTGATCACCGCGAACATCATCTGAAACAGCGCGTAGGCTGCGTGCGGAATCGTCGCCGCATAGTCGGCGTCGGGCGCCGCGCCGACGCCGTTGAGCCCCACCCACGCGAGCGATCCGATGAAGCCGTGCAGATCGGGCCCGAACGCGAGCGAGTACCCCCACAGCACCCATTGCACCGAGATGACGCACAGCGCGAAGAAGCTGTGCATGAGCGTCGAGAGGACGTTCTTGCGCCGTACGAGGCCACCGTAGAAAAAGCCGAGTGCCGGCGTCATGAGCATGACCAACGCCGCGCTCGCCAGGACCCAAGCCGTATCGCCCGCGTTGAGGTGTGCCATAGTGGAACGTTACCGGAAGCGCGCCGCCGGCGCATCCGCCGCGTGGTTAGCCGTCGCCCCTACGGCTGCGACAGATGGATAGTGCTAGGTTTTGGCGCGCTCCCGGCGGGCGCGCAGCGCGAAGAGCGCGTAGACCGGGATGCCGCTGAGCAAGATGCCGAGCCCGACCGAGGTGTCGAGCGGCGAGGTGACCAGGACGTCGCCGACGATGCCCCAGGCCACGATGAGGAAGAGCAGCGTGCTCCACGGATGAAGCGGGATGCGGTAAAAGGGCCGCGGCGCCTGCGGATCGCGCGCGTCGCGGTTGCGAAAGACGACCAGCGCGATCGCGGAGAGCCCGAAGAAGACGTAGTCGACGCTCGTGACGTAGTTGAGGATCTGGTCGTAGCGCCCGGAAAGCGCGATGATCGCCGCGACCGTGCCCTGCAGCACGATGGCCAGCGTCGGTACGTGCGTGCGCGGGTCGATCTTCGCCAACCCCTTGAAGAACGTGCCGTCCGCCGCCATTTGGAAGTAGACGCGCGGCGACGTGAGGATCTGATTGCTCAGAAAGCCGAGGGTCGAGACGGCCACGATCGCGGTCATGATCCAAGCGCCGGCCGGGCCGAAGGCGAGCTGCGCGATCGCGGAGGCCGGAGCGTTGGTGGCGGCGAGCGCCTCGATCCCGAGCGCGCGCACGCAGACGACGTTGACGGCGAGATAGAGCGCGACGACCGCGAGCACGCCCCAGAGCAAACCGCGCGGAAGCGTCCGCTGCGGCTCCCGCAGCTCCGCCGACATGAAGCTCGACGTCTGCCAGCCGCTATACGAAAAGAGCACCGGAACCATCGCGAGGCCCATCGCCGCGACCGCGCTGCCGCCGGCGAAGGCCAGCGGCGGCGCGTGGACGGCCGCCGCGTGCGGCGCGAGGAATCCGACCACGACGAAGCCCGCGATCGCGGCGATCTTCAGGAGCATAAAGATGTTTTGCGTCGAGGCTCCTTGCCGGACGCCGAGCGCGTTGACGAGCGTGAACGTGCCGATCGCCGCGATCGCGAGCGCGCGCTCGATCGCGGCCGCACTGCCCGGGCCGCCCAGCCACGGCGCGACGTAGCCGGCGAAGGTAACCGCCGCCGCCGCCATGCCGCCGCTCTGGGAGACCAGCAGCAGCGTCCAGCCGTACGTGAACGCCAGTGCCGGGTGGAAGGCGTCGCGCATGTAAGCGTAGAGGCCGCCGTCGTGAGGCCGCCGCGCGGCGAGCTCGGCGAAGATGCCGCCGCCCAGCAGCGCGATCCCGCCGCCGATCGCCCAGACCGCGAGCACGACCGGCGCGCTCGGCGCAAGCTTTGCGACGACGGAAGGGTTGCGAAAGATGCCCGAGCCGACGATGCCGCCCATCACGATCAGCGCGGCGTCGCGCGCGCCCAGGCGCCGCAGCAGGTGCGGCGCGGTCACGCGAAGACCTTCTGCGCGAACTGCTCGACGATCGCCACGAACTCGTCGACGCGGCGCATCGGTGCCGCGTGATCGAGCCCGTGCATGATGCGCAGGCGAGCCTGCGGCAGACGATGGAGGAAGCGCCGCTCGTCCGAGCGGAACGCGAGGTCGAACTCGCCGTTGACGAAGAGCACCGGCTTGCGATAGGTCGCGATGCCGTCGCTGGAGCGGGTCGCGCTGCGCGCCATCGCGTTGGTGCGGCCCAACACATCGCGGTCGAACGGAATGCGCTCGACGATGCCGACGTACTCGCGGGGGAGCGTCATCTGCAGCGTCGCGTGCAAGAAGGCGTCGAGCACGGGCCGCGGAAGCAGGCTCACGAAGCCGACGCCCGCGTCGAACGGCCAGAGCTTCCAGTCTTCGAAATCGAGCGTGCAGTCGGCGAGCAACAGGGCGCGCGTTCGCTCCGGAAAGCTCGCGGCATAGCGCATCGCAACGAAGCCGCCGAGCGAGTAGCCGACGACGAGCGGGGGCGCTCCGATCCAGTCGATCGTGTCGTCGAGCAGCTCGACGATCCGCTCCTCGTCGAAAGGCACGCCGGCCAGCGCTCCGTGGCCGGGCAGGTCGAGGGTGACGACGTGATAGCGCGGCGCCAGCGCACGCGCGTGCCGTTCCCAGATCGCGCGCCCCAACCGAATGCCGTGCAGGAAGAGCAGCGTGGGACGCGTCGCATCGCCATATGCGCTGCGCGCCCGGGAATAATCCATCCCGCGCGCATTGTTGCGGACGGAAAAGCTTCACCTGCTACGAATGTACTCTGCCCATGATTGCCGCAACGATGCTCCCGATCGCCCTGCTGCTCGCGCAGATGACTCCGGCACCGGCCGAGCCCGCCCCGGCCGCGCCCGCCCCGGCGGCTCCGGTCGCGGCGCCGGTCGCGGCTCCGGTCGAGCCGCTCATCGCCGGCGCGTGCCTGGATTCACCGCGCCCCGTTCCCAATGTGCTTCAATCCCCGGTGGCCACCGCGAATCAGATCGTCCGGATCGACAAGGTCGAGTCGACCAACCCGATGATCCCGGGCGAGGTCATCGGCTTTCTCTACACGCTCCAAGATGGGTCCACGTGGCTGGGCCAGCGCTCCTCCGACTACATGTCCCCGGCCGACGCGACCCAGGTCAACCTCGTGCTCGGCTCGACCCACCTGCCGGGCCAGAACGTCTCGGCGTTCCCGCCCCAGACGAAGTACGGCGTCCCGACCAAGTACCAGCAGTTTTTCCGGGTCCAGATCAACGACGCCGCGATGGTCGGGCTGCGGATCACCCTCGTCCCCTGCGTGGTGTGGCCGGAGGGGCGCCCGCTGCCGGCGCCGGCGATGTAAGGGTTAGCAGCCGGTGAATCCGAGTGCTAAGATCTCGGGTCTAGGATGATATCTTCGTGGATTTCGTAGTGCGCAGCCGCCCCGGCTGCTTCGAGCCCAACGCCGACGTCTTCGTCGACGAGGAGCGGGGCCAAGTGGTGGTGACGGTCGAGTTGGCCGGCGCCGACCCGGAGAGCATCGCGGTCGCCCTCGACGGGCGCCAGCTCGCGGTAGCGGGCCGGCGGCTCGAGAGGGCGCGCCGGCGCGGCTCGTTCGCGCAGAAGGAGATCGCGTACGGCGACTTTGCCAAGCGCGTCCGTCTGCCGGCAGCCGTCGAGCACGCAGAGGCCGCGGCCCGCTTTCACGACGGGCTCCTGACCGTCGTGCTCCCGCTGGCTGGTGCCGCCTATCTTCAGACTGCGCACACGGAGTTGCGTATCATGGTAAAGAGGACTCATTCGTAAATGCCCGCCAAATCCGCCCCGGCCATCCTCCCCGCGAACTTGATCGGCATTCTGCCGCTGCAGGACGCGGTGCTCTTCCCGCACACGGTCATCCCGCTTGCGGTCGTGAAGAAGCCGGGCATTCAGTTGGTCGAAGAGGCGCTGCGCGAGGGCAAGCCGATCGGCCTGACCGTGCTCAAGGATCGCGAGACCGAGAATCCCGGCCCGGACGACGTCCAGCGCGTCGGGACGATCGGCGTGATCCAGAAGATGCTCAAGGTTCCCGACGGCACCTTGCGATGCATCGTCGCCGGCCAGCAGATCTTCAAGATCGAAGAGTTCACGCAGACGCAGCCCTACATGATCGCCGCGTACACCGAGCTGCCGGACCTCACCGTCGAGAGCGAGCAGCTCGTGGCGATGCAGCGCAACCTCGCGGGGCTCTTTCAGAAGCTGCTTTCGTATCTGCCGCAGGCGCCGCGCGAGATGGAGATGGAGGTGCAGAACATCTCCGATCCGGCCGTGCTGACCTACTTCGTCGCGTCGACGATGCGTTTGGATACGGCCGATCGCCAGGCGCTGCTCGAGGAGCGCGACACCGCCAAGCGCATGCGCAAGCTCACGCTGCTGCTCACCAAGGAGCTCGAAGTCGTCGAGCTCGGCCACAAGATTCAGAGCGACATTCAGCGCGAGATGGAGAAGAACCAGCGCGAGTTCTACCTGCGCCAGCAGCTGCGCGCGATCCAGGAGGAGCTCGGCGAAGTCGATCCGCAGCAAGCCGAAAATAACGAGCTGCGCGCCCGCATCGACGCGGCGCACATGCCCGAGGAAGTAAAGAAGGCCGCCGACCGCGAGCTCGACCGGCTTTCGAAAGTGCCGCAGGCGAGCCCCGAGTACAGCGTCATTCGCACGTATCTCGACTGGCTGGTGCAGCTCCCGTGGGAGAGCGAGACCGCCGACCACATCGACATCAAAGAAGCGCGCCGCATCCTCGACGAGGATCACTACGACCTCGAGAAGATCAAGGAGCGCATCATCGAGTACCTCGCCGTCGGCAAGCTCAAAAAGAAGCTGGCCGGGCCGATCCTCTGCTTCGTCGGTCCGCCGGGCGTCGGCAAGACGTCGCTCGGGCAGTCGATCGCGCGCGCGATGGGACGCAAGTTCGTGCGTCTTTCGGTCGGAGGCGTGCGCGACGAGGCCGAGATCCGCGGGCACCGCCGCACCTATATCGGCGCGATGCCCGGCACGATCGTGCGCGCGATGCGCGACGCCGGCACGAAGAACCCGGTCATGATGATCGACGAGATCGACAAGGTCGGTGCGGATTTCCGCGGCGACCCGCAGTCGGCGCTGCTCGAAGTGCTCGACCCGGAACAGAACGTCAACTTCCGCGACCACTATCTCGATCTGCCGTTCGATCTCTCGCAAGTGCTCTTCATCTGTACGGCCAACAGCCTCGATACGATCTCGCCGCCGCTGCGCGATCGCATGGAGATCATTCAGCTGGCCGGCTACACCGAGCTCGAGAAGCTCCAAATCGCCAAGCGCTATCTGCTCAAGAAGCAGCGGGCGGCCAACGGCCTCAAGGAGACGCAGGCGCAGATCGGCGACGCCGCGTTGCGTGCGATCATCGTCGATTACACGCGCGAGGCGGGGGTACGCAACCTCGAGCGCGATCGGCACCGTCTTTCGTAAGATCGCGCGCAAGATCGCCGAGAACCCGCGCTACAAGGCGCGCGTGCGCCCCGACGGCTTGGCGGAGTACCTCAAGAAGCCGCGCTTCTTCAACGAAGTCAAAAAGCGCGTCGCCTCGGTCGGCGTGGCGACGGGCATGGTCTTCACGTCCGTCGGGGGCGACATCGTCTTCATCGAGACGCAAGTGATGCCGGGAACCGGAAAGCTCGTGCTCACCGGACAGCTCGGCGACGTGATGAAGGAGAGCGCGCAGGCGGCGGTCTCGTTCCTGCGCTCGCGTTCGAGCGAGCTCGGGCTGGCCGACGACTACTTCGCCAAGCACGACATCCACATCCACGTGCCGGCGGGCGCGACTCCGAAGGACGGTCCGTCGGCCGGTATCACGATGGCCACCTCGATCGCTTCGATGCTCACGGGGCTGAAGGTCGACCCGAATCTCGCGATGACCGGCGAG
>Ga0335074_10015279_pt1 | contig 10779 bp, 10 predicted proteins | sample Lox_Sample_23_FD_206715 | JGI IMG/M metagenome (GOLD analysis project Ga0335074, IMG submission 206715) | Soil microbial communities from Loxahatchee National Wildlife Refuge, Florida, United States - Lox_Sample_2.3 | ecosystem: Environmental > Terrestrial > Soil > Wetlands | place: USA... | reverse complement strand
CGACCCCGTACACCTCAACGTCCCCGTCAAGTTCCCCGACGGCTGGGAGGCCAACCAGTCCCTGATGGCCCACCTCCAGCACCACAAGGTCCGCGCCCCATGACAGCGTCACGCGTACAGGAGACCCGGATCGACGAGCAGCACGTCGGTCCGGTCAGCCGCCGCCTCCCGCAGGTCGTCGTCGAACCCGGTGCCGCTGAAGCACGCGAGCTTGGCGGCGCCGGTGTCCAGCCCGCGCTCGGCAAGGAGGTCCCTGGCTCTCGCAAGCCGGGTCAGATCACGCATGCCCATGGTCCGGCCCCACTTCACCTCGCCGAGGCACATCACGCGGCGGCGTTCGCCGGGCGCGGTGGCCGCGAGCACGCCGACATCGATCTCGATCTGCGTCCGGTTCGCTGGATCGGTGACCACGCCGGACCCGACATCGGCGGGCGGCTCGTCGAATACGTCGTCGGCGAGCAGTGCCCAGTCGCGGCAGATCTGCTCGAAGCGGGGGCCGACGACCTGGGAAAGGAAAGCCTGCCGGGCTTGCGGCCACACGCGCCGAGCGTGCCCGAGCTCCAGGATCGCCCACCGTGGCCGCATGACGGCCTGGTAGAAGGTGATCAGCGGCTCGGCGATCTGGTAGGTCGACCGGCCCTTGCGGAATATATCCGGATGCCGGCTGACGAGGTGGCTGTCCTCGAGCACGTTGAGCGGGTGCGCGATCTCGGCCGAGGCGCGCTCTATGTACGCTGCGATACCGCCATTCGTGGCCCTTCCGCTCGCGATGGCGGAGAGGACCGAGTGGTACAGCCCCGGTTCGCGGGCCTCTACCTCTTCGGCAAGCAGGTAACGCGCCTCGCGGAAGAGCGGGGTCTCCGGGTCGAGCACAGTCCGGCACACCCAGTCGTCAAAGTCATCGATGCCTGCGGGCGCGTCGTTGCGCACGAACTGCCGCCGGTACGCCGGGGTGCCGCCGACGACGGCACTCACCATGACGGCCAGCCGCGGATCGGTGATGTCCCAGAACCGTGCGGCGTCGCGGTATCCAAGCGGGCGGACCACGAGTTCCAGCCCGGCCCTGCCGCGCAGCGGAGCCTGGCCAGCCAGCAATCGCCCCATGACCGACATCGCCGATCCGCACAGCAGCAATCGAACGGGGCTGACCGACGAGGACCGGCCGGACCATCCTTCGTCGAGGTGCCGCTGCAGCTTGGAAGGCAGCGCCGGATTCGCCCTGATGAGCAGTGGGAACTCGTCGATGATCACCGGCACGGGCCTGTTGGCGGCCAGCGCGAACAAGGCGGTGAGCGCTTCGTCCCAGTCCTCCAGCCGCAGGTCCGCCGCAGCGCCGGAAAATTCGCCGATGGCCCGGCCGAGCAGCCGCAGCGCTTCCGCGCCGACAGCTTCCTCTGCCTCGAAGTAGAACCCGCCCGTAGCCTCGGCAAGCGCGGTGAGAAGGTACGTCTTGCCCTGCCGCCGCCGCCCGCTGACCACGCCGAGCGTCGCCTCCGGCTGCGGGTTCTCCGCGTAGGAGACCAGCGCGCTCCAGTCACGGTCCCGGTCAAAAATCCGCGCAGGCTTGGCGATGGTCATAGCCTCAATAATACTAAACTACAGATTACTAAACTATACTTTAGCTTTTTTGAGCCGCAGGCCGTCCGGCCCGTAGGGTGCAGTGAGCCCGGGAAAGTTCGTACTCCAGGTAGTCGTAATCGAGTACGTCAGCGTACCCCGCCACAGGCAGACGGCCGGGTCGAGCGAGGGATTGCACGGGCTAGCCTGCGATGGAACTCACCGTGGAAAATCACAGGCTGGCCAAGAGACACCTCTTATGGCCTAGACCGTATGCAGCGCACCCTAATGTCACCTGTCTTGACAACACGACTCTCGATCTGGAAGAGTAGCTCGCAATCGAGTGGAAGTCGAGCGGTATGTGCAACACATACCTCGCCATGTACGAGATCGGATTCGGCGTCAACACGCCGGAGGGTCGTCAGTCAGCCAGTTGGCGCACGAGTTTCGGCTCACCCGGTCGGAGATCCGCAGATGCCTTGGCCGTCCGCGCCGGGGGCGGTCGCCGACCGGGGGCGGGCCGGTCGGCCCGTGACCTCCAGAGGGCTCCGGCGCCTCCATTGCGGCTGGCCTAGCCCATACGCGGCGCAGCTCCACGGGTGCGCGTTCCCGCCCAAGCGGCGGGCTCCAGTCCCGTGCACCATTTGCGCCGGAGTCGCTCAACGGCCGATTCGCCTTGGCCGACCCTCACCGCATTTCCCAACACTTCCAGATCAATTCGTAGGAGGTAGGTATGTCTTCGACGCAATTCGCTGACCGGCTCATTACCGCGCTGGGTGAGTCCCGGCGGGAGACCGGGCTCGTGATCGAGGCGGTTTATCAGTCGGCCGGTGGTGTCGGCGGGAAGGTGATGCCGCCGACGTTCCCGCCGGTGGACGGTTCGCCGTACCTCTTTGAGGAACGGTGGCTAGACGGTGAGAAGACCAATACCGTTGTCATCGACCAGGTGCCCAGCCAGGCCAACCGGATAGAAGAGGCGCTGCTTGAGGCTCGCGACGGCGGCCGTATCGAGCTACCGATCATTCAGATGGTTGTCGATGGGGTGCGCCTGACATCGTTGCAGTTCCCGCACCGCTACGCCGATGCGTACCTGCGTGACAGCGAGATCAATGGTGTGCGGTTCGACGACAGCTCAATCGGCAAGGCACTGCGGTCAGCAACTGCAGAGGATGTCCGGCCGCTCTACGCACGCGAGCCGTATTCGCTTCTTTACGGGGCATGGGACTCGCACCGAAAGGGGCGCTGGCCGAAGTTCGCTCGCGTTTACCAGTCGATGATGTTCGGCGTCGAGCCCATTACCGGCGCCCGTCGCGGTGGCCGCTACGACCCGATGAACCTGGTGGGCAAGGTCGACTCGAAGGACAAGGCGGAGGCGGACTGGAAGTTCCTGCCCGAGGGCGACAAGGCCAAGGGGCAACGCCTCAGCGAGATCGGGCATGGGCACATCGCACCCAACCCCGCTCACGGCGGGATAACGGCGCGGGAGATCAGGCGGCGCGGATGGATCTCCTTCGCCGCGCTGGAGCGGCTACGCTTCGGAGACGCCAGCCCGGAGGCAGCCGTCCTGGCCCGAGCAGCGCTGGCCGCGCTGGCGCTGGTAGGTGACCGGCTCGCCTTCGACCGGCCGTCTGTGTGGCTGCGGTCCGGCTGCGATCTGACACGCGTCCACGAGACGGTGGCGTTCGAAGTCGGCGGCGGGAGCAGAGAGCCGGTGAAACTGTCGGTCGGCGACGCCATCGCGGCCTTCGCGGAGTTGCGTGACCGAGCGGCAGCAGCAGGCGTGCCAGCCGCAGCGGACGTCGTGACCGTTACACCGATCAAGTCGCTGCGCGAAGCGATGGCCTACGCCCGCACCCAGGCCACTTCGGACAGCGAGGACTGATCATGGCGCTCAGTATCGTGGTCCGCCTTCGGGAGGGACGGTACGACGCGGGCGGTCTCGATCCTGGGGTGCCCGAGTGGCCGCCGCACCCTGCTCGTCTGTTCTGCGCGCTCGTAGAGTCGGCGGTTGACTCTGCTGACCGGGATGCGCTGCGGTGGCTGGAGACACTGCCTGCGCCGCACGTGTGGGCTAGCGCCGATATCACCACGACCAGCACCAAGGGCTACGTTGTCGTAAACGCCGTTGCGGGTAACGGAAGCCAGACGTGGCCGGGCCGCACCAACGGTCTGCGGCAACGTGTATCCGCGCTGCCGGCCGACAGCGCCTTCGCGATCGTGTGGCCGGACGCCGATCCGGACGACCCGATCCTGGCGCGGCTGGTCCGACTGGCCGCCCGAGTTCCCTACGTCGGCCGCAGTACCTCATCCGCCGAGGTGAGCGTGCTGGCGGAGTCCGTCGCTGAGCGCCCAACCTGGACACACTACGTTCCAGTGCCGCTAGGGACCGAGCACGCCGTTGCCGTGCGATTGCCGTTCGGAGGCTATCTCAGCGCGCTCGATGACGCCTGGGAGGCTGGGATACCGGCGTGGCAGGTCGCCGCTCGCATCGTGGACTACGCGTCACCGGCCCCGACCAGGACGGACGACGGCGCGGTTGACGGTCCGTACAGCGACCTGCTCGTCTGGGGTTTCCGGCAGCCGACTGTGGCGATCGGCGGTGATGACCTCCTGACCGTCACACAGAGCCTTCGGCGAGCCGTTATGAGCCGCGTCGGTGACCAGGCGCCGGCGGAGGTAAACGGCCATGCTGCCGACGGCATTCCACACCTCGCCTATCTCGGTCTCGTCGATGTGCAGCACGACAACGCCGACGGCCACCTGCTGGGAGTCGCCGTCGCTATGCCTGCGCATCTGGCCGGAACGGCCCGGCGCGCGGTGTTGCGCGGACTGCTCAGCCCTGACGGCACGTCACCGATGACCACGTTGAACGCAGCACGTGGCCGACGCCTCCGTCTGATGTACCGACCCGATGCTCCGTGGGGCGCTCGCTCCGAACGGTGGGTTGCGCGCGACGGCAGTCGCGCCTGGGTGACGGTCACGCCGCTGATGCTCGATCGGCATCTCAAGCGCAACACCGATTTCACCGAGGAAGTCGTAAAGTCCGTCGTCAACGCTGGCTTCCCGGCGCCTGCATCCGTGGAACTGCTGGCCGGACCTGCCGTCAAGGGCGGTGTCGAGAGGTTGCGCCCGGGGTCACTGCCCGCCTGGGCGAGGCGTCCGACTGTCCACTGCCGCGTCGTTTTTGACCGCGCTCTACGCGGACCCGTGCTCGCTGGTTCGCTCCGCTACCTCGGCGGAGGGCTGTTCGCGCCGGAGAGCGACCCGAGCCCGGAGGATGATGATGCCGAACGCTGACGACTTCGCCGAGTTCTATAAGGCCATCCATCCGGGCCGATGTCCGTTCCCGTGGCAGACGGCACTTGCCAGCCGCGTCGTGCAGAACGGCCGCTGGCCTGCGGTCATTGACGTCCCCACCGGCCTCGGTAAGACATCCGTACTCGACGTGGCCGTCTTCGCCGCCGCCCTCGGTGACCCGCCGGCCCGTCGGCGGATCTTCTACATCGTGGACCGTCGAATGGTTGTCGACGAGGCCTATGAGCACGCACGGGGGATCAGGCGTGCCTTGAATGATCCGGCGGCGACCGGCGTCGTAGAGTGGGCGGCCAAGCGGCTGCGCCCGACTGGGAACTCGGGCGCGGCGCTTGAGGTCACTCGCATGCGAGGCGGTACCACCTGGGACCGGACCTGGTTGGAAAGGCCTGACCAGCACGCGATCGTTACCGGAACCGTCGACCAGATCGGCAGTCGGCTGCTGTTCCGTGGCTACGGCGTGAGCGAGTGGGCGCGCAGCATTGATGCCGCCCTCGTTGGCACCGACAGCCTCATCGTCGTGGACGAGGCGCATCTGGCCGATCCGCTCCTTGTCACCATCAAAGCAGCGCTGACGCTAGACGTGACTCGGATCGTGCCGCCGCCCATACTGATCACGATGTCCGCCACCACGAGCGCCACCGATGCGGACGTGCATCGTATCACCGAGGCGGACGAGCGACATCCCATTGCCGGGGCACGGCTGCGTGCGCCCAAGGGGGTGCGGTTGGTCGAAGTCCGGACGACAAGAAACGCTGCGCCGAACGACGTCCCGCGCGCGCTTGCCGCGATCGCGAGCGGGGTTGCGGGCACGCGAGTGGTCGGCGTCGTGGTGAACACGGTGGCTATGGCTCGGAACGTGTTCGAGCTTATGCGCCCATCGCACGAGGCTGTCCTCCTGACCGGTGCGAGCCGGCAGGTTGACCGCGACTACCTGCTCGCCCGCTACTACGACCGCATCAGCGTCGACCGTACCGACACCAGGCAGCCGCTGATTGTCGTCGCCACGCAAACGATCGAGGTAGGTGCCAACATCGACCTCGATGCCCTGGTGACCGAGACCGCGCCTCTGCCGTCCTTGATCCAGCGACTTGGCCGACTAAACCGGACTGCTCGCTGGCAAACCGAAACCGAGCCCGCGCCGGCGATCGTCGTGCACCACAGCGCTGTCACGGCCGAGGATCCTGTCTACGGACCTGCCCGGCTGGCCACCTTCGCCTGGCTCAGCAGCCGCATGGCCGTCGAGACGTTCGGTCCCGGCTTCAGCCCCCTCGATCTCAGCCAGGCCATCCCTGGCTCGCCTGAGGCGCTGCGGCGCCTTGCCGGCGCGGCTAGCGATGACGAACGTGCCGTGATGTGGCCGAAGCAGCGGCTCACACCCGTGCTGTTCGAGTCCACGCTCGACGCGTGGGCACGGACGTCGCCTACCCCGGTCCCCGACCAACCGGTAGCGCCGTTCTTGCACGGCCTCGCCGACGACGATCAGCCGCCCGTCACCGTTGTTTGGCGCGCTGACCAGTCGCTGGAGGTACCGCTGGCTGCGGAGGAGGGATTGGAGGTAAGCACCGCGGCAGCCCGGAGGTGGCTGCGTGGCCACATGGTGACACCCGATGAATCGGACATGGTGGTGCCGTACGTTCAGCCCGCGGGCGATGGAGCCGAATCGCAAGACCTCCGCACGACCGGACCCGTGCTGCGGGTTCGCGGCCGATCCGGCCAGCCGGAGAAGATCGCGCCTCAGAAGGTCAGGCCTGGTGATGTCATCGTCGTTCCCGCCAGCTTCGGCGGCTGCGATGAGTTTGGCTGGAACCCCGCGTCGCGGGCTCCGGTCATGGACGTAGCGGACCTGGCCATGCGACGTGGCCGCCCGATCCTTCGCCTGGCGCCACCGCTGCGCGCGGCGATCGAGTGGATCGACGGGTGGCAGGAGGCGAAGCTTACGCCTCTCGTTGACCTGCTCCTCCGTCAAGCTCGAATGGATGTGAACGCTGGACTGCGAAAAGGCCAGACTAGGGAGTACGACGAGATAATCCAGGCGATGGCATCTCAGCCTGGTTTGACGCCGCCGCTGAGAAAGCTTCTGAAATCGCTTCGAGGCGTTCGGGTGACTCTCATGGCCGAGCCTGACAATTACGACGAGTCAGCAGCGCCGGCTGAGGTCGACACCCATCTCGGCATTATTTCCACTGGCATGACTTCGCTCATGGACGACAACACCGCGTCGGGCTCGTCCGCAGCACGCGAGCCGATGGGGCTGGACGCACATGAACGAGCTGTCGCCAGACGTGCGCGCGAATTCGCCAGAAACCTTCACCTGCCGCAGCGGCTTATCGAAACGATCGTATTCGCCGCGCGCTGGCACGACGAAGGCAAGCGAGACCCGCGTTTCCAGATCATGCTCCGGCGTGGCGACCGGCTCGCGGCCGAGATCGCTGACGCGCCGCTAGCGAAGTCCGGGATGGACCCGGCCGACCGGGTGGCCTGGTACCGAGCCGCCCGCTTGTCCGGCTACCCCGCCGGTATGCGACACGAGGCGCTCTCGGCCCAGATTGCCGCAGTTCGCCCTGCCGATACGGACATTGACCGCGAGCTGGCGACCCACCTCGTTGCCAGCCATCATGGTCGCGCGAGAGCACTGCTTCCCCCGACACCCGATCCCGCGCCAAGGAAGGTCGATGTGCCCGGGCACGGTGTCTTCGGGTCTAGTGACACGGTGGACTGGGCACAGCCCGCTCGGTTCGCCGCGCTCAACGGCACATATGGGCGGTGGGGGCTGGCGCTCCTTGAAGCCGTAGTGCGGCTCGCAGACATATGGTGCTCGGCTCGCGATGAGTCCGAGGAAGGTGAGTCATGACGTACACGCTGCACCTGCCAGCCCTCGACGGGCGGGATCCGCTCGGATTCCTCGCCTCCCTGGGACTCTTGCGACTACTTGCCGAGGAGGGCGCCGACGTACAACTGAAGTTTTCTGAGCAGACCGGCACGGCGGTCCTGCACGGCCCGTACCGCTCGGCAGACGAAGTTGCCGCCGTGCTCCACGATGTGGTGGTCCGCGACCCGGACGGCGTGATCCCTGGGATACCCGTGAGTTTTCCGCGAACGAAGGTTGGTAGCAAGGGTGCGGATCCGATGCGGGTCAGGCGAGATGAATACAGGGAACACGTCGAGACCGTCCGTCAGTCCGTCGGCCAGATGGCGTTGCGCTGGCAAGCGGCCATTGCCACCGACCTTGCCTGCGATAAGGAGGGCAAGGTCATCCTGACCCCGTTCTTCGCCCCCAGCGGCCAGCAGACCGTACGCTCTTTCTTCGAGAAGCCTGTGACAATTGTCCGCAGGGAACCTGAGCGGCTGCTGGAATCACTTACCGCATGGCGTCGGGTGCCCGGCGTGACCGGCGAGTACCTCGACCACCGGGTGCTGCGCAGCAAGGCTGATCATCCGCGCGGCGAATCCGCCGAGATCGGCGTCCCCGGTGCAACCTGGCTCGCCATTATGGCCATACCGTTGCTGCGGCTTACCGGTGATGGTACTAGCGCCCTGAGCACACTGTGGCGGCGTCTGCCCGGCAGACAGGCAGTCATGGTCTGGCCAGTGTGGCGGCAGCCACTCGACCTGTCAGCAGTCGTGACGCTGATTGAGCATCCTTACATCACGCTTGACGTGATCGACGGACAATACGTTGCGGACACGACCGCTTGGTCGGCGCTCGGCGTGTTCGCCGTCGTCGCCGCAACTCGCCGCCAAGTCGAAGGGCGCAAATCAGCCGGCGTGTTGACTCCGGTTGCTGTGGCCCCTCGCATAGTCGGCAGGACGCCGCGGTCGTGAGGGATTTCTGCCCATCCACGGTAAAATGCGCCCTATATCTCGACAATCACGCAGAGCAGATCCCATCGCCGCCTCTCCGCAGATCGCGTGCATGTCCCTGGACTCCCCGACTGACGGGAGTCGAGATATCACCGTCCGTTCAGCATCTTCTTATCGGTGCCGCGTGGGCCATGGACGCGTGAGGTGCGCGATCCTCGGCCTGACGGCGGTCCGTCGATGAGATCCGGGCGATGCTGGCGCTCCTCGCGGAGAACCCGCCCCGGCGGACCTGATCGTGTCCGGATGCCGGCGGCATATGACGCTGGACCTGGCCGAGATGGAGCGCATCCCGGCCACGATTGGGTGCGGCCGGTCGTGCTGGCAGGACGGGGCTTGTGATTGGGTCGCCAGGGCGCGCCGAGCAGGCGATCCGCGCGATGTTCGCTGCACGGCAGGCGGCCGAGACTGTCGGCCCGCGAGTCGTCGCGGCATTCCGCGCCGGGTCGCTCTGAGCCGACGGAACGAGTCCGGCTGGCCGGCGGGGGTGTACGGGTTTCTTGGCTATGAAGGTTCGGCGCGACCGCCGGTCACTGCCTAGCGTCTGGGTTCGCATCCGCCATCCCGCGCGGCACAACCCACTCGGTCGGCTGGCCGGTAACTTCGGCGATGCGGTCGTAATCGGCGTCGTAGTGCAGGACGACAAGCGAGAAGCGTTCCGCGGTTGCCGCCACGATAAGGTCCGGTATCGACACCGACCGGTGTTGGCCCCGGTGGGCGAGTTCTCCCTGGACATGGATCGCCCTACGGGCAATCTCGTCGGTCAGCGGGAAATACTCGAACGCCTCCCGCTGTGCCCGGAAACGGTCGTGCTCGTCACCGTTGCGCGTGCTGTACAGGATCTCCAGGTCGATGATCGGGCATGTCCCGATCAGGCCGCGATCGACGTACGGTGCGACGACCGCCTGCACTGCCGGCTTTGTGAGCCTGGCCCACACGCTTTTGTCGACCAGATAGCGAGCTACCGCCACGCGGAGTCCATGACCAGCGGATCAGCGAGATCGGGGAGTGCGCCCCCGGCCAGTTCGTCGAGGTGCCTGCGGCGCAACTCGGCGGCTACGACTCGCCGCAGCGCCTCGTTGACGGTCGCCTTCTTCGTGGTCGTGCCAAGGATCGCCGCCGCCTGGGCCAGCAGTTCCTGGTCGAGCTCGATCTGTGTAGTGGACATCCGGCAGCCCTCTTGGTATCCAAGAAACTCTACCACCATAGTACACTCGGAGCGCTCGTCCATGTATGGCGGGTCCTTGCCCACTTCACCACAACGGTCACCGAGTTGTTCCCCATTGGCGGTGTCACCGTGGTCGCGCGGCCTTGATGTTCCGCCGCGCCATCTCGGAGCGGGTCCGCAGCCGCTGCTCCCGCTGGCTGCGCAGCCACGCGCCGAGGTCCGGACCGGCCGTCATGTCCGGGTCCGGGGATAGTAGCCGTGGCCGGGGACCCGGTACACCAGCCCCAGCCGGGCCAGTTCGTGGCAGGCCCGCCGGGCTGTGGACCGGGACACGCCGGAGGCGGCGGAGATCTGTGCCAGCGTGGGCAGCTTGTGGTGAGGGCCGGTCCGGTCGATCACGTCGAGGACGCTGTAGGCGGCGCGGACCCAGCCACGAGGATCATCAGGGCCGGTTCCGAGGGTCACCACGAGAGGGCGGCCCAGACGACCCGGCCGCCGTCGCCGGTCGCCTGCACACCCCAGCCACCCGGACCCGTCAGGGCCTCCACCACGGCCAGCCCGTGCGGCCGGTCATCATCCCGGTGCCTGCGCCGCCACGGCCCGCCTGCGTCGTGGCATTCCACCCTGACCTGACCAGCGCGCAACTGAACGCGGATCGTGAAGGATCCCTCGCGCGAGCGACTGTGCAGGACGGAATTGGTGCCTAGCTCCGATGCGACGAGGACCGCCTCGTCGGCGGCCGGGCAATCTGCCAGGTGCCGCGCGACCTCGCGCCGGATGCGGCTGACTTCCTCGGCTCGTCCGAGGAACGTGCCTGTGTAGGTGGCTGCGGTCGCTGTGGACATGGGCGGCATTCCTCGTGCGGGGATTCAGGGGCGGGG
>Ga0335074_10015278_pt1 | contig 10779 bp, 9 predicted proteins | sample Lox_Sample_23_FD_206715 | JGI IMG/M metagenome (GOLD analysis project Ga0335074, IMG submission 206715) | Soil microbial communities from Loxahatchee National Wildlife Refuge, Florida, United States - Lox_Sample_2.3 | ecosystem: Environmental > Terrestrial > Soil > Wetlands | place: USA: Florida... | reverse complement strand
ATTGATCGTGCCGCGGCCGCCGACCATTGCCTGGATGTCGTCGGTCCAGACGCCAGTCGCGTTGACAACCTGCTGCGCCCGGATCTCGACCTCGTTCCCGGTCTCCAGATCTTTCGCGCGCACGCCGGTGACCCGCTCGCCTTCCCGCAGGAAGCCGGTGACCTGGGTGCGCGACGCCAGGTTCGCGCCGAATCCGGCAGCGGTCCGCACGAGCGTCATGACATACCGGGCGTCGTCGACCTGAGCATCCCAGTAGACCAGCGCACCCGTCAGCGCGGATCGCTTCAGCGCCGGGGCCAGCGCAAGCGCGCCTTTCCTGGTCAGCTGACGGTGCCCCGGCAGGCCTCTGCTCCGGCCCATGGTGAAACCCAGGAGGTCATACGCGGTGACACCGGCCCCGACGTAGCCACGTTCCCAGCCGTGATGGGTGAACGGGAACATGAACGACACCGGCCGGACCAGGTGCGGCGCGATGTGCTGGAGCAGCAGCGACCGCTCGGCGAGTGCCTCGCGGACCAGACCGACGTTGAGCTGCTCCAGGTAGCGCAGGCCGCCGTGGATCAGCTTGCTTGACCGGGACGAGGTGCCTGAGCCGAAGTCCCTCGCTTCCACCAGCCCGACGGTGAGGCCGCGGGTCACGGCATCAAGGGCGACACCCGCGCCAACCACACCGCCACCGACAACCAGGACCTGGTGTTCCTTGCTGGCCAGTGCCTCGAGCGCTGCGGTGCGCTCGGCCGGGCCGAGCCGCGTGGTCGCGCGAGCTGGGTCGCCGTTGCCGGCGTGCCCGTTCTGCAGCGCGCCTGGCCGGGTACCCGGCCAGACCCGGATGTCAGCGCGGCGTGGCACTCGGCGTCACCACGACTTCCACCCGCTGGAATTCCTTCAGGTCCGAGTAACCAGAGGTGGCCATGGTGCGGCGCAGCGCCCCCATCAGGTTCATCGACCCGTCCGCCACCGTCGAGGGGCCGTGCAGGATCTGCTCGAGCGTGCCGATCGTGCCCACCTTCAGCCGGGTACCGCGAGGCAGGTCGGGGTGATGCGACTCGCTGCCCCAGTGGTAGCCATGGCCGGGTGCCTGCGTGGCGCGGGCGAACGGCGAACCCGCCATCACCGCATCCGCGCCGAGCGCCAGCGCCTTGGCGATGTCGCCGCTGCGCGACATGCCGCCGTCCGCGATGACATGCACGTACCGGCCACCGGACTCGTCCAGGTAGTCCCGCCGGGCGGCGGCTACGTCGGCGATCGCGGTGGCCATCGGGACGGCGACCCCGAGCACCGCCGCAGTGGTGTGACCAGAGCCGCCGCCGAACCCGGCCAGGACTCCTGCCGCTCCGGTGCGCATCAGGTGCAGTGCCGCGGTGTAGGTCGCGCAGCCGCCTACGATGACCGGCACGTCCAGCTCGTAGATGAACTGCTTGAGGTTCAGCGGCTCGGCCTGGCCGGAGACATGCTCGGCCGACACTGTCGTGCCGCGGATCACGAAGATGTCCACGCCCGCGTCGATGACCGCCTTGTAGTACCGGACCGTCCGCTGCGGCGACAGTCGCGCTGCGGTGGTAACGCCAGCCGCCCGGATCTCCTCGATTCGCCGGCCGATCAGCTCTTCCTTGATCGGCTCCGCGTAGATCTCCTGAAGCCGTCTGGTAGCGGCCGCGTCGCCCAGCTCAGCGGCCTCGGCTAGCAGCGGCTCCGGGTCGTCGAACCTGGTCCACAGGCCCTCCAGGTCGAGCGCGGCCAGGCCGCCGAGCCTGCCGACCGCGATCGCGGTCGACGGCGACACGACGCTGTCCATCGGCGCCACGACCAGCGGTATCTCGAACCGGTAAGCGTCAATCTGCCAGGCGATCGAGACCTCGTCCGGGTGCCGGGTCCGGCGCGACGGCACGATGCCGATCTCCTCGAGCGCGTACGCCCGGCGGCCGCTCTTGCCCCGCCCGATCTCTACCACGGTCACATCGCTCTCCCGCCCCTGCGCTACTCTCCCGGCCCGGCCCTGTGCCGTCCGGCGCCCCGCTCGTCCAGCCGCGCGACTGCCCGTGCCCGCGCAGGCTCAGCGCCCCGCGGGCACGGACACCTGGCGGCCTGCAGGGTCCGCCAGGGTTTAGCTTCTCCGGCCGCCGTAGTTCGGCGCCTCGGCCACCATCTGGATGTCGTGCGGGTGGCTCTCGACTAGTCCGGCGCTGGTGATCTGGTTGAACCTGGCCTGCTGCAACTCGGCGATCGTACGCGCGCCGCAGTAGCCCATCGCCGCCCGGAGCCCGCCGGTGAGCTGGTCGGCGACCGCGGCGAGCGGGCCGCGGTAGGGCACCTGGCCCTCGACGCCCTCGGGCACCAGCTTGTCCTCGCGGAGCACGTCATCCTGGAAGTAACGGTCCTTGGAGAACGACCCGCCCCGCTCAGCGTTGCGCATCGCACCCAGCGATCCCATACCCCGGTACAGCTTGAACTGCTTGCCGTGAATGAAGACCAGTTCCCCTGGCCCTTCCTCGCAGCCGGCCAGCAGGCTGCCGAGCATGACGGTGTCCGCGCCGGCCGCGATCGCCTTGGCGATGTCGCCGGAGTACTGCACGCCGCCGTCGCCGATCACCGGTACGCCGGCGGGCTGGCACGCCTGCGCCGCCTCGTAGATGGCGGTCACCTGCGGCACTCCGACGCCGGCCACGACCCGGGTGGTGCAGATCGAGCCGGGCCCGACGCCGACCTTCACCGCGTCCGCCCCGGCGTCGACGAGCGCCTGGGCACCGGCCCTGGTGGCGACGTTTCCGCCGATCACGTCCACTCGTGAGTTGGCCTTCACCTGGCTGACCATGTCCAGCACCGCCTGAGCGTGGCCGTGCGCTGTGTCGACGACCAGGAAGTCGGCGCCCGCCTCGATCAGCGCCTGCGCGCGCCGCTTGGCATCCTGTCCCACGCCCACGGCCGCGCCGACCACGAGCCTGCCCTCGGCGTCCTTGGTGGCGTTCGGGAACTTCTCGCTCTTGGTGAAGTCCTTGACCGTGATCAGCCCGCGGAGCCGGCCGGCGTCGTCCACGAGCGGCAGCTTCTCGACCTTGTTGCTGCTGAGCAGGCGCAGCGCGTCTGGCCGGGCCACCCCGACCGGGGCGGTCACCAGCGGCATCCTGGTCATGACCTCGTAGACGCGGCGACGGTGATCGGACTCGAATCTGATGTCGCGGTTGGTCACGATGCCGACCAGGATGCCGTCGGCGTCGGTGACCGGGACGCCGGAGATCCGGTAGCGCGCGCAGAGATCCTCGACCTCCGCCACGGTCGCGTCCGGCCCGCACGTCACCGGGTTGGTGATCATGCCCGCCTCGGACCGCTTCACCATGTCGACCTGCTGGGCCTGCTCCTCGACCGCCATATTGCGGTGCAGCACGCCGGCCCCGCCCTGGCGGGCCATGGCGACGGCCATCCGGGCCTCGGTCACGGTGTCCATGGCAGAGGACAGCAGCGGGACGCGCAGCGTCAGCCGTGCCGTGAGCCGGGCCGTGGTGTCCGCCTCGCTCGGCATTATCACGGAATGCGCAGGCAGGAGCAGGACATCATCGAAGGTCAGGGCTGGCGGGCCGAACTTCTCGTCGCTCATCTCGCGTCCCGTCGTCCGGATTCTGGGATGGATTCATCCTAGTAACCGGCCGGACCGAGCCGGGCGGTCCTGCCGCTATCGCGGCTATCCCGGCTGCGGGCCCTACGGCACCGGGCCCGAGGCGCCGGGCCCGTAGCTGGGATCAGCGGGAAGCCGTCGGCAAGCCTGCGATCCCAGCCACGAGACCGGGCGGGATCTCCGCGACGGGGGAGCGGGGATCCCTCTTCCGTGAGTGTCCTACGTTTTCGGCCCTCGGACAGCTAACCGGCGTGTACCGGCTAAGCGACCGATCGCTCCAGCGCCCGGATCCCCGGCGAGACTCGCAGCTTCTCGCCGGCGGTCGAGCTGCGCAGCGACTCCTCGACGGCGATGGCCCGGAGCCGGGCAAGCGCACGGTGCTGGGCGACCCGGACGGCGCCCGGGGACATCCCGAGCACCAGCCCGGTCTCCTCCGCCGACAAGCCCGACACGATGCGCAGCACCAGAAGCTCGCGCTGATTCACCGGGAGCGTGGCCAGCAGCGCCCAGGCCCGCTGGGCGTCCAGGTAGGCCACCACGGTCTCCTCCGGGCCTGGCCTGTCGTCGGGTGCGTCCGGCACATCCTCGACCGGGACAGCCAGCCGGGCGGCGTTCCGCATCGCATCGGCGACCTTGTGCGCTGCGATCCCAAAGACGAATGACGCGAACGGACGGCCCATGTCCTGATAGCGCGGCAGGGCGGAGAGGATGGCCATGCACACTTCCTGTGCCACGTCATCTGCTGCGTGGTAATGACCGGAAATGTGACCCAGCCGGGAGCGGCAATAGCGCACTACCATTGGCCTGATCTGTCGTATCAATGCATCTATTGCGACAGGATGACCCCGCACGGCGAGCTCGGCCAGAAGGCCCATGTTGCCGTGCCCAGGCACGTCTAGCTGGGATTCCACCACGGTCCCCCTGACTTAGTGGCGCTTCAGGCATCTGCCTGCACGAATTCCTGATTCCCCCAGCCAGGAGTAATGACAACATCAATATTGGCAACGGAAGGGTCACATTAATGTGTCCGTGCCGATACCTGAGTAAAGTAATTACCAACGGTAGTCATATGACTACTCTAGGTATTTGCAGTTCAGTTCCAAATTGACGGTGAAACCGTAAATGCATTCTCGCGCATAATTAGCCGCTGTGTAATGACAACTCAGGGAATGTCCGGACGTTACGCCGCGTCGGCGTTGACCTGACCGGCCGGGCGGGCTAGTAATGACGGGAGGTGGCAATGGACTCGACCACAAGCAGCAGGTCACTGGCCAGCAGGGTGGCCATCGTTACCGGCGGAGGCTCAGGGATCGGCGAGGCCGTGAGCCGCGAGCTCGCACGCCGCGGAGCGCGGGTGGTAGTCGCGGACATCAGCGCGGACCGCGCCAGCCGGGTGGCGGGCGCCATCGCCGGGAGCGGCGGCCTGGCCACAGCCAGCACCGTCGACGTGACGAAGGAAGCGGACATCAGCGCCCTGGTCAGGGAGACGGCTGTCACCTACGGACGCCTCGACTACCAGTTCAACAACGCTGGCATCGCGATCAGCGGTGACGCCCGCGACCTGACCTCCGATCAATGGCGCCGGGTCCTGGAGGTGGACCTCTACGGAGTGCTCTACGGAACGCTGGCCGCTTATCGGATCATGGCGGAGCAGGGGTTCGGGCACATTGTGAACACCGCCTCAGGAGCCGGTCTGGTGCCGACACCGCTCGCCGGCCCGTACTCGACCGCCAAGTTCGCCGTGGTCGGGCTCTCTCAATCGCTCCGGCTTGAGGGCGCCGATCTCGGGGTCAAGGTCAGCGTGGTCTGCCCCGGCTACGTCCGGACTCCGATCTTCGATGCCATGCTCGTAGTCGGGCTGCCCCGGGAGGCGGTCCTGCGTCCTCCGGGCCGGATCAAGATGGTGTCGCCGGAGGCACTGGCGCAGGCGATCCTGCGCGGGGTCGAGCGCAACCAGCCGGTGATCGCCTTCCCCCGCTACATGAGCCTGGCCTGGCGTGTTGCCTGCCTCTTCCCGCGCTCTCTCGACCGGACCGTCCTGCCTGCGGTGCGGGAGCTGCGAGCCGACCGCTCCGTCCCGGACCGGACATAGACCGAGCCCCGCCACCGGCGCCCGCAGGCGCCGGTGCCGGGGCTCGGCCCTGGACCAGATAGGTCCCGCTAGCTCAGTGCTGGTGACCGTGACCGTGACCGTCGGCCGCGGCGGCCTCAGGCTCCGGCTTCTCGCTGACGAGCACCTCAGTGGTCAGCAGCATGCCCGCGATCGACGCCGCGTTCTGCACTGCCGACCTCGTCACCTTGACCGGGTCGATGACACCCTGCGCGACCAGGTCGCCGAATTCACCGGTCGCGGCGTTGTAGCCGTGACCGGCCGGCAGCTCGGCGATGCGGGCGACGATGACGCCGCCTTCCGCGCCGGCGTTCTGCGCGATCCAGCGCGCGGGCGCGGAAAGGGACCGCCGGACCACCTGGACTCCGGTCGCCTCGTCACCGGTCATGCCGAGGTCACCGAGGTTGGCGGCAGCCTGAACGAGCGCGCTGCCACCACCGGGAATGATGCCCTCCTCGATGGCGGCCCTCGTGGCGGAGATCGCGTCCTCGAGCCGGTGCTTCTTCTCCTTCAGCTCGACCTCAGTCGCGGCGCCGGCCCGCAGCACGGCAACGCCGCCTGCCAGCTTGGCGACCCGCTCCTGCAGCTTCTCCCGGTCCCAGTCGGAATCGGTGTTCTCGATCTCGGTCCGCAGCTGGCGGATGCGGTCATCTACCTCGGTCTGGTCGCCGGCGCCGTCGATGATCGTGGTGTCGTCCTTGGTGACCACGACGCGCCGAGCCTGGCCGAGCACGTCCAGGCCGACCAGCTCGAGCTTGAGGCCGACTTCCTCGCTCACAACCTGCCCGCCGGTGAGCACGGCCATATCGCCGAGCATCGCCTTGCGCCGGTCGCCGAAGCCGGGTGCCTTGACCGCGACCACGTTCAGCAAACCGCGGATCTTGTTGACCACGAGCGTCGACAGCGCCTCGCCGTCGACATCCTCGGCGATCACGATCAGCGGCTTCTTGGTCTGCGCGATCTTCTCCAGCAGCGGCAGGAACTCTGTCATCGACGAGATCTTGCCGCCGCTCAGCAGGACGTAGGCGTCCTCCAGGACTGCCTCCATCCGCTCTGCGTCGGTGACGAAGTACGCCGAGATGTAGCCCTTGTCGAACTGCATGCCCTCGGTGAACTCGAGCTCGATCCCCATCGTCGGGGCTTCCTCGACGGTGATGACACCGTCCTTGCCGACCTTGTCGAACGCCTCGGCGATGACCTCGCCGATCTTGGCGTCCTGGGCGGAGATCGTCGCCACGTTGGCGACCTCGCTCCGCTCCTCGACATCGCGGGCCGACTTGACCAGCGCGTCGGCGACCGCCGTGGCGGCGGCGTCGATACCGCGCTTGAGCGCGATCGGGTTCGCGCCCGCGGCCACGCTGCGCAGGCCTTCGGCCACCATCGCCTGAGCCAGCACAGTCGCAGTCGTGGTGCCGTCACCGGCCACGTCGTTGGTCTTGGTAGCTACTTCCTTGGCGAGCTGCGCGCCGAGGTTCTCGGTCGGGTCCTCCAGCTCGATCTCCCGCGCGACGGTCACACCGTCGTTGGTGATCGTGGGAGCGCCCCACTTCTTGTCGATGACGACGTTGCGGCCCTTGGGGCCGAGCGTCACCTTCACTGCGTCAGCGAGGCGGTTGACACCCCGCTCAAGGGCGCGCCGCGCGTCCTCATCAAATTCAAGGCTCTTGGCCATCTGGGTACCTCAATGTCCTGGGATGTCCGTGGGCGAATGCCCTTGGGTGAATGTCCCTGCGTCTGGTAGGTGGCTCTCACGCCACCGCCCCGGACCGGGCCGCGGACCGCCGGAGTCTCCTCCGCGAGCCGCGAGCCGAGCCGGGGCGGTGCCGGGCACGACCAGGTCGAGCAAGCACTGGCTGCCAGATCCCTGACTGCCAGATCCCTGACTGCCAGATCCCTGACTGCCAGCTTCTGACGGTCAGAGCCCTGGCCGCCAGAGCGCGGTCTGCCCGGCGCGGGCCAGGCCCGCGCGCTAAGACCTGCTCGCTACTTCTCGACGATCGCGAGCACGTCACGGGCGGAGAGCACGAGGTACTCCTCGCCGTGGTACTTGACTTCGGTGCCGCCGTACTTGCTGTACAGCACCACGTCGCCGACCTTGACGTCCATGGGGACGCGCTTAGCGCCGGCGTCGTCGAAGCGGCCGGGGCCGACGGCCAGGACTTCGCCCTCCTGGGGCTTCTCCTTGGCAGTGTCGGGGATCACGAGGCCCGACGCGGTGGTCTGCTCAGCCTCAAGCGGGCGCACCACGATTCTGTCCTCGAGCGGCTTTAGAACAACCTTGGTGGCGGTCGTCACGATCTGACCTCCCCCTCCGGAAAGGGATAGCTGATTAGAGAGTCGACCATGTCGGCCTGCCGTCGCGGGTGCCAGACCAACCTTGTCGCATTAGCACTCTAGCCTAGTGAGTGCTAGTCCCGTAGGTTAGTCTGCTAGCCGCGACCCGTCAACACGGCCCCCTCCGCCACGCATTATGCCTGGCCAGCGCACCGTCGCTCGCGCCGGGGTACAGCCCGGCGCCCCGCTACGCTGCCGTGATCTCCGTGACCGGCAGCGACGAGTCTGCTGCGAAGTCCAGTCCGGACGGCGCAGTGCCCCGCGCGAGCAGTTCTGCGCCGAGAGCCGCGACCATCGCGCCGTTGTCGGTGCACAGCCCGGGCCGCGGCACCCGCAACGTCAGGCCGGCCGCCGCACACCGCTCCTCGGCCAGCGCGCGCAGGCGCGAGTTGGCCGCCACGCCTCCGCCGATCACCAGGTGGTCGACACCGCTAGCCCGGCAGGCGTCCACCGCCTTCCTGGTCAGCACGTCGGCGACGGCCTCCTGGAACGATGCCGCCACGTCCGCCACCGGTACCGGCTCGCCCGCTGCTTCCCGCGCCTCCACCCAGCGTGCCACCGCGGTCTTCAGCCCGGAGAAGGAGAAGTCGCTGGTGCCATCGCGGTACTTGCCGCGCGGAAACGGGATCAGGTCCGCGTCCCCGGCCGTGGCCGCGCGGTCGATCTGCGGTCCACCGGGGAATGGCAGCCCGAGCACTCTCGCCACCTTGTCGAACGCCTCGCCTGCCGCGTCGTCGATGGTCGCGCCGAGCGGCACGACCTCCGCTGCCAGGTCGGGAACGAGCAGCAGCGACGAATGCCCGCCCGACACCAGCAGCGCGATCGCCGGAGCCGGAAGCGCGCCGTGCTCGAGCTGGTCGACGGCGACGTGCGCGGCCAGGTGATTGACGCCATAGAGCGGCTTGCCGGTCGCCAGCGCGTAGGCCTTCGCGGCGGACACCCCGACCAGCAGGGCGCCCGCCAGGCCAGGCCCGGCGGTGACCGCGATCGCGTCCACGTCGGCCAGGCGCACGCCCGCCTTGCCGAGCGCACGCTCGACTGTCGGCACCATCGCCTCCAGGTGCGCGCGGCTCGCAACTTCAGGGACGACTCCGCCGAATCTCGCGTGCTCCTCGACGCTGGACGCGACTGCGTCGGCAAGCAGCTCGTGACCGCGCACCAGCCCGACGCCGGTCTCGTCGCAGGAGGTCTCGATGCCCAGCACCAGCGGCGCGGTCACATTGCCTCCCCGTCGCCCGCGACCGCATCCTCACAGACGAAGGGGTGAGCGACCGGGTGACCGTCGGCCGCGCCGTGCCGGACGTCGGCGGCTGGCGGGCCGGGCCGGACCACGCTGGCGAGGCTGCGCCGCATCACGATCGCGTCGGTGCCGGACGGCTGGTAGTAACCACGGCGGATGCCGATTTCGGCGAATCCCCACCAGTGGTAGAGCCGCTGCGCCCGGCTGTTGTCGGCCCTGACCTCCAGGAAAACCTCGGTGCAGCCGCGCCGCGCCGCCTCGGCCAGCAGGGCCTCCAGCAGGGAGGACCCGATCCCCTGGCCCCATCGGGTGGTGCCGACGGCGATCGTCAGGATGTCCGCTTGGTCCCCCGCGGCCAGCACGCCGCCATAACCGGCAATGCCCCGGTCATCCTCCGCCACCAGGTAGCAACGGCTGGCAGGTTGCTGCTCGAGCTCGCCCTCCAGCATCTGCCGAGACCATGCCTCCTCGCCGAACAGCGCTAGTTCCAGCTCCAGCACGCTCTCCAGATCGGCGGTCGTCATGGGCCGGAGCGACAGCCCGCTCACGGGGTCACCCGCTTCGGCCTGCCTGGTTCTCTCGCGTCCGGCCGGCGCAGATAGAGCGGCTCGGCGGGATCCGGCGGCTCGCCGGCCGCTACCCGAACTGCCACGATCGCGGCCAGGTGCTCGGCCGACGGGTACCTCGGCTCAAGCGCTCGCCCGGCGATCTCCGGATACAGCACCGCACCCTCGCCCGCCACGGGCAGCCCGGCCGGAATGCCGGACTCGGCATCGGCGGGCCGGGAAACCCTAGGGCCGTCGGTGCGCTGCCCCTCGGCCGTATAGCAGGCCCAGTACACCTCACGACGCCGCGCGTCGGTCGCGACCAGGAACTCCGACCCGGCCGCAGCTGCCCGGGCGGCGACCGCGATCACGTCGAGGGAGCAGACACCGTCAGTTCTGATCCCTAGCGCGCTGCCCAGCACCCGCGCGGTGATAAGCCCGGTCCGCAGCCCGGTATAAGGTCCCGGTCCGGTGCCGACCGCGATGCCGGTCAAGTCGGCCTCGCCCGCCCCGACGCTGCGCAGCACCTTGTCGATGAATGCCGAGAGCAGCTCGCCGTGCCGCCTTGCGTCGACGGCAGATTCCGCCGCGATCACCGTGGCCCCATCGTGCAGGGCCACGGTCACGGCCGGGGTCGCAGTATCGAAGGCGAGCAGTAGCACGATCCACCAGCCTAGTGACGGCCCGGTGGTGGTCATGCCGAAGCCCATAACCACGAAACCCACAACCACGGGACCCATCACCAGGGAACGGGGCCGCCTGCGCCAATGCCATCCGCCGGGGCGCGGCCGATGGCGCCGGTCACCTGCCGGGCCGCCCGGACTGTCAGGGCTCGGCGCACGGCGAGGGCTAGACGGGCGGGCCAGGGCTAGACGGGGCGGGCCAGGCTGGACGGGGCGGGCCAGGCTGGACGGGCGCTCAGGCCGTCGGCTGCGTCTCA
>Ga0335074_10015277_pt1 | contig 10779 bp, 7 predicted proteins | sample Lox_Sample_23_FD_206715 | JGI IMG/M metagenome (GOLD analysis project Ga0335074, IMG submission 206715) | Soil microbial communities from Loxahatchee National Wildlife Refuge, Florida, United States - Lox_Sample_2.3 | ecosystem: Environmental > Terrestrial > Soil > Wetlands | place: USA: Florida... | reverse complement strand
CCCAGGCGGCGAAGCCAGGCGACGAGCCTGGCCTGCTCGAGCTGGGTCGGCAGGTAGCGCCGGTACTGCGACACCGGGTCGACTTCGGCCGGCCGCAGCAGGTCGAGATCGTCATACAGCCGCAGTGCCTTGCGGGATAGCCCCGATGCCCGGGCGAATTCGCCGCTGCTCATCAGTGCCACGACCGCCTCCTCATACCGGCTCGTTGCCGGCTCGCCCAGCATCCGGGTGGCCCCTAGGGCGAGGTCAAGGCTATGCGCGGGCGTTAGCGCGACGGCCCGACTGGGGAGCGTGACCGGCAGCGGCGGCCACGTTTCCAGCAAGATGAAGGAGTCCTACGGCATCCGCTCGTAGGCGGGCAGCGTCAGGAACTCGGCGTAATCGTCCGCGAGTGCGACCTCCTTGAACAGCGACGTCGCCTGCTCGTACTGGGCAGCGTCATAGCCGCCGCCGAGCTGCGTCCGGATCGCGGCCAGCTCCTCTCCGATGATCTGCTCGACCAAGTCTCTGGTCACGAGCGGACCGTCAGCGAGCTTGATGTCGTTGTGCAGCCACTGCCAGACCTGCGAGCGGGAGATCTCGGCGGTCGCCGCGTCCTCCATCAGGTTGTTGATGGCGACCGCGCCGTTGCCGGCTAGCCAGTTGGCGAGGTACTGCAGGCCGACGCTGACGTCGTTGCGCAGGCCAGCTTCGGTGATCTTGCCGGGAGTCTCGCTGACCGCGAGCAGCTCGGCCGCGGTCACGTGCACGTCGTCGCGCTGCTTGCCGAGCTGATTTGGCTTCTCGCCCAGCACGCTGTCGAAGACCTCACGGCAGAGCGAGACCAGGTCCGGGTGCGCGACCCAGGACCCGTCAAAACCGTCGTTCGACTCGCGGGTCTTGTCATCGCGAACCTTGGCCAGCGCCACCTTCGTGACCTCTGGGTCGCGCCGGTTGGGAATGAACGCCGCCATCCCGCCCATCGCGTGCGCGCCCCTGGCGTGACAGGTCTTCACCAGCAGCTCGGTGTAGGCGCGCATGAACGGGGCCGTCATCGTGACCGCGTTCCGGTCCGGCAGCAGGAACTCGCGTCCCCTGGTCCGGAACTTCTTGATGATGCTGAACTGGTAGTCCCACCGGCCAGCGTTCAGTCCCGCGCTGTGCTCGCGCAGCTCGTAGAGAATCTCGTCCATCTCGAACGCGGCCGGGATGGTCTCGATCAGGACCGTTGCCCGGATCGTGCCGCGGGGGATGCCGAGGGCGTCCTGCGCCAGCACGAACGCGTCGTTCCAGAGCCTGGCCTCCAGGTGACTCTCCATCTTGGCGAGATAGAAATACGGGCCTTTTCCCTTCTCGAGCTGCCGCTGCGCGCAGTGCGTGAAATACAGCGCGAAGTCGACCAGGCTGCCGGAAGCGCGCTGGCCGTCGATCAGCAGGTGCTTCTCCGGAAGGTGCCAGCCGCGTGGCCTTACCACGATGGTCGCCAGCTCATCGTCGGGCCGCAGCTGGTAGGACTTGCCTTCCTCGCTGGTGAAGTCGATCTTCCGGTCCAGCGCGTCCTTGAGATTGAGCTGGCCGGTGATCATGTTGTCCCACAGCGGGGTGTTGGCATCCTCGAAGTCCGCCAGCCACACCTTGGCGCCTGAGTTCAGCGCGTTGATCGTCATCTTCTTGTCCGTCGGCCCGGTGATCTCGACCCGCCGGTCGATCAGGCCGGGCGCGGGCGGCGCGACCCGCCAGGACGTATCGGACTTAATGGCCTCTGTATTGGTGAGGAAGTCGAGGGTGCCGCCGGCTGACAGCTCGTCCTGGCGCCGCGCCCGGGCTTGGAGAAGGTCAAGGCGGCGCTGGCCGAGTTCCCGGTGCAGAACGCCGATCAGGTCGAGGGCTTCCGGAGTGAGGATCTCCTCGTACCGGTCGCCGGCCGGGCCCGCAATCTCCACGCCACTCGCCATCACTCGCTCCTTCGTGCTCGGACGCCGCTCATGAGACGGTAACTTATGCGGTCTTCCCGCACACGGCCGGTAGAGGCCGGGCACATTTGACGGCTGCCGGCGGTTAATAAGGTGAGGATGCGACTACGCCGTGGCACTATCAGCAGGTGTCGGGCCCGCCAGCGGGCGGGGGTCGGCAGTGTGGCCAGCGACGTAACACTAGTTTCTACGAAATCCGGGCCTTATGATCCTTGCCCGGTTGAGGCGGTATGACAGCACTACCACAACACGATCAGGACGCCGACCAGCTTTGGGAGGCGCAGCCCGACCCCGGCGATGGTGAGCTGGACCTGGAGCAGCGCCACGCGCTGCGACGGGTGGCGGGCCTGTCGACCGAGCTTGAGGACATCAGCGAGGTCGAGTACCGGACCCTGCGGCTTGAGCGCGTCGTTCTCATGGGCGTGTGGACCGAGGGCACGCTGGCCACGGCAGAGAACTCGCTGCGTGAGTTGTCGCGGCTGGCCGAGACGGCCGGATCGCAGGTCCTGGAGGGACTGACCCAGCGCCGGAGCCGACCGGACGCCGCGACCTACGTCGGCGCCGGTAAGGCCAGACAGCTCGCCGAGATCGTCGCCGCTGAGGGCGCCGACACGGTGATCTGCGACGGCGAGCTGACCCCCGGCCAGCTGCGGAGCCTGGAGGGCACCGTCAAGGTCAAGGTGGTCGATCGGACCGCGCTAATCCTGGACATATTTGCGCAGCATGCCCGCAGCAAGGAGGGCAAGGCGCAGGTTGAGCTTGCTCAGCTGCAGTATCTGCTGCCGCGCCTTCGTGGCTGGGGTGAGTCGCTGTCCCGGCAGGCCGGTGGCCGCGCGGCAGGTGGCGGGACCGGCGGTATCGGGACCCGCGGCCCTGGTGAGACCAAGATCGAGACCGACCGCCGCCGGATCCGGTCGCGAATCGCGAAGCTACGCCGCGAGATCGCCGAAATGTCAGTCGACCGGGAGGTCCAGCGCGGCCAGCGGCGCCGCCACTCAGTGCCGTCGGTCGCCATCGCGGGCTACACCAACGCCGGGAAATCCAGTCTGCTCAACCGGCTGACTGGTGCGCAGGTGCTGGTGGACGACTCGCTGTTCGCCACTCTGGACCCGGCCGTGCGCCGGGCGAAGACGCCGTCCGGCTGGCCGTACACGCTCACTGACACCGTCGGCTTCGTGCGGCACCTGCCGCATCAGCTGGTGGACGCGTTCCGGTCGACGCTCGAGGAAGTGGCGGACGCGGACCTGATCCTGCATGTGGTCGACGGCTCTGACGCCGACCCGCGGTCGCAGCTCGCGGCCGTCCGCGAGGTGCTTGCCGAGGTTGGCGCAGCAAACGTGCCTGAGCTGGTCGTGATCAACAAGGCGGATGCCGCCGACCCGATTGAGCTTGAGGGGCTGCGGCTGACCGAGAAGCAGTCGGTGATCGTGTCCGCGCGGACTGGAGACGGCCTGGAGGGACTCCAGGCCGAGATCGAGCGGCTGATGCCACGGCAGTACCGCGAGGTCAGCGTAGTGATCCCTTACGCTCGCGGCGACCTGCTGTCCCGCGCCCACGACGAAGGCGAGGTGCTCGCGGTCGAGCACGGCAGCGACGGCACCGAGTTGACCGCTCGGGTGCCGCCCGGCCTCGCGGCGGAACTGGCGTCTTTTCCTCGGGTCGGGCTCGTCAGCTAGCGGCGTCGCGGTGACGATCGCGTCGAGGCGGGTCGCGCCGGGACGGGTCGCGCCGGGACGGGCAGGGCTCTGCGAGCTGGCATGGGTTCCTGACGGCTGCCTCTGGTCTGGCCCGAGGCGGGTTTGGCTTGCAGCTGGCGTCGGCTATGTGACGCCCGCTCCCGCGTCGGCCAGCCCCGGCGCGCCGTCGCCCCGGCGCCTGGCCGACGTATCGCGGACTTCCCTCAGGGGTCTTTCCCCCGCGACGTCGCGCTGCCTTCATCGCGGAACTGCAGGCTGGCCAGCTCCGGTTTTCCGTGATCATCAAATGTGTGCGGGGTGCTCCCGCCGCGGCTGCCGGCGTATCGGGACGCCGTGTGCGGCTGTCTCGGTCGCTGGCTAGTCGACCTCGCCGGAGCGCTGCTAAATATCGCGGACATTTGACTGGCAATTGCGCGGCTAACGTGCGCTGTGCGGCCTGCAGTTTATGCATTCGATTGCAGTGCCACTTCACCGCCATATCGTGGCCGAGCCGGGGGGCGATCGGCTCCCGTGCCCGCGCTGCCTGCGATAACGGCAGTCGCCGGGTCCGTGCGGCCGCCTGGCGAGGCGGACACCTCGGGTCACGCAGGCACCCGGCGCTAACCGACTATTTAGCACGCCAGAACGCGACCCGGTGCGCAGGCCCGCGCTTCCCGCCATTACGCTAGCGGTCGCGCCGCTAAAGAACTCTGCCGAGCGCGAAATTGTTCAAAAGCCCTTTACAGGCTTTAGCCTGCTGCAATACCTTGACTCAACCGATGTTGGTATGCCGCGACCACGGCAGCCCGCTGCGGGCGCCCGAGCGATCGGGTTCGCCTGGCCGACGCTGGAGTGCTCGCTCAACCCGATCCCGGCAGGAGAGCCGCATGGTTGCCCGGACATTCCCGCTGGCCAGCATTAGCTGCGCCGGTCGTGTGCCCTGGCGCACCGTGGCGCTGCACACTGGGGCCCGGCGCACTGGGCCGGGGCGCACTGGGCCGGGGCGCACTGGGCCGGGGCGCACTGGGCCGGGGCGCGGCGCCGGTCCGGGAATCCGGTCTTGCCCGTCAGGAGGTGCACAGTGACCGTGCGTCTGCTGACCAACATCGGCCGGCTGTGGACCGGCTCTGAGATCTGGAGCAACGCCGCGATCCTGATCAAGGACGATCGCATCGCCTGGGTAGGCGCGGCGCCAGACCTGCCGAACAGCGTTCCCGGCGTGATCCACGACATCGTGGATGTCGACCATGTGGAGAACCTCAGCGGCGCGCTCGTCACACCCGGTTTGATCGACTCGCACACGCACCCCGTCTATGCCGGGAATCGCTTCGCCGAGCTGGCGATGCTGTCCGGCGGCTCCTCTGGTCCGGAGATCGCGGCCGCGGGTGGCGGCGTCGCCTCGACGGTCACCATCACGAGAGGCACCGACCCGTGGACGCTCTGCAACGGCGTCCGGGAACGGCTGCGTAGCTGGCTGCTGAGCGGGACGACGACGGTCGAGGCAAAGACCGGTTACCACCTGACCAGGGACGGCGAGCTGGCCGACGTCAGGCTCCTCCGGTCGCTGGAGAAGGAACCGGGCATGCCGCGCGTGCACGTGACCTTCCTCGCCGCGAATACGGTGCCGCCGGAATTCTTCGGCCGCCGGAACGACTATGTGGACGCGGTCGGAAGCTGGTGCGCGGACGCCGCAGCAGCCGGCGCGGACAGCGTTGACGCATTCTGTGACGTGGGCAGGTTCAGCGCGCGTGAGGCCAGCTGGGTGCTGAACGCCGGACGTTCGGCCGGCCTGCTGCCCAGGCTGCATGCGTGTGCCAACGGCCAGAACGGCTCCGCCGCGCATGCAGCTGGCCAGCGCAGTACTGGTCTGCATAGCTCGGGCCAGCACGTCGGCGGTGCGCACGGCTCCGGCCAGAATCCGAGCGCCGCCATGCTTGCGGCTCACCTCGGCTGCGTATCGGCTGACCTCCTGCCCGGCGCCAGCGATGCCGATGTCGCGGCACTAGCCGAGGCCGGTGTTGTCGCCGTCCTCTGCCCGGCGGCGAGCTTCAGCTCGTGGCGGAAGCCGCCAGTTCGTGCACTGCTCGACCGGGGCGTGCCGGTGGCGCTGGGCTCGGGCCACTCGCCTGGTGCCAATGGCATCACCTCGATGCCGCTGGTCGTCGGCCTCGCGATCAGCGCGCTCGGGATGAGCGTGACCGAGGCATTGCGCGCGGCCACGCTGGGCGGTGCGCAGGCTCTGCGAGCGCCCGACCGCGGCGCGATAGCACGCAGCCGGCTGGCCGACATCGTCGCCTGGGATGCGGACCACGAGGGCGCATTTGCCTGGTCGTACGACCTGAAGCCGAGCAAGATCTGGCGCGGCGGCGAGCCCGTCGGCGTTTCGTAAGGCGCTCTGCCGCCCCTGCGGGCTGCTCGGCGGCACGAGCGTCGTCTTCGCTGTCAGGTCGGCCCTGCGAGTTAGGCCGGGATGAACCGGTTGAAGCAGCCCAGACAGTCACTCACAATGCCGGGTCGTAGTAGTCATGGCATGCTGCCTGCATGGCTACTGCGGCAGGACGATCGGACTCGCGCGCGGCTGCGGCAGGTCCCCCGGCTCCGGTGACGGTCATCGTCGGCGACGAGGAACTGCTGGTCGAGCGCGCTGTCTCCAGTGCCGTGGCGCAGGCCAGGGCGGCGCTGACTCCCGAGCACGCGGCCGTCGAGACCGACGGCGGGGAGCACAGCGACGGCGCTGACGGCAGCAACGACGGCGCCGACGTGCACGATGTTGCAGCAGGCGGGCTAGCCTCCGGCGAGCTGACCGGGCTTACTGCGCCGTCGCTCTTCGGCGGCGGCAGCGTGGTCGTGGTCCGGGGCGCGCAGGACGCCGGCAAGGATCTCAGCGCGGAGCTGACCAAGCTCGCCAAGTCACCTCCGCCCGAGGTGTTCCTGATCATCACGCACGCGGGCGGGGCCAAGAACAAGGCGCTGCTGACTGACCTGATAGGCGCCGGGGCCCACCGCGTCGATTGCCCGAGTGTCCGGAGATTCGGCGAGCGGATGGACTTCCTCCGGGCCGAGTTCCGGCAGGCTGGCCGGAAGGCCGATGACGGCGGGCTGCGAACGCTGCTCGATGCGGTCGGCACTGACCTGCGCGACCTGGCCGCCGCTTGCAGCCAGCTGGTGGCTGACACGACCGGAGTGATCAACCAGCCCGTGGTGGGCCGCTACTACCACGGCCGTGCGGAGGCCTCCGGGTTCTCCGTCGCGGACAAGGCCGTTGAGGGCAGCCTCGCCGAGGCGCTCGAGCAGCTCCGGTGGGCACTCGCCACCGGCACTTCACCGGTCCTCATCAGCAGCGCACTGGCGTCGGGTCTTCGCACGCTAGGCCTCGTCGGATCGGCGCGCCGCGGCGTCAGCCCGAACGCCCTCGCCGGCGAGCTGGGCCTGCCGCCGTGGAAGATCGACCAGGCGCGCCGCCAGCTTCGCGGCTGGACGGCCGAGGGCCTGGCGCGAGCGCACGCTGCCGTCGCAGCGGCCGACGTCCAGGTCAAGGGTGAGGGAGCGAGCGCGGGTTACGCGCTGGAGCGAGCCGTGACCACGATCGTGGCCTGCCGCAGCAGCGCTCGCTAGGGGACCGGCCTCCGTTACGACGCCTCAACCGACCACCGATCACCGATCACCGCCGACTTTTCATTCGACCGGTGACCACAAACCAGGGCGAACCGGGCGCCGCACCTCACCGGTCCAATGAAAAGTCGTAGGGACAGCGATGCTGGGACGCAAGCTGAGCTTCGACGCTGACGGCTATGGCATCGGCTGCGAACGCAGAGTGGTGACGTCGATCGTCTGGGTCACCGGCACTGCCTCGGCGAGCCGACGGTCATGGGTGATCATGATCAGGGCCCCGGAGTAGCTGGTCAGGGCCTGCTCGAGTTGCTCGATCGCCTCGATGTCGAGGTGGTTGGTCGGCTCGTCCAGTACCAGGAAGTTGACGCCGCGAGCCTGGAGGAGCGCTAGCCCGGCTCTGGTTCGCTCGCCTGGTGAGAGGGCATTGCACGGGCGGAGCGCTGCGTCGCCCCTGAGCCGGAACTTGGCCAGCAGCGTCCGCGCCTCTTCGTCCGAGGCCAGCCCGGCCTCAGACCGGACGACCTCGAAGACCGGCCTTCCAGTGCTGAATACTCGCCTGGTCTGATCAAGCTCACCGACGACGACACTAGGCCCCTGCGACCGAGTGCCTGCCGACAGCGGCAGGCGGCCGAGCAGCGCCTCTACCAGCGTCGTCTTGCCGGTGCCGTTGGGGCCCGTGATCCTGATCCTGTTGGTCGGCCCGATGATCAGGCTGATCGGGCCGAGCGTCACGTCGCCCCGGCTGATCATGGCATCGGTCAGTGAGACGGCGACCGCACCGGCCCTCGGCGCCTCGGCGATCGACAGCCGCAGCTGCCAGGGCTCGCGGACCTCGTCTGGGGCCTCCTTTTCCAGGCGGTCCAGCTTGCGGTCGATCCGGGCCGCCCGCCCGCCGGTGCTCTGCGCGCTGGCCACGTGGAAGGCCCGGCTGAACTTGTCCGGGTCCGCCTGGTACTGGCGCGCGCTAGTGGCTCGCTGGGCCCCCGTGCGTGACCACTGCCGCTGCTGTCGGGCCGCCTGGGTGAGCTTATCCCGCTCGGACTCGTAGGCGGCATACGTATCGACCGCCACCTGCCGCACCCGTTCGCGCTCGGTGATATAGGCATCCCAGCCGCCCGCGAACAGCGAGCCCTGGCGAGTGAACTCGTCCAGTTCCAGGATCTCAGTGGTCACCGCCGCAAGCATGGCTCGGTCATGGCTGACCACGGCCAGCCCTGCCCTGCTTCCCCTGAGCCGGGCCTCCAGGAGTGCCAGGCCGGCGTCGTCGAGGTCGTTCGTCGGCTCATCGAGCAGCAGGATGTCCGGCTGGGCTAGCAGCACCGCGGCCAGGCCGAGCCGTGCCTGCTGGCCACCGGACAGCTCGGCTGCAGTCCCGTCCTGGACGCTGTCCGCAAGACCGAGATCCGAGCTGACGGCAGCCATGCGCTCAGGCAGGTCGGCGCCGCCGAGCGCGAGCCAGCGCTGGAGCGCGACATCGTAGTCGTCGTCGGCGCCCGGGTCGCCCTGGGTCAGCCGCTCCACGGCGGCGTCGAGGGTGGCCTGAGCTGAGGCGATTCCGGTACGCCTGGCGATGTTGGCTGCGACCGACTCGCCGTGGCGGATGTCGGGTTCCTGTGCTAGCCGCAGCACGGTCGTGGTCGCCGGCGACCTGGTCACGGTGCCGCCGTCAGGCTCGAGTTCGCCGGCCAGAACCTTCAGCAAGGTCGACTTGCCGACGCCGTTCGGCGCGATGATCCCGACCCGGTCGCCGGGGCCGATGCTGAGGCTGACGCCATCTAGCACGACGAGGCTGCCGAAGGAGACGCTGACGTTAGCCGCTGCCAGTCTGGACACTCGAGGCACTCCTGCTCACGGCCAGCCACCTGCCCAGCCGTGCGTCATGCCCAGGTGGAGGGGCGCGGGCTCAAGCCGTGCGTGGCGAGCCCGCCCTCGAGCGGTCCCGCCGCCGCGTGCGGCGGGCGGGACCTGCGCTGTTACCTAGGCGCTCTTAAGCTGCTCTGTCCGCTTGGCGATGGCCGACTTGCGGTTAGCAGCCTGGTTCTTGTGGATGACGCCCTTGCTCACCGCTTTGTCCAGCTTGACGGACGCGGCTCGCATCGCGGCCTGCGCGGCCTCGACATTGCCTGCGTCGGCAGCCTCGCGGAACTTGCGCACGGACGTCTTCAGCTCGGACTTGACCGCCTTGTTGCGGATCCGAGCCTTCTCGTTCTGCTTGTTGCGCTTGATCTGGGACTTAATGTTTGCCACGCGAGTGCCTTCGTCAGCTTTCTGGTCTAGGTGGTCTGGCGGCGCCCGGCTCCAGCCGGTCAGGCATTCTGTCGCGCGCCCGTCGGGCACGCCAAAAGCAGGGCATGCAAGCAGCCAGGAAGCCAAGACTAGCCGAGAAGGCCGGTTCGGCTCAAACCGAGGCGGCCCGCGACCATAGGACGGGCTCACCGTGCTAAGGACGGGCCCAGCACGAGGCCGCCAGCCGAGGGTCGCCTGGATGGCGGCTAGCCGGCGGCCGCCTGGGTGAGAGCCGCGATGGCCCGCCCGGTCCAGTCAAGGCTTGCCCGGTAGACGGCGATGCCATGCTCAAGAGCCAGATGCCCATGCATGTCGGTCGGCACTGCGGGATCCAGCGAGGCCAGGTAGCGCTCGACTCCGGCCAGGAAGTCAGCCAGCGCACCACGCAGGCTCGCCAGGAAGGCCAGGACCTCGGCTCGCGGAAGCTGGCGTTCCATCATCACGAAGCGCATCAGGTGCAGGCCGAGGTCCTGGGAGACGGTGGCTGGATTCACGGGCTCGCGAATCCATGCCGCATGCACAGCGGCGCCCTGCTCCGTCACCTGGTACACGTAGCGCTGGCGGCGCGCAGCCTCTGCTGATCCATGCCCTGCGCCGCTATCCCCGGTGCGGCCAGCGCCCTTGTCAGCGTGCCCTGCTTCGCCGATGCCGTGTGCAGGGTCCGCGGTAGGCCCCGCTGTCCGCAGCAGGCCGGCGCGCTCCAGCCGACGAAGCGCCGGGTACAGCGCACCGGAACTTGGCTGGTAAACGCTGGCCGGCGTCGTGGCGAAGTGGCGCTTGAGGTCATAACCAGACGCGGGCCTGGCCGAGATGAGCCCGATGAGCACTTGCTCGAAGCCGGTCAGCCCGGTTCCCGCCATGGCCCGAGACCATCGAGGCAGACCAGCATCCTGACTTCGCTTGTTACCTGGCATCCAGACAGCCTTGCTATAGGTCGAATCGACCTATAGCGTAAGCCATGCCGTCGCTTCCGCTGGGCGAGAGTCAGCGGAGGCGCGCTTCCCGGACGTACTCCCCGGCCGGACATTCACCGGCCGGTGCAATCGCCGCTGAGGGAGACGAGCATGCCCCAGGTCAAGGTGCGGGGTCGCGGTATCTCTGCCGACGACACCGCTGCGGTCATCCGGGCCGCATTAGGCGACAAGCTCCAGATCGTCTCGCTGGGCGACACCGAGCTTGAGGTCCGTCGTGGTTACTTCGGTCGGGCACGGGTCAGCATCACCGAAGAGCCCGGCGGCACCGTATTCAGCGTG
>Ga0335074_10015276_pt1 | contig 10779 bp, 9 predicted proteins | sample Lox_Sample_23_FD_206715 | JGI IMG/M metagenome (GOLD analysis project Ga0335074, IMG submission 206715) | Soil microbial communities from Loxahatchee National Wildlife Refuge, Florida, United States - Lox_Sample_2.3 | ecosystem: Environmental > Terrestrial > Soil > Wetlands | place: USA: Florida... | reverse complement strand
GAACCAAGGACCTTCGACGCGATCTCGGAGGCCCTCAAAAACGCTCTCGCCGAGTTCTCCCCGGGCGAATGCGCTAACTATCTCCGCAATGCAGGCTATGCCCACACTTAAACACCGAACGCTCTAGTAGACGCCAACGAGGCAGGAGAGTAAATTCGACGATTCGGCGGCCCCAGCTGACCGGTCGCAACCTTAGATCGCGAACTTTTTCACGACGGCCTCGTCCCATGCGATGCCTGCGCCCGGGCGGTCCGGGATGTGGATCGCGCTCTCGCGAAGCTCGAATGGCTCCGCAAGGAACGGAACGCCCCAGTCGCGCCATTCCAGCCAGTCCGCCGTTTCCGTGACGCGCATCAGATGGGCGGAGAATTCCGGATAGAGATGCGTCGACATGGAGAGGCCCGCGGCGCCCGCGATCGCCGCGGATCGCAGCCAGCCCGTGACGCCTCCGATCCGCTCCAAGTCGGGCATGTAGCAATCCGCCGCGCCCGCTGAGACCGCCTGCAGGAAGTGTCGAGGACCATAGATGTTCTCGCCAATCTGCACTGGGGTCTTGAGTTCGTTCGCGAGTCGCGCGGAGCCCGCGAAATCATCGAATACGACGGGCTCTTCGAACCATTCCAGCCCCTGATCGTCCAGCTGATGGAGCCGGCGTTTCGCGCCGTTGAACGACAGGCCCTGGTTGAAGTCGCTCATCAAGATGATGTCGTCGCCGACCGCTCGACGCACTTCCGCAATGGCTTTCAGGTCGTCCTTAACATTGTCGCGACCGAGCCTGATTTTCAGCGCCTTGAAGTTTGCTTCAGCGATCAGGGCGCTTGCCTCATCGGCTATGCGCTCAAGGGGAATGAGCCAGAGTCCGTTCGTATTGTAGGCGCGGACCGGCCCTACCGTGCCGCCCAGCGCAACGACCAGGGGCAGCCCCATGGCTTTTGCGAGCGCATCCCACATCGCCATATCGAGCGCCGCAATCGCAATCAGCATCACGCCTTGGCGGCCCAAGAGATGCAGCGAGCGCACGGCCTCTTCGAACCGGTCGAACGGAGCGATTGCCTTGCTGCGCTGTTGCTGCGCCATGTCCTCGATCAGCGCGACAATGGATTTGGTCGCGCTGAGGCGGTACGGCTCGAGATAACTATGGCCAATGACGCCTTCTTTCGTATGGACGTCGGTCAGGATGAACGGAAAGCTTCTGAATTCGCCGAGCCTGGCGACAATCGGGCGGCGCAGCGGCAGCTGGATCACCCGCACGACGACCTTGTCCAGCGTCAGCCACACCGGGGGTGTTGGGTTCATGGATTGAATCCTCCCGAGATCAAGCCTGGATGACGTGTTCGTCGCGCGCCGAATGTCTGCCTTTCGGGTAGTCGTCGCTCGCCGCCAATCCCCGCGCCCCAAGAGAGACGCTAGACCAGCGGCGCCGCGCCCCGCTCCACGACGACCTCGATCAGCCGGGGGCCTCGATTCTTCATCGCGCTTCCGAACTGGGCCGCAAATTCCTCGACTGAGGTCGCGCGGCTCGCCTCGACGCCCATGCCGGATGCGAGCTTGACCCAATCAAGTTCGGGATTGTGCAGGTCGAGCATTGAAAAGGCTTTGGGGCCCGCGGCGCCGGCGCCCACCCGGGCGAGTTCGATATTGAGGATCGCATACGAGTGGTTGGCGAAGATCAAAGTCGTGACGTCGAGCGATTCTCGCGCCTGCGTCCACAAAGCCTGCAGCGTGTACATGCCGCTGCCGTCGCCCTCGAGACAAACAACTTTCCTGTCCGGGCAGGCGATTGCGGCGCCGGTGGCGACGGGAACGCCTTGTCCGATCGCGCCGCCAGCCAGCGCAAGATGATCGTGCGGCTCGATATTGGCCGCAAATTGATGAACGCCGCCGCCCGCCGTTGCGCCTTCGTCCGAAATGATCGCGCCATTCGGCAGATAACGAGCGATGAGTTGCCCGGCCGTGAGCGCATTGAGCGGTCCGCTCGGAACGTCGGGCTTCCTGGCCGCGCCGATATGCGCGAGCTCTTTCGGCGCCTTGATCGCGTCCGCCACGGATTCGAGCGCAACCGCGCCATCCTCATGAGGATAAGCGAGATAGAGAATCTTGCAGCCTTCGGGCGCGCACCAGGACGGCTTGTTCGGATAGGCGAAGAAGCTGACCGGCGGGCTCGCGCCGACCAGGATCAGACGCTCCGTTCCCTTCATGAATTCGACGATCTGCTCGGCGAAATAGGGGATGCGCTCGACCTCGACGCGCCCGGCGCCGCGTTGGCAGCGCGGAGCGAACGTGTCGCAGGCGACCCGCGCACCGGTCGCCGCAGCAATACGCCCCGCGGCGCGCAGTCCACGTTCCTTCAGCGCCGCCCCACGGATCAGGATCATGGTTTTCCGGCCTGATCGGAGCGCGCTCACGGCTTGATCGATCGCCTCGTCAGAAGCAATCGCCGGGGTTGGTTTTGGCAGGGCGGGCGCTGAGCGGTCAGCCTCGAGCCATTGCGTGTCAGCGGGCAGGATCAACGTCGCGATCTGTCCCGGATATTGCAGTGCCGCCTGCACGGCTCGCGCCGCATCGGCGCTGGCGGTCCTGGGGCTCGTCGAGGAATGCACCCAGCCGGAAACCGTTCGCGCGAATCCCACGACATCCGATGCGAGCGGCGCGTCATATTGCGCATGATAGGTCGCGTGGTCGCCGACGATATTGACGATCGGCGTCGCGGCGCGGCGCGCGTTGTGAAGATTGGCGAGCCCATTCGCGAGCCCCGGCCCCAGGTGAAGGAGGGTCGCGGCGGGCTTCTCCGCCATGCGGCCATAGCCATCGGCCATTCCTGTCACCGCGCCTTCGAAAAGGCCGAGCACGGCCCGCATGCCGCCGACCTTGTCGAGCGCCGCGACAAAATGCATCTCCGACGTGCCGGGATTGCCGAAACAGACCTCGACGCCCGATGCGACAAGCGTCCTCAGTAGACTTTCCGCCCCCGTCATGTCGGTTCCTCTCCGTCTCCAGGATTATCCCAGCAAGTCACTTGCGGCGGTCAACTTTTCATCCACACCATGAGGTCAATGATGCGGCGCGAAAAGCGCGTGTACGGCGGCTGCATGAAGGTCTGCACGGCCGATATCCAGCCCTCCTCGAACACGGGCCTGAGCTTCGAGAATGTCTCGAAGCCCTCGCGGCCGTGATAGTGCCCCATGCCGCTCGGGCCGACGCCGCCGAACGGCAAGTCGTGCTGGACGACGTGCAGGATCGCGTCGTTGACCGAAACGCCGCCGGAGCGGGTGTTGGCGATCAGGAAGCGGCGCGTCGCGGCGTCGCGGACGAAAGGATAGAGGGCGAGCGGCCGGTCGCGAGCATTGATTGCGCCGACCGCTTCCTGCAGGTCTCCGTAGGTCAGTATCGGCAGGATCGGACCAAAAATCTCGCGCCGCATCAGCTCCATGTCAGGCGTCACGTTGAGGACAATGTGGGGCGGGAGCCGGCGCTTGGATGGGTCGGGTGTCTGGCCTTCGGCGAGATTGATGAGCTTCGCCCCCTTGGCGCGCGCGTCATCGAGCGCCGCGGTGAGCCGATCGTAGGAGCGCTGATCGACGATCGAGGTGAAGTCGGGGCCGTTGATGTCCGGATAGCGCTTCGCGAACAGCCGCTGGCAATGGCTGACGAATCCGTCCTCGGACCCGCGGGGCAGGAAGGCGTAGTCGACCGCGACGCAGGTTTGCCCAGCGTTGAAAGTCTTCGCCCAGAGGATGCGCTCGGCGGCGGTCTGAATCGGGTAGTCCGGCGCGACGACGGCCGGCGACTTGCCGCCGAGTTCGAGCGTCACCGGCGTCAGGTTGCGGGCGGCGTTGGCCATGACCGCGCGACCAGTCGCTCCCGACCCGGTGAAGAAGAGATGGTCGAACGGCAGCGACGAGAACGCCGGCCCCCGGCCGCCGCCGTCGGCAAAGAAGGCGAGCTTGTCCTCGGGCAGGTACTTCGGTGAAATTCCGGCAAGGAGCTCGACCAGGGCTTGTGAATTCTCCGACATCTTGACCATCGCCCGATTCCCGGCGGCGAGAGCGCCGGTGAGCGGCCCGAAGCTCAGGAAGATCGGATAGTTCCACGGTACGATCACGCCGACGACGCCGAGGGGCTGCGGGATCAGGCGATTGCGCGCGCCGGGATAGAGAAGCGCATCGACGCTCCGCCGGCGCGGCCGCATCCAGCGCCCAAGGCGCCGTTGCGCGTCGCGGAGTCCGTCGAGGGCGCCGAAGATCTCGCCGAACAGAGTCTCGAATTCGCTGCGGCCGCCGTAGTCGGCGTCGATCGCCTTGACAATAGCGCTTTGGTTTTCCTTGAGGAGGCGCGTAAGCGCCTTGAGGTCCGCGAGTCGCTCGGCGTGGCTGGGCTCCGGCGCCGCGAGGAAGGCCGCGCGTTGCGCGTCGAAGCGCGCCTGAAATTCGGTGGGGATGGCGAGGTCGGGGAAGGAAAGTCCGGGCGCGTTCATGAGTCACCCTTCTTGTTGTCGGCCGCTTTGCATCCGCGTTGGTTGAAGGCGCTGCGCTCTGGATTGTGGGTGGGGATTCCGGGCGCAGGTGAGCGTCCATACCCCCTGCGTCGCGGCTCGAGTCAATGTGATGGCGCTGGATGCTCTGCGACCTCCGGCATGATCCTACCCATCTCGATTGCTTGGCTGGGAGGCGCTTCATGCATGCCGATGGCGATCTGATCATCGGGCGCCCCGGTTGCGTCCTGGAGCAATCGCCACAGGCGGCGCAGGAGGTCGCGCTTGTAGTCCGGGGATCGGCCTGTGCGCATGACCAAAGTCAACGAGGCCGTTTCAGCGGGCTTCCCGGCAGTAAAGCCGCTGCCCGCGGGATAGTCGTTAAAGACAATGTGGACCCAGTTTTCTGGCAGGCCCGAAACCTGACAATGCGTTTCTGTCAGTTTTTCGGCCAAAGCGGCCTTATCGTTGTCGCCGAGCACACCGGTTTGGGTCGTGATTGTGTAGAGCGGCACGTTGTCAGGTCCCTTGCGCTCCAGACCGATCTTTGTGGGAAAGCCGAACGCTTTTGATCGCCGCGCCCTCTTGCGATTATCGCGTGAGATTGACCTTTGCCAGGTCGATAAGCTGGCCTCCACGCCCATCGAGCACCGCTTTCAACATGAACGCGCCGAACTTGTGGGCTTCATCCAATGTCGTTCTTGGCGGCATCACCAACTCCTGTCTGGCGGTCACGACATCGAGGAGCGCCGGCCCATCGTGCGAAAGCACTTCCTCGAGCGCCGATCGCAGGTCTTGCGGCGCCTCGACGCGAACGCCTTTGATCCCCATTGATTGTGCCATGTCTGCGAAGTTAGGGTTCTTGAGATCACACTCGCTATCGAGGAACCCCGATGCTTTCATTTCGAGCTCCACGAAACCTAGCGTTCCGTTGTTCAACACGACTATCTTGACGGGAAATCCGGTTTGAATGAGCGTAACAAACTCGCCCATCATCATCGTGAACCCGCCGTCGCCGGAAAAGGAGATCACTTGCCGGCCCGGGAATGTCGCCTGTGCGCCGATCGCCTGAAGCATGGCGTTAGCCATTGACCCGTGGTTGAACGAACCAACGAAACGTCGTTGCCCATTCATCTTCAGATACCGAGCAGCCCAAGCGACCGGCGTGCCGACATCGCAGGAGAATATAGCGTCCTCGTCTGCTATCTCGCTGACAATGCGGCTTACGTACTGAGGGTGAATCGTCTTACTGTTGGGGTCGCTCTCCGCCAGCGCATCGAGGTCAGCCCGCGCCTTGCGGTACTCAGCCAACGCCTTGTCGAGATGCGTTGCGTCCTCCTTCTCATGAATCAAAGGAAGGAGCGCTCTTAACGTGTCGCCAACCGTGCCGACCACCCCTAAGTTAAGAAGACAGCGGTTTCCAAGCGCATCGGGGCGGATGTCGACCTGCGCAATACGTGCGCTGTCCGGGAAGAATTGGCGATAGGGAAAATCCGTTCCCAGCATAAGAAGAGCGTCACAGCTCCTCATCGCCCAGTAGCCCGAAGCGAACCCAAGAAGGCCCGTCATTCCGACATCGAACGGATTGTCAAATTCGAGGTGCTCCTTGCCGCGCAACGCATGCACTATGGGGGCCTTCAGCTTGCGAGCAAGCTCGACGACGGAATTGTGCTCGCCGGCACATCCGGCGCCGCCAAGAATCGTGATCCTTGCCGAGCCATTCAGGAGGCCCGCAAGCTCGTGCAACTCTCTGTCGCGGGGCTGAGTCACGGCGGGCGCAGGCAGGAGCCAAGCGGGGGCCCGATTCGAAAGGGGCTTCAGAGCTACATCCCCGGGGATGACGACGACCGCTACTCCTCTGCGGCCCACTGCGACGCGCATAGCGCGCAACAGAATTTGCGGCAGCTGCTCCGGGTTGGAGACAAGCTCCGCGTAGTGGCTGCATTCCTTGAACAGGCTTTCGGGATGGGTCGCCTGGAAATAGTCAATGCCGATTTCAGTACTTGGGATGTGCGCCGCGATCGCAAGCACGGGCGCGTTGCTGCGGTGCGCGTCAAACAATCCGTTGATGAGGTGAAGGTTCCCAGGACCGCAACTGCCCGCGCAGACAGCGAGCTTCCCCGTGAGGTGCGCCTCGGCTCCGGCGGCGAAGGCGGCGCTCTCCTCATGACGAACGTGAATCCACTCGATGGATTTCAGGCGCCTGAGAGCGTCCGTGAACCCGTTCAGCGAGTCTCCAACAATGCCGTAGATGCGCTCGACACCCGCTTGGGCGAGCACATCAGCCATGTAGTCCGCTGCGGTCCGGGTCATCCTCGAATTCCTGGAGATACGTTGCAAGAGAGTTCGAAAGCATTGCTCGCGAGACCTCGCCGCGGGGCCCTCGCCGAGGCTAGCCCGCGTAGGTTTTCAAGATGCGCAGATCCGTAACGGAATATGCCATCCCGAGCCGATACCCCCGACCGACGCGCAAAGGCGCGAGCAAGTGCATGTCCTCGCCTGCTACTTCGGGAATCCGCAGCTCGGCCGACCCAAACCAGACGTCGACGATCGCGAGATCGTCCGTGAGCGACATGGTGAGTTCGTCGACCGACGGCTTCTTCTGGTGTTCAGCCGCGAGTTGCGGAAAATACCGGCGCATCGTCGTCGGGCGATTGAAGACGGTCGAAGGATCCGTGATCTTCTCCTCAAGCTGGATTCGGGCGGTCGCGAGCCGTTCCCCGTGGGCCGCAAGGCTTGCGCCGAAGCGGCTTCCTTTGGCAAGCGGCGCCGCGGCGGGGCTGGGCGCGGCGAAGCTCCGCGTCTGGTAGACGCTGCCCAGTTTCTTTGGGAAACCCTGCGCCCAACCGCGCGCAAAGGCGGCGTCGTTATCGACAAAGATATAGGGGCAGTAGTTGACCGGCGCGCCTTCGTGGGTCGCCTCGACCAAGACGAAGGCTTCGCGATATTGATATCGAGCCGGGTCGGTTAGTTCGTCGTTGGAGCCAGTGAACTGCCAGTCAAGGAACCAGAAGAAAGCGCGCCCCCCGGATTTCTCGTCGGGCGCGAGCCCGGGCGGGAGGAGCGCGGCGACGGCGCTTGGATCAGTCCAATATTCGATTGCGATGCAATCGCTGGAATAGTGCCACGGCGGCAACGTCGCGAGCGCGGATTTTCCCTGCGGCGAGAGAGGCACTGAAAACCCCTTAAGCATCTTCGCGTGTCCTCATTTCCGCGTCGGCCGACGAGACAAAGGTCGCCAGGGGCGCCGGCTGGAGCGCAAGCCTATCCAGCAGAGGTGCTTTGATGAAGGTGCGAAACGGCCTGAAACGGGTTCGATATGGCCAATGCGTCGCACGGATGCGTCTGGCCTGACTGCCTGATTTGTTCTGTCAGTCACAGGCGCTACCCGGGAATCGCCTTGCCGACGATAAGCGTTGCCATCTCGCGCGCCCCCTGTAGGAGCAGATCTCCTCGGCGTCGGAAGCGTCCAATGTCATTGTCGAGGATGCCGTTGGCGGCCACACGGTTTGGGACTGCAAGTATCACTTGGTCTGGGTGACGAAGTATCGTTACCCAGTGCTTGGCGGCGACGTTGGGGCTCGCTGCCGCGAACCGCTGCGCGAGACTGCGCGGGCGCACAAGATGGTGGTGCATGCAGGGTCGATCAATCGCGACCATGTCCACATGCTTGTCGATTCCCCGAGCCTGTCGGTGTCGCGCGCTGTGCAACACCTGAAGGGCCGCAGCTCGCACAGGCTGCTGAGTGAGTTCGGCCTGCTGCGCAAGCGTTACTGGGGCCAGCATCTGTGGGCTAGGGGCTACTGGGTGGTGAGCAGCGGCAACGTGACGGACGACATGTGGATCGACTACATCAAGAACCAGGCTCCGCCTGAACCCGATGACAGCTTCAATGTCACGCGAGTTGCCGCCCCGTCCGCCGAACAGCGGACTGGTCCAGCTTTGAGCCGTAATCGAAGCCACCGCGTTCGGGCGGTGGAGCATTCACAACAGATCCGCGATTTTTGTACCGAATTAAACGTTAGCGCACCACACAATCCTGTCGAGTCCGACGGTTAAGTGCTATCCGACACCCGCACATATGACGGTTGCGGCATTCCCTCGCGTGCGGATAGTCATCGTCGGCTATGATGTCGGCGACGGCTCAGGCGGCCTGTCCCCACGGCTCTCGAAAGCCTTGATCATCAGGTGGCGCATCGCCGCTACAAAAGGTCGCGGCGCGGATGGCCCAGATGGACCCGCACAGGCTCCCTCCATCGTCAAGCGTGCATTCGTGCGCCCTTGGTGATTTTGTCGACAAGCTTCTTTTCCTCGCGCAAGGCGAGGCCTACGACGTTCAGCGATTCAGGATCACGCTCCTTGACGGCGGCTCGGTTCGCCGCGTCGTGGCCTGTCGAGAACATTTCCTCGATATACAGAGAGAGACGCGCGCGGCGTTCCATTGCGCGTCTGTAGATCGTTTTGATGGTCTCGGCGTCTGCGCTCAGCACGATCATCGGCTGGTGTCACATTGTACGAAACGGTGCGACTGAGGCGGTTTTGGACCGAGACCGGTAACTTCGCTGGGGTCGGTTACGGATTGTTAGTTCCGGTGGGCTGATTGCGGCCTCCTTCGATTGAGGAGGCGGCGGTGGCGACAACGGCGGCGGTGGAATGGAAGATCGCAATTGAAGGCACGGACGCTTTTGGAGAGGTTCGCCGCCATGAGATCCGGATCGACAAGAGTTGGGATCGGCTGTTCGATGGGGAAATTGGCCTATCCGTCGATGACGGTAAGAAGATCATGGCCGCCCTTCAGATCGCGGTCGTCAACCAGGAGGCCGACGCCTACACGCTCTTTCGTCGGATCTGTCCCGACTGCGGCGTGCTTCGGCCGGTCAAGGATTACACGACCCGCCGCATCAGGACCGTCTTCGGAACGGTGGAGGTTCGCAATCCCCGCTGGATGCTGTGTCGAAACTGCCATCCGGCCTTCGCCTTCCCTTTCGCGCCTCTGCAGGAGATCTGTCCAGACAGGGCCACGGCTGAACTGACCGAGTTGACGGCCCGGCTGGGCAGCAGGATGCCCTACCGCCAGGCCGCGACCGTTATGGCCGAATTTCTGCCTGTTGAGACTACGGAGACGCATGCGACCGTCCGCAAACGCACCCTTCGAACGGGCGAGAAACTTGAGCGACAGGTGGTCGAGGAAGAGAGAAGAGCGGCCTTGCAGGCGAGGGATCGCAATCAACTCGAACTGGAACTTCCCGGCGATCGCCGTAGGGAATTCCTTATTAGCATCGACACCGCCCACATTCGTAGCGCGGAACCGAAGTCAGGACGTAATTTCGAACTGGTCGTGGCCCGGTGCGGTCGTGGAGGGCGCGGCGAGACCGGCGGCCGCTATTTCGTCACCGCCGGCGCCAATCCATATGCGTTACGCGACCGGACGCTCCACGCTCTCGGAAAAGAAGGGTATCGTGGCTTTGGCGACATCGCGGTGATTTCAGACGGCGCCGAAATTCTGAAACAGCTGCCCCGATCGATGCCGAAACCCACGACTCACATCATCGACTGGTTTCACATCGCTATGAAAATCCAGCCGATGCAGCAGATCGCCGATCACATGGCTCGATCTTGGCCGGATGAGCATGAAACATCTCCTTTACTCGCCCGGCGCCTTCGCGCCGTGAAGTGGCGTCTTTGGCATGGTCACGTCAACCGCGCGATCCAAGATCTTCAGGAGTTGCTGGAGGAGTTGACGCCCAACGGAGAGATCGGGGACCTTTCCATCGCGCGGCTCCGTAACCTCGGCGCCCAGCTGCTGACCTATGTGGTTTCCAATCGCCGCGCGATCATCAACTATGGCAAGCGCTACAGAGCAGGGTTTCGCGTCGCTTCGACCCTCGCGGAGGGCGCCGTGAATTCGATCGTCGGCAGGCGCATGGCCAAAAGCCAGCAAATGCGCTGGTCAGTCCGAGGCGCGCACATGCTGATGCAAGTCCGGACCGCGGACGTCAACGGCGAGCTTCGCGATCGGCTACGGGCCGACTTTCGCAAGCCCGACCCCCTGGTCCCCTTCGCGTTCCGCCCCAAGCCGCTTCTTCGGCACGCCGCGTGACCCCACCGAAGTTACCAGTCTCGCAGTGTCCCGATCGTGGATCAGCACGCTGCAGCTGCAGGAACCCGATAATCTTCGCCGCTCGTCAGCATAGCCCAGATCGCGCGCGCCATTTTGTTGGCGAGTGCGATCGCCAACAACATCCGCGGCTTGCGCGCCAACATGCGATGCAGCCAGCTTCCCTCTGCCCTTCCCCTTCGGGAGGCCC
>Ga0335074_10015275_pt1 | contig 10779 bp, 11 predicted proteins | sample Lox_Sample_23_FD_206715 | JGI IMG/M metagenome (GOLD analysis project Ga0335074, IMG submission 206715) | Soil microbial communities from Loxahatchee National Wildlife Refuge, Florida, United States - Lox_Sample_2.3 | ecosystem: Environmental > Terrestrial > Soil > Wetlands | place: USA... | reverse complement strand
TGAGGCGGTACACGCCCTTCGTGGTCCCGCCCGCCAGCCGCGTGACTTTGCTGATCCCGCGCTCGCTGCCCAGTGCCGCGCGAGTCGCGCCAGCCAGATGCTCCCGAGTCACCTTTCCGGGAGCCATACCCCAGTCCTTTTCGACTTATTGAAGCCTTCTGTCCGCCGCAGGCGAAGTTTCCGATGGCGCTTGCGTGGCCCGGCTGAGCTCGCGAGCGAGCCTGGCGACCGGCTTTCTGACTCCATCAGGTTACTTCTTCGGGCGGGCTGCATAGGTGCTCGCTACGACCATGATGGCGAAGATAACGGCGATGAGAACCGCTGCAACTGGCCAGTTCATCTGCTATCCCTCCCTCCCGTTCAGGCCGATCCTTCAGGGAACGCGGATGTCGTGGTGCTCGCGGGCGTCCTCGATGGCATCTGCCGTCAGCTCTGACTCCGGAACCCTCGTGACCGTGGTCCAGTGCCTGCCGACCGGGCACCACTGGGACCTGACGGCACCGAGCCGTCTCGCCTTCACCGAGACGCCGGGAATCCAGATTGTCGTGAACAGATGGCCTTGCCTGCAGCGCACGATGATGTCGTTGCCGACAGTCTTGTGCCTGCTGCCAGCAGCTATCCGCACAATCAGCACGGCCGCCAAGACCAGCACTATGACCAGTAGCAGACTCACAATGCAAGTCTGATCACAGCACGCGGCCGCGTGCAGAGCCGAACGGCCCCGAGGCTAGAGACCTAGTTCGCTTTCGAACGCGCCTTCCTCGAGCCGCTCCTTGATGGTGATCAGGAACCTGGCCGCATCGGCACCGTCCACCAGCCGGTGGTCGTAGGTCAGCGCGAGGTACACCATCGAGCGGACCGTGATCACCTCGCCCAGCGTCGCGTCCTCGACCACGACGGCGCGCTTCACGACCGTGCCAGTGCCGAGAATGCCGACTTGCGGCTGGTTGATGATCGGCGTGTCGAACAGCGCCCCGCGGCTGCCAGTGTTGGTCAGCGTGAACGTTCCCCCGGAGAGGTCGTCCGGGCTGACCTGGCCGGCTCTGGTACGCCCGGCGAGGTCGGCGATCTTGCGAGCCAGGCCCCCGATGTTCAGGTCGCCGGCGTTCTTGATCACTGGCACCATCAGGCCGCGGTCGGTGTCGACCGCGATGCCGAGGTGCTCGGCGTCGTGGTAGGTGACCTGGCCGCTCGCGGTGTCGATGACGGCGTTGAGCTTCGGATGCACCTTGAGCGCCTCGACAGTCGCGAGCGCGAAGAACGGCAGGAACGACAGCCTGACGCCCTCGCGCGCCTCGAACGCCGCCTTGGCCCGCTCGCGGAGCTTCGCGATCGCGGTCACGTCGGCCTCGACCACGGTGGTGAGCTGCGCCGAGGTCTGCAGCGACTCAACCATCCGCTGCGCGATCACCTGCCGCGCCCTGGACATCCGCTCGGTTGTGCCGCGCAGGCTTGACGGCACGATCTGGCGGCGCGGCGCCTCAGCCTGAGTCGGTACCCCCTGAGCCTGTAGTGCCTGACTCGGAGGTGCCGGGGCTGGAGTTGCCATGGCCGGAGCTGGCGGGGCTGGCGGCGCCGCAGGCGCAGGCGGTGTGGCCGGGGCCGCGGACGGTGCGGCCGCGCCTGGCGGGGCAGCCGGCGCCGGTGCGGGCGCGGCGGCGGCCGGGGTCCGCTGCTGCGCGGCGGCGTCAAGGATGTCCTGCTTGCGGATCCGGCCGCCGACGCCAGTGCCGGACACTGTCGCCAGATCGATGCCGTGCTCTGCGGCGAGCTTGCGGACGAGCGGCGTGACGTACGGACCCTCGGCCTCAGCCAGCTCGGCGGTGGCCTGGCCGTTGCCCGTGCCGTAGCCGGGCGGCTGGTACGCGGGAGCCTGTGGTGCCGCCGGGGGAGCGGCCGGAGCCTCGTAGCTGGCGGCGGGCTGGTAGGCGGGCGGCTGGTACGAAGGCGGCGGCTGGTAGGCAGGCGGCGCCTCGGCCGGGGCCGGCGGTGCGTACTCGGCCGGCACCGGCGCGGGCGCCGCTGCCGGAGCCTCAGCGGCCGGAGCCTCTGCGGCCGGAGCCTCTGCGGCCGGAGCCTCTGCGGCCGGAGCCGAGGGCTGCTCAGCCGCCGGAGCAGCCTGCGAGCCGCCGGCTGCGCCGTCCTCGTCAATGATGGCGAGTTCGGCGCCAACCGCGACCGTCTCGTCCTCTGCCACGCTGATGCCGCGGAGGACGCCGGAGACCGGGGACGGGATCTCGGTGTCGACCTTGTCCGTCGAGACCTCGAGCAGCGGCTCGTCGGCCTGAACGTGCTCGCCCTCGTGCTTCAGCCAGCGCGTGACTGTGCCCTCGGTGACGCTCTCACCCAGCTGGGGCATCGATACGGAGACCGACATGACTTCCCGTGACTCCTTCTTCGCTTTTGCTTCCGACTCTAGCGCCCGGCCCGGCCCGTGCTGCCGGGCCTGCCGAGCCGCTCAGCCGTGGTTGTGGAGGGGCTTGCCGGCCAGCGCGAGGAACGCCTCGCCGATGGCCTCGGACTGAGTCGGGTGCGGGTGGATGAGCTGCGCCACGTCCGCGGGCACGGCCTCCCAGTTCACGATCAGCTGCGCCTCGGCGATCATGTCGCCGGCGTGCGCACCGACCAGGTGCACGCCGAGCGTCGGGCCGCCGCCGGCCGTCACGATCACCTTGGCTGCGCCGGCCGTCTGGAGGATCTGGCTCTTGCCGTTGCCGGCGAGGTCGTAGGTGAACTCGGTCACCTCAATGCCGCGCGAGGCCGCGGCCGCCGAGGTGATGCCGACCGAGGCGACCTCGGGGTCTGAGTAGGTGATCCGCGGCACGCCGTCGTAGTCCACCGGGACCACTCGCAAGCCAGCCAGCCGCTCGGCGACCATGATGCCCTCGGCGAAGCCAACGTGGGCGAGCTGCAGACCTGGCCGCAGGTCGCCAACCGCGGAGATGGTGGGCACGTTCGTCTGGCAGTACTCGTCGACCAGGACGAAGCCGCGCTCCATGGCCACACCGACCTCGTCGTAGCCGAGTCCGGCGGAGACGGGTCCGCGGCCCACCGCCACCAGCAGCAGCTCGGCGTCGATAGTCGCGCCGCCCTGCAGCGTCACGGTGACGCCGGTGCCGGTGTCCTTGACGCTCTCGAACCTGGTGCCGGTCTTGAAGTTGATGCCACGCCGGCGGAACGCCCGCTCCAGCAGCTTCGAGCTCGACTCTTCCTCGGCCGGCAGCAGGTGCGGCAGCATCTCGACGATGGTGACCTCAGCCCCGAAGGAGCGCCACACGCTGGCGAACTCGACACCGATAACGCCGCCGCCCAGGATCACCACCGACGACGGCACGTGGTCCAGCTGCAGCGCGTGGTCGCTGGTGATAACGCGGTTGCCGTCGATCTCCAGCCCCGGCAGGCTGCGGGTCTCGGAGCCGGTGGCCAGCACAACCTGGTCACCGGTGATGATCCGGTCTCCGACCTGGACCGACACCGGCGACACGAGCTTGCCGTGGCCCGCGATCACGTCGATCTTCCGGCTTTCGACGAGCCCGGTAAGGCCCTTCCACAGCCGGGTCACGACCTTGTCCTTGTAGGCGTTCACCCGCGCCATGTCGATGCCTTGCAGGGTGGCGAGCACACCGACGCTCGCGCTGTCGCGGGTATGGTCGGCGACCTCGGCCGAGTGCAGCAGGGCCTTGGTCGGGATGCAGCCGCGGTGCAGGCATGTCCCGCCGACCTTGTCCTGCTCGATCAGTGCGACCCGCCTGCCCAGTTCGGCCGCGCGCAGCGCGCAGGCGTACCCGCCGCTGCCGCCACCGAGGATGACAAGGTCGTAGCTACCGCCGTTGGCAGCACTTGCACTGTCGGTCACGATCATCTCCTTGTTCAGCTGTCCTGCGCGGCTGTCGTCGTTGGCATCCGCTGTGCTCGCACGACCGGGCGCCCAGGGTTAGAGGCTGCCCTCGGCCACGTCGCTCGCGATCTGCACGAGCATCCGGACCGCGGCGCCGGTCCCGCCCTTGGCGATATAGCCGTACGGCTCGCCTCCGTGGAAGGCGGGCCCGGCGATGTCTACATGTGCCCAGCGCACGCCGTCCGGTACGAATTCCCGCAGGAACAGGCCGGCCACCAGCATCCCGCCGGCACGCTCGCCCGCCACGTTGGCGATGTCCGCCACCGCCGAGTCCAGGCCCTTGCGCAGCTCAGGCGGCAGCGGCATCGGCCAGGCCTGCTCGCCTGCCCGGCGGGCCGCCTCGGCAACGGCGGCGGCCACGTCATCGTCGCTGCCCATCACGCCGGCCACGCGCTGGCCGAGCGCGATCACCTGGGCGCCGGTCAGCGTGGCGACATCGACGACCAGGTCGGGCGAGTCCTGGCCGGACCGGGCGATCGCGTCTGCCATGACCAGCCGGCCCTCGGCGTCGGTGTTGAGCACCTCCACGGTCTTGCCGCCGAAGATGGTGATCACGTCGGACGGCCGCTGGGCGGCACCGCCTGGCATGTTCTCCGCCATCGGCAGGTAGCCGACGACGTTGACGTTCGGCCCGAGAGCGGCAATCGCCTGCAGCGCGCCGAGCACGGCGGCGGCGCCGCTCATGTCGCTTTTCATGGTCTCCATCGCGTTCGGCGGCTTCAGCGACAGGCCGCCTGAGTCGAACGTGATGCCCTTGCCGACGAAGACCACTGTCCTGGTGGCGCCTGGCTTCCGGTAGCTGAGCCGGACCAGCCGCGGCGGGTGCGCTGAGCCCTGGCCAACGCCGGTGATGCCGCCGTAGCCGCCTGTTGCCAGCGCCTCGGCGTCGAGGACCTCGAGCTCGAGCCCGGCCGCGCCGGCCACCCGCTCGGCCTCGGCTGCGAACGTCTCCGGGTACAGGTGCAGCGGGCTGGTGTTGACCAGGTCGCGCACCAGGATCATCGCGTCTGCCAGTGCCCGTGCCCGGCCGGCTGCGGCATCGGCACCGGCCGCCGAGGTGAGAACGGTGATGCTCGGTGCCTCGGCGGGGGAGCCGTTCTCCCGGTAGCGGGTGAACTTGTACCGGCCGAGCAGCGCGCCCAGGGCTACGGCCTCGACCTCGGCGGCGTCCCTGGCCGGCAGGCTGATCGCGATCGACCGTGCGATGCCGTCAGCCCGCGGCTTGCCACCGGACAGAGCCCGGACGGCCGAGCCCGCGGCGCGCCGCAGCGACTCCAGGCGGCCCCGTTCCGTGCTGGCAGAAGGGGGGCCCTCGTCCTCAGCTCCGAGCCCCACCGCAAGGATCAGCGGTGCCGCTACGCCACCGGCGGAGGCAATCCTGGTGACCTCGTCCTGCTTGCCCGTGGCTTCCAGGGCGGCGAGGGTAGCTGCAAGCGTCCCGCCGAGGGCCGCGTCCACGTCTTCCGCTCCCGGAGCGGGAACGGGGCCGTCCGGGGCTTGTGTTACTCCGATGACGAGGGCGTCTGCGGCGGCGGTGCGGGCCTGGTCCGGGGAGATTGTCAGCGGGCTCGTGGTCACGCTCCGAGCCTAGTGCCTCCGGGCCGAACGGCCGATTCGCGGCCCGGAGCAGGGCCAGATCCCCGTTCAGGTAACGAACGTGAGGAGGTTGATGTCACAGCTGTTATACTCAGCCCTATGACTGGACCTGGCGCCGCGCTCTTCATCGCGGTATTCCTCGCCTGTGTGGTCGAGGCTGTCGAGGCGACCACGATCGTACTGGCGGCAGGTACCGCGCGCGACTGGCGCTCGGCCGGCATCGGCACCGGAGCCGCGCTGGTCGTGCTGGCCGTGGTCGTGGCCGCGCTCGGCCCGGCGGTCTCGCACATCCCGCTGACCGCGCTGCGAGTTGTCGTCGGTGCCCTGCTGCTGGTCTTCGGCCTGCAGTGGATACGCAAGGCGATCCTGCGGGCCAGCGGCCACAAGGCGCTGCACGACGAGGACAAGCTCTACGCCAAGCACCTGGCGGAGGCGGAGGAGCAGCAGTCCCGGCGGACCTTCCTGGCGCCGGACTCGTACGGCTTCAGGCTCGCGTTCATGGGCGTGCTGCTTGAGGGCCTCGAGGTCGTCTTCATCGTGCTCACGTTCGGGGCCAACGCCCGCAACGTCGGCCTGGCCACGATCGCCGCAGCCTGCGCCGTGGTGCTGGTCGCGGCTGCCGGGTTCGCGGTCCGGGCACCGCTGGCCCGGGTGCCGGAGAACACCATGAAGTTCGTCGTCGGCATCATGCTGACCAGCTTCGGGATGTTCTGGGGCGGCGAGGGCGCCGGCGCGCACTGGCCGGGCTCGGACGCGGCGCTGCTGGTCATCATCCCTGCCGTGGCGCTGGTCAGCCTCGGGCTGACCGCCCTGCTGCGCCGGACCGGCACCGAGGAGGCCATCGCCAGGCTGCGTGAGCCCGCTAGCCAGGCTGTGAAGTAGGGGAACAGACATGGACAAGCTTCGTGCGTTCGGCGTGTTCTGGTACGACTTCGTGATCGGCGACGACTGGGTCGTTGCCGCGGGCGTGGTGATCGGGCTCGCGGGGACCTACGGCCTGCACAAGGCCGGCCTGACCGCCTGGTGGCTGCTGCCGGTGCTGATCGTGATCCTGCTCCCGGTCAGCGTTTCCCGCGCGGTCAGCGGCTCTCTGCTTCCTCCGCGTACACGTGCGCCGCGTACGCCTCCAGCTTCTCCTCGCACTCCGCCAGCGAGCTGAGCGCCTGCTGGAGGCCAGCGGCGCCGAAGGCGTCCCGCTCCCGCACTCTGGCCAGCCAGGTGCGTAGCTTCACCAGGTCGACCTCGTTCTCCTCGAGTTCGGCGAAGCTGAAGTGGTTGTCGGTGTACTCCTTCTCCACCCCGGCGATGAAGTCGTGGCACTTGTCGACGATTTCCTCGTACTCGTCGTCGCGAGCGGCCTGGAACTGCGCCCGGATGTCGGCTTCGCCGGCCAGCACGTCGCAGGACAGCAGCACCGCCGTCCCTGACATGTCCAGAATCTCGCTGCGCAGTCGCCGCAGCGCTCGCTCCGCCGTCACGCTGGCCGGGAGTGCTGCGGCAGAACTCTGCAGGTAGATGGCGCCGAGGCTCTTGATGCGGCGCCAGACTGTGGCCCGGAGCCTGCTGGGCTCGGACGGTACCCGGTAGACCAGCAGCAGCCAGCGGTCATGCTGTGCGCCGGGCTGAGCTTCAGGCTCGGCCTGACCTGGCGTGGACTGTGCTGGCGTGGACTGGGCTGGCGTGGACTGGGCTGGCGTGGACTGGGCTGGCGTGGACTGGGCTGGAGTCAATTGCGTTGGCGGGGTATGGCCGCCGGTTTCTGACACGGCGCCATTGTGCCAGCCTCAGGCAGACACTGCCGTCAGCCGGGATGGAAGCGGTCGCCGTTCTGCTCTGCCTGACGGCGGGCCTGTGCCGCGCGCCGGCGTGGCGGTCAGGATGAAGGCGAGGATGCTGATGCCGACCACCAGTGGCAGCTGGCGATCGTCAGCAGCACGTTGTAATGGGATCGTCTGACCCGGAATGGTATAGCCCGGATCCTCGCAGCCGTCTCCGTGGAGCCGCATCGCCCCCGCAGCCGCATCGCGGCCCGGATGTCGCGGCAGGGCTATTCGGCCAGCAGCTCGCTGACCGGCAGCGGTTCTTGTGTGCTGCCGCCTGACCCGTCGGGCCTGACCAGGTACCCGGTTGCGTCCGGCCGTTCCGCGACGACGGCAAGCTCCTGGCCGGCGAAGTGCGCGGCTGCGCCGTCGTCGCAGGCGATCCCCGGCTCTAGCACGCGATCAGCGACAAGCGCCTGGTAGAGCGGGCGCCTGGCCGGCTCCGCGCTGTAGTGCGGGCAGTAACTGCCCGCCAGGAAGCCGAGGCCGGCGGTGAACGGCCGCAGCTCGGGGCCGAAACTGTCCGTGGTACCGCCGCTGAACCAGCAGATCGCCCCGGCGCTGACGCCGGCCAGCACGATCCCGGCCTCCCAGGCCTGGAGCATCACCCGGTCGAGGCCGTGCACCCGCCAGACCGCGACCATGTTCGCGACGCTGCCGCCGCCCACGAAGATCACGTCCTGAGAAAGCAGCAGGTCGGACGGGTCCGTGACGTTCGGCATCGGGAACAGCTGAAGGTGCGACGGCCGCGCGCCGGACAGGGTTAGCCGCTCGTACATCCGCACGAAGGCGCCAGGCTCGTCGCCCATCGCGGTGTTGAGCACGCAGACCCGTGGTGACGGGGCGCCGGACAGGTCGAGGGCGTGCCTGATCAGCGGCGCGAGCTCGCGGCTGCCCGGCGGGCGCGGGGCGAACCCGCCGATGGCCAGCACATGCCGTTGCCCGTCAGCCGCCATGACCCAGGCAATCTGACCCTGAGCAGTCTGACACTGAGGCAGGCTATCGTCCCACTGTGGACGAGGTACCAGGCGAGGCAGCTGACGGCGCCGGGACGTGCGCGTTCTGCGACATCTTCGGCGGCCTCGTCCCCGCGCACGTCGTGCTTTCCGACGATGACGTCATCGCGTTCCTGGACCGCCGGCCAGTCTTCAAGGGTCACGTGCTCGTCGCGCCGCGCCAGCATGCCAGGACACTGGCGGACCTGCCGGCTGACGCGGTCGGCCCATTCTTCCTGCGCGTCCAGCGGCTCAGCGCGGTCATGCCGGACGCGCTTGGCAGCCAGGGCACCTTCGTCGCCGCCAACAACGTGGTCAGCCAGAGCGTCCCGCACTTGCACGTGCACGTGATCCCGAGGACCAAGGGAGACGGGCTGCGCGGCTTTTTCTGGCCGCGGCAGCGCTACGACTCCGAGGCCGAGGCGGCCGGTTATGCCGACCGGCTGCGCGACGCGCTCGCCGCCGGCTGATCACGGCGTCAAGGGGCGTGACTCACGGTCTGCTGCCCCACTACGGGCCACGATCCGTGACTCATGCCCCGCGCGATCGCGGGTAGCTTTGCGGCGTGGCAGAACGGCCGTACGTGCTGCTGTCGGCGGCGATGTCGGCCGACGGCTATATCGACGACGCCTCGCGGGCGCGGCTGGTGCTGTCGGACGAGGCGGACCTGGACCGAGTCGACGAGCTGCGGGCAGGCAGCGACGCGATCATGGTCGGCGCGAGCACGATCCGGCTGGACAACCCCCGGTTGCTCGTCCGGTCGCCGCAGCGGCGGCAGCGGCGGAGAGATGCCGGCATGCCGGGGAGCCCGCGCAAGGTCACCGTGACCGGTACCGCGGATCTCGATCCGGGGGCACGCTTCTTCACCGCGTTCACCGAGGCCGATGAGCCACCGCTGGTCTACGCCGGGTCCGCCGCATCCGCTGGCTCCACTGGCCGGCTGGCGGCAGTGGCCACGGTTATTCCCGTTCCCGCTCTAGAGGCGGATCTGGGCTGGGTGCTTGCAGACCTGGCCGGGCGGGGCGTCCGGCGGCTGATGGTGGAGGGCGGCGCGAGCCTGCTGAGCCAGTTCCTCGCGGCCGGCCTGGCCGACGAGCTGCAGCTGGCGGTGGCGCCGGTCTTCGTCGCGGACCCGGCGGCGCCGCGGCTGGCACGAGACGCTGCCGGTACGGGGCGAATGCGACTCGCCGGGGTGAGTCAGGCGGGCGACATGGCTGTGCTGCGATATCTACCCGGACCATGGTGAAGGAGGGGCTGCGGACGGTGCAGGATGGGGGGATGAGCGATACGAAGGCGGCTCCCGGCGGAATGCAGGCCGCGATCGAGCGGAGCGGCTATTACCCCGGCCTGGTGTATGACGCGGTGTCGTCGGCGGTCGGGTCGGAATCGGTAATCTCGTTCGTCGTCGTGCACGACGCCCACTTCGACCCCGCGATGGAGGTTCGCCGGCACGTCACGGTGATGGCCCTCACGCCGACCCGGCTCGTCTACTCGCACACCGACGAGTACCCGGCCGACGAGTCGGAGCCGGGCTCCCGGCCGCAGGCGGAGACCAGCACTGAGGCGGTTCGCCACTCGCGCATCTCGTCCGTAGCGCTGACCAGGGTGATCCCGGATCCTGCCTCGTACGTGGCGGGAGTCACCGCGCCAAGCGAGGTGGTGCTGACGATCGGCTGGAACGTGCTCTCGCACATCGAGATCGAGCCAGCGCACTGCGGCGACGACGCCTGCGAGGCCGACCACGGATACACCGGCACGGTGACCGCGGACGACCTGACCGTGCGCGTCAGCGAGGCCGCTGACGGCCCGGAGGCGGTGGAGCAGGTCGTGTCATTCGCCCAGGCGCTGACGGAGGCGACGAGCCGCCCGTGAACCCGGAGGAGGACACGAACCCGGGGGAGGATCCGGGCGAGCCGCTGCTGCCCGGCTACGGGCACGGCACTCTTGCCGACCTGAGTCAGTCGCTGCTGGCCTCGGCGGGCGTGCCCGGAGCCAGCAACGTGCTCGGACTGCCGGAAGCCAGCAGGGTCTGCCTTCTGCTGGTGGACGGGCTCGGCTGGGACCTGCTGCGTGCGCACGCGGCCGCGGCGCCGTTCCTGTCCGGGCTGGCCGGGCGCCGCCTGACGGCCGGCTTCCCCGCAACGACCGTGACCAGCCTCACCTCGCTCGGCACCGCCCGGCCACCTGGCCAGCACGGCATGCTCGGCTATCAGGTACGGATACCGGCCACCGGGCACCTGGTGAACCTGCTGCGCTGGGACAAGTCGGTGGATCCGATCGAGTGGCAGCCGGGCGAGACGATCTTCGAGCGTGCGGCTGCGGCGGGCATCGGGGCGTTCCGGGTGGCGTCCGGGGCGTTCCGGCACAGCGGCCTGTCAGCGGCGGCTATGCGCGGCGCCGATTACCGGTCGGCCGAGACGCCGGGCGCGCTGGTGGCGCGAACCGCGACGGCTGTGGCGGAGCGGCCGCG